>Ga0210040_10010650_pt1 | contig 10512 bp, 1 predicted proteins | sample CryGeyCG12114_NA_FD_185462 | JGI IMG/M metagenome (GOLD analysis project Ga0210040, IMG submission 185462) | Groundwater microbial communities from aquifer - Crystal Geyser CG19_WC_8/21/14_NA (SPAdes) (version 2) | ecosystem: Environmental > Aquatic > Deep subsurface > Groundwater | place: USA...
CCAATGCCCTTCAGTCAGCGGTGCGCAGCGCCTCGCGTCTTCCCCCCTTAGCCGCTTCAAGAATAGTCCAATATCTCCTCGACCTCCTCCGCCACAGTTATACACACGACTTCATGCGTGCGCCCGTTGTTCTCCATGCAGTTTCATCATTCAGCGATGCAACCCTGGACCACACAGCCACAGCGGTCGTCAAAGGGTTAACGCTTGCCATCAATGAGCCCGGCCCGTTGCGCAACGATACTACAGCCTCGCCAGACTTCTGGTCCATTCTCCAACGCCTCCACCAGCACAAAACCGAAGCAGACAACGTGCTCAAGATCTTAGAGAAACTGACCGAGGATTCTACACCGTCGGAGGCCGAGTCCTCAACATTCAGAGGAATCACCCCATCGTCATACGCACCAGCACTAGCCTTAGCCACATCCTTCGCCATAGCCGCCTCCCTCCCCGGCTCAATCATCGAACAGCGCCGCGACCTAGCCTATCGCCGCGGTCAGAAGCCCCGACCGCCCCGCCCAGAAGACGCAGCAATCGTAACCCGCGCCTTGAAGAGCATCACATGCATCTACACACTCTCCAGTCTCGCCCCCCAACTCATCACCCAAAGCGCCCTCGACCGAGGCGAAGCCTGGAAAGAATACTGGGGCGCCGTGTTCCGCGGCCTCGCCGGCGTAGAAGGCATAGCCATGAGCGCGTGCCGCGAGGTGCGCAACCGCGGCATATCCGTGCTGCTCCGTATTCTGCTCTCCGACGACCCCCTCAAGCCCGAAGATCTCAACACCGACGACGACGAAAACGACGATAACAATCCGCAAGACGAGGACTCAGACGATGACGAGAAAAAAGTCAGGGGCGACAACGAGTGGACGGCGATCTTCAGCGAGGTTCTGTTCCCGCTTGTCGCGCGCCTGTTGAAGCCGGAGGTGCATCGGGCGGATCAGACGGGGATGGGCGAGACGCGCGTCATCATGGTGACCGTGCTGTGTAAGGTGTTCTTGCGCTATTTCGAGGTCCTCGCGAAGATACCGGGGCGGGTCGTCAGGGTGCCGGTGTCGGGCCAACAGCAACAGCAGCAGCAACGAGATCGCACCCGGAAGGCAGAAGAGCAAGAGCAAGATGAAGACGAAGCAGACGCAGAAGCAGAGGAGGAGAAGGAGCTAGTCGAGAGGACAGAGTACGTGCTGGTGCGAGCGTGGACGGGCACTCTGGAATTACTCGACCGGCTGATGAACGCTAGCGTGGGCACTAAAGAGGGCGAAGCGCTAGAAGAGGCCGTGACAGAGGGCGTGAAGAACGTGCTTCTTGTGCTTGGGGATGCGGGGTTTCTCGTTAGGCCTATGGCTGCCGGCGAGCAAGAACAAGACGCCAACAACAACGACAACGATATGAATGTGCAGTTGTGGACGGAGACGACGAGGCGTTTGGAGGTTTTCGTGCCGGGCTTGTTGGGGGAGTTGTTCCCTGTGCCGGAGCCGGTGCCGGAGCCGAAGGCCGTGGGTCCTGAGCAGGGTACGACGGGGGAGAAGGAGGACGTGTAAGATAAGATAAGATAAGATACGACAAGAGAGGCATCATGGCATGGCATGGCATGCAAGGATAGTAGGATAGTTTGTCTGTTGCTAACGGGGGATATGTATCATTCCTCGACGTGGCTAGTGCTTGTCATGCTATCTCGCAGGTACCCACTGTATGGCTGTCCCGTTGGCTTCAAGCGCATTGGCACTTCGCACATGGCAGATCAGTGCAACGATGGGCTTTGGTTTTGCCGCCCCTATCTATTATTATTGTCCGGAGAAGTCAAGCAGCGCCTGTGGCTGCCGTTCCGTTTACCTTGACTTGGCATTTGCAGATGAGGCTACAGTATTCTGTATGCGCCTGCATGATTTGTAATCATGACATGAAAATATAGGCTGGTGGAAGTTCGTTTTCTACGGTGTGAACAAAACTTATACTTCCGCCTGTCTATATGTGCAGGTCGTGAAGGGTAGGCACACGGAAAACAAGCATGAACTAACGACGCGCCGCGCAAACGCAACTTTTAAGTTAGGTGAGCACTACTCCGTATTTGGGGGAACGGTTTTTAAGCTGTCGCAAGTCTTCTCAAGCTCGACGATAAGCAGTGCTTTTCTCATCAGCGATAATGACCCGAATCGCGCAGAGATATTACAGTCTGGAATACGAGCAAATTCTCAGAACCCGAGTCCGTCATCGGCAGTCAAAGCTGCAGAGAAGAAGACACATCAAAGCTTCGAGGTCGGTCTGACCGTGGACCCTGAGCCTTCAGCCGCACTAACCCTGAATTGTGGCTTGCACATATTTCGTCTCAGCTTCGGAATGTTGCGCCTCTGTGTTCTTCTCGGTTGCATGCAAGAGCATTCTTGGTACTGTGTTATCATGGGCTCTTCCTCTGGCGGATGCACCTATATGGCATCTATTCTCTGGAAGGCGCCTAAGTGTACCCTTGCGCTACGTACTCTTGGGGACGCAGAAACGTGGAAAGCGAGAGGCGGAGACCGAATCCGTGCTAATCTCGATGTTTTGCTTTACCGAACTAGGGCTGAACTGCGGAGGTTATATATAATGGTGTAGAAGCTACCGCTTAGCGTAAGTACTTATTGTATATAGCTTATATAAGGCTAGCCTTATCTTAGCTAGCGTACCTCGTAAGGTTAAAATTAATTACTAGTACTTATAAGATTATAATAACTTATAATTCTTTAATATTTCTTATATATAACTACTAACTATAACCCTATAAGTTTTACTATCTTAGCTTAATCCAAGGCTTAAATAAAGGCTTAGTAATACTTATAAGTAATTATAATCGAGTTATTCGCGCTATACGAAGAGTAGTAAGATCTTAAAAAAGTTATATCTTATACTTATAGCTATTTACGATTATTAATAAGTACTTAGTCGCTATAATTATACTAAAAAAGTCCTTAAGCTAATAAAAGAAGGCTCTTAAGACTTTATAAAAATTATCTTAAAAGACTTCTTATAATAAGCTTAAGCGAATATCTTTAAAGACTTAAGAGAAATTAAAGAACTTTAAAGTTAATTATAAAGATATAATAAGAGAGTTTAAGCTAGTTAGTTAAAATACCTTTAAGTTATATAATAAGTAAGTAGTTATAAGCGCTTATACTTATTTAATAGCTTATAAATACTTAAGTATACTTACTCGCTTTAAGAGATTAATAATAAGAATAATTAATTTAAGTTATAATTAATAAGTTATATAAAGCGTTATAAGATTTATAATATAAATAAGATCGTTTATAGCTACTTATAACTACTTATACGTATAGAATTAATCTAGTAAGAACTTATATTAATATATAGTAAATAATTACTAGTATAAACGCTTATAAATACTTATATATTCTTAAATACTAATAAGTACTTATTAACTACGATTTTATTAATAAGCGTAAGAACTTACTATAAGAGCTCTTATATAATAAATAAGTCTTTTTTATTAAAATAGTAATAAAAATAAAGATAAATAACTAGCTTAAGTAAGTAGTAGTAAGTATTTATAAAATAATATAAGCTAACTTAATTAATAGATACCTACTTAATTAAAGCGATAGTACTTTATTTATTTAAGCTACTATTCTAACTAAACTTAAAATAGCTAAGAAGTAAGTAATTACTTATAAGAATTTATTTATTTAGTTATAGTTACTTATAAGTACTTATAGCCTTTACGTTCTTAATAAAGTTAAGATATTTAAAGTTAACGTAGTAACTTTAAAGTAAAAGATTAAGTAAGCTTATAAATACTTATTTAATAAATTAATTAATATATTCTAGCTTATTAATAGAGTTAAAGAAGTATAAATATAAGTAAATTAAGGTACTTATATTAGATAATTATAAATACTAATAATAACTTAAGATTACTTAAAATAAAACTATAAAAGCGGTAAAGTAAGTAGCTAAAAAGCCGGCTTTAACTAGAAAGTAAACGATTATAATAGATTATAACGAGTTATAAGAACTTATAGTATAGTAAAGTATAAGAGCGTACTTATACTTTTTAGAATAATAATACTCTATATAATAAATAATTATAATAAATTATAATAACTTATAATATAGCGAGATATTAAGGTATACTTATACTTTTCTAAATAATAATACTATATATAGCGAATACTCTTAACTACTTATACTTACTTATAAGATAGTAAGATATTAAGGTATACTTATACTTTTTTAAATAATAATACTCTATATAACGAATACTTATAACTACTTATATTTACTTATAATATAGTAAAGTATTAAAGTATACTTACGCTTTTCTAAATAATAATACTATATATAGCGAATACTCTTAATTACTTATACTTACTTATAAGATAGTAAGGTATTAAGGTATACTTATACTTTTTTAAATAATATTACCTTATATAGCGAATACTCTTAACTATTTATAATTATTTATATTTATTTATACTTAAATCTTAGCTTTATAAAATGATTTTAAGTTATTATATTATAGTATAAAGATTAATTAGTTTAAAAGTTAGTAGTTAATAGGTTTTCTTAAAATAATTACAAGTATTATAAATTATTAAGATCTTTTATAAGATTTTATAAGATTTTATATTATAAATAGTAATAATAGGCTTAGCGACTTTTTAGTATAAATTATATTAAAAACTTACTAGTCTTTCTTTCTTTCTTTTAAGCGTTAAATCGTTATTAATAGTAATCTAGCTAGTAATATATCTTTTAGTACTTATTAAGCCTCTTATTAAACTACCTTATTAGCTTAGTTTAAATAATAAGCTATTCTTATTTATATATAAAATTATTAATATAAAGTACTTTAGTACTTTCTTATCTTAGCGCTTTATACTTTATAATTATAATTATAATATCTTATTCTTCTTATTATTATAGTTCTTTTTTCTTTTTATTTAGTAGTTTATTAATTAACTTAATTCTTAATTATAATAATAATAAGTTATTTTATAAGTATATACTTATTACTACTTATTATACTACTATAAAAGTATAATTTATTTAGTTTCTTTATATTATAAAGTATACTTAGTAGCTTTACTAATCTTATAACTTTATAATATAATTAATAATTATACTTATAACTACTAAGTATATAATAAATATTTTATCTTTTTTTACTTAATTATTATAAAGTTACTTATTTACTTTATTTATATACGTAGTTAGCTCTTATCTTAGCTAACTATTATATAACCTTCTTACTTAGTTTTTATTTAGCTTTTTAATTAATTAATTTATTTAATATCTTACTTTATATTACTAATAATTATTATAAATTATTAAGATATTTTATAAGATTCTATATTATAAATAATAATAAGAGGCTTAGTAACTTTTTAGTATAAATTATATTAAAATCTTACTAGTTTTTCTTTCTTTCTTTTAAGTATTAAATTGTTATTAATAGTAATTAACTAGTAATATATCTTTTAATACTTATTAAGCCTCTTATTAAACTACTTTATTAGCTTAGTTTTAATAATAATCTATTTATTTAATTTACTTATTAGTTTATAAACTAATTAAGTCTCTTTAACTACTTACTTAAGGATTAATTTTATTAATTAAATATATATTTTATAAATAAATTAATATTAAGCTATACTTAATATATTAAAGTAATTCTATATAGCTTTTAGATCTTAAAGAATTACTAATTAAATATACACTAATTTTTAAATAAAGCTTAATTTTAAGAGTACTTATATATAATTCTTTCGCTTTTTATCTTTTCTACTTACTTATTATTTATAAGTAATTATAAGTACCTATAATAGCTTTTAAACGTATAATAAGATTTAGTAAGTAAGTATATATAAAGTAATATACTTTTATTCTTTTATTAATATCTAAGAACTAATTAATTATAAAGATTAATAATATCGCGTTTATTATAAAGCTTAGTCTTTAGAGAATAAGATTAATATTCTTTTATATATAAAGCTATATAAATAATATAATATTTATTTACTTATAAGTACTTATAACTACTTATAACTACTAATATTTATTTATTACTAGAAAGAAGTAGATAACGAAACGAAAATAAGATAATATATTTAGTATTATTATATACTAAATTTAGATAATTCGTAGTATTAAAATAATAAAAGTTAACTACTTATTAAGGTTCTTATACGCGATAGCTCGATTAATAAATACTTACTATTACTTATAATTATTATTAAGTACTAATAAGTACTAGATTTTCTATTATTTATATCTTTAATAACGAAGAATTTACCTTCTTTACTACTACTCTTCTACTTTATTTAAGCCCTTATAAGCCTTAGTAGCGATTCTTTACGAATAATTCTAAGTAGTTAATTATTTAAGAGTCTATTTTACTAGAATTCCTTAAAGTATTAAAATAAATAATTTTAAAGAAATAAACTATATAATATAATAATATTAATTTAAAAAGCTATAAATTAAGCGATTATAAGCCCTTAAACGCTAATTAAATTAATTTAAGTATTCGAATTAAATTAACTTAATATATAGCTTATAAGAAAAAGAAAAGTAAAGAATATAATAAAATTATAGTATTTATAACTACTTACTAGTACTTATTATATAATAAATTTAAAGAATATTTAGTATTAACGATTAAAAAAGTATTAAAAACGTAAGAAGAATAAAAAGAATAAAAAAGCGAAGATAAAAGTATAATTATAAGTAAAAAATATAAGAAGGTATTATTATAAATACTTATAACTACTTATTACGATTCTTAACTAGCTTTAACTTCTTATTCGCTTTTAATAATAGCTTTATATCTTTTAATTAACTTTATAATTAAAGCTTTTTTTATAATTATTTATTAATTCGTTTCTTAAGCTTAAATTCTTCTTATAGTTAAGTAAGTTAAGTTTTTAAACGCTTATAAGTTATTATAAGTTCTTCTAAAGACTTAGTACGTAGTTTTTTTTTAAAAGATATAGAGAAAGATTAATTAGAAATATTAGTAAATCGAAGATTTAAAAAATAGAATTAAATTATTATTAACTTATAGCGTTTAACGGCTTTTTAAGTAATTATTAGCGTTTATAATTACTTATAAGTAGCTTTAATTACTACCTATCGCGCTTACTTTAACTTCGCGCTAAGCTACCTTTAAGCGTAAGATTTTAATAGCTAATTTAATATCTCTTTAAGGTATTTCGTTATTTCTTTAATATCTTAAAGTTTATAATCTTAGTACTATAACTAGTTAGTAATTATAAGTACTAAGAAGTTCTTAATATACCTTTTAATTACTATAAGAAGCTATTAATATTACTCTTTTAAGTAGTTTTATTAATATATTAATTCTATAATATTTATTATTTAATAAGTACTCGTAAACGCTTTTTTTAATATAAGATTAAAGTTTATATTTAACTTAAAAAGTACTTAGTTTATCTTCTTATACTTTACTTAATCTAAGGTAACTAGGTTTTATAAGAGAAGATTAAGAAGACTTATAATATCTTTTAAGTCTTTAAAATATAGTAAATTCCGTATTTACTAATACTATAAGTATTTATTAAATTTCTATTTAATCTCTTTATTATAGTATACTAGGTAGTATATAAAGAGATATTAAATATACTATTCTTATAATTAAGTCGTTTAAGCGATATTTACTAAATATTACTTAAATTCTAGTTATAATTAATTATATTTAGTAGTAAGTATATATAAGTATTTATAAGTAGTTATAAGTACTAATCTACTACTTATTTTATATTTATATTTACTATAATTACTTAGATATTATAGTCTTTATTAAAATAATAAAATATTACTAGTTAACTAGTTATATTATATATATAAGTAAAAACTTAATAAAAGGTATAATAAAAAAAGTTCGCTATCTTAATACTTATAAAGACTCGTATAAATAGAATTACTACTTAAGTTAATAAATCTTAATTAAAGTTTAAAGAAATAAACTTACTTATTTTTACTTCTTTAACGTTCTTTTATATAATAAATATTAACTTACTAACGCTCTTAAGTACTTATTTAAAGAAGATATTAATATAGATTATCTTTAATTACTTAAATACCTTTACTTACTCTTATAGAAAATAATATATTAAGAAGAACTTATTATTCTTAAAAATATACTATACTTATTATTATATAAAAGTATTCTTAAGTAGTTTTAAGTACTTAATCTTAATCGCTATTACTTATAAGTACTTTTCTCTCTTATTTTTAAATCGTTATAGCTTACCTATAAAGTTCTTTTTTAACGAAAATTCTATTACTTAATAATAGTATATAATTACTTATAAACGATTAGAATTAGTTAGTAAGATATAAATACTAAGAAAGTAGTTATTATTTTATTTCTTAAACTACTCTTTAATTAATAAGCTACTATAAAGTTAACCTATTAATTTAGTAATTATATAAACTCGTAAGTAATTATAAGTACTTATTAAATATAAAGTTTTACTTACTACTATACTTAAGAACCTTTTTTAAGTTTAACTTAATATATAAAAGTATCTTCTTACTTTAAATAAGAGAATATATATAAATACCGCTAGAAAAAAGTCTAATAAGTAGTATTAAGAAATTAGTTAGTGTAATTTAAGTAAGTAGAATCTTATAATATTAAATTTTAAGTTTTTTATTATTATTTAAATAAGAGTTATTTATAAAAGTATTAGCTATTAATCTTTAAATATAAGTACTTATAACTAGTTATAAATACTTATAAGTAGATATTACTACCTACTAAGCTTACTTATTATATTATAGTTTCTTTAATTATTAAGTATAAATACTAGTATAGTTATAGATATTAGCTTTTACTTAACTACTTATAAGCTCTTATAAGTATTTAATATTTACTATTACTAGTATATCTTAATAAAAATAGTATTAATAATTAGAGTTAATTATATTTTTATAATTCTTATAAATAGTAAGCATTTATATAATTTAGTTTTATTAGCTTTAAGAGCTAAAGAGTACTTATAATACCTATTAATTCTCTTTTAAGCTTAATTATAAAGCTTAAGTATTATATATAATACTTATTTAAAGCCTATTATTATTCTAGCTAAAAAAAGTAGTTTTCTATTTTTAATACTTTATTAAAGAGTAATTTTATAATATTTAACTACTTATAAACGATTATAAGTAGTTATTATTATTCTTAATAGTTTACTTACGCGTATTAATAGCTTATAATCTACTAGTTAGCGTTATAGTAAATTCGAACTTCTAAGTACTTAAACTCGCTAATTATATACTTAACGAGCCTATTATAAAGCTATTTAAAATAGTAGCTACTAGCTATTTATATCTACTTTATATTTTTTTAATATTTAATCTAAGAATTAAGCTTAATTATAAGTACTTATAACTAATTATAAGTACTTATACTTTAATATAACTACTTACGATTAGTTTTTATTAATAAGTACGTTATATTTATTAAGTAAAGTACTTTATCTTTTACTATTATAAGCTAAGAAGAATAATAGTTATAATATTTAATATACTTAATCTTTTTACTATTTACTTATAGTAATAAAGAGAATATACTAGGTATAAGTTACTTAAATAGTTATAAGTAGTCCTTTAAGCCTTCTTATAAACTATAGTTATTAAGTATAAGTTTTATAGCTTAAATAACCGTAAGTATATATAAGTACTAATTACTTTTCTTATAGTTACCTTATTTATTAACTCTAGTATAAGCTTATACTTAGCTAAGCTCGTACTAGTTACTACTTATAAAAGGCTTATAAGTAATTATAAGATCTTTATAGTACCTAGTATTAATACTAAATATAGAGAAAGAAGAGTAAATAGAGAATTAATTAAACTAATCGTATCTTTATAGAATTACCCCTTACGAAGGCTTATAAGTACTTATAAGCTTTCTACCGTAGCTATAATACTATTATAGCTAGTAATAAGCTAGATAGAGATTTTAGCCAGTTATATATTAGCACCGAGTAGCGTCTAGCTAATATAAGCTAATACTGTCGATCTCCTATACCATTATCTAACACCTCCTAAACTGCGTGCGCGAGACTTGTGGATCGGCAACCACAATACCCCGTTCCTGTGGCATGCCACCAGCTCCTCGAAATAGACCTCGCATAGCGCTAAACCACTTAAAGCATAGTCAATGGTTCGAGATGCCCTGCGAGGGATGGATCACAACCACCAGCTGCGGGTCTGCTGAGCAACCGCGTCTGTTAGCGGCATCCCTTTTCAACGAATCGATCCAGACTTTTCGATACCCAGATGTTGTGCTCTAACATCATCCCTTCCCTTTCCTGTAACCTGTATTATTATCGACATCGCGCATCATTAACACAGTTGCACATCGCGACTTGTTGCCGGCATTGCTGGGAATTGCCTAACAGGATCAGGTTTTGACTCCGCCATTCGTTTTGGAAACTTCCCATTCACCACTCTGTACCACTAATCAGCGATTTCCATATTTGGACAGCG
>Ga0210040_10010651_pt1 | contig 10511 bp, 10 predicted proteins | sample CryGeyCG12114_NA_FD_185462 | JGI IMG/M metagenome (GOLD analysis project Ga0210040, IMG submission 185462) | Groundwater microbial communities from aquifer - Crystal Geyser CG19_WC_8/21/14_NA (SPAdes) (version 2) | ecosystem: Environmental > Aquatic > Deep subsurface > Groundwater | place: USA...
CCTGCCGGGCCAGCAGCCGCCGGCCGACAGCCGGGGCGGCCACGCCACCGTCGGCGGGTCGATGAAGAACTACCTGACCGACGACGTGCTCACCCGGGTGCAGCAGCTGCGCCCGATCGCCGAGGAGCTCGGGCTCTCGATGGCCCAGCTCGCCGTCGCCTGGGTGCTGCAGAACCAGAACGTCGCCGCCGCGATCATCGGCGCCAGCCGCCCCGAGCAGGTGCACGACAACGTCAAGGCCGCCGGCGTCCAGATCCCGGCCGAGGTGATGGCCCGGATCGACGAGGCACTGGGCGGTGTCATCGAGCGCGACCCGGCCAAGACCTCCCGCGGCTAGCAGCGGCGCAGTCACTCACCGGCTCACGGCCGGCCCTCCTGCAGGGGGGGCCGGCCGCGAGCCTGCGAGCGGTGGGGGCTCCTCCGTCAGTTGGCGGCAAGGCCCATCGGGCCGTACACCCGCTCACCGTCCTGCTGGAGGGTGACCGTCGCGACGCCACGTTCCAGCAGGTCGCGCCAGGCCTCACCGAGCCAGGACTCGGCGTCGCCCTGGTTCTCGCACTCGGGCACCTCCACCCCGAGCGTCGCGGGGTCCACGGGTGCACCCGTGGGGTCTTCCAGCTGCCAGGTCCAGCTCATGGCGGGAGGCTAGCGAGCCGCCCGCCACGGCGACGACCTGGGCAGACACGATCTTGGTTTACAGCGTCAGGCCGCCGGGGACTGAGCGGTGGACCGCCTGCCCCCGAGACCGCGGAGGACCGATGAGCCAGGCCGGCCCCCCGGGCAACGACCCGGAGGCGATCAGGGCCGACATCGAGGCGACCCGCGAGGAGCTCGCCCGGACCGTCGACGAGCTGGCCGCCCGGCTGGACGTGCCCAGCCGGGCCAGGGAGCGCGCACTCCGCGCACGTGACACGGTCGTGGAGACCTACCGGGAGAGCCCGCCGGCCGTGGTCGGTGCCGTCGCGGCCCTGGCGGCCGCGGTCATCGGGGTCGTCGTCTGGAGGAGGAAGCGATGAGCAAGCAGGCACAGCTGGTCTACCGGCCGATCGGGCTGCTCAGCGGCGTGGCCGCCGGTGCGCTGTCCGGGGTGGTCTTCAAGCAGATCTGGAAGGTCGTCGCCCACGAGGAGGACGCCCCCGGCGCTCTGCAGAGCGAGTACCGGATGGGCGAGGTGCTCGTCGCCGCCGCCGTCCAGGGCGCGATCTTCGCCGTCACCAAGGCCCTCATCCAGCGCCTCGGTGCCCGCGGCTACACCAAGCTCACCGGCAACTGGCCCGGCGACTGACGCCCGCCCGCCCCCGATCGACACGAGACAGAGGACACCCGATGGGGTGGACACCGGCCGGCCCGAGAGCTCCGTCGAGCGCATCCGGCAGCGCGTGCAGGAGAAGGCGGAACGACGGGCGGCCGCCCGGGCGACGGCGGAGCGGGCCACCGACCCGGATCCCCGCACCGGCGCGACCAGCGCGACCGCGGTCGAGACCGAGCGACGGGACGCGCGGCGGCCGGCCCCGGAGATCCCCAGCGCGGCCGAGCTGCCGGGCGTGCACGCGGAGAAGCCCACGCAGATCCCGGCCAGGGGATGGCTGCAGATCGTCAAGCGGTCGTGGGCGGAGAACAGCGCCGACAACATGCCGATCATCGGCGCGGGCGTGGCCTTCTTCGCGTTCCTGGCCGTCTTCCCGGCACTCATCGCGACCATCTCGATCTACGGCCTGGTGGCCTCCCCGGAGACGGTCGCCGAGCAGATCGAGTCGCTGTCGGACCAGCTGCCCGCCGACGCGCAGTCCCTGCTCGCCGACCAGCTCACCGCCATCACCCAGAACAGCGGCGGCGCGCTGACCCTGAGCCTCGTCATCTCCATCCTGGCCGCGCTCTGGAGCGCCTCCGGCGGCACCGGCAACCTGATCACCGCGGTCAACCTGGCCTACGACGAGGTGGAGACCCGCGGCTTCGTCAAGCGCAAGCTGCTCGCCCTCGGGCTCACGCTGGGTGCGATCGTCTTCGTGCTGGTCACCTTCGGCCTGGTCGCCGTCGTCCCGGTGGTGCTGGATGCGCTGCCGCTGGGCGTCGTCGGCACCGTGCTGGCCCAGGTGCTGCGCTGGGTGCTGCTGCTGGGCGTGATGGCCGGTGCGCTGTCGGTGCTCTACCGGGTCGCCCCGGACCGGGACGCCCCGAAGTTCCGCTGGGTGAGCCTCGGCTCGGTCGTCGTCACGGTGATCTGGGCCGTGATCAGCCTGCTGTTCAGCCTCTACGTCGACAACTTCGGGTCCTACGACAAGACCTACGGCGCCATCGCCGGCGTCATCGTGCTGATGCTGTGGCTGCAGCTGACCGTCTTCCTGGTGCTGCTGGGCGCGGAGATCAACTCCGAGACCGAGCACCAGACGGCAGCGGACACCACCGAGGGTGACCCGAAGCCGATGGGCCACCGCGACGCCACCATGGCCGACGAGCTGCCCGACCCCCCGGTTCCCACCAAGGAATCGCACCCGAAGCGTTGACCGGGCCCCTCGGCCCCGTTCAGGGGCCCGCGTCGAGCTTGCCAGGCGTGGGGGGAGCGGGGTCCCTCGTGTGCGAGGGGACGAACGGGGGCTTGCGGACGACGACGGTCTGCGGCCGGCCCCGGACGTCGACGGCGACCTCGTCGCCCTCCCCCACCCCGGCCGCGGTGTCCAGCAGCGCCAGGGCGATGCCGGTGCGCAGCGTCGGCGAGAACGTCCCGCTGGTCACCTCGCCGATCCGGGCGCCCTCGGGGGTCAGCACGGCCATGCCCGGCCGCGGGATGCCCCGGCCGGGTGCCTGCAGGCCCCACAGCTGCCGGGCCGGGCCGGCAGCCCGCTCCCCGAGCAGCGCCTCCCGACCCCAGAACGTGTCCTTCTTCCAGCCCACCGCCCAGCCGGAACGCGCCTGGTTGGGCGTGATGTCCAGCGACAGCTCGTGGCCGTGCAGCGGGTAGCCCATCTCGGTGCGCAGGGTGTCCCGGGCGCCCAGGCCGCAGGGACGGACCTGCTCCCGCTCACCGGCGGCCAGCAGCGCGTCCCACAACTGGCCCGCCCGCTCGGCGGCGACCAGCAGCTCGTAGCCGTGCTCGCCGGTGTAGCCGGTGCGGCACACGGTCACCTCGTCGCCACCGGAGCCCGGCGTCTCGGCGAAGGACATGTAGGAGAGCTCCCCGGGCAGGCCGACCGCGGCCAGCACCTCGGCCGACCGCGGGCCCTGCAGCGCCAGCACCGCGACCTCGGTGTGCCGGTCGGTGACGGTGACCCCTGCCGGAGCGGCCGCCGCGAGCCGGGCCAGCACGTCGGCGGCGTTCGCGGCGTTGGGCACCAGCAGCACGTCGTCGGGGCCGTGCAGGTAGACGATGAGGTCGTCGACCACCCCGCCGGCCTGCGGCGACCCGTCGGCGACGCAGCACAGCGTGTACTGCGCCTGCCCCGGCCCGATCCTCGCCAGGTCGTTGGTCAGGCAGGAGTTCACGAACTCCGCCGCCCCGGGGCCCCGGACCGTCGCCGTCCCCAGGTGGGAGACGTCGAACAGGCCCACGCCCCCGCGCACCGCGGTGTGCTCGGCGAGCACCCCGCCCCCGGCGTACTCGATCGGCATCGACCAGCCGCCGAAGTCGGCGAACTTGGCGCCGGCGGCGACGTGCCGGTCGTGCAGGGGCGAGAGGAGCGGGGAGGTCACGAGGCAGGACGCTAGCGGTCGGCGACCCGTCGGTCGTACGCCGTCCTCACCTCCTCCTTAGGATCGGACCGTGCCGCCGACGATCTCCGCCACCGACCGCCCGCTCGAGAAGCTCTCCGCCGACGCCGTCGTCGTCGGCGTGGGCAAGGGACCCGGCGGGCTGCTGACCACGCCCGGCGCCGACGCGGTCGACCGGCTGCTCGGCGGGCGCCTGCTCGCGGCGCTGGCCGACCTCGGCGCCCGCGGTGCCGAGGACGAGGTCACCAAGCTGCCGACGTTCGGTCAGGGGCCCTTCCCCGTCATCGCGGTCGCCGGGCTCGGCGCCCCGCAGGCCGACGGCGGCTACGCCCCCGAGGCGGTCCGCCGGGCCGCCGGTGCGGCCAGCCGCGCGCTGACCGGGCGCAGCTCGGTGGTCACCCTGCTGGCCGCCGTCGGCGGCACGCCGGACGCCGACCGGCTGCACGCCGTGGGCGAAGGCGCCCTGCTGGGCGCCTACGAGTTCACCGCGTACAAGTCCGACCTGCCCAGCGGCCGGCCCACCCCGCCGTCGTCGGTCGAGCTCGTCGTCCCCGACGCCGGCGCCGCCAAGGGCCCGCTGGCCCGGGTGCGGGCCGTCGTCGACGCCGTCGCCCTGGTCCGCGACCTGGTCAACACCCCGCCCAACGACCTCTACCCGGCCGAGCTCGCCGCCCGCGGCGCCGCCGCCGGCAAGAAGGCCGGGCTCTCGGTCGAGGTGCTGGACGAGAAGGCCCTCGCCGCCGGTGGCTACGGCGGCATCCTGGCCGTCGGGGCCGGCTCCGCCCGCGGCCCGCGACTGCTGCGGCTGGAGTACAAGGGCAAGAAGGCGAAGACCAGCGTCGCGCTGGTCGGCAAGGGCATCACCTTCGACAGCGGCGGCATCTCGATCAAGCCGGCGCTGAAGATGGAGGACATGAAGAGCGACATGGCCGGCGCGGCCGCCGTGATCGCCACCGTCTGCCTCGTCGCCGAGCTCGGCCTGCCGGTCGACGTCACCGCCACCGTGCCGATCGCGGAGAACATGCCCAGCGGCACCGCCTACCGCCCCGCCGACGTGGTGACCTTCCGCAACGGCCGGAAGGCCGAGATCACCAACACCGACGCCGAGGGCCGGGTCGTGCTCGCCGACGCCATCTGCCGCGCGGTCGAGGACTCCCCCGCCCACCTGCTGGAGACCTCCACGCTCACCGGCGCGCAGCTGGTGGCGCTGGGCACCCGCACGGCCGGCGTGATGGGCAGTGACGACCTGCGGGACGCCGTCGTGACGGCCAGCCGGCGCAGCGGCGAGCCCATGTGGGCGATGCCGCTGCCGCCCGAGCTGCGCCGCGGCCTGGACTCGCCGATCGCCGACCTGGTCAACGCCAACGCCGACCGGATGGGCGGGATGCTCGTGGGCGGGCACTTCCTGTCCGAGTTCGTCCCGGCCGGCCTGCCGTGGGCGCACATCGACGTGGCCGGCCCGGCCTACAACACCGGCGCCCCGTGGGGGTACACCCCCAAGGGCGGCACCGGCGTCCCCGTGCGCACCCTGCTGGCCACCATCGAGGACCTCATCGCCACCGCGAGCTGAAGGAGGACCCCGTCCTCCTCACCCCTCGCCAGCTCGGGCCGAGCCCCTGGACGGGGCCGACAGTGACCACCGGGTCACTGCAGCCGGTTCTGCTTCTGCCGGGCGCTCCAGTCGCGCATCCGCTGGGGATAGCCGGTGACCTGCGCGTCGTACACCGGGACGGCGAGGTCCCGGGACAGCTTGCGGGCCGTCTCGGGGCCGTCGATGCGCCGCCGGGTCCACTCCCCGTCGGCGGCGACCAGCAGGATCGTCGTCTCGGTGACGGCGGTGCGGGGCTCGACGTAGCCCTCCACGCCCCGCCGGGTCGCCACGAACTGCTCCAGGTGGCTGAGGTCGGCCGAGCCCGAGGGCCGGTCCAGCGTGCCGCGGCGGTTGCCGCCACCGCTCGCGCCGCCGCCTCCGGCGCGGCGTCCGCGCAGCCGGTCGAACAGCCCCATGTCACGCTCCCGTCCCCGGGGTCGCGGGCTGCTCCGCGACGCTCCCGGGGGGAGCAACGGAGCACCCGGACGCGCCGTTCCCGGGAGTGGCAGGATGAGCAGGCGCAGGACCACCGTGCCCGGGGCACCGCCGGGCCACCCAGTACTGAGGAGCACTCGTGAGCGCACCGACCACCCCCGCTGACCTGGTCATCCTCGGTGGTGGCTCAGGTGGCTACGCCGCCGCCCTGCGCGCCGCCGAACTCGGCATGAGCGTCGTCCTGATCGAGAAGGACAAGGTGGGTGGCACCTGCCTGCACCGCGGCTGCATCCCCACCAAGGCCCTGCTGCACACCGCCGAGGTGGCCGACAACGCCCGCGAGGGCGAGCAGTTCGGCGTCAAGTCCACGCTCTCGGGCATCGACATGGACGGGGTGAACGCCTACAAGGACGGCGTCATCTCCAAGAACCACAAGGGCCTGCAGGGCCTGATCAAGAGCCGCGGCATCAACTACGTCACCGGTGAGGGCCGGCTGGTCTCGCAGACCGCCGTCCAGGTCGGCGACCAGGTCTTCGAGGGCAAGCACGTCCTGCTGGCCACCGGTTCCTACGCCCGCTCGCTGCCCGGCATCGAGATCGACGGCACCCGGGTCATCACCAGCGACCACGCGCTCAAGCTCGACCGCGTGCCCAGCTCGGCGATCATCCTGGGCGGTGGCGTCATCGGCTGTGAGTTCGCCAGCGCCTGGAAGTCCTTCGGCGTCGACGTGACCATCGTCGAGGGCCTGCCGCACCTGGTGCCGCTGGAGGACGAGTCGTCGTCCAAGCTGCTCGAGCGCGCCTTCCGCCGTCGCAAGATCGACTTCTCCCTGGGCAGTCGGGTCTCCAGCGTGCAGACCACCGCGGACGGCGTGAAGGTCGCCCTGGAGAACGGCAAGGACTTCGAGGCCGAGCTCGTGCTCGTCGCGGTCGGCCGCGGGCCGGTCAGCCAGGGCCTGGGCTACGAGGAGGCCGGGGTCGCCATGGAGCGCGGCTACGTCCTGGTCGACGAGTACTGCCAGACCAACGTGCCGACCATCTCCGCCGTCGGCGACCTGATCCCGACCCTGCAGCTGGCCCATGTCGGCTTCGGCGAGGGCATCCTCGTGGCCGAGCGCCTGGCCGGGCTGCCGGTCGTGCCGATCGACTACGCCGGCGTCCCGCGGATCACCTACTCCGAGCCCGAGGTCGCCTCCGTCGGTCTCACCGAGGCCCAGGCCAAGGAGAAGCACGGCGAGGTCGAGATCGCCACCTACGACCTGGCCGGCAACGGCCGCGCCGCGATCCTCAAGACCGCCGGCGCCGTCAAGCTGATCCGGGTCGCCAACAACGGCCCCGTCGTCGGCGTCCACATGGTGGGCAGCCGGGTCGGTGACCTCGTGGCCGAGGCCCAGCTGGTCTACAACTGGGAGGCCCTCCCCGAGGAGGTCGCCCAGCTGATCCACCCGCACCCGACCCTGAGCGAGGCCCTCGGCGAGGCCGCCCTCGTGCTGGCCGGCAAGCCGCTGCACGCCCACAGCTGACCCGCGTCAGCTGATCCCGCACCTGCTCCGCCCCACCCCCTGCTCCACCCCCACGACCTGAGGAGACCTGTCTTCGATGCCGACGTCCGTCACCATGCCCGCCCTGGGCGAGAGCGTCACCGAGGGCACGGTCACCCGCTGGCTGAAGCAGGAAGGCGACCAGGTCGAGGTCGACGAGCCGCTCCTCGAGGTGTCGACCGACAAGGTGGACACCGAGATCCCCTCCCCCGCCGCCGGTGTGCTCACCAAGATCGTCGTGGCTGAGGACGAGACGGTCGAGGTCGGCGCCGAGCTGGCCGTGATCGGTGGGGGCGACGGCGACTCGGGGGCGGCAGCCCCGGCGCAGGAGGCCCCGGCCGAGCAGGCCGTGCCCGCCCAGGCCGAGGCCCCGGCTGCGGAGGCACCCCCGCAGGAGGCCCCCGCACCGGAGGCACCCGCACAGCAGGCCCCGGCGCAGGACGCCCCGGCGGGCGGCGACTCCGGCGGCGCTCGCGGTGCCGGTGGCGGCGAGGGCACCACGGTGACCATGCCGGCGCTGGGCGAGAGCGTCACCGAGGGCACCGTCACCCGCTGGCTGAAGGCCGTGGGCGACGAGGTCACGGCCGACGAGCCGCTGCTGGAGGTGTCCACGGACAAGGTGGACACCGAGATCCCCGCCCCCGTCTCCGGCACCCTGCTGTCGATCACGGTGAACGAGGACGAGACCGTCGACGTCGGTGCCGAGCTGGCCGTCATCGGCACCGCCGGTGGCGCCCCCGCGTCGGCGCCCGCGGCTCCGGCGGCCGAGCAGGCCCCGGCCGAGCCGCAGGCCCCGGCCGAGCCGCAGGGTCAGTCGGCGCCGCCGGCCGAGGAGGCCCCGGCGCCCGCGCCGCAGCAGGCCCAGCCCACTCCCGTCCAGGCGAACACCTCGACCGGACAGCCCGGTGCCGACTACGGCTCCGGCGGCACCATGCCGACCCAGTCGCCGACCGACCAGCCCTCCCCCGCGGAGTCGGTCGCTCCGGCGTCCCGGCCGGCTGCAGCCCCGGCACCCGACGGTGCGGGTGCGTACGTGACCCCACTGGTGCGTCGACTGGCCGCCGAGCAGGGCGTCGACCTCGGCTCGGTCACCGGCACCGGTGTCGGCGGGCGGATCCGCAAGCAGGACGTGCTCGCCGCCGCCGAGCAGGCCGCTGCGCCCGCCTCGGCACCCGCGGCCGCGTCGGCACCCACCGGCACCCGCCCCTCGCCCGCCGCCACCCCGGACTCCTCGCTGCGTGGCCGCACCGAGAAGCTCTCCCGCCTGCGCACGGTCATCGCCAAGCGGATGCTCGAGTCGCTGCAGGTCAGCGCCCAGCTGACCACCGTGGTCGAGGCCGACGTCACCAAGATCGCCCGGCTGCGTGACCGGGTGAAGAACGACTTCGCCACCCGCGAGGGCGTCAAGCTGTCGTTCCTGCCGTTCTTCGCCAAGGCGGCCGTCGAGGCGCTCAAGGTGCACCCGGTGGTGAACTCCTCGGTCGACCTGGAGGCCGGCACGGTGACCTACCACGACGCCGAGAACCTGGGCGTCGCCGTGGACACCGAGCGGGGCCTGCTGGTGCCGGTCATCCGGGACGCGGGCGACCTGAACGTCCCGGGCATCGCCCGCAAGATCGCCGACCTGGCCGAGCGGACCCGGGTGAACAAGGTCACGCCGGACGAGCTCGGTGGCGGCACGTTCACGCTGACCAACACCGGCAGCCGGGGCGCGCTGTTCGACACCCCGATCATCAACCAGCCGCAGGTCGCCATCCTGGGCGTCGGCTCGGTGGTGAAGCGTCCGGTGGTCGTGAAGGACCCGGAGCTCGGCGAGGTCGTCGCGATCCGCTCGATGGTCTACCTGGCCTTGAGCTACGACCACCGGATCGTCGACGGCGCCGACGCGGCCCGCTTCCTGACCACGGTCAAGGAGCGTCTCGAGGGCGGTCAGTTCGAGGGCGACCTCGGCCTCGCCTGATCCGACGACGAGGGGCCCCGGCGCAGGCCGGGGCCCCTCGTCGTCTCTCCGGTCCGCCCGGCGCGCCAGCGCGTCCCAGCACAGGGAGCTCTCGATGAAGGTCGCCGTCACGGGGTCCTCCGGGCTGATCGGCACGCCGCTCGTCCGCGCGCTGATCGCCGACGGGCACGAGGTGCTGCGGCTGGTCCGCCGCACGCCGCGGACCGCGGACGAGCACCGCTGGGAGCCGGCGTTGCACCGCATCCCGCCGGGTCTGCTGGACGACGTGGACGCGGTCGTCAACCTCGCCGGCGTCGGCGTCGGCGACCGGCGGTGGTCCGACCGGCACAAGGAGCAGGTGCTCCGCAGCCGGGTCGAGAGCACCGGCACGATCAGCCAGGCACTGGCCGACGCCACCGCGTCCGCGCCGGGGCGGGATCGCGTGCTGCTGTCCGGCTCGGCGGTCGGCTGGTACGGCGACACCGGTGACCGGGTCGTCGAGGAGGACGCGCCGGCCGGCGACGACTTCCTGGCCCAGGTGTGCGTGCAGTGGGAGGCGGCGACCGCCCCCGCGGCAGCCGCCGGGGTGCGGGTGGCCACCCTGCGCACCGGACTGGTGCTGGCCCGCGGTGGGCTGCTGGGCCGCCTGGCGCCGCTGTTCAGGCTCGGGCTGGGCGGCAAGCTCGGCTCCGGCCGGCAGTACATGCCCTGGATCGGCCTGCAGGACGAGGTGGACGCCATCCGCTTCCTGCTCACCGCGCCCGTGTCCGGGCCGGTCAACCTCACCGCTCCGACGCCGGTCACGAACGCCGAGTTCACCGCGGCGCTCGCCGCCGTCGTGCACCGCCCGGCGCTGGTGACCGTCCCGGGCATCGCCCTGCAGGCAGTGCTGGGTGAGTTCGCCCGGGTCGGCGTGCTGGCCGGCCAGCGGGCCGTGCCGGCCGCGCTCCAGGCCGCCGGCTTCAGCTTCAGCCAGCCGGAGCTGGGGACTGCCCTGCAGGCCGCCCTCGCCCGGCGCTGATCCCGCACCGCACGGCACCCCGCTGGAGCCGGGTCCCTGCGCTGACCCGGCCACCGCGGGCCCGCACCGGGCCGGGCCGGTCCCTCGCTCCTGCGCTCGGCGGCCCCGGCGGTCCCCGCACTGCTCACCCGACCAGCGCCGCGTCCGCGATCCGCCAGCCGCCGTCCACCTGCTGGAGCACCATCCGCACCTGGGCCGCACCGCGGCCCGGCAGCACAGCGGCGGCACCTGCCGTGCCGTCGGCGGTCGGGGCCGGCGCCTCCACCCGGTACCCGGGCAC
>Ga0210040_10010652_pt1 | contig 10511 bp, 12 predicted proteins | sample CryGeyCG12114_NA_FD_185462 | JGI IMG/M metagenome (GOLD analysis project Ga0210040, IMG submission 185462) | Groundwater microbial communities from aquifer - Crystal Geyser CG19_WC_8/21/14_NA (SPAdes) (version 2) | ecosystem: Environmental > Aquatic > Deep subsurface > Groundwater | place: USA...
TGCGCTGCTTCGGCTTCTCCCCGCTCAAGCTGCCCGCCGACCTAGACTTCGCCTCGCTGTTCCACGGCATCGACGAGCGGATCGCGGTCGACTCGCTGCACTTCGGCATCCGGGTGCTGGACCGGTTTCTGCGCAAGGCCTGAACGCGAAGGGCTGGAGGCAAGGGCCTGAGCGCCTCCCGATCTGCCGGGCATGGTCTGATCCGGGGATGACCGAGACCACTGCAGCTCCCGGATCCCCGGCCCCCGGCGACGTCGCCCTGATCACCGGGGGCACCGGCGGCTTCGGCCGCGCGCTGGCCACCCGGCTGCGCGCCCACGGGGTCACCGTCGTCCTGGCCGACCTCGACGGCGACCGCGCCCGGCAGACCGCCGCCGACCTCGACGCGCACTTCCTCGCCCTGGACGTCACCGACCGGGCGGCCAACGCCGCCGTCGTGGCGCAGGTGGAGGCCGAGCACGGCCGGCTGGACGCCGTCTTCCTCAACGCCGGCATCGCCGGGCAGTCCCGCTTGGCGCTGGACGTCGACGAGTTCCTCAAGGTGGTCGAGGTCGACCTCTTCGGGGTCGTCTACGGCGCCGAGGCCGCGCTGCCGGCGCTGCGCCGCGCCGGTGGCGGCTCGATCGTGGTGACCGCGTCGCTGGCCGGGCTCGCGCCGGTGGCCACCGACCCGGGCTACAGCGTGGCGAAGGGCGGGGCGATCGCCTTCGTCCGGTCGATGGCGCCCCGGCTGGTGGACGACGGCATCACCATCTCCGCGATCTGCCCCGGGTTCGCCGACACCGCGATCATCGACCCGCTGCGCGAGGAGTTCGCCGCTGCCGACTTCCCGGTGCTGACTGCCGACGAGGTGGCCCAGGCGATGGTGGCGGCCTGGTCGGCGGCCGAGCCGGGTGCGGCGTACGTCATCCAGCCGGGCGTCGGCGCGGTCCCGTACAAGTTCAAGGGCGTCCCGGCGGCCCGGACGGCGAGTGGGGAGACCGCCGCCGTCCCGCAGGCGCTCATCCCGCCGTCGCTGCGCTGACCGGACACCGACGGCGTCCCTGCCCCGGGTGACCCGGGTCACCGCGGTTCTGGCACTGTCGGCGGCATGCGCGCATGGCGAGTCCACTCCCTCGGCAACCCGGCCGAGGTCATGTCCCTCGACGAGGTCGACCAGCCGACGCCGGCCGACGGCCAGCTGCTCGTGCAGGTGCGGGCTGCGGGGCTGAACTTCCCCGACGTGCTGATGGCGATGGGGCAGTACCAGGAGCGGCCGCCGCTGCCGTTCACCCCCGGCGTCGAGCTCTGCGGCGAGGTCGTGGGCACCGGGCAGCGGGTGCTCGGCTCGCCTGCCGGTGGCCCCGGGGCCTTCGCCGAGTACGCCCTGATGGACGCCGCAGGTGCCTTCCCGGTGCCGGACGGGATGTCCGACGAGCAGGCCGCCTCGCTGTACCTGACCTACCAGACCGGCCACGTCGGGCTGCACCGTCGCGCGGCGCTGCAGGCGGGGGAGTGGCTGCTGGTGCACGCCGGCGCCGGCGGGGTCGGCTCGGCGGCGATCCAGCTGGGCAAGGCGGCCGGCGCGAAGGTCATCGCCACCGCCGGAGGAGAGCGCAAGACCGAGGTCTGCCGGTCCCTCGGCGCCGACCACGTGATCGACTACACCGCTGAGGACTTCGTCCCGCTGGTCAAGGAGATCACCGAGGGCCACGGCGCCGACGTCGTCTACGACCCGGTGGGCGGCGAGGTGTTCGACAAGTCACGCAGGTGCATCGCCTTCGAGGGGCGGCTGGTCGTCGTCGGCTTCACCAGCGGCACCATCCCGCAGGCGCCGGTCAACCACGCGCTGGTGAAGAACTACAGCATCGTCGGACTGCACTGGGGGCTGTACCGCAAGCACGAGCCGGCCCTGTTCGGGCAGGTGCACGAGGAGCTCTGCCGGCTGTTCGCCGCGGGGGCCATCGCCCCGCTCATCGGGCAGACCCTGCCACTGACCGAGCTGCCCCAGGCGATGGCGGCGATCGCCGACCGCAGCACCATCGGCAAGGTCGTCCTCAAGCCCTGAGGGCTTCGAGGGCAGCGGGGTCCTTCAGACCATGGGGCGGGGCAGGTAGGACAGCCGCATCCGGCGGCGCATGATCACCTTGCGGGTGCCATCGGCGTGCAGCTGGAGTTGGGCGAGCTCCCAGCCGCCGGTGTCGGACTGCATGCTCATGAACTGCGCGGCCGCCGAGCGTGAGGTGCCCGCCGGGATGCGCAGCGGGGCGTATTCGTACTCGCCGGGGTCGGACACGCGCTCGATTGTGCCCGCCGGACGCCTCCTGGTCACGTGGTGGTCACCACGGAGCCGGGACGCCGGGTGTCGGAGCCGGGCCGTGGGGGCAGGGGAGAGGTGACCGACGCCAGGCACCCGCCCGGCCCGTCGACCAGGAGGAGCAGCCCCGTGACCGACCCGGAAGCCACTGACGCCGACCGCCAGGAGCAGCAGCGGCTGGCCAGCCCCGCCGTCCCCGAACTCGCCGACGAGGTCACCCCGCCCGCCGACGACGTGCCCGAGTCCGACGGCATCGAGCAGCAGTTGTCCGCCGTCCGCGGCAGCACCGGCGGGCTGCGTGACGCCGATCCGGAGGCCGACGAGTTCGACGTCCTCGAGCAGCAGGCCGCGGTACCGGCCGACGAGGACGACGTCCGCGACTGACCCTCAGGGATCGATCAGCTGAAGCTCACCCGTCGCCCGGCTGCCGACGAACACCCGGCCGGTGCTGCTGTCGACCGCAACGGTGTTGGGCTGCCGGACGGTGGGGAAGCGGGCCACCTCGGTGAGCTCGTCGTCCGCCGTGGACAGGCCCACCACCTCGTTGGTCGCGGTCAGGGTCACCCACAGCACCTGGCCGGTGGTGTCGAGGGCCAGCCCGTAGGGGGTGCCGGCCAGCGGCAGCTCGCCGGTCTGCACCAGTGGGTCGGCGGAGAAGGTGAGGACGGCGTCGCCCCGGGTGTCGGCGACCATGAACCGGCCGCGTGCGTCGGCCACCAGGTGGGTCGGGCCCGCTCCGGCGTCCACGACGTCCCCCAGTTCCCCGGCGGCGACGTCGTAGCTGGTGAGCGTGTAGGCGCCGACGTCCACGACCCCGGCGGTGCCGCCCACCGCCGCGACGCCGCCGGGCTGGGTCTGGCTGTCGAACCGCTGGGTCACCTCCCCGTCGGTGACGACGGAGAGCGTGCCGCCTTTCTCGTCGGCCACCAGCACCTGCCCGCCGGCCACCTGGACGGCATCGTGCGGGTAGTCCCCGACCGGCGTCCCGGTCGTCTCGCCGCCGGGCAGCGCCACCTGGACCAGCGTGTTGGCGTCCTCGGCCGGCACCAGCACCGGCCCACCGGGCGCGGCGAGCTGCAGGTGCCGGGCGTGGCCGGGCAGCGGCACCTCGCGCACCGTCGTCCCGTCGCGGTCGACCAGCAGGAGCCGGTTGGGGTCGCGGACGGCGACGGCCAGCAGCCCGGTGACCGCGTCGAACACCATGCCCTCCGCGTCGGGGTCCAGCGGCACGACGGTGCCGGCCGGGTCGGCGGTCGACGTCGGGGAGTCGGCCGGCTCGGCGGCTTCCTGCTGTGCCGCCGCTGGCGCCGCCGGCGCGTCGTCGGCGCAGGCGCTGCCGGTGAGGAACAGGACAGCGAGGACGGCGGTGGCCCGGGCTCGGCGCATGTTGCGATGGTCGGTCACACCCGGTCTTCGTGCTGAGGACGGCGGACGGACGCGGTGCCCCCGTCCCGGCCATGTTGACCAACTTGGCCAGGACGGGGGAGTCGTCGCCGCGCTGAGCTGCGCGGACACCGCTGATCGACCATGATCACCACCGTGGTCGTCGCCTGGGTCGCGCTGGCGTTCCTGCTCGTGGCCCTGCCGCTGGCTGCCTGGTGGCTCGGCGGCCGCCGCTTCTGGAGCCGGCTGACCCCCGGCGGCGAGCCAGACCTCTACCGAGAGCTGGTCCGCCGGCACTCCCTCTCCCCGGGCGAGGCGGCAGAGGTGGAGAGCGCGGTGTCCTGGGGCCGGGAGTTGCAGGACCCCCGGCTGCGGGCCGCCGTCGTCGACTGGGCGCGGTCGCTCCAGGCGGATGCGCGCGAGCGCAGCGGCCAGCACCCCCGGATCCGCCGGGTGCTCGTCCCGCTGGCGGTGGCAGCCGGTCTGCTGGTCGTAGCCGGCGTGGTCCACGAGGTGCGGCAGGAGGGGTGGAGCGCCGTGACCGACCACGTCTGGGCGCTGCTCTGGCTGGTGCCCATGGCGTGGTTGAGCCCGCGTCCGGGCCGGGCGATCAAGCGCAACAGCGGCCCGCCGTCCACCGTCCGCGCGAGCCGGCCGTGACCCTCGCCGTCCTGGTGGTCCGGGCCGAGATGTCACTGCGTGCCTGGCGGACCGGCCGGCCCCTGGGTGCCGGCTCCTGACGCCTGCGGCGCCGTACCCGGTGGGAGACACGACGTCGCAGCGGGGAACCGACCCCGGCCGGTCAACGGGAGTAGTACTCCACGACCAGCTGCTCCTCGCAGATCACCGGCACCTCGTCGCGCCGGGGCCGGCGGGCGACCACGCACCGGAGCTGGGACAGCTGGACCTCGAGGTAGGACGGCGCCGCGGCGTGCGCGCCGGAGGCCGCCACCTGGAAGGGCAGCTTGGTCCTGCTCTTCTCGGCGATCTCGATGACGTCGTAGAGCTGCACCTGGTAGCTGGGCCGGTCGACCCGCCTGCCGTTGACGGTCACGTGCTGGTGGCTGACCGTCTGCCGGGCCTGGTAGATGGTGCGGGCGAAGCCGGCACGCAGCACCGTGGCGTCGAGCCGGCCCTCCAGTTGGTGGGTGATCAGCTCCTCGCCGGTCTTGCCCCCGGCCCGCTTGGCCCGGTCGAACGCCGAGCGCAGCTGCGTCTCGCTGATGTCGTACTGCGCGCGCAGGCGCTGCTTCTCCATCAGGCGGGTCTTGTAGTCGCTGGTGTTCTTGCGCTTGCGGCCGTGCTCACCCGGCGGATACGGGCGCCGCTCGAAGTAGCGGACGTCCTTGGGGGTGAGCGGGATGCCCAGCGCACGGGAGCGCCGGACCTTGGGGCGGGACTGGTTCACACGGGCCTCCGAGTTCGGTTAGGCTCACCTTACCCCGATGAGGAGTCGGCCTGAACACGGAGTGACGCATGACGCGATCGACCCGCCCCGCCGCCGGGCAGCCCGGACGCTCGCCCGAGACGCAGCGCCCGACGCCGGCCGAGCGGGCCCGCACGGTCGCCACCCGGTCAGGCGCCGCCGTGTGCGCCGCCGGCATCGACGGCAGCCGCGTGCTCGCGCACACCACGACCGCCGATGGTCAGGTGCTGGTCGTCGTGCCCACCGACGGGGACGTCGCGAGCGCGGTCCGCGGCTCCGCCGACGGCGACCTCGCTGCTCTGCTGCTGGTCACCGACCACGCCCCGGTCGAACTGCGCGAGCCGGTGCGCGCCCAGGTCTGGCTGTCGGGGTGGCTGACCCCGCTGCTGCCCACGGACCTGCAGACGGCGACGCTCGCCTTCGCCGACGTCTCGCCGGTGGGCGCTCTGCTCGATGTGGGCCGCAGCGCCACGATGCTCCGACTGGACCTGGCCGAGATCGTGCTGGGGGAGTGCGGCACGGTCAGCGAGCTGACCCCTGAGGACTTCCTGGCGGCCGCGCCCGACCCGCTGGCCGAGGTGGAGGCGGATGCGCTGCAGCACCTGGACGAGGCGCACCCCGAGGAGCTGGCGCTGCTGTGCTCGCGGGTGCCTGCGGCATGGCTGTCCCATGGGGACGTCGTCCGACCGTTGGGGCTGGACCGCTGGGGCTTCAGGCTGCGGATCGAGGGCGGCTCGGGGCACCGGGACGTGCGGGTGCCGTTCGCCGCGCCGGTCGCTGGGGCCGACGAGCTGGGGACGGCGTTCAACCGGTTGATGTGCGCCTCGCGGCAGGCCTGCTCCGGGCACTGACGCGTGGGCACTGTTCTGGAGCAGCGCGTCAGTGCGCGGGGGTGGACATACGTCAGCCCGGGACACCGTCCTCGTCGACGGTGCCCCGGACTGACGGGAGAGTGCTGGGTGGGGCCGCGGGTCAGTGGACCCGGCGGCGCCCGCCACTCATGCCCTCGGCGACACCGATGAGCAGCACGGCCGCGACGATGGCGACGATGGCCCCGAGGATGTTGAGCTCGCCGAAGTCACCGGTGCCCAGGGCAGAGGCCACGAGGCCACCGATGAGCGAGCCGACGACGCCGAGCGCCAGGGTGGCCAGGATGCTGAGGTTCTGCTTGCCCGGCTTGATGAGGCGCGCGAGGGCGCCGACGATCAGGCCGAAGACGAGGAATCCGATGATGCCAGTGATCATGGGAACTCCAGTGCCCTCAAGATCACCCGGTCAAACGCCGGTCACCTGATCGTGATCAGTCGGCCAGCTCCGCGAGCAGCGCGGCCAGCCGGGTGCGGCGCGGCCGGACGTCGACCTCCCGCACCGCCCGCGCCAGGGCAGCACCGCTGGCGTGCACGATCGACAGGTGCTTCTGCGCCCGGGTGAGCGCGGTGTAGACCAACGGCCGGGAGAGCATCCCGCCCGCCTCCGGCGGCAGGACGACGACCACGCCGGGCCACTCCGACCCCTGCGCGCGGTGCACCGTGATCGCCCAGCCGTGCCGGAGGTCCGACAGCGCCGAGCCGTTCACCGTGACCGGCCCGGAACTGAAGTCGACGCTGAGCGAGCCCTCGCCGGTGCCGGTGACCACACCCACCTCGCCGTTGGCGAACCCGACCGGCTCGAGGTCCAGGTGGTTGGCGGTGGCCACCACCCGGTCGCCGACGTCGAAGCCGAACACCGTGCCGTCGCCGGGGTTCAGCTTCGCCTTCAGCGCCTTGTTCAGCTCGATCGTGCCGGCCGGGCCGCGGTGCACCGGCGTGACCACCTGCACGGTCGCCGGGTCGATGCCCAGCGCTCGGGGGATGGAGTCGGTGACCAGCTGCACCACCCGCTTGGCCGCCTCGGCGCTGCCGGTGGCCGGCACGATCACCACCTCGCGGTCGGGGGAGTCGACCTGCACCAGCTCGCCACCGCGGACACCGGTGGCCAGCCGGGCGATGGCGCCGCCGGCGGCCTGGCGGTGCAGGGTGGTCAGCTCGGTCACCGGCACCACCCCGGAGTCGATCAGGTCGCCCAGCACGTGCCCGGGGCCGATCGAGGGCAGCTGCGCCGGGTCGCCGACGAGCAGCAGGTGCGTGCCGTCGGGGCAGGCCTCCAGCAGCGCGGCGGCCAGCTCGACGTCCAGCATCGACGCCTCGTCGACCACGACGACGTCGGCGTCCAGCGGCCACTCCTCGTTGCGGGCGAAGCCGCCGGTCATGCCCTGCGCGCCCAGCAGCCGGTGCACCGTCACCGCCGGGTGGTCGGTCAGCTCCTCCAGCCGCTTGGCCGCCCGGCCGGTCGGTGCGGCCAGCGCGACCTCGGTGCCCTTGGCCTCCAGCAACTTCACCAGCGAGGCGACCGTCCGGCTCTTACCGGTGCCCGGCCCGCCGGTCAGCAGCGAGACGCCGGCGCCCAGCACCTGGGCGATGGCGGCCTGCTGCGCGGGGTCCAGGCCCTTGGCCACCGACCGCACCGACGCCGGGTCGGCGATCCGCTGGCTGGTCGCGGCCAGCCGGTGCACGTTCTCCGCCACCGCCTCCTCGGCCATCCCGAACCGGGCCAGCGACAGGGTGCGAACGGCCTCGGTCCGGGTTCCCTCGCGAGCTCGCGAGTGGAGGGGAGACCGAGGTCCTCCTGCGGGCTCCGGGAGCTCGTCGACGTCCTCCTCCGGCTCGGCGAGGGGCGGCTCGTGCTCCAGTACCTCCCCGGACTCCACCGCGGCGATCACCGCAGCCGCCGGGTCGGCGATGCCCTCGGCCCGCAGCGCGGCGACCACCAGGTCGGCGGGGAGCACGGTGTGCCCGTCCCGGGTGGCGGTGCGCAGGGTCAGCCCGACGATCGCCCGGCCCCGGCGGGAGTCCTGCCGGTCGGCACCGGAGAGCACGGTGATCGCCAGCCGGTCGGCGTCGGCCAGCGTCACCCCGCTCAGGCTCAGCAGCGCCCAGGGGTCGTCCCGCAGCCGACGGGCGGCGTCCGGGCCGAGCGCGTCGGCGGAGCTGACCGCCAGCCGGGCGTTCAGCCCGGCGCCGACCAGCAGCTCCACGACCTCGTAGGTGGGCGCTGCGGCGAGGAAGGAGCTGAACAGCCGTTCGGCGCGCTGCCGGCCCACCCGCGGCAGCTTGAGCAGCCGGTCGGCGGAGACGTCGTCCGGGCTGGTGATGCCGGCGGGGGGCAGGTCGGCCGCCGTCCGCTTGCCCAGGCCCGGCCACAGGCCGGCGGTGCAGAAGGCGGCGAAGACCGGGTCGGTGGAGGGTGCTGGCGCGCTCATGACCTCAGTGCTCCGACCGGTGCTCGGGATAGGAGAAGTGCGGCGCGGAGACGTCGTCCAGCGCGGTGGTGATCGCCGCGGGCAGCCGCACCCCCTCGGCGTCCAGCGCGGCCTGCAGCTGCAGTGCCGTGCGCGCGCCGACGATCGGGGCCACCACGTTCGGGCGGTCGCGCAACCAGGCCAGCGCCACCCCCAGCGGGGTCGTGCCCAGCCCCTGCGCGGCGGTGATCACCGCCTCCACCACCCGGTCGGCGGTCGCCGAGCGCAGCCCGTCGATGAAGCCCTGCCACTGTGCGGACGCGCCGCGGGAGTCGGTGGGGGTGCTGTGCCGGTACTTGCCGGTCAGCAACCCCCGGCCCAACGGCGACCACGGCAGGATCCCCAGCCCCAGCGCCTCGGCCGCGGGCTGCACCTCCCGCTCCACCCCGCGCTGCAGCAGCGAGTACTCCACCTGGGTGCTCACGATCGGCGTCCGGCCCGGCCACGCGCGCTGCCAGGTCGCGGCCTGCGCGGTCTGCCAGCCGGTGAAGTTGCTGATCCCGATGTAGCGGGCCCGGCCGGAGGAGACCGCGGCGTCACAGGCGGCCAGGGTCTCCTCGATCGGGGTGGCGTCGTCCCAGGCGTGCAGCTGCCACAGGTCGACGTGGTCCAGTCCCATCCGCTCCAGCGAGGCGTCCAGCGCGGCCAGCAGGTGGCCCCGCGAACCGCCGCGGCCCATCGGGCCGGGCCCGGTGCGCCCCACGGCCTTGGTGGCGACCAGGACGTCGGCCCGCGGGACGACGTCGGCCAGCAGCCGGCCGAGGGTCCGCTCGCTCTCCCCGTCGGCGTAGACGTCGGCCGTGTCGATCAGCGTGCCGCCGGCGTCCACGAACGCGGTGAGCTGCATCGCGGCCTCGTCCTCGTCGGTGTCCCGGCCCCACGTCATGGTGCCCAGACCCAGCCGGGAGACCACGAGCCCACTGCGCCCGAGCGCCCGCTGTTCCACGACAGGTCAACCTACCGTTGCGCCCTGCCCGGCTCCGGCAACGCCGAGCCCGACCGGTGGTGCGCACCGGCTCCGGACAGGTTCGCCACCTAGGGTGCACGTCGTGCGACAGCCCTCTCCCTGCCGTTGCCGCGTCTGCTCCCGGCAGCGGGCGGCCTGACGTGGGCTGGATCGAAGCCGTCGTCCTGGGCCTGGTGCAGGGGCTGACCGAGTTCCTGCCGATCTCCTCCAGCGCGCACCTGCGGATCGTCGGGGAGGTGTTCGGCTGGGACGACCCGGGCGCGGCGTTCACCGCGATCACGCAGATCGGCACCGAGTTCGCCGTCCTGCTGTACTACCGCAAGAAGATCGCCCGGATCATCGTCGCCTGGCTGCGCGGCCTGCGGGACCCCGCGCTCCGCAGCGACCCCGACTCCCGCATGGGCTGGCTGATCATCATCGGCAGCGTCCCGATCGTGGTGCTCGGCCTGCTGTTCCAGGACCGGATCGAGACCACCCTGCGGGACCTGCGGATCGTCGCCATCGCGCTGGTCGTCTTCTCCCTGGTCCTCTACTGGGCCGACCGGGTGGGCAGCACCGAGCGTGAGCTGCCCGACCTGACCGTCAAGCACGGGCTGGCGTTCGGCTTCGCCCAGGCGATGGCACTCGTCCCCGGCGTCTCCCGGTCCGGCGGCACCATCACCGCCGGCCGGTTCCTCGGCTACTCCCGCTCCGCGGCTGCCGACTACTCCTTCCTGCTCGCCATCCCCGCGGTGCTCGGTTCGGGCTTCTTCCAGGTGGCCGAGTCGCTGGACGGTGGGATCTCCTGGGGTCCCACCATCCTGGCCACCGTCATCGCCTTCGGGGCCGGCTTCGTGGTGATCACCTGGCTGCTGCGCTACCTGGTCCGCGGCAGCTTCACGCCGTTCGTCGTCTACCGCGTGGTGCTCGGCCTGCTGCTCCTCGCCCTGGTCGGCGCCGGGGTGCTCGACCCGACCTGAGGAAGCACTCCCTCGCCCGCACCACTCGCGAGCTCGCGGCGGGACCCTGCGAGGGGGCCGCTCCAGCACGTCACCGCCGCGGGGCCGCCTAGGCTCGCCCGGGTGTCGAAGGACCCCCGAGCCCCCCACCGCTCGCGAGCTCG
>Ga0210040_10010653_pt1 | contig 10511 bp, 9 predicted proteins | sample CryGeyCG12114_NA_FD_185462 | JGI IMG/M metagenome (GOLD analysis project Ga0210040, IMG submission 185462) | Groundwater microbial communities from aquifer - Crystal Geyser CG19_WC_8/21/14_NA (SPAdes) (version 2) | ecosystem: Environmental > Aquatic > Deep subsurface > Groundwater | place: USA...
CGGCGGAATTGGTGTTTACGATCTTCATGTTGGCGAAGGAGAAACATAAAGGTACCTCTCGCCCCTCCAATTCCCATCGCTCCGTCAGCCTGCTAACACGTGTTCCAGCAACGTTCATCGCACCCGTCGGCATCGGCCTCGCGCTGTTCATCGCAGAGCTCGTCGGCGTGTACTACACCGGCGGCTCGCTCAACCCAGCTCGCAGTTTTGGACCTTGTGTCATTACTGGAGTTTTCGATCCCGAGCATTGGATCTACTGGGCCGGACCGGCTATTGGCGCTATTCTTGCGGTGCTGTTTTACAAATTTATTAAGATTCTCGAATATGAGGTTGCGAATCCTGGGCAGGATGATGATGATAAGGACGCGGAGGTTAAGGAGGAGAGAGAGAATAGTCAGGAGCCGGAGCCGTGATGGGATACGATGCGAACGTTATCAATGTGCATTGAGTCTAGGATGATTACAAGGTCCTGAAACCTGATTTTAGGTTTCACTTAGAGCTGCGGGTATGATGGGATAATAATGGTTATAGAGTTTGTAAGGGTTAGAGACTGCATCGCATGGTAGGCATTTCAATTTCTTTTCGTAGATGATGAGCATTGTATATTTTGCGCTTCCTTTTTGAGCATCCATGACGCATTTGCTTCCTCATCTGCCCTTCCTTGGTTGCTCGAAGAAGTTGGGGCTCTTCCACAGCTGACATTCGAGTGCCTCCTTATAGCAAATAGGCTGTTTGCTGACAATCGAATAGGCTGTGTGGACTATTTTAGCTCTCTGTCGCAGCTGCAGAGAGTCCAGTTGAGGACTCGGTAAACACGATCTTTCAATCACCAAAAGCTGTGAGAATTGCCTCACATGACCATGACGTACGTGTTGTATCGCGACTTCCTCACTATATATAAATCGTTGCAGCCTCCCATATCTCCACTCTTGACATCAACCCTTCTCCCTCAACAACCGACCTTGCAGTGGTGTAAGATGGCACATATCCATGCTAGCACTGCTAGAGCGCAGTCGGTGCCTCATTCGTCTGAGCGTTTCTCGTTTCTAGATCTGCCGGGTGAGATCCGTAATCGTATCTACGTGCTAATCTACACGCACGAAGATCCGATTCGTATCGCGGGGACAAATTTTGATTCTAGCCCAGTGGTCCTACACCGCCGCGTGTGCGATAGGAATCAAGATCTGGTCATATTAGACGACCAGCCTCATCTTTCCTCCTTTCCCAAGGGTTCGTCAATCTCAATCGCACGATTTGGTCTCAGTCTGAGATGATGCTAACGTGTAGCTATAGAACGATACCACGCCGCCAAAGGCATATACAAAACCGGGCCTATCACCTTCGAGCCGTACGACCTGCTTCACGCCTATCAACCGAGTCTTGCTTTCTTACGAGTCTGCCGCCAAGTGCATCGAGAAGCAGCATCAATGCTCTATTCGAGTAACACATTCGCCCTTACGAAGAACCATATAAAGGTTAATCACGACGTCAACGGACAATTTATTGGCCGCGCCATACGAGACTGGCTAAATTCCACTGGAGAAAACAAGTTCATGGTCAGAAATCTGGTAATCGACCTTGACGCAATCTGCCATGAGCGCTGCGAGAAAGCCAGCGATTACAACAAGGTTGATGGGCAAGGACTACTGAACTTCACTCCTCTCTTGCGAATCTTCTGGGATACTAAGCTGCAACTCGACATCACTTTCTTGCACCCACAAAGCGATGCTCACAAGTTCTGGAGTAACTCTGCTGAGCGCACCATATACACGCATCCCGTACCTTCATGGGACGGATACACATTCAAGGCTGCAGCGCTCACCAGGCTCCTTCACGGGCTACTCAAGGATGAAGTTGGGCTCAAGCGATACAAGCGTATCATTCGAGACGTTTACATCCACCGAGACGGCTCTGGTGGTGTGGTTCAATTCAGAACAAGTCCAGATGCAGATTGGTACAGACGCTGGACAGGAGCTCCGCATATCGCGTACCTAGCCACAGACGACGGCCATAGCCTTCGAGTCGTTTCTCACAAGCGACCCACGGGCTTCCAGCAGTTGCCAGAGCATCTGAAAGATCGGATTTGTGCTCTTTCAGTGACCTACAAGCATGGCCACATTGTCAACATCGACACACCTGCTGGATGGCGAAACATCTCCGGTCTCCTGTGCAGTAGCAAGGATATGTTCAACCAATATGGTCCATGTCTGTGGATGATAAACGACTTCTCACTCGAGGTGACTACAGTGACGCCACACTCGAGTTTCCAGAATTTCGAACGCCTAGGCTCGAGGCTGCGTAGCAAAATCAATGCTTCGTCCGTTACGCGTTATGTACCGGACCGGGTTACGCGTTATGTACCGGAGCGGAAATTCGGGATCGAAGCGGATTTTCAAATTGTCTTGAAGTTCAAGCTCAGGGAACCAACAACATTGAAAGATGTGCGCATAAGCATCATGCCGTTTATCTTCGCCACATTTACTACGGAAAGCAGCCGGAATCTTGTTGTCGTTGTTGAGTCGCCTTCTTCAAGATCCAGCCACACCATCAGCCTCTACGATCTGCGATGTAGACTCATGAAAGTGCTTTCGCCCAAGTACTTGTCGCGTACCAGCCCGTGTCCGGATATCCTTGTCAACGGCCTGGGCGAAGTAGTGAAGGTACTGCCCGCGTCCACAGCAACCTACAAGACCTGGCTAAATATGCACGCGCTCTACGCAACGCCAGAAGATCAGTGGGTGGACGAAGACTGGCGCTATCTTGCGTCCGAACCGCCGTTTCCGTTCGACGGAACGGTGGGGAGTGTGTATGATTATATTTGGGGAGTGACTCATTACATTCAAGATAGCGAACGATGGTGAGAATAGATACCGTGTCTGGTGTGGCTGGACAATCGAGGATATAAAACAAGGACAAGATGCGTTCTGCGCAGGGTAGATGTGCGACAAAGCACAGCGAAGCCGCTGCGCACAACGCAACGGAGGCGGCTTTATATAAATTACATTGATCTCAGCTCATTTGCCAGAACATGCATGCGCGATTGCTTCTCCACGTTCAGGAAGAACCACGGCGTGATGTATGAGTACCCCATTCTGCGCTTCTGGTCAGCGAGCACGCACATCGTACAAAGTATCTTCTCCATCCCAGCTTTTGTCCTCAGCCGCTCTCTCAGCCAGTCAAAATCTGGTGGCGCATCCTCAGATGAAACAGCATCAGCAAGACCTAGCACTATCGCTGCAGTTGCAACGGCAATGGGCGTTGCAAATGATGTTCCACTCCGATATACAATCTCTTTCCTGTCATTGAGCTCGCAGGACGGTAATGCCTCACCAAGAGTGCAAATACGATTGTTTGACCCTGTAGTGGGGTTGAAATTTGAAGCGTTTCCGTCGCTGTCGGAGGAATTGATGCATATCACATCGCCTTCTTCGTGTAGCTTAGCTGGCCAGAAGATACCTTGGTTTCCGCCATCATTGCCGGCGGCAGCAAAGAAAAGGACATTGTTCTCGCGAGCGGCGCGAATCGCTTTTAGGATGGGTTGGAGTCTTGCTTCATATCTTGGGAAGCCAAAGGACATGTTGATGATGTCGACGCGGTCTTCTGGCTTCGATGAAGAGAAATGGCGAATAGCCTGCTTGTAGTTAGTATTATACGCCTTCGCTGTCAGAAAGCTATCACTTACACTGGCGATCTGTTCAATATCAGCGTCGTCTAGCAGTTGTGTTTTGGCGACTTTGGCGATGCGAAGGTGGATGTGCGGTGCAAGTCGAAGCAAAAGGTACGCGACTTGTGTTCCATGCCCGTCAGTGTCTCTGCATGCCTCCTTGTTCGGCCAACAACGGAATCTTCCGCTCTTCTGCACAATCCAAGGATTGTTAGTGTCAATTCCCGTGTCCAGTACTGCGATTTTGAGCCTCCTATCGCGATTTCCTTTCGGTAGTTGTATCTGAACATCAATTGCGTCGAAGTATTTGAACCACCTATCACCACCTTCGATTCTATCATAATGTCAGATTACAGATCCCAATATGTCAGTATGTCCTGAATGTACTCACTGCTTTGTGTCTGGTGCATCAATGGTATCGAACAATCGAAAGTGGGGCTGTGGAGATCGAGAGTACCTGGCTGATGTTCCAGAGCTTGGTCTAAACGACTACACTATTTAGCCCGGACGTTCGATCAGGATCGGTGGCTTACCTGTAGCTGTGCCGGCTTTGGAGCGCGTGGCGGTGGCTTCACGATAGGCATTTGTAGCTCGGATACCACCTCGTCGAGGTCTTTGTTCTCCCATAGTGACATGTAATCCGTTTCCAAGGGATCAATCACGTTCTGGCAGAACGCTGCGGCGAACGCTTCTTCATCCTCAGATTCGTCGCCCAACACCATTCCTTCAATGCAGGCCTCGACAGATTGCTTGTATCTCTCACAGACGTCCCAGCTCTCCTCCATTGACGCAAACTCTTTGCGCGCAAATTCTCGGAGGTCGTCGACGCTCATCTCCTTACTTCGGCACAGGTCTATTGGTAGGGCTTCTTGGCGGAAGATCTCCATCAGGAGGATGCCATGGTAAAGCAGCCTCACGTCATTCATGATGCTCGAGGTAGGAGCAGTTGCTTCTTGCGCTACACGAGCAATCAGGGCTGGCCGCAAGGAAAGGCGCTGACCATAGCGGAGCAGGTAGATCCCATCTCTTGTCCAACCACCCGGAAACCATGGCTCTCCGCAGAAATCTAGAAGGGAATAAGACAGCACTGTTGCCAAACAGATCTTCGCTTTGGGGCCGAGTATGGACTCATTCTCTAGCAAACCATCCGAGAGGCTTGTGCTTGTACCTTGCGACATTGACTTTGTATTCGCTGCATCTTCCACGTCATACTGGTACAGCGCTCCCTTTTCTACGCTAAAATGGATTGGAGACGAGGCGACGTCCTGAATGGACTTACACAGGCTCGTGACCTGAATTTTCTGGGAGGGCTTCTGGTTCAGCTCATGTTCCGAGCTTGGTAAGACAATTCGGACTGGCGGATCAGGCCTAAGCCTATTAGCATGGTCATTGGCAATGGAATGAGCACATACAATTCTTCCCTGACGTTGATGACGGTTTCTTTCCAGCGCACCGCGCCAGTCGCGTGAGAGAATAGGATTTTGAACGTTCGCGAAGCGCTCTCCGATGCAATCCTGTGTGTGAATAATAACAACAAGACCTTGTGTGGTTTGATGCATCGACACTGTTCGAATGATTTTGAAACGATCGAGAGGACCTTCATGAGCAGAGGAGCTACAAGCTGCTTTCGAGGTGGCTTTGCAGGTGCCTCCTCAGGTGCAGGCTGCTTACTATCCGTTTTCATTGCGGCCGCCAGCTTGCTTAATGTATCCGTGAGCTCGGCTCGTTTGTTAGAATCGGTAGGCAGAGTGAACTTCATATTGACGCTGAAGTCCTCATTGGGCATCCCAGCCCTAAGACGACTTCGGATCGTCTCAAGTTGAGGGAATAGGGATAGCACATGTTCCTGCTGCTGCTTAGCTCTACAACCCTGCAAGTGATTGCTTAGAAAGTAAGACCTCATCAGGGATATTGTCCAGAACAATCAACTGTAGGCCGTCCAGGGCTTCTTTCAAAAGGGTTTCATCTCGATTGGAAAGCCGCTCTGGATTGCACTCATCTGAGTTTAGAAACAGACAAGGGGTGAGAACGTCGGTCCAGAAAGCTCTTGGACTACTGTATCTTTTTGAAGCTAGCTGTTTCTGAAGAGCTGCCTGCACAAATGAGGGTAAAATAGATCGCAGAAGCAAGAGCGGTCTGCGCGATCCTGGGCTAAGCATCGATATTGGGCGGCGAGGACGGGCTGAAGGAGCTGGTAAAGTGAAGTGGCGCTAGCGAAGGTGCCCAGGTGGGGTTGTCGCGCTCTCAGCAATCGTTTCCTGTACCGGTAGTCGTGATTTTCCACGTATCGACATCTGAAGCTGTTGCTGCGATATTGTACACGATCGCAATGCGGAGCTGAATGCGTGGCCGTCGGTCCTGCAGGAGGGGTTTGGGGTGTCATCCGTTCAGTTGGCTTGATGGGGTGGCTGTGTGGCCCTTAAAAATGTGGGCGCTTGCCTGTTCATTCGACGCCACTTATTGTAGTCTGGCGCATAAGGCGCCACTTACAATTGCTTTATCGAGTACGGTAGCCTGATGGCATACACAGGGCTGTGTCGAAGCCTTAGCGTGCAGAAAGACCATGGCAGCCCGCTTATAAGCCACCACGATCTCAAGCACGGAGCTGAACCAGCCGGTTATAAGCTTGCCTAGGTACTGTTCCCATTGCTCTCGACAACCGAGATTCGACTGACGTTTACTCCAAGATATCCAAACCTCGAATATGCCTGCGACATACTTTATTCCGCGCGACTGGAAGATACATCCCGACGAGGTGACTTTGGGCAGCGTCATTACCAACATCAAGACGCCTAACAGTGCCCTCTCAGGAGCCGCGCTGCCCAGCCTAATCAACCCGCCGGTTCCTCCGCCCAAGCAAGACAGGCCGTACTCAGGAAAAGCACGAAGCTCAAAAGAATGGTCCGTCGGTCTCTTTTCGTCATTCCTCCAGGTCGCCACAATCGGAGGCGAGCTATCGGTCTCTTCGAACTCGACACTAGAGATGGAATATATGTGTGAGCTGGTCGAGACTCGAAGATTCACACCCTCTCTCGAGTATATTGAAAAGGCGGCCAAAGATCCTGGAGTGAGCGCCCATCTCAAAATGGGAGGATTACGGGCGACGGCTTTCATGATTACAGGAGTTAAGATCGCGCAGGGGGCCACCATCACAATGACCGAAGAGTGTGGGAAAGAGTTGACTGCTCAGCTCGGGGTCGAGCTGCCCACCGTCACTGTCGGACCAAAAGGCTCGCACAAAACGTCCGATTACCGTCAAACTACAGAGACAGTCGAGGGCCCATTTATGTTCGCATTCGAGGTTGAGAAGCTACGGGTTGGTCTGAGAGGCAAGGTCTCCCATAAGAGGTTCATCAAAGGAGCCATGCTCGCCCGTGGGAAAGGGGGCGAAGAAGAATACGTTGTCGAATGTGCAGGAGCGGGGCTTGACGACGAAGAAGCCGAAGATTTCGACGTAGAGCTGCGTTCAGGCGTGGATGAGTCAGGAGAAGCATGTGTAATCATAGTCGCATAATCTTCTCGGACGAGCTACAGGCTCCAATAATTCAAACTGTGCAATCACCAGTACGTATGAGTGTACTGTGAGTATACTCGCAGAGTTGTGAGGATTTCGATGGGATTGCGGAAGTTCTGCGGAAAGCTTCAGGCTCCATGAACATGGGCGTGTCCAAATTTTGGTGAGGACAAGAGCGTGAGCTGTTTCGGCGAGATGACTAAGCATGACTTTCAACTTCTGACCCCGCATTGCTCGCCCCCACACTGAGAACCATCCAGCCCAGTCAGCAATGTTACTGAAGATGTTCGACGTTCACAGCCAGGCTACATGCGTCGGGAAATTCTGTGTGAGACGTCGGGTAGTTGCAGGTGGCCATGATGGCGAGCGCACAGTTCAGCGTGGACGAAATACTGATAGCACCTACCGCCCAGACAGCTCGGATGCTCCTACTCTCTTGTCAAGAGCTTTTGACTGAAGATCAAGAGACGCACAGAATAGCATCAGCTCAGCTCAGCAGATTCGACTTGTGGGCTTCGAACAACGGTGTCTTCTCAACAAAACACTCTTCTTTAGATTACCGCCTACGCACTGCGCCCGCTGCAAAGGCTGCTGTTGATGGTAATTTGGAAATCTTATGCAAGCAGGCTCTTGGTGGTAAGAACGTATCTCACGCTCTCGAGCCGTGCTCGAAGGTCACAAGATGTTAACATGTTCACAGTTCTCGCGGGACGTGCGACCATCGCAGAAGATGAGCTAGATGCTTTTGCTGATGCACACTTGACCGAGATATCTGCGTTCGCTGTTAAGCTTTATCAGGGCAGCTACCATACAACAACAACCGAAAGGCACGATCTGCAGATTCGTTTACTCAGAGATGCCGAGAAGAGCATTGATGTCCTTCATCGCCTTTCGCTCGCGATCAGGAAAGCCAGCAACCGAAACACAATAGCTGGACTTCCGAAGTTAGTTGGCTTTGACGAAGGCTACGTTTGGGGGAAGGATACACAAGACTTGCTGGACAAGTCTGGTATGCCTGTCGACCCCATGGTTTTTGACACGACGACGATCTTTGAGAATTTTGTTCACCGGGCGCTGCGGCTTCGATGGATGATCACAGACGTGGACAACGTTTTGGATGCCGCCATGACTCGCTACAGAGAGACTATGTTACGACGCTGCACTTCCGCTATTTCAGCACGCAGGCGTCAATTGACATACTTCCACAAACACCAGGCTAAATTGGCGAATCCTCATATGGGGGCGAGAAGGTCAGACGCTCGTACTACTGCAGCGCCTACTCCACAACCAAAAAAACACTCGAATGATCTGCTGATTCCAAGCACGTCGACTCCTGTCTTCAAATCAGCTGCATCTGGCGAGCCTCGTCAAGCCCCCAGTGCGACACTCAGCGGGACGGTCCCTTCTGACTTCGAGCTTGCCTTGTTTCGGCCCCCACCCTCTGAGTCGGCGCCATCGTCTACAGGCACAGGTTCCTCAGCCGGTGGCTTGGGAGTTGTAGGCCCGTTTGAAGTACCCCCACCACCAGAGGTAGCCAGCCTAGAGAAAGAAAAGATATGCCCTTATTGCTGTATTGTATACCCAGGCAAAACATTTTCGGCGAGCAGGAGATCCAGACGCTGGAGGAAACATCTACTTGACGATCTACAGCCTTATGTCTGCTTGTTCGAGAATTGCGACCAAGGCGGCACGACTTACCGAACCTTTAAGACATGGCAGACGCATCTGAACAAGTCCCATGTGCAGCGGTGGGTGTGTTACATGTCCCATGATGACGAAGTCATCGAACCCAAGGATTCGAGCTTTGAGACAGTTGAAGATTTCCAGGAACATGTCAAACTCTCGCACGAGGATTTGAATTCGGCCGAGCTGCACGCTCTGAGGCAGACTGCGAGTCCACGAGCAACGCTGCCGCGATGGTGTTTCGTTTGTCTGTCAGATCAGACCAACGAGGCCACACTCCAACAGCATATGGCCAAACACTTTGAGACTGCGTTCATCCTGGCATTACCCTCGAGGGACGATATTGGAGATACTAGCGGTCAATCCAGCGGGCGCCCCTCTGGTGGATCTGGCGGAAGTCATGGGCAGCTACCGGCTGAGGTGGCCATCACCAACATCAAGGACCTGTTCCCCGACGACGAGGAATCTATCCAGATTCAAACTGGCCAGTCTCTCAGCGCAACAGAGTTCAAAACACGTCTCGCAGCAGATAACACAGTCCACGATGCATCGAAGGAAATGGCACGGTATTTCAATCAGTATGGACTAGCACAGCCTGGAACAGATGTGGATTCCACACTGGTCAGTCGACAGAGAGGTCTCGACTATCGCTGGAAACGCGCCCTAAATGTCGCATCAATCGTTAACTGGTTAGGGCGCAAAACCGAGGTATACAGAAGAAAGCGTTTGATCCAATGGCGCTGGAACTATGCTTACGCGTATGCTTCTTTGCTGTCTCGGGAGCCGTCTCCCAAACATCTTTCGCTTAGCGGCGGCCGTGGCTCATTCTGCTTTGCTGTTTACACGTTCCTCTTCCCACATAGGTCCGGACCTTACACGAGTCCCATCATGTCCAAGCTCTATAAAAAGAGGCTACTCATCGAGTCAAAAAATCAGCGTCGAAGAGAACACATGAGGCTTGTCTTGGCATTTCTGGTACTGGTGTCGTGGCAAACACAGGTGAGGACGTGGGCAGCATCACAGAGAAGCCGCTCACTCGAACATTCGAAGGCCAATGACGACCTGCCGCCTGTCACGCCGCGACGGACGGCTTTCTACGATTATACGGCCGAGAAACAGATCGGTCATACAGAAGCGAAACAATTCTATCAGCGACATCGTCTGGAGACAGAATACGGAGCATCTGCGGCATCTGCTACGGGAGATCTTGAAGACATAATCTTTTCTCAACGAATAGATCTCCTACTAAGCCTTAAAAGACTACTCTATAAGCACCAAGTGGAGAGTAACTCGATATTCTTCTCTGGCTATGCGTTCCTATCGCTACTGTTCAAGATACGATGCTGGAGTGTTCCGAGCGGTGGTTTTCTACCAGAATCCATGAGAAGAAAGCGTGTCATGAACCGCTGGAGGCGTGCATTAGAGTTTGCTCTAATCGTGGTACGGAACCCACACTCGTCCCAATCCGCTGCGGCGGTGGTACGTGCCGACAAGTACCTATGGCCACAACGATACTCGCAACCACCAAGATGGAGACTGAGGCGCCGCTGGAAAGCCGCCATAATCTGCGTCACCTTCATCAATCGCCTTTTGGTTTTACGCTCGTCAATGAACTATGGCCCACGCTCCCCAGTCATGCCCTCTGATATC
>Ga0210040_10010654_pt1 | contig 10511 bp, 3 predicted proteins | sample CryGeyCG12114_NA_FD_185462 | JGI IMG/M metagenome (GOLD analysis project Ga0210040, IMG submission 185462) | Groundwater microbial communities from aquifer - Crystal Geyser CG19_WC_8/21/14_NA (SPAdes) (version 2) | ecosystem: Environmental > Aquatic > Deep subsurface > Groundwater | place: USA...
CATTTCTACTGCAATCAATATGCAATGGACAACAGTGAAAAAAACGTTCTCATACCACCGTGGAGCATAATAAAGACAAGGTTAAACAAATGCAGATCCTGAATCACTTTTTGCTAAACAATCATTTAAATGCATTGCAAGACGGAACACAAAGATCGTGACCAACTAACTCACAGCCCAAAATCATTATTCCCTTTACGTGATAATAAAAGAAATTCATAGTCTCTATAATAAATTGCCATTTTTATTACATATTGCATTCATATGAATGTCTTTGCTAGCAATAATGATGCTACATATAATCATTATGATTATTACCACATATCAGCTAACATGGGTTTTACAGCATAAAGGGTTCATCCATTCAGGGACAAAGAGCACATATTTTTCAACTATAGCACTACTGTCTGAAGGCTCATTGCTCTTCCTGACATTTGAAATGAGTCAAGAGATTCATTGAGGTTGATCAAGTCCATTCCTCACGCGAGGACAGGGACTAACCAACTAACTAAATGGTACTTGAAAACTCATCGTATACCATCGTATACCCATATAGTTAGCAAGTACAGTCCACAGACCGTGTAAGTTCATACGATTATCATGATTATCTAACAATAAGTCTAGTGGAATAAAAATCATTACTGCGAGAGAGAAGAGAATCTAAAAACTTTTTTCCTTAATCCCATTCTAATTGCAAGTCCCTAATGCATAATATACCGTGTCTCCAGCAAGTTAAGCGACAAAGGAAAATGTCCATTTTATAGCATACTGACATAACATCATTTTTTTCTTCCAAAAATCAAGGTGAGTAGGACAAGCTATAGAAACGAAAACTCAATTCTCAAGAGAAAATTCTCCCATTCAATTGTATTCATGTATGTCATGTGGGAAGCTCGCAAATCCTGCAAAACTCGTCCGATAACTCTCAGTCAGCACAGACTTGAATCAAAAATCAGCGAAAAACAGCCAAAGCCAACACACGAGATTAATACATTCCAATGGAGAACACGCGGCATGCAGAATGAAATTCAACTCACCACAATCAAATGACAATGTAAACAAAACACCAAAAGGCAATGAGCCAAATTATGCATCACATTCAGAAATACTTGAAACGACGTTTCTAAATAGTTACAAGTATAACTTTCCTTATCGTTCAGGTGGGTGGTAAATTTCCCATTCAAATTACAATGTTTACACGAAACTACTTACATCATCATTCACGTTACATCAAAATTCCAACAATAGGATAGATAGTGCATGTCTGCACATAACATTTTCAAACCATCATGGAATGCATCCACAACTCATAAAGCTTCGCCCGATAACTGTGCAAAATAATTCATTGATAAGAAAACACAAGGCAACGTTGATGACCCCAAAAAGATTAATTATTCCACCGAGCTTATCAAAAATGCAATGTAAACATCATTCTTCTGTGTGCACACCTTCTGCTCATATTTTCAGGAAATATTCACCTTTCCACTTAAATGCGCGCCCACTGTTCAAAACCCTGCGCTAAATATTCATCACGCTAAACATGTAACTACTTAATCGATATTCTACATACCAGCTAGGTTATTCAATAACAATCTATTCATTCATCACCAAGTTGCATATTTGTATACCACATCCTATTTAAATTTACTAGCAAACACAGAACCCTTACAATTTGGCAATTCACAAAATGAAGATTACTTTTTAGCAAATATTTAAATATTCCCATTGGGCCAGTGGATCAAATCTAAACTATAACTATGGATCCAAAAATCCCTATATGATTATTCATGCCGCATATTAAATGCGATCCAAAGGAAACTTACTATAAAACCCTGGTTCAAATTAGCACACTGCATGTATACAGAGCTTTAACACAATTTAACCATGCTATTTGGAATCCAAGTATGTAAGTAACTTAATAGCGCAAAGACAAGGTCACTAGTCACATAGTAACCCTTACAAAAACACACATAATTTGCATCACTATTATTATTATGAGGATCATTACTACCATTGCTAGTAGTATTATGAGCCAGACAATTATTATTGTTATACTTACTCCTTCTAGCTAACTAGCACTCACTGCTTTTTATATTGACTTAAAAATGAATTCGCATACTATCTAACTAACTAACTAACTACCGAGAGCAATATGGTTCAAGTCAACAAGCCAGAGTCAACCAGTCAATGTCATCCATTCATCAAAGAATCCCATTACTCCTCATGAGTTAAGTTCAGATATGCACGCAATGTTAATTCATCCTATATAAACTAACTAAATAACTAGTGTTGAGTAGCAACGACCTCCATTGATGCACTATACATAATATAGCAACTCACTCAATAGTTCTCACCTAACTAACTAACTATAGTGTCACAGAAATTAATGGCCTATTTTAAACCTCATTAGGTTCCTTAATTCCATCTCAACTCTTAATGCAATAATTGACTAGCTAATTTTCCACTCCCCTATATATTTGACCTAATATAAATACACATGCATACCATGTATCAAACAGAAACTTAAAATGATTATGCATACATATACATGTGTCATTGACGAAAATCAAAGTTTCTGCATGGTTGACACGTTTTGCTCCAACATGATACATTGTTGCGCCAAAGGTTTGTACAAAACTTTTTCCTGCCAACAAGATAAGGGAAATAGAGTTCACAATTTTTACATAATAATAAGTGCATTAGGTACAGACTGACTGAGATAACTTTTTCCCTCGTGCAGTCAGCAAATATAACCAGCAGGATACATTAGATGATGATGAGCTGATCCTACAGACAAGTCAGCAATTTATAGCTTCAAGGTGTATATATGTCAGTCAGTCAGTCAGTAAGTTCAATATGAACTAATATGACTGCATAATATAGTTATGCTGCTGTGAGCAATCAACTTTGCCAACATCAACAACCTTTTGTGCAAAAAAAGAGCAACGCTACACCACACGTAAAATGTTTTACAAAATGCCAGTTTCTTCCCCTACGAAATATAACTCACCAACTAACTAATGCAAAAAGAGGAGCAAACTTGTTTTCTAAGCCTTTATACAATCCTCCATGTTTTGAGCCATTTTACAGCCCATCGTTCGTTAGTTAGTGACATTTTATTCCAAGGTCGTGAACGAGCCAAAACTCGAATAACTTGAGCATTTATCTTCATCAAATGAAGTGGATACAACAACTAGAATAATTCTATTTCCATACGTGTGCTTATTTCATCCTCTGTAATCTTCTTGACATCATGGAAAGAAAACAGATTCCACTACTCATTCGCTCACTAATCAAATGACAAGTCAATTCCTTTTCGTTATCGGCAAAAACCAAAAAAGATGCAAATTATCTAAAGACAGGGAAAATTTAGTCCACCCAAAAAAATACACATTGCATTTAGAAGTCAATAGCTCAATGTCATCCCTTCATGTATTTTTTATTACATCATGTCCTCAATTTGTAATGTTGACTTTTGCTGGTTACGTACTATACTTACTACTAACCAGGACATACACACACAAATTAAGTGACTCAACTCGGAAATGATTCTTCCTATGTCCTCCACATTTCGTTTCACATGAGCCAATTGCCAATTCAACAAATTGGGTCTGGGCTATCCATTTGTAGAAATGGGAGCAGTGTAAGTTAGTTCAACACAGTTTAGCTTAAACCCTTCCACTATAGTATGTATAACTAACTTAAACTATCTGACTAAATGCATGCATGCATTTATGGAAGAGGGCAGAAACCTTTCGGAAATGTTGTACTACGTGCGAGGAATCTTGCCATAATTCCCCAGCCAATGCAAGGTCCTCTCACATAAACTTGGCTTTTTTGGCACACATCACACAAATAGACTAAACCAAGTCACTCACTACTACTACTATGCATAATGCTAGCTAATGCTAGTAGTAGATGAAAAAAAACGAAATTCTAAATAAAAGCAAACTGTTCATTTGTCGGTAATGCTTATGATCACATCATGGAATGTGCACATGAGGATAAATAGTCAAGCACAAGATTCATGCTGCACATGTCGTCAGTATAAGATGCCATGCCTAAAGTTATTATTAATATTAGCAAGGTTATGCTTATGCACTTGAAGACGAAAACCTACGAAAAGGAAAAATAAACTTCCACTCCACATGACTCTGTAAATAAAAGTTATTTTTTAACAGCTCATTGGCCAACTAATAAAGTCAATAAGCCCAACCAACTCAAGATGACGATTTGCCCTGAAAAATGTGACATCATCTATAACTTAAGTTAGTTAGAACGTACAAAACGCATACCTTATAATCCACCCACTCAAAAATTAAGAGGCTGTCCAAACTTTGCATACCATAATATAATTATGCATACCTCTCTGGAAGTTAAATTTAACAGATGCGCCATGCAAAAACAGCCCAGTAATTAACTAGCAAAGTGTTTGTTAACAAGTCTTTGTGAAAACATCTGGACCAACGCAATACTTGAGAAAGTTTAATACAGCCCTCGAATTAGCCATCAGTGACAGGCCATCGTATTTTATGGATCAACTTAAAGCAAGGTTAACAAACCTGACACAACCATGCAACGTTTATTTACACTGCTTCTAACCATAACTATAAGCAACTATATACACTACATTAAAACACAAATTCATTCCATCTGGGCAACTACAAGGACACACATCGCATTTTATCCTCATATTACTAAAGACCTAATGCATCCATTGTAACAACCAGCCAAATGCACTGCTCCTAGTAAAATAGAACAAACCAATGCTTGACCTTCCGTCAAACAAATCTAACTGATTCATATTCCAACAGTAAACAATCCATCATGCCATGTTCCAACCAACCATATGTACAAATCATTAAAAGTTCCCAGACGAAAATGTATATATAGTCCGCTCTGCAGCAAAGTTCCCAACATAAAGGTATGTTTCGAGTCTATATTTTCCTGAACCATGATGTAAGATGTAGCTCCTGACCTTATCAAATCCTACGAAATGAATAACGAGCAGTCACTTTTCCGCTTAGTTTGCACAATTCGTCTAATAAATGAGTGCTACAAACTGGAGCCCTAAAAAAGATTTCAGTATCAGTAGGAGCTAATACCAACCAATGGAACAATGACACACTTCCCTTTTGTAAATGGAAGAAAACTTTTTGAGTCCCGTTTTACTCATGACAAGTCAACATTACAGTGTAGTAGCCTTGTCTCCATCATTGGGCTTATGACGCCATTCATTTCCACTTTCTCGGACATGGAACTTCTAACATACAGCAGATAGACAGACAGACATGAAAGAGATCCTTCTGGTTCTGACATTTCAATGCCCTTCCACCACTTAAACTAACAGTTGGCCAGCAAAGCGTACCCACACAGCCAATGTAAGGAACAAGGCAAAGCTATTTAATGTGGAAAAAAAACCTATTAAGGGGCCAAAAAGTGTGTTTTTGCAGCTAAAAAGGGAGAGAAACAGAATAGACTTGACCTTTAAAAGTTTTATACTTCTCTGTCTGCACAAGACAATGCGTATACAATTGGCTGCCGATGGTAATGTTCTTAATGCATTAATTTTCAATTCCCAGAGAGAAGTCACAGGATACAAATTCCATCTAACCCATTCAACTAAAGTTTAATTACCACACTTTAAAACTAACTAACTAAACTACTAAAATTGAATAAACTTCGTCTATGGTCATCAAAAGTTCTAGAAATATAAAATTATACATAAGAGTTGTGTAATTTAACCATGTGGCACGGGTTACTGAAATCCGCAGGGTATTACTCTTCTCCATTCAACATATTATTATTCCCATACAAAATCTTGCATTGCTGAATATACTAGTTAATGCCCCTCCATAAAAAAAACTATCTCCTTACCACAAAAGTAAAGCTCATACAACAACTAAAATACAATGTGAACAAACTAACTAAATTGCAATGCAACTACTATTTTCCTTGACTTTGAATCCAATATCCCATACACATGTTACACTGCAATCACGAGAAAAAAATAAGTTGCATAAGCCCATGTGAAGCACAAAAAGGATTTTTCATTTTTCCACCATTGAAATCAACTCTGCATGACATTTTCTACGCAGATATTACATACACAGTGGAAAGTGTAAGCTAAATTCAAATCAACTCGCTTTCAATTCCCACTTTACAATACACCACAACTACAATGCACAAAAATTATTATGGATGAGACATGATGATAGTGAAAAAAAACTAACTTAACTAAACACTACACTAAAGGTTTGCATGGAAAACGCCTGCAGGGATATCATCCCCCCTATCTGTGGCAACATCCAGCAACCACCTCCATTTCGCGTATTCCTTTTTCAAAGTTTTTTGTGCGCTCACGTCACCTTCACGCCTTTAGGCTCGAGTTTCGCCTTGGAACCGGCAAAAAGTTGATAGTTCTCTGGCTGACCTTGAGTCATACTAGTTACTTAGCAAACATTATCTATGAGCATGAATGTTTGAATACGTTATTGCAATGCATGCTCATCACCATCAGTCAATCTGTCGGTCTTCACCGACCATACATATGTACACCCTAACTAACTAACTAACGAATATACAAACACGTGGTTTATATAGTTTACTGACTGACTACACACTCAACTTTTATCCTCATCGGTCCGTTCCGTGGTAGGAAAAGACTCCATATTTGTTGCCTTCTTAATCCGCTGAACCAAAAAAATTCCTTGCCTTGATCTAGCTAACTAACTAATCTATTCGTTCTTATGGACAAGTATCATGTAGAGATACAGATAAAAATCCATACACTTAATATTAAAGCAACTATGCAGCTCACTCAGAATCAACCCACAAAAAAATCGGAATTTTTTCCCTTTGCAGCTGATGCACTATAGAACTACGAAGCTACCCAAAAGTGAGCATCTCTCCATTCCCAAAAAGTTCCAACAGCGGATGAGGGTTGTCATTATTATTTACGTAGTATTTATTTGCAACCTTTTTTCTCACTCACTCTTTGCTTCAGGGGGCAATGATATGGTGTTTACTTTTTGAGCGCAAAATTCCAACAACCCTACCAAGTCAATGGAATTGCATGCTGCTATAGCCACACTAACTAACTAACTATATACCTACTAACTTACAAACCACGTCTTATATCCATTACTCATACTCCACTCACTCAGTCTGATGTGCGCTCACATGATAAAAATGATTACCTTTATATATTTCTCCCTTTAGCTCTAACTAAATACCTTCACTCGTTCTTTACTAGAAACATCACGTTATGAATTTCACTCCAGCCAGCACCACAAACAAAGTTTCAAGTGTATCCCTCAACCAACATATAGAAAAAAGAGCCTGGCTATATTTTTCTTGAGCAATAACTAACTAACACAATTACCTACTATAGTAGTACTTGAAACCAACCCAAAACCTGTATGAAATGTTCAAAAGTCTGTGTGTGCAATCAGCACATCCTGTCTTCCATTGTGTTCCATACACCATAGCGAAAACGAAAAGACTGCTGGTATCCGGCGGCTCTGGGTCGCATCGATACCAATCTACCAAAAAAGAGCTCTAAAGCCAGCCCATACTCTTTATATTTCCCTTCCACTGTGAAGTCAACTTACCATACTGGAAAATAAATTTATGCGAAAAATTTCCAACATTCTTCTTCTTCTAGCTAACATTAGCGGTACATAGCATCGGAATATATGTACGCGAACTCAACATTCTTTCTCATTACATTAAATGATTTCTAAGCCATTAAACTTACTAACTCTACGAACATTTTATTACGATAGAAAACTCCCCTTAAAAGTGTAACGAAAGGCTATTACGTAACTAAACAAACGAGCTCCATGAATTCCAGCAATAGACAAAAGCTGATCCACCCAAAATTTTAAACCTTCTTGTCTCACACCCATCGTTTCCATCTGGCTGCAGCAGCATAGTGGGTCTGTACTTTGTGATAGCCTTCACAAAAGTAACTGACCTACTTCCTTTTTCGGGAAGATAGAACTCTGTCGCTTCTACACAGCTAACCATCCATGTGAAAAGAGTTTCCAACAGGAATACCTACTGCTCTGATTCACTTTCTCTAGCTGTTTCCTTGTGCTAGATCTAGCGGGATCATTACTCCATTGCGGGCCAATTGCTTTCACAAGCTACCGACCTAAATTTCACGAGGAGCACCAGCCCTCTTTTTCTTTCACTCTCTCTTTCCATGCAATACACCATGTTTTTACTCCCATACTTACTACTACGCACACAATGTTTAGTTCAAATGCCAGCCTGACATGTCAGCTAGTTAGCTACCTACCGAAAAAGTTAAGAAGTTTCTCAAACTCCCTAGATTTACTATCACGCGGTCCTTCCTCTTGTTCCTCTTCACAAAGATTATTATTATTAGGGTACGGTGAAAGTTACTTTGCTAGTGACGAAGTGAAAGGAAGAGGAGATCCCCTTCGAATCCAACATGTCCAGTCAAAACCAAATAAATTATGTCTGGGAGCCTTTGAAGGTCTTGATGACGCAAATAATTCATGCTATAATTAAAAGTTTCTATTATAAAACAATAGAAACCGAGTATCAAATGACTGAAATGAAATTAAAACTTTTCTAGTATCCAGACTGCCAGGAATAATATTAAATGTTGACTCAACTCTGGACCCAATTTCGTAACACACACACATACGGTGCATTATGTATACCTTGTCCGCAAAACGGAGGTAAATTTTATTCTATCCTACTACACAAATTTATCACACACAGGACAGGAAAAATTTACCTCCTTTTTCCGGATGGTCTATATAACCAGTGCTTTTTCAAAGTTTAATCAACCTCAATCACGGATTGGTACATAGAAAAACTTGTGGGCTTTACAAAATTCCCCCATATATTTCATCATCATTGTTCATTATCAACTCACAGTTGTTGATCATTTTATTACAGTTTATTCAACTGTAGATAACAAGATCAAAGCAGTATTATTTTTCTTCCTTTAGCATTAAAACGTGTAATTATTAACAGTCTACTGCTTATCTCACAGCTCTTTTTTTTATTTAGATATAACTAGTTATAGTTCCATTCCCCGAGCATTCCATATCCATCATTTACAATTTGGACTCGTTTTAACAAGCTGCCAAATTATAAAGTAACAAACTACAGCAAACAAATAACCCTTCAATTGCGCACACAAAAATCACATATTTCAAAACACATGTGACGAGCAAGTCACTGACTGCATTTTAGGCATAAACCACAATACCCATTCATCTCACCGATAGATAACAAATCTAAACTCGCACGCTTGCTCGCTACCTACAGTAGCAAAAATTAACCACAAAGTAAATACAATTCAATCTCTAGCCGCGTCACACACACCAGTGAATAAATTGTCAAATATCCAAACAAGCCGACATTTTCCACAACCCACGGTCATAACAATCTTTAGCTATACAGTTTTTCAAATCTATTCAGCTGTCTATATAAACCAAAGCATCTGCCAATTATGCTTTCGCAATAAAATTTCAACTCACTAGACAAACTGTAATGCCAACACATGTAAAAATCTAAACATGACAGCGAAATGGAAAAAATTCATGACTCCTCTAAAGCGTTTCAATGTCAATCAACTCCCATATACATAAAATTGTCAATGTGTGATATCATAAATGGATAAAGAGCACAAAGAATCTCTCACCCTGTAATACACTTTTATAGCAGGAGACTACATTCATAAAACCATATGGACTTTGCCTGCCTATATAGTCCTTTATTTATTCATGGTTCTTGAGTTGAATGCCCACACGGGAAATTCATAAATGCACAAGACACAACACGCAGCATAAAAAAGGACACCAGTACTAACTAACCAAATCCATTCCGGTGGGCAAACTGAGTGAATGAGTTAAGTTAAGTGAGCACTAGTCACTCACTCAATTCAATACCAAGCTAACTAACTAACTAACCATATCTAAAACTTAAGTAAAGTGTGCTGGAAATGTAGCATACCATAGTCATAGTGTTTACGTCAGTCCAAAGAACACAGCAAGCGTGACATGTCCTTTAGATCTAAAAGGGAATTTATCTCCCAAAAAAACTTTTCCCTACCAATACTAGCAACCCGAATAACCAGCATTATACCAACTTTCACTTGCATACAATTACCGAACTGGAAGCAAACCAGACAGTAGAATTAGTTAGTTTTAGAAATCGATGCTTTTGCGAAAATAAAAAATCTCTTCACGGTCAAAAGGCAATGGACTTGCCCGATTTTACTATTAGACATTGCATGAAGCTAATGATAGCCCTGAGTGATAAACAATTAAAAGACAAAGGATTTTTCCCCATGCATAAAAATATCTATAAAAACATACTGCTCGCAAAATATACGATAAATGGATATCATTCAAAGTATTTTATTATTTACGACGACCTTCAAATCGAACTCTGACTCCACTTCCATCGAAACTGGAAATAATAGCAGCTAATAGTATTTCCACGGCATTCACGTACGCAAACTA
>Ga0210040_10010655_pt1 | contig 10510 bp, 7 predicted proteins | sample CryGeyCG12114_NA_FD_185462 | JGI IMG/M metagenome (GOLD analysis project Ga0210040, IMG submission 185462) | Groundwater microbial communities from aquifer - Crystal Geyser CG19_WC_8/21/14_NA (SPAdes) (version 2) | ecosystem: Environmental > Aquatic > Deep subsurface > Groundwater | place: USA...
CTAATAGTTGCTCGAAGTGGTGCGCATCACAGCCAACCGATGCCCGCCACTGGCGCGGAGTCTTTAAGTCTTGAACTGAAATCTTCACCCCCAAAATTCGCGTAAATCCCTCGTTGCAACAAGTCTACTATCCTAATACAGGCTCTGTGGCCTCATGGAACTGTCCAAAGTGGCCCCAGAAAAGGGAGGGGATTGTCATGTTAAACGAGCTCGTGATGGCTCCATAATCGAGGAATCTTACTCCCCCCTTTTCCTTCTCTATAGCCGTCTTTACGGCGAGTAGGCGAACATAGGATATTCGGACTTATCAGACAATGAGTTTCATTATATCACTTGGTGGTTCACTGGTTAGAACCAGCTTCACGACGCGATAGTAGTCCTTATCTGATTTAGTGCCACAGCACGTTTTCCTATGCCCCACGCCATCGCCGCGCCCAGCGCTTAATTTCTCATCTTAGAGCACAGCACCCCAAACTGCCTCAGCGAAGTGCCCATACGGTCCCCGGCTTATTTTTTGGCGAGCCGCTGAGTTGTTAAAGTAAGCAAGAGCAAGAACAATGGCGGAAGTGGGGCTAGCCAGGAGTGGCTGATACGCCGGAGCGGGAAAACCACGTGGCTAAAGCCCGCATGGAGTAGTGGGCTAGCTGCGCTACTAGGTAAAAGGCCCCGTGAAAGGGGGCAGTCGAGGAAGGGCGCAATCGGCTCTTGACAAACGACTAGTATGTGTAAATTTTTGTGGTCGTTTAGGTGATTGCAACAATTACCTGATACATTGGAAAGATAATATACTGAATTCATCCTGTTCCTCGGCACAAAACGACTTAGTTGTAAATCAATTCCGAAGATGTTGGAATGAGTCGTCTTTAAAAAGTTTTAACGTACCCTGCTTTTCTATCCAAAAAACCACATGAAACAACTTAAACTCCTAACTACCAGTGTAGCTGCCTCCTTACTGCTGCTAACGGGCTGTCAAAAAGAGAACGACAACGCCGTTACGCCGATCACCGCTACGCCATCCAGTCAACTGGCCACGTTGCCAGCAGGTACGGGCAATGATCTTACGCCCAAACTGGCGCAAACAACGGATGTACAGTTCCAGGAAATGGCGCTGGGGGTCATCACCCCCAACGCCCCTTGCGATGCGAACACGCTCACGACGAAGTGGCTGCGCGGCCAGCTTGCCGATTGGCAACCCCTGGCAAATACGTATGTAAACGCCACGGCCATGGCCAACTTACCGACCTATGATGCCTTGCTGTTTGAAAACAGCTCGGCAAACCAGGTATTTGGCCAGAATGGCGAGTACACCCAACGGCTGACCAAGACCTTTAAAGACCTGCAGCGCTTCTGGAACATTCAGTCGCAGGATATCGTACTAGCGGCCATGCACGGGAGCATGCTGCAGGACCGCGCAAAGGTGATCAGAACTTACAAAGCCGCCTACGGCCTGACCGACGCACGTGCTACGTACTACGCTGATTTGGTAGCAACCGCCCTCCGCCAATTTCCGGAGCTGCGCAACGGGGAGCACCCGTACTTCACGTTCAATGCCTTTGCCCAGGCAGGATTTGACTTTCCGCCCTACGGCACCATCCCGAGCAAAATTATCATGGGCGATGGCATCCTGGAGGCCTATACGGCCATCGGCTTCGACGATGTCGCGCCTCAGGCCATTCTGGCGCACGAGTTCGGCCACCAGATTCAATTTCAGTTGAACTTATTCGGCAGCGGTCCCAGCACCCCGGAGGGCACCCGCCGTACCGAACTGATGGCCGATGCCTATTCGGCGTACTACCTATCGCACGCGCGCGGTGCTACCATGCAGTGGAAAAGAGTCCAGCAGTTCTTGCAGGTATTCTTCAACATCGGCGATTGCTCCTTCACTAGCACTGGCCACCATGGCACACCTGCCCAACGCATGGCCGCCGCAGAATTTGGCTACAACGTGGCCAACAATGCCCAGAAGCAAGGAAAAATACTGTCGGCCCAAGAGTTTACCCAACTGTTTGAAGCGCAGCTTCCAGCGTTCGTTAAACTGTAGGCGACTTGCGTGAAAACAAGAGAAGGGTGGGCAGAAATGCCCACCCTTTTTTTATGTCTTTTTCGCGGCCATGCTCTCTGGGCCATTACCAGCCCTGCTTCACGCCGCAATACACTGTTGGAATTGGCCATGGTTAACAGGTTGGTCCAAAAGTCGCATTTGGCCCATGTGCAGATTGGAAAAAAAGCCAGCGGAGCACAAAACCGGTCGTGGCTGTTGCAGAACTCGGCATGATACCCTAGGCCTGGGCTCTATGTGCTGATCCACGCCAAAAAAGCAGGCAAACAGGCTTTTATCCGCGTTTAGTCACTCGTCTACGCTGATTCTCAACTGCTCAGAAACTTCTGCAACAGCCACGATGGTTTACAGTATGTAAATTTTATAAAGATTTAACAATGAATTGCTTATGTCATTACTTCGTTCCCTTTGCCTTCTTTCGCTGCTATTGTGTTAACCTCCTGCTTTGATTTAGTAACATGGGAGACAGACATTTATGGCCCCTACTATGTCGCTTCCGACCCATCTGCTTCCTGCAAAAGCCTGTTTTACCGAGGAAAGGATGGGCTTGACCTAGACCGCTTTCGAAACGTGTCGAAGGTCGGCTATAAAGCAGGCTATATTTTCATAAAATCAGGTAATAGATTTTACTGGTTTGCAGTGCAGAACGATATACCATCTGATTTAGGTGACCCAATTGTCAGCCACTTGATTAGTAAGCCATTATCAGAAACTGAATTCAACCAACTACTAGTTAATCTAGGCAGTAAGAACCTTGATTTTCAGTTTCAGGAGTGAAGAACTACTTGTCAAATACTGCTGATAAAAAAAGATAGAATTAAAATGATGTATCCTGTAAAAATTCTACTCAGAGATTACGAGCTTATAAGCCAGAAACTAACCTCATTCCAAGAGTGGGGTTATAACGACTGTGGCTGTTGCAGAACTCCCAACGGCCCGTCTGAAGCGGGCTGACGAAGGCGAGACCCGCCAACGAGGTGGCGCCGTACGCTTTATAGAGGGCTTGAGGAAGGAATAATGGGGCGGTGGGTGCACTTTAAAGAGTTCTGCAACCGCCACAGTCGTTATAGTGCCGCTCCCGGAATAGTGGTAGTTTAGAGGCTCTGCAAGCATTGCGGTGCGTATAGTATTCTGTCGCTATGTCCCTTCTCTGTGAAGCTTGTTGTCTGCGGCCCGTTGTGATACGGGAGCACCTTAACGGGTCTGTTATTCCTTACTGCCTGTGCCAGCCCTGCTATCACCGGCTGCAGCATCGCTCCTTGCGGCCACTCGAGTACTTCAACCTGGTGGCTCGCCATGGACACGAGTATGAGCTACACGATGACTTCTATGACGACGATGGTAGCGCCTGTGCGGCCGATGAGACAGTCCAGCAAGAAGAGTCACTGGCTTTTCCTACCCTCGCTAATCTAAGCAGCCAGGTGGATGGCTTGATTGACTATGCTCTTGTCAAATGGTGGTACCCCCCTGCGGTGACAGCTTACTTAGCTGCCTTTTCTCCCAACCAGGTGCTACACGTTTTAGACGAAAAGCCGGCTCTTAATCCCTTTTTGCTCCCTAAGTGCTTAGAGATTGTCGCAGAGTCGTTAGGGAGCAAGGCATATGCTTGGGTGAACTACCAACTGCGTTTTTCTGAGGAACCAGAGCACGTGTTGGCGTTTGCCTATGCCCTATCCCGCTGCTTTCCTGCCGATGAAGCAAACGCCCACATCTTGTCGGCGCTCAGTACCCTGAGTGAAAAGGCCCTTGCCGAACACGTAACGTGCTTGTGTTATTTAGCGGGCGACACGCCGTTGGACTGGCTTGAAACCCACTGCCCTTCGATTACCACTGTAGGAGGAAACTATGGCGTTGCCGCGGCCGCTCTAGGTATCACCTGGGAACGCGTCAATAGGTGGCTGCAAGCTGGGCGCCCACTAAGTCTGATTGCTTTAGATGCGTTAGTCAACTGCAGCGCCACGAGCGAAACGCAAAACACCACGCTCTGGCTGCGAGAACATCCCCCGCACCTACATGCCCCTATTGCAACTGAAGAAATGGAAGCGGTACTACAGGCGTATGTTAGTCAAGACAGTGTACCCCGAACAAAAAATGCCCTTCGCTTCATCCGAGAACAGTGGGCTCAAATTTTGAAAACAGAACCAGTTTAGAATAGTAGGGAGCACCGATTTACCGCCACCACTACGGCTGTGCTGCTGCCCGGCCTGGTAGATACGCTGCTGGGCCACCGGGCGCTGCGCTTCCTGCTCCGTCTGCGGGTTGAGTTCCTTGACCAGTCCATAGAAATGACCGCACTCTTGGGCGTTGTCACATTTCTTAAACGGTCGTTTAACAGGCGTTACGGTCTGCTGCTGCGCAAAGGACCGCAGTTAGAGAAGGGGTAGGGCTCGACTAGTGATTCAGAAATACGACCGTCTAGCTCTTCCGCGATTTGCCTCTCACTCTGCCCGCAGGCTCAGCACAGGGTTGCGGCGGGCGGCTCGCCAGGCCTGCACGCTCACCGTGAGCCAGGCAATGAGCAAGGCCCCCATTCCGGCGGCAGCGAAGTACCACCACTGCCACGCCACGCGGTAGGCAAAGCCTTCCAACCACCGCTGCAGGAGCAGGTAGCTCAGGGGCAGCGCTAGTACGATGGCCACGACAACCAGCCAAGTCAGGCTGCTGGTCAACAGCCAGACGATACCCAGCTCGCTCGCGCCCAAAGCCTTGCGAATGCCGATTTCCTTGCGCCGACGCTCGGCAGTGAAGGCGGCCAGCCCTAACAGGCCCAGGGCAGAAATGAGGATGGCCAGCCCGGCAAAGTAGCGGGCGAGCACCGCCACCCGCCGCTCGGCTATGTACTGGGCCTGGTAGTCGGTGTCCAGAAACGTGTAGTCGAGCGTAAAGCCGGGGTTGTAGGCGGCGTACAGTTGCTGCAGCCGCGCAATCGTGGCCTGCTCCGCGTTGGGCTGGAGCTTCACGAGCACGGTGTTAATCGTGGGGTCGAGTTGAAGGCGAAGGGGTTTGATTTTTTCATGCAAAGACTCATAGTGGAAGTCGCGGACCACGCCCACGATGCGGGCCCCGTCGAGCTGTTGGCCCACGGGGTTCGGCATGCCCAGGCCAGCCACTAGGGACTGGTTGACGAGTATGGCGGCGCTGTCGGCGCGGAACTGCGGCGCAAAGCTGCGGCCGGCTACCAGGTGCATCCCCATTGTTTCCAATAGGTCGTAGTTGACCAGCATCGTCCCCACTGGTAAGCGCTTACCACGCCAGCTCATCTCCTCCACGTGGCGCCCCCCTAGGAAGCCGCCCAAGACGGTAGACGCCTGCACGACGCCGGGCAATTTCTTTACCTCGGCCAGAAACGCCGTCTGTTGGCGCGCCGCCTTGCCGGTCGTCTCAAAGCGGAGCACGTGGGCCTTGTCGTAGCCCAGCGGCTGGCGCTGCACAAACGCCAGCTGCGCGTTGACCACTACCAAGGCCACGATGAACAACACGGAGAGCGTGAACTGTAGCACGACCAAGCCCTGCCGCGTCCACACGTCACCGGCCTTGGTTGGCAGCTTGCCTTTCAGCACGGCCGCCGGCTGAAAACCCGACAGGTAGAATGCGGGGTAGCTGCCCGCCAGCAGTCCCGTACCCAGCGCCAGGGCCAGGCCGGCTGCCACCAGTTGTGGCTCCCACCGTAAGGCTAGCGGCTTGCCCGTCAGCTCGCTGAACTGCGGGAGCATGAGCTGCACCAACCCCACGGCCACGACCAGGGCCAGCAAGGCCATCACCACGGATTCCGTCAGGTACTGCCCCACCAGTGCGGCGCGGCTAGCCCCTAGGGCCTTGCGAATGCCCACTTCCTTTACCCGCCGCGAGGCCTTGGCGGTGAACAGGTTCATGAAATTGATGCTGGCAATCACCAGAATGAGTGCGGCAATCAGGGCAAACAACCGCACGTAGACAATGCGCCCCCCGGTGGCGACACCGTTTTCGTAGGTGCCGTGCAAATACGCCGCCGAGAACGGCCGCACAAACAGCGTGCGCCCCTGAGCCTGGGCCTGCGCGCTTTTAGTTTTCAACAAACTCGCCAGCTTGGCTTGAAATTGCGCGAGGTCGGCCCCCTCCTTCAAGGCTAAGTAGGTGTTGAAGGGGCCGTCGTCGTCCCACTTGATGGTTTCGCTCATCTGCATCCGGTCCTTGAACGAGGCAAACGGCAGCACAAAGTCAAACTGCTCGGACGAGTTGCGGGGCACCCCGGCAAACACCCCGGCCACCAGGCTGGTCTGCATGCTATCGGCGGCCATTTGCCATTTCACGGCTTTGCCCAGGCTGTTCTGCGGCGACCCAAAGAGCTTGGTGGCCAAGGCTTCGGAGAGCACAATAGCATGTTTATCCCGCAGCACTGTAGCGGGGGTGCCCACCAGCAGGGGGTAGGAAAATAGCTGGAAGAAGGCCGGGTCCACGTATTTAGGGACGGCGGTGAGTTGCTGGCCGCCCGCCGCCAGCGTGAATGGGGGGAAAAACGGGACCGGCGTGGTGGTGGCCACGAATTCAATCTCCGGCATTTCCCGCCGCAAGGCCTCGGCCAGCAGCGGCATGGTGCCGCCTTGGGTCTCGATGCCGGCTGCCGTGCGGCGGTTTTCCATTACCTGGTAGAGCCGGCCGTCCAGGGCGTGGTAGCGGTCGAAGCTGCGCTCGTCGCTTATCCACAGGTAGATGAGCAGCGCGCAGGCCAGGCCGGTCGAGAGGCCAATCAGGTTGATAAAGAACGTGCTTTTGAACCGCTTAAAGTTGCGGTAGAGGAGCAGCAAGGGGTAGGGAAGCATGGCCGAAGGGGGCAGGAAAGCGGTTAGAATTGGCTGCGGCTATTTTCCAGCACCACCTGTCCGTCGAGCAGGCGGATGACGCGCCGGGCATACCGGGCGTCGTGCTCGGAGTGCGTGACCATGAGCACGGTGGTGCCCGCCTCATTCAATTCCGTCAGCAGGCCCAGCACGTCGTGGCCACTGGCCGAGTCGAGGTTGCCGGTGGGTTCGTCGGCCAGCAGCAGCGGCGGGGCGTTCACCACGGCGCGGGCTACGGCCACGCGCTGCTGCTGGCCGCCCGAGAGTTGCAGCGGAAAGTGGTTGCGCCGGTGCAGCAACTGCATTTTTTCCAGCACCTGTTCCACCTGTTGCCGCCGCTCGGCGGCACCCACGCCGAGGTAGCGCAGGGGCAACTCCACGTTTTCAAACACCGTCAGCTCGTCAATCAGGTTAAAGCTCTGAAACACGAAGCCTAGGCTGCGCTTGCGCAGCTCGGCCCGCTGGCGCTCCGAGTAGCGGCTGGTTTCGGTACCTAGCAGTTGCAGGCTGCCGCCGTCAGGCTCGTCAAGCAGGCCCAGCAAGTTGAGCAGCGTCGATTTGCCGCAGCCCGAGGGGCCCATGATGGCCACAAACTCCCCCTGCTCCACGCTCAGTGATATATGGTTCAGCGCCTTGGTTTGCACCTGCTCGGTGCGGTACACCTTTTCCAGGTTTTCGGTCTTAATCATGAGGTTTAGCCTTTTATGGTCAAGTAGTTAGGTAAATGCCTACGGTTGGTGGTTGTCCAGCACCAGTTCCTGTCGGTCAGCGAAGCCTTCGTAGCTGGACGTTACAACTTGGTCGCCGGGTTGCAGCCCCGCCAGCACCTCGTAGTAGTCGGGGTTCTGCCGCCCTAGGCGGATGGCCACCCGCTGGGCCCGGGTGCCGTCGGCCGCCAGCTTGAATGCCCAATTACCCACCGTTTGCTGGTAAAAGCCGCCTTTGGGCAGCAGCACCGCCGGGGCCTTCGCGCTCAGCGCCAGCCGGATGGGCAAGGTTTGGCCCCGCCGCAGGCCTGGTGGGGGCGCGCCGGTAAAGGCCAGGTCGATTTGCAGGCCTTTGGCCACTTGGGCGAAGATTTTGGTCACGCGCAAGGCATACGCCTGGTCTTCCACCACCACTTCGCCCACCTGACCAGCCGCGATGCGAGCAATGTAAAACTCGTCCACCGCAGCGTGTAGTTTCACGCCCGCCAGCGCGTCAATCTGCCCCAGGCGCTGCCCCCGCGTTTTGGCCTCGCCCACTTCCGCGGCCAGCGAGCTGAGACGCCCGCCGACCGGGGCTCGCAGCAGCAGGTCGTCCATCTTGCGCCGCATCAGGACCAGGTTGCTGGTCATGCGCTGCACCGATTCCTGCATGGTACTCAGCTGCTGCTGCATGGCCACCGAATCTTGGCGCAGGGTCTGCTGCGTGAGCTGCCGCCGGCGTAGCTGGTAGCGGTAGGCGTTCTGGCTCTGCAGGTAGTCCTGCCGCGCAATCACCTTCTGGTCGTAGAGCACCTGGTTGGTGTCGAACACCCGCCGGGCCTCGGCCAGTTGGAAGTCGATGTCCGCCAGCTGGTTTTGGCGCAGAATGCGGTTTTGCAGCAGCTGGGTGCGGGTGTTACGCAGGTTATTCATCAGGTCGTACACGGCCGTTTCGCGGTTCACCATTTCCAGCTGCAGGTCGGGGTTGGCCAGCCGCAGCAACGGCTGGCCCGCCGTTAGGGTCGTACCCTCTTCTACCAGCACTTGCTGCACCGTGCCGGCCTCTACCGCGTCTAGGTACACGGTGTGCAGCGGCTGCACTACCCCGTCGATGGCCGTGAATTCCTGAAAATTACCCCGCGTGACGGGGCTGATGGTCAGCCGGCTGGCCGCCACGTGCAGCCGCTGGCCCGGCCGAGGCCAATAGATGCCGGCCGCGCTTATGCCTGCCAGCACCAGAGCCCCTAGCCACCACCAGCGGGCAACAAACGACCACTTTTTCTTCGGTATCAGGACATCCATTCAAGTTGGCGCAGGGAATAGCCGCAAAAGCTCTTGACCGGAGGTGCCAAGAACGGTGCCTTACTCACAAATCATTGCTAATCAGCGGCCTGGTTTTAAGTCTTGATTGCCAGCTGCTGCCGAGCGTCCGGTTCTGATACAGTTGACCGTTCGGTTCTGATACAGTTAGAAGCTGTTGACGGGTAGAAAACGGCCTGGCTAGCTGAAAGTCAGTATTCTTCGAAGCCTGCACGATTTATGTGGCCTAGGTTGGGACGGGGGCCAGTCAGCCCCGACTTTTACGTTTTACCCAGCCTTTTTCATGATTCTTAAGCACGCCCGCATCCTGGTGGTAGACGACGAGCCCGATGTGCTGTTCGCCCTCAAGTTGCTACTTAAAAGCGAGGTGCGGGAAGTTGTGACGGAGAAAAACCCGGAGTTGCTGCTCTCGCTGCTCCGCCAGCAGCACTTCGATGCCGTGCTGCTCGACATGAACTACCGCAGCGGCCAGGCGACGGGCAACGAGGGCTTTTACTGGCTGGGCCGCATCCGGGAGCACGACCCTATCACGGCCGTTATCCTCATTACGGCCTATGGTGATGTGCGCACGGCGGTACGCGCCCTCAAAGCCGGCGCCACCGATTTCCTGCTTAAACCCTGGCACAACGACCAACTGCTGCAAACGCTGGCCGCCGCCCTCCAACCTAAAACAAACAGCAAAAGCGGAGGCACCCCGAAAAAACTAGACAAGCCGGCCACTGCCACTGTTCTCCTAGGCGAGTCAGCCGCCATGCAGGAAGTGCGCGCTATTATCGAAAAAGTTGCCCCGACTGAAGCCAACGTACTGCTGCTCGGGGAGAACGGCACGGGTAAGGAACTGGTCGCCAAATCCCTGCACGAGCAGTCGCGCCGCGCTGCCCGGCCCTATGTGGCCGCCGACGTAGGCGCGCTCAGCGAGGGGTTGTTTGAAAGCGAGCTGTTTGGGCACACCAAGGGCGCCTTCACGGATGCTCAGGCCAGCCGCGTGGGCCGGTTCGAGGCGGCCACTGGAGGAACCTTGTTTCTGGATGAGGTTGGGAACATCGCCCTGCCGCAGCAAGCCAAGCTGCTCACGGCCCTGCAAAACCGCCAGGTGGTGCCCCTAGGGAGCAATACCCCTGTCCCGGTAGATATCCGGCTGTTATCGGCCACCAATGCCCCGTTGCACGCCCTGGTAGCCCGTGGTGCTTTCCGCCAGGACTTGATGTACCGCCTCAACACGGTTGAAATCACGCTGCCGCCCCTGCGCGAACGTGATGACGATGTGCAACTGCTAGCCCAGCACTTCGCGCAGGTGTACGCCGCCCGCAACCGGCAACCCGTGCCGGAATTCAGCGCCGCTGCGCTGCGTAAGCTCCGAGAGCACACTTGGCCCGGCAACGTGCGGGAGTTGCAACACGCCGTGGAGCGGGCCGTAATCCTGGGGAACGGACCCGTGCTACTTCCGGCCGATTTCTCGTTTCGGAACCCCGAATCGGCGGCAATTTCGGTGGCTGCAGCGACCGTGGCTGAGAATCCGTTACCGTTACTGGAAGTAGAAAAAAACACTATCCAACAGGCCATTGAGCGCCACCAAGGCAACCTTACTAAAGCGGCTAAGGAACTGGGTATCACCCGTACTGCCCTCT
>Ga0210040_10010656_pt1 | contig 10510 bp, 8 predicted proteins | sample CryGeyCG12114_NA_FD_185462 | JGI IMG/M metagenome (GOLD analysis project Ga0210040, IMG submission 185462) | Groundwater microbial communities from aquifer - Crystal Geyser CG19_WC_8/21/14_NA (SPAdes) (version 2) | ecosystem: Environmental > Aquatic > Deep subsurface > Groundwater | place: USA...
ACACAAAGTCCACGTGCTACACAGTTTGCTGCGTGCAGGGTTGCAGGGGTACCAATGCACCAGGTTGAGGTTGATGTAACAAGACTGGGCGGTGGATTTGGTGGTAAAGAAGACCAGGCGAATGCATGGGGAGCAATGTGCACTTTAGCTGCCTTTCATTTGAAAAAGCCGGTAAAATATTCCCTGCATCGAATGGATGATATGACAATGACAGGTAAACGTCATCCATACTCTACTGACTTTAAAATTGGTCTCAACTGTGATTATAAAATCATAGCTTTTGAAGCTACTTACTATCAAAATGCCGGTGCGGCTGCCGACCTTTCTCCTGCTATTATGGAGCGGACTTTATTTCACTCAACCAGCACCTACTTCATTCCAAATGTAAAAGCAACTGCTTATAGTTGTCGTACTAATTTGCCGCCTAATACTGCTTTTCGGGGATTTGGAGGGCCGCAGGCAAAGTTTGTAATGGAGTCAGCCATCGCAAAAGCAGCAGAGAACTTAGGAGTTGATGCAAGTGTAATTCAAAAGAGAAATCTAAACAAAACTGGAGACGAATTTCCATTTGGACAAAAAGCGGTTAGTGAAGCACATGCTTGTTGGAATAAAGCAGAAGAGATTTATAAGATTGACCAAATAAAGCGGGATGTAGAATCTTTTAATGCTGCAAATAAGCTTTTTAAAAAAGGAGTTTCTGTTATGCCCATTTGTTTTGGAATATCATTTACCAACACGTCTATGAATCAGGCGAGGGCGCTGGTACATGTCTACACAGATGGAAGTGTCAGTGTAAGTACGGGCGCTATTGAAATGGGGCAAGGCGTTAATACAAAGATGCTGCAGGTTGCAGCACATGTTCTTTCAATTGATTCTAAAAGAATAAAACTACAATCTACAAACACAACCCGTATTGCTAACAGCTCTCCTTCTGCTGCAAGTGCTACTGCAGACTTAAACGGCAAAGCAGTGCAGATGGCTTGTACAGCAATAATTGAACGAATTAAAAAGGTGGCTGCAGAAGATTTAAAAACAACGAATGAAGCAATTACTTTTCAGGATGAATTCGTTTTAGTTAATGGCATAAAGTCTGACTTGACCTGGAGCAAAGTAGTGATGTCTGCCTATTTAAAAAGAGTAAGTTTATCAGAGCATTCACATTATGCAACACCCGAAGTTCATTTTGATAAATCAAAAGAAAAAGGACATCCTTTCGCTTATCATGTCTATGGTACAGCGATAACAATCGTTACTGTTGATTGTCTTCGCGGTACCTATAATTTTGATGCTGTAAAGATTGTTCACGATTTTGGTGCAAGTATGAATCCGGCAATTGATATAGGCCAGATAGAAGGTGGATTGGTGCAAGGAATCGGTTGGATGACAATGGAAGAAATTGTATTTGACAAAGAAGGTCGTCTGCGTTCAAATGCCCTTTCAACTTATAAGGTTCCTGATATTTATTCTGTTCCTAAAGAGATTAGTATTCACTTTTTGCAGACGGATAATGAGAACCTTGCCATTTTCCGTTCCAAGGCTGTGGGTGAGCCGCCCCTAATGTATGGTATCGGTGCTTTTTTTGCCATTCGAAATGCTATCAAAGCTTTTAATCCCGGCGCAATCATTCCTTTTAATGCACCAATGACACCAGAGAAAACGTTAATGGCCTTGTATTCGAAGCGAAAGGAGCAAGTGATGATAACTTTTGAAGAGGCAATGAACTTAGCTTTTAATTCTTAATGAGTTTTTTAAAGCAGTATAGTGTTCTTTTAAAAAATGCACAAGCAATTACAAGTCTGGAAGTTGATAAGCAGGAGTTTGCAGAGTCAGATACCTGTAATGTTATTGTACGTACTAGATAGTCTCGGCAGTAGTCCAGGTAGAGCAGATTTTTGCATGGCTGTGAATGCAAATGATGTAATGGCGGGCTCTATAGGTGGAGGTATAATGGAGCACAAATTTGTAGAGATGGCGAGAGATAAACTTAAGCACAATGAAGAGTTTAATAGTATTTATAGACAAATGCACGACAAGTCTTCGTCGAAATTTCAAAGCGGAATGATATGTTCAGGTGAGCAAATAAATTTTTTATATAAAGTAAAGGATGCAGACAGGGATACAATAATTAACATCATCAATTCCCTTGAAAAAAAAGAAACAGGAACAATAATATTATCAAAAGAAGGAATTGACTTCTCGGAAGAATTATCGGAATTAGTTGATCCTTTTGAGTTTCATGATGAAGACGAAATCGATTGGAGGTATGAAAAAGAAATTGGTTACAAAAATATTCTTCGTGTTATTGGTGCAGGACACTGCTCTTTGGCTTTAGCAGACATTATACGTAAAATGGATTTTTATATTTACTTATACGATAATCGGGAAAGCCTAAATACTTTTCAATTTAATAATTTTGTTGATGAGAAAATATTATTACAAGATTACACAGAGTTAAAAGCAATAGAGCCATATGATAATGATTATGTAGTTATAATGACAATGGGTTATAAAACTGATGATATAGTGGTAAGAGCTTTAATGGATAAACCTTTTAAGTATATCGGTGTACTTGGCAGCAAAAAGAAAGTACAAAAAATGTTTACAGATTATAGGAATGAGGGAATTGCTGCAGAGGTGCTGAAAAGAATACACGCCCCAATAGGAATACCAATAAATAGCCAAACGCCTGAAGAAATTGCAATAAGTATTGCGGCAGAGATTATTAAAGTCAAAAACGGACGATAATTTTAAACGGAAATGGTAATTCACATTATTGTCATTTAATTTATTGTTTTATTTTTATTATATGAAAGAAATTGTTTTTTTAGTGAATGAGGCAGAGGAAGGTGGTTATTATGCAGAAGCAGTCGGGGTGGGAATTTTTGCCGAAGGTGAAACTGTTGAAGAATTAAAAAAAAACATTAAAGGTGGTATTGATTGCTACTATAATAAAGGAAGTGATATGCCTAAAATTGCACGCCTTCAATTTTTTAAAAATGAAATAATGGCCTTATGAGAACTCCCAGGGATATCTCTGGTAAAGAGTTAATAAAAGCACTAAAAGTTTTTGGATATGAATCCGTAAGGCAAAATGGAAGTCACATTATGGTAACTTCGTATCAAAAAGGAGAACATCATCTTGCAATACCTAATCATAATTCTTTAAAAATTGGGACTCTTAACAGTATAATTTCTTCAGTTGCTTTACATTTTGAATTGACTAAAGAGCAGGTATTGAAAAAAATATCGGTTGATTAATTTTTGTATTTGTATAGTTCCCGCTTACATTAGCTAAACGATGATTGTAACAGATCCGAAACATATTCTTCAAACTGTCTTTGGTTATGATAATTTCCGTCACAATCAAAAGGAAATAATAGACCATGTCTTAGATGGAAAGGATACTGTAGTTCTCATGCCGACAGGCGGCGGTAAAAGTCTTTGTTACCAGGTACCTGCTTTATGTCTTCCCGGTGTTACCATTGTTGTAAGTCCTTTAATCGCTTTGATGAAAGACCAGGTAGACGCACTGATTGTAAACGGAATTAAAGCAGCATTTTTAAATAGTTCACAAAGCAGTAATCAACAAGCTGAAGTCTTCAGGCAATTAAGAGTAAATGAATTAAAACTTTTGTATTTAGCTCCCGAAAGATTAATGGGCAATGAAACGCAGTTTATTTCATTCTTACAAACAATAAATGTTTCCTTATTTGCTATAGATGAAGCCCATTGTATTTCACAATGGGGACATGACTTCAGACCGGAGTATTTGACATTAGGTCAATTAAAAGAGAAGTTTCCTAAACTGCCAATCATTGCACTCACTGCAACTGCTGATAAACTTACCGAAAAGGATATTGTAGACAAGCTTCAGCTTAAAGAATACAAGCTTTTTGAAAATAGCTTTAACAGGCCGAACATCTGGTATTATGTAAAGCCCAAAAAGAATTATTACAGTGATTTACTAAAGTATTTAAAAGACCATAAAGACGATAGTGGAATAATTTATTGCCTTAGCCGCACTTCTACACAAAAGCTTGCAGAAGATCTGAAACAAGATGGCTTTAATGCAGAAGCATATCATGCAGGCTTAGACAAAAGCATTAAAGATGAGCGACAGGATAAATTTCTGAAAGATGATATAAAAATTATCGTAGCTACCATTGCCTTTGGTATGGGCATTAATAAAAGTAACGTTCGCTTTGTTGTTCATGTTGATCTTCCTAAAAACATTGAAGGTTACTACCAGGAGACAGGACGTGCAGGAAGAGATGGTTTACACAGCGAAGCAGTACTTTTTTACGGTGTAGGAGATGTAATGAAGTTAAAGCGTTTTGCAGAAGTTGAAGGCAACGAAGCACAAACAAAAATTATGCTTCAGAAGCTGGAAAAGATGAGTCGATTTTGTGAAACCAAAACATGCAGACGTAAGTTCTTATTAAATTATTTTGGTGAAGAAGCACCTGAATATTGTGGTAGTTGTGATGTATGTTTAAATAAACCTGTTCTGAAAGATGCTACCATAATCTCACAGAAAATTTTAAGTGCAGTTACCCGATTGAAAGAAAGATTTGGGATGCGATATGTCGTTGATATTTTAAAAGGAAGTAATAACAGCAAGATTTGGGAAGAGCATAAAAGCTTAACCGTTTATGGCATCGGTAAAGATGCCTCAAAAGAAGAATGGATGCACTACATCAAAGAGTTACTCAATTACGATTATTTAAAAACATCAGATGCAGAGTTTCCTGTTTTGCAATTAACAGAGAAGGGTAAAAATGCTTTGATTAACAGGGAGTCAATTTATTTATCTGCACCCGTAAATATAGAAATTGTAAAAGAACCGGAAATTTACCAGGAACATTCTTTTGAAAAAGAGTTGTTTGAAAAAGTAAAACACTTGCGTAACCAGATAGCACGTCAGGAAAATGTTCCTCCTTATATAATTTTTAGTGATAGTACATTGCTTGATCTTGCTACTTATCTTCCTTTAAATCAAACAGACCTTTTTAAAATTTCCGGTTTCGGAAGTTTTAAAACAGAGAAGTATGGTGATAAGTTTCTTGAGATGGTGAAGCAGTATTGTAATGATAACAAACTCGAAACAAGAATCAATTTAAAGCAGCCAAAACGGGAGCGGCAATCAATATCTACAAGTCCTGTTGAAAGAGCTTCTGATACCAAAAATCTTTCTTTTCAGTTATATAAACAAGGAAAGTCTATAAAGGAAATTGCTGATGAAAGAAAGCTTTCTATCAATACTATTGAAAGTCATTTATCCTTCTACATATTATCTAAGGAATTAGATATTAATGAAATGGTAGAAAGTCATAAACAACAAGCCATTCAAAAAGCTGTAGAAATATATGGAGTAAATAGTTTGAGAGTATTGAAAGAGAATTTGCCGGAAGAGATAACTTATGGAGATATAAAAATGGTATTGGCTTCTCAAACATTATCTTAGAAATTTGATTGCTTTTTTACTTGTGCCTACATCTTCAACATATTCAGTAATTCCAAATTTTCATACAGTTCTGCTCATGCCGCAAGTTTCGTTGGATGCAGCAGATAATGTCTGAACTGGGATTTATGGGATGAATGGGAGCTTTATAATACAAACGAATATTTATTTAAACTTCCCACCTTCCACTAGTAGTTGCATAAATGACATCATAAGGGTCGGTGCCGAGCGTCCCGATCAGTTTATCGGGACAACAACAATGCGTAGCGGATTTTGAAAGTAGCTTATGAAGTCCTGTTGCGATTGCGAAGCCACTTGGACAAGAACGAGTAGCTTTACATTAATCCCTTCTTTAATAACTAAAGATTTTCAAAATTACTTTCCTTCTCTCCCTTGTAGGGAGAGGCCGGGTGAGGGTACTTTACCTCCCTGCTGTATCCAACAACTCACAATTTGCCGCTCTTCATCGGTCATATTTGTTTTATTATTCTGCGGCATCGTCTTCGTTATTACAACCCTTTGCAAAATTTTGTCCTTTAATCTTACTATATCATCAGGTGTTTCATAAACAACTCCATTTGGCGGAGCCTTAAAAACATCATCAGTAGGATGTGTGGAATGGCATTGTTTACACCTCTTTTCCACTATCATATTTACTTCGTTCATACTTACTTCATCCTTACATTCTGTATCAGGTTTCTGTGGGGATGATATATAAGCGGCGGCAAATAGTACAAGCACGGATATCGGAAGTACCCACATATTCAGTTGACCTCTTTCCCGCAAATTCAGCCAATGTTTTACGCCGGCTGTACCTAAAGAAATAATCATTAAGATAAGCCATGGATATTTGAATCCGAATGTGCTCGGAAAGTGATTACTTATCATCACAAACAAAACCGGAAGCGTAAGATAGTTGTTATGTAAAGAACGAAGACCTGCAAACTTTCCCAGCCATGGGTCTAATGGTTTGCCTTCTTTGGCTGCCTGCACCATCGCCTTCTGTGCGGGAATGATGATAAAAAAGACATTACCAACCATTACCGAACCAAGCATTGCTCCAAAATGAATATAAGCAGCCCTTGCGCTAAATACATGTGTGTAAAAAATTGCAAAACCAATTGCTATAATAAATCCGGACAAAGCAAACCAAACGCCTTTTCTTACCAATGCGGTTTTGCAAATTAAATGATAAATAACCCAGGCAACGATAAAAGATCCTATGCCTGTTGCGACAGCAGCAAGTGGAGAGATATCAAGTACATTTTTATCAATAAGAAAAGCCTGTGCATTAAAATAATACACCACGAAAAGCAAACTAAAACCAGACAGCCACGTAAAGTACGCTTCGTATTTAAACCAATGCAGGTCTTTTGGAATGCTTTTGGGAGATACTTTATATTTTTCTAAATAATAAAATCCACCTCCATGCACTGCCCATAAATTACCTGCAAGTTCTTCACGTACATTTTCGGTTCTGTTCAGAGCATTCTCCAGCCAAACAAAATAGAAGGAAGCTCCAATCCAGGCTATTCCAAATGTTACATGCATCAACCTCACAATAATATTGAGCCATTCCATAAAATGACCTTCCCAAATAGTGCCTTTTGCCAATGACCAGGTAAGAAGTAAGAATGTGATAATAGATATTATTATAAGAGTATATACATAGCTGTACAAAGTGGAAAGCATCGCTTTGCCTTTTTCATTATTCACTAAATCTTCACTTCCATTTTCAGTTTCCTTGCTGTCTTTTGCAATTGCCCGTAAATGAATAGTCAGGCTTATGAGCATTATAAGAATAGCAATAAGGATAGTCGAAAGTATGATTGTCAACATCAGCAGCGTCTGGGGTAATTGTTTATAAAACGTTTCAAATTAAATTAATTAGTTGTTCTATTTTTACTTCTGTCAAAAAAATCTTCAAGCTGCTTTAAAAGTATGACTGATTTCACAATTAAAAGTTCACAAGTTGTGACGCCTGAAGGGGTGAAAACTGCTTTTGTCATAATTAAAGGCGGCGTTATAACAGAAGTTGCTGACTCTTTGCCTGAAAGTTATTCAGGTAAAGTAAAAGATGTAGGTAACAGAGTCTTGATGCCGGGAGTTATCGATCCCCACGTTCATATAAATGAACCGGGGCGAACAGACTGGGAAGGTTTCGAAACCGCAACTAAAGCAGCCATTGCAGGCGGAATAACAATGTTGGTTGATATGCCGCTAAACTCCTCTCCGGTAACAACTACCATATCAGCTTTTAATGAAAAAGTAGCTGCTGCCAAAAACAAGCTTTATACAAATGTTGGTTTATGGGGCGGTTTGGTACCCGGAAACGAAAATGAAATCAAAGGTTTGATTCAAAGGGGTGTATTAGGATTTAAAGCTTTTCTTACACACTCCGGTATTGATGAATTTCCAAATATCTCTGAAGATGATTTAAGAAAGGCTATGCCAGTTATTGCAAAATATGGATTGCCACTGCTTGTTCACTGCGAGTTGACAACGGATGATATACCAAAGATAACCGATAATAAGTCTTATCAACAATACCTGGCATCACGACCAAAGGAATGGGAAGACCAGGCAGTTGATATGATGATTAGGTTATGTGACGAACTCAATTGTCGTGTTCATATTGTTCATTTGTCGTCTGCAAATTCAATAAAAAAATTAGCTGAAGCAAAACAAAGAGGTTTGCCAATTACAGTTGAGACAGGACAGCATTATTTATTCTTCAATGCAGAAGAAATTCGGGATGCCGACACAGCTTTTAAGTGCGCACCGCCAATTAGAGAAAAGGCTAACAATGATCAGTTATGGCAAGCACTTGAAGCAGGTATAATAGATTTTGTAGCGACAGATCATTCTCCTGCACCACCCGCTATAAAAGAATTGCAATCAGGAGATTTTACAAAAGCCTGGGGTGGAATTTCATCTGTACAATTTGCATTGCCGGTATTATGGACTGCTGCAAGAAAAAGAGGTTTCACAATAAGTGACATAACGAAATGGCTTTGTGAGAAACCTGCAGCGCTTGCCGGATTGGAATCATCAAAAGGCAAAATAGCAAAAGGTTATGATGCTGATATAATAGTGCTTGATGAAGAAAAATCGTTTGTCGTTACAGAAGATAGTATCAGGCATCGACATAAAATAACGCCTTATCTGCAAGAGAGTTTATTTGGAATAGTAGAAGAAACTTACTTAAGCGGCGTCAAAGTTTTTGACAATGGTACAATCATTGAAAAGAATGGAAACATTATAACCAGGAGTTGATGAGCAAATACCAGCAAAGGACGGAAAAGATTTTTTCAAGAATAAATGAACTGGCAACTATAACTGAAGAGCCGGGAATGGTAACGAGAACATTCGGTTCTGATGCATTTATAGAAGCAAGTCAAAAGGTGTTTCAATGGATGAATGATGCCGGACTGAAAACAAGAATAGATAACATTGGAAACGTACGCGGCTTATTGAAATCATCAGTAGAAGATGCCAAAACCTTAATCATTGCTTCTCATATAGATTCTGTTGTAAATGCAGGAAAATTTGATGGACCATTAGGCCTGTTAACGGGACTTGACGTGATTGAGCAAGTCATCCGGGAAAAATTGCAATTGCCATTTCATATTCTGCTTATTGCTTTTAGCGATGAAGAAGGTGTTCGATTTCATACCACCTATTTAGGCAGTAAAGTTATTGCAGGTTCTTTCGATTCAATTTTATTAGGTAAACAAGATAAAGACGGCATAACGCTTAAAGATGTTATTCAAAAGATTGGTGGTGACACAGATCTATTACAACAAGATGCACTGGACCATAATAATCTTATTGGATACTTTGAACTTCATATTGAGCAGGGACCTGTATTGTATGAAGCAGATATACCGGTTGCAGTCGTTACTGCTATCGCCGGTCAAAAGAGGGTTGAATTAATCTTTACCGGTGTTGCGGGCCACGCAGGCACCGTTCCCATGAATATGCGTCAGGATGCACTTTGTTGTGCTGCCGAATGTATAACCAGTATAGAAGAGTTTGCTTTAACTTATAAAGCTGATATCGTAGCAACAGTGGGTAAACTCGATATTTCAAATGCTGCAAGCAATGTAGTGCCGGGATTGGTAAAATGTACGTTAGATATAAGAAGTGCCGATGAAGTTCGGCTAACTTTTGCCTGCAATGCTATGCAAAATATCATTGAAGAGATTTGCGAAGATCGAAACATCGGCTTCCAATGGAATCTTATTCAGGAAACAGCCCCTGTCACTTGTAGCCCGATATTGACAAATCAATTAGAACAGTCAATACAAGCTACAGGCTACAAAGTGATTCAACTGGTAAGTGGTGCGGGTCATGATGCAGTTCCAATGTCGGCTGTTTGTCCTGTCTCCATGATGTTTATCCGTTGTTTCAAAGGTATTAGCCACAATCCCGATGAAAACGTAGAACTAAAAGATGTGTCTGCTGCAATCGAAATTGCAGAACATTTTGTTCAAAACATAGCTTCAACTTATAATCAATAAAAGATAATGGAAATTCCAGCTCTTACAAGATCGGTAGTTAAAAGTAATCATGCAGTCATCAGCTCTGATGGCTACATTAACAGCAGCGTTCCTGGTTGGACAAATTGCACGGTGAATGTTATTATCAACGAAGATATGGGAGCTAACCTTTGCCAGACTTTCATTACCTTAAAAGAAAATGGAAAACTTACCGGCAAGACCAAAGCATCACAAATATTTTTCTACATTGTAGAAGGCAGTGTAAGTGCAACCGTTGGAGGCGAGACAAAAACGCTGGGCAAAGGGCAGTTTGTTTATGTACCAATTGAAAAAGAATACATGTTCGAAAATGGAACTGAAGGAACACAACTTCTCACCTTTCATAAAGTCTATGAATTCCTGGAAGGCTATAATATTCCTTCGGTAATCTTTGGTGATGCTGCCAACGTTTCCGGCCCTGAATATCTTGGTGATCCTGCCCTTCGTTTGCAGGTTTTGCTTCCCGATGATCATTCTTTTGATATGGCTGTAAATATTTTCACTTACG
>Ga0210040_10010657_pt1 | contig 10509 bp, 10 predicted proteins | sample CryGeyCG12114_NA_FD_185462 | JGI IMG/M metagenome (GOLD analysis project Ga0210040, IMG submission 185462) | Groundwater microbial communities from aquifer - Crystal Geyser CG19_WC_8/21/14_NA (SPAdes) (version 2) | ecosystem: Environmental > Aquatic > Deep subsurface > Groundwater | place: USA...
TTGATGATTCAATTTGCGATTGCAAGTTGGTGAACAGAGAAAGACTAGCTGATGAGACTACCGAAAAACGATAAAAACCCCTAATTATTATTACTGGTTTTTTGTAATATTAATATAAATAATTCCGTATAACTCGGCTTCGTCGGTATACCCTCTTGCTGAGGTTTATTCTCAATCACAACCACTGCGCGTACAATAACTAATGTGTAATACGATACAGATTTATCTTTGAGTCCATTGAGCCAAAAGTTTAAAGAGTTTTTCATGGAACTAATGACCATTGGAATGGTTTATCATCGTGGCCAAGGTATGAAAAAAATAATATTTACAAATATAATGCAAAGCATTGACAGTTGAATCATGAAATAATGCCTTCATTTAGATATCAACAGCATGATGAGCTTGCAGGCATTATTATCCTCGCACCCAAATAGAGCCAAATTGTGTACTTCTCGACTTTACACGACGGACAAATGGAGTGCGTGTTTGACAATCGAAAGCTTTCGTTTTCTGCCTCATTACCAGCCCAGAACTTTTGTATTCTCCACTGCTGCTAGATTAGCTGAATTGCCTCCGGTTTCATCAAACCCAAATGCTCCAGAGAAATCTATTGAATGGGTCGTTGATTTGTTCCCCAAGGGGGTGTGCTTCCAAAAATGTGTTATGATTGGATGGAGGGTAAGTTAATAAGCTATTTAGTAGAAAAACTCAAGTGCGCTGCTGCTTGCTTGGCTTACAATCATTACTACAATGTAACTTTACTTTCCACTTTTAGGGGACATTAGAGGTGCCCGAAAAAGTGATGAGAACAGTACGACTAACAGTGCAATGTAAAGCTGAAGATTTATGTCGAGTTCGAAAGCAAGAGATAGAAATGAGCATTGGGATCCTCATAACTGGGGTACAAGGCGGAGTGGAACATATTCGTCGAGTGTACAGAACCAATCATATATTTTCTGTACATGACAAATTGCTAAACATTGACAATATCATTCCATATGGAGAGCTCAATCCTTGCGCTTCATGTCACAACAATAATAAGAAGAGTGCGGAATTTTATGCCAATTCTTCGTATTCAACTCCTTGTGAAGAAACCTCGGCTGGACCTCACTTCTGCCAAACTTGTTGCGAATACAATAATGGCACCAAAGTAAAATCTTGCTTCTTAGCAGGCGATTTAGGAGACTCTCTAAAGTTACGCATTGTTATCATGCCTACTGATATTCATAAAGAAATAGAGTCTCATAATTAGTCTACTGTCTGCAATATTTTCAAAAAATCGTTGTTCACCCGTGAAATAATTATTGTTCTTCCCTAGTCAATTTTTGCTTGGATTAATAATGTGATACTTACTATCTAAACCTTTCTTCAATCGCTGTGGTCAAATACTTCGTTTTTTGTTTTCAAGCGAGTACAACCATTTATTTACAAACTAATCTACGTAAATAAAATATATATAAATTCATTGTAATTGTCATCATTATCATTAGATTCAAGTGAGCGCTATCAGTGCTTTGTCGTTTTGTTGCATGTACATTTTAAAAATTTGCGCTCCCATTTTGATCCTGCATACATCTTAGCTAATAGAAGTAGATTCCGTACACAGACGCAACGCAGAACAAAGTGTCCTGAAATGACAAAGATTCTCATTCCAGCATACCCAAATTCTAACTATAGAAGTTAATGGACTTCCAATTTCATTAAAATAGCATAACGTACCGAAAGATAAGTCCAAGAACTGACACAGTCTGAATCTGCATCCCACAGGGAGCGTGTAACACTAACGATCCCTTCCCCTTTGCGCTCCCCCAAAGTCACATGAGTAATCAATTTGTAGCGTTTGTACTTCTGTGCCTTCACTTTGAACTGGATATTGTCAGTTATATCTTTGATCCATTGAGCAGTTTCCACATTATTCCCAGTGTATGTTTTGCCTGCCAGATAAGATGTGACCGTGGACTCAATAATTGACTGGACTGCCCCCGGACGAAACTTGTCGGGTAAATCTGGACGTACTTTATAGCCGGGTTTTTCTTTTTTCTACAGTCAATCAAAGGCAAAAGTATAGACTTATATTCTTACATTTTGAACGAAACTTGTCGGGTAAATCTGGACGTACTTTATAGCCGGGTTTTTATTTTTTCTACAGTCAATCAAAGGCAAAAGTAGACTTATATTCTTACATTTTGAACGAAACAGAATTTCAAAACACGAAAGAACCGACAGTTTGCCCGAAAGAAAAACACGGTGAAATTGAGTTGTAACTCACGTGCATCTGTTCCTTAGTTGGGACATGATCTCCTTGGCCTAAGATTGCAAATTGTGTCTCGTTTTGTTCTTCCTCGAGCTCGCCTTCCCTTGCAACTTCGTTATCGTCTTCAGCTCCCCCGTCATCTTCGAAGGATGCAAATCGGACATCCTCGTCTTCGTCAATAAGTTCACCTTCTTCGTAATCAGTTGACATCTTTGATCTAATGGCTCGGCCACGTTCCACGTATGGAGGGAGGGACAACTACGACGGTTGAAGTTATAAATGAAACATTAAAATCTTGAAATGAATTGAAACTATGAGGGGGTTAGAGTCGTGGGAGTAATTTATTTTGTTGAATCAATAATAACATGATGATGAAGCTAAAGTACCTGTTGAGGTCATGACGACATCAGATTTTGGCTTCAGCTTAAAACGGACGATGAGTTGAACCGAGGCTTGGACACTCGAAATAAAAATTTCGACAAAAATTAATGCAAACCGTGAAAGTTGGAATAAAAATGTTTCCCGCCGATTTTTTAAAACTCCAATGCAGCCCATCTTTAAAGATCGGAATAAGTTTTGATCAGATTGTATGAAGCGCAATGAAGCTATATAGTTTTTCAATTTAATTCGTTTCGTATTACTATTCTGTATACCTCGGTAATCTTTAAGTTTTGTGTATTTTGGATGGCTTATGTAATTAAGAAATTGAGAATGTAAAAATGTATCATTTTTTTAATCCATTTTAATTAATATCATTTACACAGCTAAGCTAAAAGTTAAAGATAAATCTCGATCTCTGAATCCAAGCATGCGGGAAGGAGAAAGAGAAAAACGTTTCGCTTCAACTTTTTCAGTTCCATTTCCATTGTTGTTGTTGGATTGTTCGACTGTTGTGTGCTTGCAGTGAAGTTGCAGTTTGCAGCTATTAATTTATATTTCTTCACAATATATGGTTCGGTTTTAGAACAACTTGGGACACCTGAAAAATTTCTAAGTTTTTTCAAACACTATGTTTAGTTTAGGTTAGGTTGCAATGTCGGTCAACATGGTGTTTGAAAAAACTTAGAAATTTTTCAGGTGTCCCAAGTTCTAAAACCGGACCCAATATATTAGTTGATCTCCAAGAATTACGGTACATATTGATAATGATTGACCCCCGTTTGGGAATCCCCAATTCCCCATCTGCCTTTATTACACAACAACACATTCAACATGCCGTTAGCTGTTAATGCCGTTGCCGTATTGCTGGCAAATACCACTAGCGACAGCGAGCCACTGAGTCACTGACTAGCGAGTTAGCGGGTAGCGATATTTGTTTAGGTTAAAGTGTTATCCGAGAAATCAAGTTATCAAGTATCAAGTAGTATCTCAATCTCGATTTGAATTACAGATTCCGAATTAAATGTCACAAGAAGACCTTGATTGCTGCTTCGACCATCTTGAAGAGCCAACTGCTGACCATGAAGTCGACAGTACATTAATTCCTGCTCCAATACATTTGGTTCATCCAGACATTAACTTTATTCTCAAATTGAATTATCTTCCCCAAAACGAGCAGGAAGACTCATCTGTCTATTGCATTTGTTCGTGCAAGAATTTTACGAAAGACAATTGTGACTATAGGACCAAAGAAGAACAAGCTTGGTAAATGGTCACAAATCTAGCTGCAAAGTATCAGTTTAAAATAAATAGCAAATGCGGATTTTTTCTATACAGTGCTGCTGAAGTAGTATTAGCTATTGACTGGCAGAAGTTCCAAGAAGATTTTATATCCCATTGGAATAGCGTTGGAGAAAAACTTCTATGGAAAACGTGGATGGAAAAATATAAAAACTATATTGATCCAGATTTCGACTATTTGAGTTTATACGATTCAGATTCAGGGGAAGCTGAAGATTCTACAAAACCGGTAAATTTTGAAACTAACGAAGTGAATCCTTGGGATTCTGAGTGGAACAACCATTGTCAAGAAATCTACAATTCTGAGTATCAGTCCTTCTATTTTTCGTATGAACAACCGAAAATTTCGTCCATTGAAGACAACTTGGAACAGCTTACCTTAGCAGACGCGGACAATCCCAACCTTAATCTTGAAGACGACAAAATAATTGTAAATCAAACTTTGAATTCAAGAGAAGAAGCTGTGAAATTCTTTAGCGATTTGGGGCTTTGTTTTGGTCAAGATTTGTGTACCGAAATGTCCAAACGAAAGATTGAGTGGGATCTTCAAGATTTACCGAAGCAAATTAAGTTACCAGCTAATGCGGAATCTCTGTCCTTGGATGAAATCATTTTCCAGTCTAAATCCAATAGAAGTTATAATCTCGAAGATGAAAGTTCTGGAAACCGTAGCAAATTTCAGCGTATTGAAACTCCATCTCACGGTATTTTCATTTTATACTTTCTTGTTTTAGTACATTGCATGCCTTCAAACTCCTGCATACTAATTTAATTTATACCACTTATGTATATGTTGTACTTGTAATTTAGAGAATACAGAAGCACAACCAGATTCTGAACCAGACGAAACTCACGAGTACATAATCGGGTGCTCTGATGAAGAAGGCATTTCTTTCGGACCACTAGAAAACGATCCAAATGAAGATGATCCACAGGAACAAATTATGCATGTAGTTCGTGGCATCTTGGGGAAAGATGACCGGTATGATTTGCTGGAAGATTCACTTGACTACGCAAAGGCATTGGAAGATCCCATGCCATCAATATCTTCATCTTCTCCTAATAAAGAAGAGACTCAAGTTATATCTACTTCGGACGGAAGCATTAAGGTTGTGAAAAAGTTCCACAACAATTCTTACACTGAGGGTGGTACGAAGAAACCAGTTCAAAAGGTTGTGATGAATCCAATTCCAGTGGATTCCACTATTGACGACTCTGGAGATGAATCGGAATGTATTGAAGCTCTGAAAACATTGGATGAAGCGAGCAATTATTTGAAAAGTGAGGCTTCAGAAGAAGAAGTAGAAGAGAAAAAGACTATAAAATGTTATTCGCCTATTACCACTGTCAATGGGAATGGGAAAAATGGTAGTGAAGAAGAGTTGTGCATCGTAGAATCTACGGATGAAACTGGCAGTGAAAATGAAGAGGAGGGTCAACAAGTTGAGAAGGTGGTAAGAAATCCATTTTTTCCGGCTACTACTGTTGCAAAAAAGAAGAAGAAGAAAAATAAACCAAAAAAGAAGAAATTTCGGGTTCAAAAAAGGAGAAATTCATTCAATGATCCTATGCCGATCGAGTTCAGGCATGATTTCACTTTGAAAAAGTATTGGTATCAGCGGTACAATCTTTTTTCTAGGTTTGATGAGGGCATTAAACTAGATAGAGGTGAGTTTTTTTTTATTCAGTTACTTATTTAAAAACCCATAACACGATAGTATCGTTTTAGGGCTTTGATAAAGCTTCACTAGTTTCTGTAGCTGTTTGTTTTCGGCAAAGAAGATTTTGAGACCATGTGGGAGTTAAAACAAACTTTATTGTAAATGCATTTTGTTACTTTGGGGTGATCGGAGAAAAATTGTGAATTTGCAAATTTAGTCTTTAACTATTTTTTAAATTAGTTTTTTTAACTGATGTCAATTTTTTTCCAGAATCTTGGTTTTCAGTGACGCCAGAAAGGATTGCAATTCATATTGCAAGTAGATGCAAAGTGGATGGTGCTGAAACTATCATTGATGCGTTTTGTGGCTGTGGGGGAAATACGATTCAATTTGCCAGAAAATTTAAAAAAGGTAAATCATTTAAATTATTTTCTGTTTTCGAAGCCTGGCATGCTCAACATCTTAGGTACAAACTCAGTTTGTCCCGTTTTCTTGTTTTCAGTAATTGCAATTGACATTGACCCGGTCAAGATTGACATGTGCAGGCAAAATGCCAGAATCTACGGAGTAGAAGAAAATATAGAATTTGTGGTTGGAGATTTTCTGGATCTCGCTGGTACATTGGAAGCTGATATTGTATTTTTGAGTCCCCCTTGGGGTGGACCGGAATACATGAATGCTTCCATTTTCGATCTGAAGACAATGATTCCAATGGATGGTTTCAAAATTTTTGAGCTTTCACAGGCTATTACGCCCAATATTGCTTATTTCGTTCCCAAGAATGTGGACATGGAACAGGTCTGTAGCTCATTATGTGGAGAATGTAAAGGGATTTAATGTGTCTATGTCTAATTTAATATGTTTATTCCTTTTGCAGTTGACAATGTTAGCTGGAGCAGGGAACTCTGTGGAAATCGAAAAGAATATGCATAATGACAAAGTGAAGACTATTACAGCTTACTATGGAGATCTAGTTTGGAGTGTAAGCAGTGAAAAAAGCAAACGGAAAATCAGTAATGGTAAATTGAAAATCTGCTCACCAATGGTGCTCAGTCCTTAAGAAAAGTGGATAATTTTTTATTTGTTTTTGTTATAATTGATTATTAGTGCTAATAATTGACTTACTAATGTGATTGTTGAAAAATGAACTTTATACTTGTGATTGAATCTAGTAGATTACAATAGTAAATTATTAGTTCCTATTCTATCGATGTATTTTTTTCATATTTTGTTACCGACTATAGTAAATGTTTAAATTTGCACTTACACTGCATTTGCAAAATCTTTCATGTATTGCTCAAATGAATAAACTTTCATTGTATTCTATACATTATTTTACATCATGCAAATTCATGTGTTAGTTTCAAATGGGGAATAATTAAGTTCTAATAAGTTGACTCAATGAATCAGTGCGTATGTGTATGCGTTGGGTGATCATGATATCCTAGAGTTTTTTGGTAAACTTTTTTTCCCCCACTAACTCGCTGTGCAAACATGATGATGATGAACAAAGTTTCTTCCTGTGCATTTAAGACTTTTGTTGAATTTGAAGGAACCTTCTGGTGAAATTCACATGAGTTGTCTTTTCCTTTGTTTTTTGTGTCCACTTCGTTAGGTCGATCTTTTACAGAAGAATAAATGGGTGCTCTGTAACCAACCATTTCAAAATACTCGCAATTTGTACAGCCGGCCATCCAGTTAGTAATTCATCATATTTAGTTTTATTTTCAATTAAAGAAAATACCTTAAAAAGTGCGTTACAGTACCGTAGAATGGGATACGATAAGTCATGAAATGCGTATAATTTTTTTGCAAAATTTAGGAACCACCCTATCTATAGGAGCATAGGTACACATACTATACTAACTAACTACTGCTAACACATACTGTGAGTACAACATAGGGAAAGTATAAAATGAAAGGCTCTGTATGGCACAAACATTTAGTACACAGACAAATAGAAGAGAATGTGAACGGGTAAATCTCATTAAGTGATCCCATTCAGTTTCCCATCTTGAGTCCATTCACATGTACTCAACTTGAAAATTGGATAATTGGCCCATCCCTTTGACACTATGTAAGTTTGGCCAAAAGTAAATAGTACAGAGAAAGACAGTTGATTTATCTACACTCGCTCTTTTCAAGAGACTAATACGGATTCTAACTGCGTGTAGTACAACATGTAAGCAATGTTAGTAGTAGAGTAAAAGTAGAGACTCAACAGAAACTGACGCGTTCATAGGATTCCCTTCTATCTAACTAAACTATGTCCCTATGAGTGATCTATAGCGAATTAATCTCTATTTTTAAGCTTCACTTATTCTCCCATTATCCTAGTGTGTTAGCCTTCAGCCTAAAACCTAAAATAATGAGCTCTTGATGATTATATTTCCATTAATTGCCCGATTTAATGGGGTTATGGAATATTGTAAGGAGAGGATTTCGCATATAATACCTAAAACATTGGAAAGTTTTTGCTTCATTTTGATTAAAAGCAAACCACAATTCTTTGAGCTTATGTATTGCTAAACAATTTTCACTTACATACGCATCGCAGGGAGACTAACTAAGGTAACTTAGCTTCCCTCTATAAAGGCAATATATATAGCTTCCAAAGGGAAAGCACATTTTTAACGGTGATTTCACCGATTTCTATCATCATTAGAATAATACAGTATTTGGCAGCAAGTTGGGGAGTCCTAATCTGATTTGCAGATGTCATGTCCACTCGGCGACCGTTTTAGTCTGACTCTTATCAGTGAAACCAACACAATTAACCTGTCTGGGATCTCCACTAATTAATGGATCTTGGATCATTCATTGCTCACTCATCACATTCTTGTGTGCAGACTGAAATCTCTTTTTATCTCGATGAAGACTCGATGTGCCCTGAATTGGCACAGAAATTCCAAATGCCGCATTATATTTGAGTACATTAAAATCCAGCCAGCTCCAAAGTGAACCGTACTGTGGCAAACTTTCCCAGTAATTTTGAACACAAAATATTCATTGCTGTTGTACAAAAAGTGTAAGTTTCTCACTGAAAGCATAAAAAATGTGTTTTTGCACTCAAAATGAGCATAGGATTTCTGAACAGCTAAATGACCATGCATGGAAATTACTGCTTCATTACAAAACTGAAATGGAAAATTTTGATTCAGAACAAGCAAATATCTATTCAATCAAACATTAAATTCTTGGTGACTCGCAGTAACTAACTAAAAACGAAAACTTGACAATTATCCCGCATTTACTCGAATCTGATGATTATGACTGAAACCATGCCATGAATACAACGAATATCATTCTCGAGAATCTTGTCGTCAAAGAATTTCAGAGACGCCAGTACAAAGTCACGTCTCGTTTTATGTTATTACGAAAGATGAAAACAATTTGAAATCCGATCGCTAAACAAAATGTTCAGAGTTGGAGCCATCTCATGCAGCCAAGGCGTTTTTAAATCCCGAGTTGGACAAAAGGGGAACCAATTCTAAAGCAATTTTGTGTATTGTGTACACAAAGGGCTTTATTGTTTGCATTTGTTTATGCAACAAGTGCAGCTATAAGTATAAAGGGTCGTCAAAAGACTAATTTCACCATAGAAAAATTACTGCGGTATTATATTTTAATGATTATGTCATTGAAAAAAAACATTATTATAACGACAACGAGATCTTTTTTAACAGTTTTGGGAAAATTATTACAAATTATTTACAAAATTTAAAATAGAAAAGCATTGCATGATAGGCTATCGAACAGAATCCTGAAATAAAAGCAATGAATGAAAAAAAATGACTGATTTTGGCAACAAAATTGAAGAGATTATGAGTTACTGGGCAGATGAAGTTATAAAGAGAACTGGATTTGTATGTAGCGAGTGAAAAGTGCATTGAGAGGACCACACAGTGTTTTTGTCTGAAACTGGATTAATGATATGGAAATGAAAGTGATAGCTCATTGGCAGCTAATCATAGGCCAGAGTCTGGGGGCAAAAGAGCATAACTCAATGGAGAAGCCCACTTGTCACGCTCATCCTTTGATGTCATAATTCATTACACGGGCTCCATAACAAGGCAGCAAGGCAGCATGGCTAGTAGACCAAATTTTTATTACACCAAATAACATGCTAATGCTACGATGAAGCTACGGTGAGTTCATTATCTAATGCAGCAAATTTCTCACCGTTGTACAAGGTAGCGTTTTATTCTCCAATAAGGCTACTTTATAAAAAGAATTTTCAAAAAATTTCGTAAAAGTAAATCAGTGAAACTTAAACCTAATTTTTTTAGTTTTTTTTAAATAAAAAAGTAAAAAAAACCTTTACTTGAAAAAATTTAAATACTACTTTACATTAAATTTTTTTTTAAATTTTATGCGAACAATGTAAATCATTAAAAAAGCTGTTTGCTAAACAATTTTTTAACAAAAAAAATGGAAATTTAAAAAATACTACAAGATCTCACCTCTGTGCACCAAACTGTGGGATATCGAAACAGTACATCTGTAGCTCCACAAAATAGTGCACACAAGTAGAAGCACACTGCATGAACTGCAACATTAAAAAGAGAAAAAAGTCCATCCATCAATGCTTTCAGGTGTTAAAGGCACACATTATATTAATTACATGGTGACTTGAACTGAAGCTAGCTGAAAACTGTAGCAGCATCTGCATTATCATGTAGTGTGTTGCATTATGGTCCCTTTTTTATTGTGGTTTGGTTTGTAATCATAATCACGAGAATAATTCATTGCCCAGAATTAATAGCGCACGTTGATATATTACAAGCACAACAGGTAGTCCCTTCTGTGCACAGTACAAACATTATTTATAATCGCTCTGCTACTTGTTTTTCTAATCAATTCGGCCCAAATAATTCTATCCAACATGTTTCATTTTCAGCTCTTGTCGCAACT
>Ga0210040_10010658_pt1 | contig 10509 bp, 13 predicted proteins | sample CryGeyCG12114_NA_FD_185462 | JGI IMG/M metagenome (GOLD analysis project Ga0210040, IMG submission 185462) | Groundwater microbial communities from aquifer - Crystal Geyser CG19_WC_8/21/14_NA (SPAdes) (version 2) | ecosystem: Environmental > Aquatic > Deep subsurface > Groundwater | place: USA...
AAATTAACTGTAATTAAACGTTCATTTTCGTGAAAATATAAATTCCCTCAAAAAATTTTTCACCTTACTTGCAAAATTATTCTAAAACTTTGGCAACCAAATTTGTATAATTCCCCTAGAATCAACAAACTGATGATAACAAAAACACGTCTTTTTTAAAAATGAACAATTTTTCAAATTTTTTTATCACAGTAACCGGCAAAAAGTAATCATTGCCAAATAACTTTGAGCTGCAATTGCTGTATTTTAATTTTGAAATTCCGTGCGGAAGGAATAGCGTCGATTATGTTATGATGATAGCAAACTTACTATTGGAGAGGTTTCTTTTATTTTGAAACAGACAGTAGATCCGTTCTCTGCAATCTGTACACTTAGGTTAATTTCCCAAGGGTCATAAGGAACTCGGCAATCGTTTTATCTTGTTATATGTGCTCGTAAAGTATTAAGTGAAGCATATTGGAAATCGGTTTTGCTTACGTGCATAGTTCAGCGATTGAGTTTAGTCTTCATTCTAGTTTTCTGCCTACATACGCTAGTAACAATAAGCCGAATTAGTTGAATACTGTAAATGCTCCCATTAAACATACAATATTATTATAATCAAATTCTTGCGTTTAATAACTACTTGAGAATCGTATTTTTTCAGAAAGATGGGCCCCGCAGCCATGTTTAGATCTGCGAGTTTTCGCCAATTACTAGGATCTCATTACCAGAAGCAGTCTTTTTACAGGCGACAAAAGCATACGGGCATTCTTGAATATAAACCAATTCGAAGTGTATTAGTTGCTAATCGAGGTAAATTAAATTTATAAGATTCTGTGTTTGACTAAATATTTACGGTGCAAAGTACTAAGTTAGATATCTTTTTTCAGGTGAAATTGCCATTCGTGTATTTCGAGCATGTACCGAATTGGGCATCAGGTCTGTGGCTGTGTATTCAGAACAGGACAAAATGCACATGCACAGACAAAAAGCGGATGAGTCTTATCTAATTGGCATAGGAAAAGAACCTGTTCAAGCGTATTTGAATTTTCCTGAGATTGTTAAAGTTGCACAGGTATAACATAGTTGAATTTCTAGAAATTAGATTTGTATACAACTTTATAAATAAGGAAAAAGTTTTGTTTTGCAGGAAAACAACGTGGATGCTATTCATCCGGGTGTGTAAGAAAATTATATAGCCCCGTTTTATCAAATCCACTGATAAAATTGAATTTATTCATCATGGATGTTTTAAAATCTTTATTTTAGGATATGGATTTTTATCAGAACGGGCAGATTTTGCACAAGCATGTATTGATGCTGGGCTCCGGTTCATTGGGCCTGCACCTTCAGTGGTGGCTCAAATGGGTGACAAAGTTGCTGCCCGAAAAGCTGCCATTGCAGCGGGTAACGTTTTCAGCAGCTTTCTTTACAGTGTCATGATTTTTCATGCGTGATTAATTTCCCATTGTTCACTGCTTTTATATTAATCCTAGGGGTCGCCGTTGTACCTGGAACTGACGGCCCAGTTACGACTACAGAAGAAGCTGTCACTTTTTGTAAAGAGTATGGTCTTCCCGTAATTTTCAAAGCAGCATACGGTTCGTATAAAGAAACTGAAATTTGTTATTATTTGCAAGTTGTATGAAATGAAAGTCTTCGTACATGTTTATGCTTTTCCTATAGGAGGCGGCGGCAGAGGGATGAGAGTTGTTCGTAAAATGGAGGTAAATTGAGTTTATTATTCTGCTTTGTGCTTGGTGGATTTTTTTCATTAAAAAAATGAAAGCTTATACTCGTGTTTATTCTTGCATGATAATGGCCCTATAGGAAGTAGAAGAAATGTTTAAACTGGCCAGTTCCGAAGCAAAAGCTGCATTTGGTGACGGCGCCATGTTTATTGAAAAATTCGTAGAGCGACCACGACATATTGAGGTTCAAATTCTTGGAGATAAAGCAGGCAATGTTGTTCATTTGTATGAACGAGATTGTTCTGTTCAAAGAAGGCATCAAAAAGTTGTAGAAATTGCTCCTGCTCCGAATTTGGATCCAAAAGTAAACATTAATGTTATGAATAAACCATAATTTTATGCTCAGTGAGTTATGGATTTTTAATTTGCTTTGGATGAATTTACTAACTAACTAACTATAGGTACGTCAAAAAATGACTGACGATGCTGTCCGATTGTGCAAATCTGTTGGTTACTCGAATGCAGGAACTGTAGAATTCTTATTAGACAATGAAGGGAATTTTTACTTCATTGAAGTGAATGCTAGGCTTCAAGTTGAGCACACCGTTACCGAAGAAGTCACCGGGTATGCGTAATTTTGTTTATTTTTTTAATTTTCACGAATTTTTAATGAATCCGGATTTTTTTGTAGTATTGATTTGGTTCAAGCGCAAATTAAAGTTGCCGAAGGAATGACATTACCCGAATTAGGAATGGAACAGAAAGATATTAGGATAGATGGGAGTGCAATCCAGTGTCGTGTGACAACAGAAGATCCCGCAAAAAATTTCCAGCCTGACACCGGTCGCATCGAAGTATTCAGAAGTGGTGAAGGTATGGGAATCCGTTTGGACGGATCAAGTGCCTTTGCTGGAGCCAATATTTCCCCATATTATGATTCTTTGCTGGTGAAAGTAATTTCCCATGCTCGAGATTTACCGTCTTCCGCATCAAAAATGAACCGAGCACTTAGAGAATTCAGAGTTCGGGGTGTAAAGGTATAAATTGCATTTTTATTTCAAATATTTTAAGCACTAAAAGAAATGGATATTTTTTATTGTAATTGTTCTTTAGACAAACATCCCATTTCTATTGAACGTACTTGAGAACCAGAAATTTTTAAATGGGACGATTGACACGTATTTTATTGATGAACATCCACAACTATTCCAATTCGTACCGTCTCAGAATCGGGCTCAAAAGTTATTGAATTATCTCGGCACTGTGATTGTAAATGGCCCCCAAACTCCATTGGCTACTGGGCTTGCTCCTGCCGAAGTGACTCCAGTTGTTCCCGATGTTCCAATTGGTAAGGCAATTTTTAAATTTCTAAAAACCTTCTATCTGCATTTGCATCCTTTACTATGCTTTCATTCATGAGGCAATTCAAATTCAATTTGTCTTACCTTAAAATTCGTTCGCTGCATATAAAGTGGACGAAGCACTGAGGAAACCAGGTTAGTTTGTAACAGAACTGTAACAAAGCTATGATCTTTATGATAATTTTGGAGTGTTAACTATAATAACTGACAGATTGCTTCCTTAATTTTTAGTGCCGATCATATTATTTTTTAATAAAAAATATTGAAAAATTTGTTATCATGTTTTTTAGCGCCACCTCCACCAGGCTTAAGGAATGTTTTGAAAAAAGATGGCCCAGAAGGATTCGCCAAAGCTGTGAGAAATAATAAAGGTCTTTTACTCATGGACACCACATTCCGAGATGCTCATCAGTCTTTGCTAGCCACTCGTGTGCGCACTTATGATCTGCTACGGATCTCACCATTTGTTTCACACAATTTTAACCAGTTATATAGCATGGAAAATTGGGGCGGTGCTACATTTGATGGTAAAATATTTTTCGCTTGCAACTGCATGTTGCCAGTTACAACATTGCAAGAAAGAAGTAAACTTTATGGGTAAATTGATTTTGTATTGCTATTGTTACAGTGGCAATGAGATTCCTCCACGAATGTCCATGGGAGCGTTTGGAGTCCATGAGAGCCTTAATGCCTAACATTCCTTTTCAAATGTTGCTCCGTGGAGCCAATGCTGTTGGTTATACTACATATCCGGACAATGTTGTTTACAAGTACGTCATTTTTGGGTGTTTGTCGTTTTCTAAGTTGAGATTTTGAATCCTCTCTTCATGCTGTTTTTTGGTAGATTTTGTGAGCAAGCAGTAAAATCAGGGATGGACATTTTCCGAGTTTTCGATTCCTTAAATTACCTACCAAATCTTATCTTGGGAATGAATGCGGCTGGTAATGCAGGAGGTGTTGTAGAAGCGGCTATATCATACACGGGAGATGTTTCGAATCCATCCAAGAAAAAATATGATCTTAGCTACTACTTGAATTTAGCTGATGAGCTAGTCAAGGCTGGAACCCATGTATTGTGCATTAAGGTGCCATTATTTATACCATTCAGTCCTGAGAAAAATTTCCCAGCAGGCATTTTTTAGCCTTAGTATGTTGTCTACTGTATAGGACATGGCTGGTCTGCTGAAACCCAGGGCTGCGGAAATACTCATTGGGGCTTTGCGAGAAAAATATCCTTCTCTCCCAATCCACGTTCATACACATGACACATCAGGAGCTGGAGTAGCTTCCATGATTCAGTGTGCCAAATCTGGTGCTGATGTTGTAGATGTTGCTGTAGACTCGATGTCTGGAATGACGTCGCAACCCTCATTTGGAGCCATTGTCGCATCTCTGCAAGGATCCCCTGAAGACACTGGATTTGAATTGGAAAACATTAGTAAATATTCTGCGTACTGGGAACAAACTAGAAACCTTTATGCTCCATTTGAATGTGCTACTACTATGAAATCGGGCAATGCCGATGTGTATCTGAATGAAATTCCTGGTGGTCAGTATACCAATTTACAATTCCAAGCGTATTCTTTGGGTCTGGGCGATCAGTTTGAGAAAGTGAAATCCAAGTATCGTGATGCGAATATGTTGTTGGGAGATATCATCAAGGTATTTTGAGTTAGTAATAATATTAATGTAATTTATGTTTTATAATGTTTGAAACATGCAATATATTATTTGTTTGATTATTTTGTAGGTTACTCCATCTTCTAAAGTAGTTGGAGATTTTGCTCAGTTCATGGCTCAGAATAAGTTGTCTGCCCAAGATGTTCTGGACAAAGCTGAAGAGTTGAGTTTCCCAAAATCGGTTGTGGAATTTATGCAGGGAAGCATTGGCCAACCTTATCAAGGCTTTCCTGAACCATTGAGATCCAAGGTACGTTTGTTTGTGATTTCGTATGCAATAATTGAACTAAATATATTGGTAATGTTTATAAGATGTTGGATTCGCTCACAGGTTTTGAAAGGATTGACCCCAATTGAAGGCCGACCAGGGGAGTCTCTTACACCCCTAGATTTTGAAGCTACAAAAAGAGATCTGGTTGGACAGTTTGGTAGCAAAGTGCGCGATCAAGATGTGATGAGTTATGCTATGTATCCCCAAGTGGCAACAGAATTTTTCGATTTCCGCTCCGAATTTGGACCGGTAGATAAATTGGCCACCAGGATTTTCCTTACTGGTCCAAAAGTTGGAGAAACATTTGATGTAACTATCGAGAAAGGAAAAACACTGAGTTTCAAGACTTTAGCTGTGGCTGCCGATTTAACTCCAAATGGGGAAAGGGAGGTCTTCTTTGAATTGAATGGCCAACTGCGTTCTGTCTTTATCTCTGATAAAACTGCTACTAAGGTGAGATTTTCATATAAGTTTACTGTTCTAAAGATTGCTGTGTTTATTTTGGGTAGCTTATTGACTGCACTGATATTTTTTAGGAACTACATATCCACCCTAAAGCGGATAAGAAAGATAAAAGCCAAGTAGGTGCTCCCATGCCTGGTTCTATAATTGAAATGCGTGTCGCCGAAGGCGACAAAGTTGAAAAAGGGACTCCACTGATAGTTTTATCCGCCATGAAAATGGAATTGATTGTGCAAGCCCCGAAATCTGGAGTAATCAAGAAACTCCATGTGGAGAAAGGAATGAAACTTCTCGGAGATGATTTGATCCTGACAATGGAATAAAAATAAAACAATGGAAACCTTTTTAGCGTATTTGTTTTGCATGCTGGGTCTCTTTGCTGTATTACCTGTTACTTTGATAGATTTTTAGAGTTGAATTGATTGGTAGCATGCGTTAATATTTGTTTAGAATTCGGTGTTTGGTTTAACCGGACACATTTTGTTCTCTCTGAATCTCTCGACTCTTCAATGCTCACTCAGTTTAGTGTACGCATTTTCCTTTTGAACCGACAAATCTTCCTAAAAGTACCTTATTATAGTTCTTCACCAAAGATCTTATTATTGTCATTCCTGTTTTTTCGTCCTGTGAAACTGATACCAAAAGTAAAATCCACGACAGTCTTTAACGACAATCGTAGTTTGAGAATTTCAGTGATTCTGTAGCTCTCTTCGTCGTTGTACCTAAAATGCTAACTTTGACCTAGTTATTTTGTTCAGCAGTGACAATAAGTACTGTGAATGTAAAGTATGATCTGTAATGAAATTTTATCAGAATCTCAAGTTATCTACTCAGAATGAATGTAATCCACATTTAATATATGATTGTAAACTTTGCGCTTGTTTCGAGACAATAATAAAGTTTGATTTATCGCCTACCTTCTTGTTTTATAATATTTATAAAAGCATCTTGTTTATTGTATTTTTTCATGCATTAAATTACGATGTTTGGCACATTTTTATTAACAAATAATGACATTATAGTATAGTTAAATCTACTACGGTTCAATATTGTCCAGAATCCAACTCAAATACTCGGACACGCGTGTGTATATCCCAGGTAGTCCTTTTGTACCACAAATGGAGGGTCCGTAGGAAACAATCCCAACTTGAAAATATTTCATTGTTTTATCTTCAGAAACAGTCATTGGTCCACCACTATCTCCTTCACAACTATCTTTTTTGAAAATTCCTCCGGCACACATCTAAATTAAATCAGTCGAAAGGAAATTTGAAAAAATTCAATATTTGGAGGGTAATAATTAAAAATAAGTCTTTTAAAAGCAAAAAGATGCAGCCGCAGCGCAATCTAAGTTGAAGTTGCTAGAACTAAAATTTAACGCCAAACACGGTGGTTACTAAATATAAATTCTGCGCAGAAATTTGTGCTTGTAGGGTTCTTATGCAGGATTGCAAGGCTGGTTTGACTTTTTACTACATTAATTAAGCAAGTGCAACTATATATCAAATGCTCCCTGTTTAGCGTTAGCCAGTAGCTGATTTTAGCCTAGCTAGATACTTATTTTATGTAAGAAATTAGACCTACAACATAATTACTGAATTCAAACTTTTTGTACCTGTGTATCACCAATAACAGTTTGGCCACGATAGATATCTCTGCAATGGGAGTTTGGAACTATAGGTAACTGGACTGACTGAAGAACTTTACTTCCTTTGTTGACGTACGCATCAGTTCTTCCCCAGCCGGACACGTCCCCATAAGAAAGTTTTGACCAATGCTCTCTTTTTATGGATTTAGTCCGTCCTAAATATGGGAATTTACTAATTTCGTACTCATTGAGGAACGGTAGGCATACTGGTTGTATGAAACCTGTGGAAATAAAGGGCAAGGGGCAATATGTAAGTTAAATAATGCGGCATTCGTTTGCATATACTCATATCGGAGATATATATATAAGATCAATAATATTGTTGCATAAATAATTATAATTTTCTCACGTGTAAAATTAATATCTCTATCCACTCGAATGAGACTTATATCATGTAGTTTCGTAGTCTCTCGGTAGCCTGGATGGTTAACAATTTTTTCAATTTTGTAATCATCGACAAAAGAACAGCCATCTGTGCCACTGCAATCTGGATTTCGCCTTAAATCGTGCTCCCCCAGTCGAATTGAAACTCTGAAGAAAATGAATAGCATTTTTAACAATCAATATTTATCCACACGGCATCTACTCAACAATGATAAATGGATGGAATTTTTAGACTTTAACTCACGGTAGCTCGTCAGTTGTGGTACAATGTGCCGCAGTCAAAATATATCTATTGTTTATAACAGTCCCTCCACAGTAGTAATCAACTTCTTGAGGCTCATCACATCTAGCTGTATAAAATAGAAAATATATTGATAAATGATTTCGTGTTATGTTTACATAGTAAAATATGGAAAAATAATCACTTACGAAAGCCAATGCGAGCCAACCAAGGGAAATATCCTAATGGCACTTTCTTCCCTCCAATTACACGAACTGCTACTTCAATTTTTCGACTGCCACACTCGTCCAAAGTAGGCAGCAATTCAAAATTTTGGTGCCCTTTGCTTGTTGCACAACAAACTTTTGGTTCCTTGCCCTTGAAGCCACAAGTTAGTTTTTGCAATCTTCGTACAACAAAGGGATTACTTCTTCCCTGTTTGAATGCTTCTAATACAGATTCACAGTTCCTAAGGGGAATGCACTCCCCTACTTGATTTCCACGGGCTTTACAGAACTCTGCATAATATAAATCGAATTGCGATCTTAGCCATGCACTTAACGAATTATAAAAAGAACGAACTCAAATTAAGTTACTTACTTGCATGACTGGTTGCAACAAATTGTATAAAAATTAAGACTAGAAGAGTTAAAAATGAAATACTGGCACAAACTGTCATACTGGCTTGTATGAATTTTCAATGTATAGTTCAGTCTCAAATCAGTGATTGGAATATGAATGAGATGCTATACGGACACGGACACGGACGGACTAAAATGTGCTCTTCACATGATGATCGCAAGAAGGTGTGTAAGCTAGGTTGAGATTTTGAGCAGCATTAAATTCAAAGATCGTGTGTATTAACTTGTATTTTTTGCATTTCCATGCAATATTGTGGTGCGTCACAATAACCATAAAACTGACCAGCATTATTTGCGCATTGGGAAAAACATACGAAAATTGCCTTGCTACATGCGTGTATTCATATCTTATAGACAAGTTTTTTACAAACAAAAAACTTGAATGTGCATCACAGTTATATCGCAATCCAATTGGCCGTTGAATTGGAAAACCATAATATGGAACGGATGAGGTTTAGGTTAGGTTCAATGTCAGCAAATTGTATAAAACTTTTGGATAGCCGATTTCAGTAGTTCTCACTTCCGTTTTTCATTTATACGCAAACCGCATGAAAACAAAATGCTATTGTTTTAATTTAAAGTGAATAGAACGGATTGAAAACAAAATTAATGAAAAATTTCTGTATTAAATAAATGTTACAGTTTTTAATTTTATTGCAAATTTTGTTTTACTTTAAATACTATATTTGTTCATATTTTCATCAATGCATATTAGTTTGCCAAGCATGATACCCGTTTTTTTATCCCACTATCAAATGAAACCTGTCAAACCTTCAAATAGCTTATAATCCTTCATGTATTTTGTTACTCCCAGTAAGAATACGGCAAAACAGAAGTATATGAAACTAATTAACGTGATAATTTAAACATTATTAAGTTAAGAACACTTAAATATTCAGTGCTTAGGGCTCAGACATGACATGTGTAACAACAAGGTTTAAAAATAAACAACATGGCACAGGATTTTTTACTTTTATTCACTTAATTGCTCGATACATATTAGGTGTTATTAGATCATTGATGTACGCTAGGTCCCGTTAGGTCTAGTTCTACATATTAAGACTTTTTTCCGCTTGTTTTCAACATTGAAGGGAGCATTTTCGCTTTTTATTGAAACAAATCATTAGAATCAATGTCTACCACTAAATAATTAGGGGCTGACTAAACTGGCTGAAGGCTGACTGAACATTGACATAGAAATTAATCGATGAAAATCAGGGCTCTAAGGAGCTAACAATCCACGTCAAATATCCAAATACAGATGAAAAAGTACTTGGCTGGGGATTTTGTCGGGATTGTAAGCAATTTTTGGGCCCATTCGAGTTGACTCCAAGAAGAAATAATTTTGGTTTCGCGAAACCTTTGGCTGTTTTCACTCTGGCAGGGACCACTAGTGGACCTAATTAAATCCATGTAAGTGAAATTAAATTAATCCTTCACAATATTTAACTAGATGCCAAATTTTAAAAATGTAGAATGGCTAATGGATATCTTCATAACCTCTTTACCTCCAGTATCAGGTACACAAGAATTGATTTGCGTGTCTAGAACACAATAGACCTACCAAATCCAAAGCATAATTACAAGAATTTAAAGTGGAATTCTTAAGCACCACTAGTGTGATTGACTTACTTGATTCAATCGATTCAATGATGAATTGTTGCTGTAAAAATCTAGACATTTTTCTGATGGAAGGAATTTAACAATACTTTCCGCTAGAATCCTTCTTCCGCTTGAGATGCCATCTGTTCGGAAGAATTTTTTTTAATGTTTTTGAAAAGTTAAGATAAAAGACCGTCAAATTGTCATTTATCGCACTACCCCACAAAGTGCGGCCAAATCCTGCTACCCAACCAATGCGTTTACGAGGGTAAATTTTGTCCATCTCTTGTGGCTTCCACTTTCGCAATCTAATGTTATCCTCAGTCGGCAGACATACCGGGCTAACAAAAAGTGATGAGAAGTCTATGTCTCTATTCACCCTTACTAGTGCAATTGCATTATGATCCCTGAAATCCAAGTCTGATGAATATCCTGGTTCAACAATTTTTTCTACAGCGTAGTCTGCAGTTTGGGAGGACGGCAAAAATTCACTTCCATTGTCTACAGCAGTATCCACATTGTATTCTCCCACTCGAATCGTATTCCTATTTTAAAATTATAGGTTTT
>Ga0210040_10010659_pt1 | contig 10509 bp, 7 predicted proteins | sample CryGeyCG12114_NA_FD_185462 | JGI IMG/M metagenome (GOLD analysis project Ga0210040, IMG submission 185462) | Groundwater microbial communities from aquifer - Crystal Geyser CG19_WC_8/21/14_NA (SPAdes) (version 2) | ecosystem: Environmental > Aquatic > Deep subsurface > Groundwater | place: USA...
CGTTAAAAGAAGATAAACTTTTTAATGAATGCGAGCGCAAAATCCTCTCCCTGCCCTTGTTGCGCTTTCCTATTAGTGTTTGGCTGGCCGGCGCCCGGTTATTGTGGCTGATGGGATTAAACAGCCGGGGCATTGAGACCTACCGCCAAGCCCGGCAGAGAGCCCGGCAATGCGCCGAGTTACTGGCGCAATACGCCGAAGCCGAACATAAAACAGTACTGGTGGCCCACGGGATGCTCAATATTTTTATCCGGCAGTGTCTCCGCAAAATGGGTTGGCAAGTAATACGCCATGATGGGAATGGTTATTTGTCGGTTACCGAACTGGTAAAATCCAGTTAAGGCAAAAGAAAATCTGCTGGGTCACTAAACAGGAATATGCCCTTGTGCAAAGTCCTTCTTCATTTATCCGGCGCTTACTATTAAACGGATTTGCCGCAATACATAATACTAGGCCCACGAATAAACCCTGGCATATAACTAACTTTTACAGAACTAATATTATTTTTTATCTTCGCTAGATTATAAATCTATTATTAGGTAAGAATGAAAATTTTAGTTGTAGAAGATGAAACCAATGTAGCGGCTTTTATTAGCAAGGGATTACGTGAGCAATCTTATGAAGTAGACATTGCTTATGACGGCACTATGGGCAAATTATTAGCAAGCCGCAACTTTTATAACTTAATAATTCTGGATATAATTATGCCGGGCATGAATGGCTTAGATTTATGCCAAGCCATCAGAAGCTACGATAAAACAACGCCTATTCTGATGTTAACGGCTCTGGGAACTACTGATGATGTGGTTACCGGCTTAGATAAAGGTGCGGATGACTATATAGCCAAACCATTTAAATTTAAGGAATTGTTGGCCCGGGTAAGGGCACTTGCCCGGCGCTCAGAAGTAAGTGAAGCATCCGTTACTATGTCTTTAGCCGACTTGGAACTAAACCTGGATACGAAAACGGCTACCCGGAGCGGAAAGGAAATAAACCTCACCGCCCGGGAATTTGCCTTGCTGGAATATTTTATAAAAAATAAAGGCAAAGTGGTATCACGGATAGATTTATTGGAGAACGTTTGGGATTTTAATATGGATTTGGGTTCTAACGTGGTAGATGTTTATGTGAATTACCTCCGCAATAAAATTGATAAAGACTTCCAGCCTAAATTAATCCAAACTGTAATTGGCATGGGTTATTCTTTAAAAGAACCCGCCTAAGCATGACCATCCGCAACCGCCTTACTTTTACTTTTACCGCCCTTATTGCTATGATTATTTTTATTAGCGGTTTAGCGGTATACCTGTTCGTGGCTGATTTTACCGAACGGGATTTTTACAACCGGTTAGCCGACAGGGCTATTTTGGCGGGGCAAATACAACTGGAGCAAGACGAACTAAGTGCAGCCTCTATTGCCAAACTAAAACAAAAATCGAGGCAAACCCTAATGGGCGAGCAGGTTGAAATTTATGCCAAAAAAAGGAAAGCATGGCTAACCAGGTCACCCGAAGAGGCCGCCTTGCTTCAAAAAATTTTAACTGAACTCAAACCTAATGAGTTTGAAAACTTTATACTGAACCAACAACAGGCAGTTGCCTATTATTATACCGATAATGAAGGTGATTTTTACATATTGGTTTGGGCCAATGACTTATTTGGGAAAAGGAAGCTGGGATACTTGCAATTGGTGCTGTTTATTAGCTTTATTGTTAGTATTTTATTGGTAATTGTGGTAGGGAGGGTCGTGGCGAATCAGGCCTTAAACCCCATTGCGGCCATGGTAAACCAGGTAAATAAAATAAGAGCCACCAATTTGGATTTGCGCTTAAACGAAGGAAATGGTAGAGACGAGATTGCTAACCTCAGCAAAACGTTCAACCAGATGCTGGAACGACTGGAGCATTCGTTTGTTTCCCAGAAAAACTTTATCGCCAATGCCTCCCACGAATTACAGAACCCCTTAACTGCCATTGCCGGCGAAATAGAAGTAACCCTGACCCGCGACCGTAGCCCAGCAGAATATAAAGCCTCGCTGGAAAGCTTGCAAAGCGAAACCGAACGCTTAGAAAAATTAATCAAAGATTTATTAAAGCTGGCCCAGGCCGATCAGCAGGAAGCGAACAGCCAATACGAACCATTCCGGATAGATGAACTAATCTGGGAGGTGTTGGAGGATATAAAGCGGCAGTTGGTTTGCCCAACCGTACGCTTATCTTTAGAAGATTTACCGGAGAATGCTGATAATTTAGTTATTGCCGGCAACAAAGCCTTGCTGGGTATGGCGTTGAAAAATCTGCTGGAAAATGCCGGTAAATTTTCAGATCCGAAACTAGTTTACCTGAACTTAAAAGCGGATGAACATACAATTAAAATAATAATCCGGGACGAAGGTATTGGTATTCCGGCTGCGGATCTGCGTAATATTGCCGAACCATTTTTCCGGGCCCGTAATGCCCGCGGCATTCCGGGTACCGGAGTAGGTTTAAATTTAAGTACTAAAATTATAAACCAGCACGGCGGCACTTTAAAAATAAAATCTGAGGAAGGGAAGGGAACAGAAGTGCTTGTTACTTTGCCTATAATCAATATAAAAAAAAGGTAGCCTAAAGCTACCTTCTTTACCAGGTGAATCAACTTAACTAAATTATAACGCAGGATTTAATTTACTTCCAGCTTTTGCCACTTTACTTTCTTAGCTTGTTTTTTGGCTTGTCTTTTTTCAACTCCCCGATAGGCTACATCAAATATGAGCGGGAATACGAACAAAGTAAGAATAGTGCCGCTAATAAGGCCCCCAATTACTACAATAGCTAAGGGCTTTTGCGTTTCGGAACCGATACCCGTAGAAAGTGCCGCCGGTACTAAACCTATGGCCGCCATAAGAGCGGTCATGACCACCGGCCGAACCCGGCTTAAAACACCACTTTTAATGGCCTCAGTCATGGGTATATCCAGGTTCAGGTTACTTTTGAATACCGAAATAAGAATTACCCCATTCTGAATACAAATACCAAACAAGGCAATAAAACCAATACCGGCCGAAATACTGAAGTTAATGCCTGTTAAAAGCAGCGCGGCAATGCCCCCAATAATCGCAAAGGGTACATTTACTAATACCAAACCGGCATCGCGCATGTTGCCAAACAAGCTGAACAAAATAAAGAATATCAACAGTAAACTAATGGGCACTACCTGGGTTAGGCGGTCTTCGGCCCGACGCTGGTTTTCAAAGTCGCCGGTCCAGTTTATGACATTTTCTTTCGGTAGTTTTACGGCTTGGTTTACTTTTTCCTGGGCTTCTTTAACGGCGCCGCCCATATCGCGGCCCCGTACCGAAAATTTTACCGCAATAAACCGTTGGTTATTATCTCTAAAAATAAGCGAAGGGCCGGTTATGGTGCGAATGGTGGCTATTTCGCTGATGGGAACCTGGGCGTTGTTTAAGGTAGGTACCATCAACTTGGCAATTTCGCGTTCGGTTTGGCGGTAGGCCCCCTGGTAGCGGATGCGGAGGTCGAATTTGCGTTCGCCTTCGTAAATTTCGGTAGCTGCTTTACCCCCAATGGCCATTTCCACCACGCTTTGCGCATCGGCGGTAGTTACCCCGTACAAAGCCATTTTATGTTCGTCCAGTTCTACGCGCATTTCCGGTTGGCCAATATTTTTGAGAATGCCCAAATCTTCGATACCTTGCACCGTAGCCAGTTGGTCGTACACTTCCTGGGCTTTCTTTTCCAGAAACTCTAAGTCCTGGCCGTATATTTTTACCGCAATAGAACCTTTTACCCCCGAAGCAGCTTCTTCTACGTTGTCGGAAATAGGCTGGGAAAAACCAAAATTAATACCCGGATAAACCGCCAGTTTGGCTTTCATGCGCTCGATTAGTTCATCTTTGGTTTGCTTGGTTTTCCATTCTTCTTTAGGTTTGGTATCCACGTGAAATTCAATATTGTAAAAACCGGTGGGGTCGGTGCCATCGTTGGGGCGGCCGGTTTGGCTCATAACCTGGTTTACTTCTTCAAAGTCCATAAAAGTGTGCCGCATTTTGGTGCTCAACCGCACCGATTCGTCCAGCGAAATACTCATGGGCAAACTGGCCCGCACGTAAATAGAGCCTTCGTCTAGCTGCGGTAAAAATTCGGTACCTAGGAATTTAAAGCAGAATAACCCAATGGCTACGGAAACAGTAGCCAACAGAATAGTTGCTTTTTTACGGGCGTAACCAAAATTAAAAATGCGCATGGAGTTGCGGGTAATAAATTCCACGAACACGTTGTGCTTTTCGCGCACATTTTTCTTTAATAGCATACTGGCCAGCACCGGCACCAGCGTAAGGGTAAATAGTAACGCCCCCAGCAAGGCAAAACCCAAGGTAAAGGCCAGCGGCGAAAACATTTTGCCTTCTACTTTCTGGAAAGCAAAAATGGGCAGCAAACAGGTAATAATAATGAGTTTAGAGAAAAATACCGCTTTCCCCATTTCGGTACCGGTTTTCCGGATTAACCCCATTTTAGACATGCGGTTAAATTTATCCATACCAACTCTTTTGGCCAGGTGGTCCAGCGATACAAATATACCTTCCACCATTACCACGGCCCCGTCCACAATAATCCCGAAGTCAATGGCACCCATGGAGAGTAAATTGGCCGACATGCCCCGCAACCGCAAACAAATAAAAGCAAACAACAAAGCCAGCGGAATAACAATGGAAATAATAACGGTCGTCCGCCAGTCGGCCATAAAAATGAGTACAATAAACGACACGAGTAAAATACCTTCTACCAAGTTACCCGATACCGTTTTAATGGCATAGTTTATCAGGGTTTCGCGGTTATAGAAAATATCAATTTTAACATCGGCGGGTAAAATGCGGGTGTTCAGTTCTTCTATCTTAGTTTTTATCCGGTCGATTACAATCTGGGCATCTTCGCCTTTCCGCATTACCACAATGCCTTCCACTACATCGTTCTGGTTGGCGCGGCCCACCTGGCCCATGCGCGGCATAGCCGATTCCTGCACATCGGCCACGTTTTTCACGAAAATGGGTGTGCCGTTAATATTGGTAAGAATAATATTTTCGATATCCGGAATATCATTTAGCAAACCAATACCCCGCACCACGTAGGCCTGGTTGTTTTTGGTGATAACATCGCCGCCTACGTTGATATTGCTCTTGGAAACAGCTTCGTACACATCCAGGGGGGTAATCTGATATTTTAATAGTTGCTCCGGATTAACGCTTATTTCGTATGTTTTTACTTCGCCGCCAAAACTAACAATATCGGCCACTCCGGCTACACTGCGTAAGTTCCGGTCGATAACCCAATCTTGCAGCGTTTTTAAGTCGCGCGCTGTGCGGCCTTTGCCAGTTAATGTATAACGGAAAATTTCGCCGGTAGGGCCATAAGGAGGTTGTACCTCCGGGTCGATGCCTTCGGGTAAATCCACGTTCATGAGCATGTTGTTTACCTGCATCCGCGCATAATCGTCGGTAACTTCATCCTCAAACAATATTTTTACCACCGATAAACCAAATAAAGTGGTTGACCGCACGTCGGTTTTCTTGGGCACCGAGTTCATGGCAATTTCTACCGGCACCGTCACAAATTTTTCAATTTCTTCGGCGCTGCGGCCCGGCCACTGGGTAATAATGGTAATCTGGGTGTTGGTTACATCCGGAAAGGCTTCGATGGGCGTATTGCGGTACGAAACCACGCCGGCAATTACCATTACCGCCGTTACCACAAAAATAAAGCCTTTGTTTTTTAGCGAAAACCCAATCAGGTTCGAAATAAATTTTTTCATAAAATTCTAATATTGTATCATACAGCTAGTGGTTGCTGCGGCGAAAAAGCGTTGCAAATGGGGTAAAGGTTAGGCCGGCTTTTCTTGATAAAGAAAGTCCGGCCACTTTTTTCAGGTTTTATCTTGACTTCTGGCGGTGTTTAGCAGATAATCGGTGGCAAGTGCTTAGGATATTTTAACTATTCAGGGCGTTGTACACGAGCAATTGATTCTGAGAAATTAGTTTTTCACCTTCTTCCAAACCTCCTTTTATATAAGTTTGGTTACCGGTAGTTCTAAATATTTCAACTTCCCGCACTTCTATATCGCACTTTTTGCGGTATACCACCACAAAATTCCGGCTCTTATCAAAAATGATGTTCTGCGATGGTACCGCAATCATTTGCTGTTTGTCGTTGGGGTTCGTGTATTTTACCCGCACCGTGGTAAACATTTCGGGTTTAAGTAAATAATCGGGGTTTTCCATCCGGATGCGCACCTTCATTACCCGGGTTTCCGGGTCAATAATGTTCATGCTTTTGTCAATCTTGCCCCGGAAAACCTTATCGGGGTAGCTGAGGGTAGTAACTTCAACCTCTTGCCCACTCTGGATTTTAGCAATATCGGTTTCGTACACGTTGGCCATAACCCAAATTTGTTTCATGCTGGAAATCGTGAAAATATTACCGGCATCGTCGGAGCGGATTTGAGTATCGCGGTTAATATGCTTTTCGGCGATAAAACCAGCGGCCGGGGCTTTTACCACGTATTCCGAATTGCGGGTGATATTATATATCTTAAAAATTTCCTGAATTTTCTGGATATCGGCCTGGGCATTTTGGTATTCTTTTTTGGCTTCTAATAAATCCCGTTCCGAGGTTAATCCGGCTTTAAACATGTCCTGGGCCACATCCATGTTTTTCTGGGAGAGCTGTAAGTTGGAGCGGGCCTCTATTAATTGTTTTTCATAATCGGCTATTTCCCCGCTTTTGATGATAGCTAATACTTGGCCTTTCTCTACGTAATTGCCTAATTCTACTTTTACATCCAGCACGTGGCCGCCCACCAACGGAAATATTTTAAAAACACCTTTTTCGTCGAAATCAACTTTACCCGATAAGGTAAGCTCATTTTGCACCGGGCGGGTAAGGGCGGTATCCAGCTTTATATTGGTAACCAGCGTGTCGTTCAGGCAAAAGGAGGTGGTAGCGGGTTCGGCTACTAAAGCCGGACTGGTTTGGCAACTGCATAGGGTATAATTCCCTACAAAAAAGGCGATATAACTAAATAATACTTTTCTTTTCATAACTCTTATAATTATTGATATTGGATAACAGGGGTGCCCACGGCAAAATTTATTTCTTCTAAAGCCCGGATGCGGTTGGTTTTAAGTTGCAGCATTTGGGTAATGCTTTCGGTGTAGGTTTCGTAATAATCTACAAACTCAATCAGGCTGATATTGCGTTTACTGAAACTTTCGGTAATGCCGTCGAGCAACCTTTCAAAATCCTGGGAAAAATTGGCGTATAAACCAGTGTAAATTTTATCGGTTTCGCGCACCTTGTTGTAAGCCGCCATTACTTCCTGTTCCACTTGGTTCTGGTACTGGTTAAAGTCGGTTTTACTTTTGTTTACCAAGATTTGGGCGGTTTTTATATTGCCTTGGTTCCGGTTAAAAAAGGGCAAACTAAACTGGGCCTGTAAACCCACGTAGTCGCGGATAAAAGAACCTTGCCGGTCGTAAATAGCGCCTAAACCTAAATCGGGCACCGCTAAGGCTTTCTGGTAGCTTAATTGAGCCTCCTGCAAGGCAATATTGGTTTGGAAAAGCTTCAGGTCGAACCGGTTTTCGGTGGCGGTAGCGAGTAGTTGGTCGTACACAATGGCGGTAGAGGCGCTATTTAACCGGGTTTCATCCAGGGTAGGCAATATGAAAGTAGTAGGTTTGGCCCCTAGTAAAATACTAATAGCTGCTTCGCGGTCATTTACCTGGTGTACCAGTTCCAAGCGTTCGTTTTCCAGCGAAAATATGAGTGCTTTCAGGCGCGTAACTTCTTTTAAAGAAACATTGCCTTTTTGCAGTTGCGACTCATAAGCCGCTACCAGTTTGCGGATAGGCTCTGTCTTACTTTCGTAAATGACCAGATTTTGGATAAGGTAAGAAAGCTCTACCAAGGAGGTGCGTAACTCAAACCGAAGAGAACGCAATAAATCGAAGTACTGGAATTCGGTAAGTTTGGTATTTATTTTTTCTATCTGAATTCTTTTGTTGCGTTTCCCGGCTAGTTCAATCATTTGCTGAAACTCCACGATGTTTTGGCCAGATTTACCAGCATCAAAATATTCGTTGTTAATGGGGTTATATAAATTCTGTTCCAGGGCTATAGTAGGGTTGGGGAACAACCGTGCTTGAATAATAGCCGCTTTGGCCGCATCTATATCCAGCCGTTGCGATAGTAAAGCCAGGTTGTTTTTAACAAAAAGTTCTTCTGCCTGGGCCATGTTCAGCCGCAGGGTATCGGTGCGGGCATTTATTAAATTTTCCGGCCTGCTTTGGGCAGCCACCTGGAAATGGAATAAAAAGAATAGAAAAAGTAAATTAAGAAATCGCTGCATAGCTTAAATTATATTAAGTGCAGCAAAGGTAAGGCGGCCGTATTAGAGCTTTATTAGACCGAGATTAGAATAAGATTAGAATGTAAATATTTTTAAAGGTTTTCTATTTCGATCCATTTGTATTTAAACCATTTTTCATAAACTATACAGGGTATTCGGAACGTTTTAAGATACAGTTTCATATTGATACAAGCGGGCTCCAACTGCCTCTAAAAAGTATATTCATGTTTCTTAAAAATAATATCTCCTGGTTTTGCTTTCTCATGGCTGGCGTTTTCTGCTTTCAAATAAATGGGCAGGCCCAAACCAACTTGGTACCTAATGGCGGCTTCGAAGAAAACAATGGCATTCCCACCGAAATCGGGCAATTTGGGCTGGCAAAGCCCTGGATAACTTTTGCTCCCGGCAACCAGCCAGCCGATTATTTTAACCGGACGGCCAAAGCGCGTACGGGCGTACCGCATAACTTTATTGGCACGCAGGAACCAAAAACCGGGGATGCCTACGGCGGTTTTCTGCTTTATTTAAATTCGCGCCAGGAGTATACCGAATTTGTACAAGTACCTTTAACGGAAGCTTTAAAGGCTGGGGAAGAATACTACGCCGAATTTTACGTGAGCCTGGCCGAAGACAGTGAATTTGCCGTGGATGGTATTGGAATGCATTTTGCCGTGCGGCCACCGCTATTAATGCAGGGAGGTTATGCCCAGCTACAACCGCAGGTAAGCAATGCCACCAAAAATATTATCCTGGATAAAACTAACTGGGTAAAAATCTCCGGGCAATTTAAAGCCCAGGGCGGCGAACGCTTACTGACCATCGGCAATTTTAAAACCCGGCCTGCCAATACCGTTAAAAAAGTAAAAACTAACCGATCTGAAAAAGAGCCCTATAAATATGCGTATTATTACCTGGATGAAGTAACTGTAAAGCCTGTTGGTATCCAACCACTGGTTACGGAAGAATACTTTGGTGATCTGGCTACAAAACAGCCGGTGGTTCTGAAAAACATATCTTTTGCGGTAGATAAAGCCACTTTGTTACCGGAATCATTGCCGGAACTGGACCAGCTTTATGCATTGTTGCAAAGTAAACCGGATTTGCGTATTGCACTGGCCGGCCATACCGATAATACCAATACGGCCGCTTACAACCAAAAACTTTCCGAAGACCGGGCGCAGGCGGTTAAAGAATATCTGGTGCAAAAAGGCATTGCAACGAACCGCTTAAGTACTAAAGGATACGGCGATACCAGGCCCCTAGCCAGTAACAAAACCGAAACAGGTAAAAGCCAGAACCGGCGCGTTGAATTTCAGGTTATCCGGTAAGGCCAATAAATATAATTTGCTATTTGCTGCTTATCTTAACTTCTGTGCATGCTTCCCGTAAACCCATAGACTTCTTTTTTAATTACAAATTAAAAGACTAAGACTATGAAGGGAAATCATAAAGGTAACAGCGGCAACGGCGATCATCGCTCGCCCGACAACATACATAACCAGCATAACATGGATGAAGCCGTACAACATCCGAGTGGCGACGATAACGGCAATACCGCCGAATATAAAAGCGGCGAACGGAAAAGCGATACTGATGGCAGCGGCGATAACAAGCAAGGCCGTCAGGGCGGCGGACCGGGAGAGCACCAAAGCAAGGCCGGTGAGCAAGGTTACAAATCCGAAAATAATCATCATACCATTAAAAAAGGCGATCATACTTCTGCCGGTGAAATACGCGGAGCGGGCACTTTAAAAGATGGTTCCAGCGCCGATCAGGATATGAAGTACGGTTATAACAATGCCGATTATTCGGATGATATCCAGCAAACCCGGTGGAGCCGCCAAGATTCCGGGCCAAAAAATCAGGCCCAAACCGGCAAAGCCAACCACCAGGGTGGCGATATGGATGGCCGGGGCGGCGGTAAAAGCAGCGGCCACGAAGGCATCAATAATCCGGACAATGAAGTAAAGGTTAATAAAAAGAACGATTAACTTTTGCTATTTAGAATTTAAAACGCCTGCCCGCAAGAGCAGGCGTTTTGGTTTTTGATACGTTTAATTGGCTTCTACTATTACTACTCCGGCTCTCTTACTGCCAACATGGGTA
>Ga0210040_10010660_pt1 | contig 10509 bp, 7 predicted proteins | sample CryGeyCG12114_NA_FD_185462 | JGI IMG/M metagenome (GOLD analysis project Ga0210040, IMG submission 185462) | Groundwater microbial communities from aquifer - Crystal Geyser CG19_WC_8/21/14_NA (SPAdes) (version 2) | ecosystem: Environmental > Aquatic > Deep subsurface > Groundwater | place: USA...
AGCAGGGAGGCCGCGCATGATCCGTCGTCTCGGCGCAATTGGCACCGCGGCCCTTCTGGCAGGGTGTGCCACGGTCGGGCCGAATTACCAGCGGCCGCAAGCCGCCGTGGCCGAGAAGCCGACGGCAACCGGTCAGTTCGTCTCGGGTAACGATGCCAAGCTGTTCGCGCTGAAGCCCGTGCCCGCCGATTGGTGGCGGCTCTATAGCGACCCCGTCCTCGACCGGTTGGTCGCCGACGCGCTGACGGCGAACACGGATCTGCGCGTCGCCGCCGCGAACATCACGCGGGCACGGGCGGGGGTCGACGTCGCCCGTGACGCCACCCAGCCGCAGTTCGGGCTGACGGCAGGTCCCGGCTATGGCCAGCGCTCCGCCGAAGAGGAACTGCTTCCAGGAGCAGCGCTCCCCAGCGCCTTTGTTTACTCGGCGGGCGCGTCAGTGTCCTACCAGGTCGATTTGGTCGGGCAGGTCCGCCGCGCCATAGAGGCTGCGAATGCTGACCTGGCTGCGACACAGGCGGCGTACGATACCGTTCGCGTGACGGTGGTCGCCAATACGGTAGGCGCCTATGTCGATGCCTGTGCCGCAGGGCGGGAGGTTACCATTGCGCAGCGAGCGTTGGCCTTGCAGGCGCGCAGCACCGCGCTCACCCGGCGGCTGAGCCAGGCCGGTCGCGGCATCTCGCTCGACGTCACCCGGTCGCTCGCCCAGGAAGCGCAGGTTCGTGCGACCATGCCCGGACTGCTCGCCGCCAAGCAGGTAGCGCTGTTCCGCCTGGCGACGCTGACCGGGCGTCCTCCTGCCGAGTTCGACCGTGCCGTAGCAGCCTGTTCGGAAGAGCCGCACCTGAAGCGAACCATCCCGATCGGTGACGGTGCCGCGTTGATCCGGCGCCGCCCGGACATTCGCCGGGCCGAACTGGAACTGCATGCCGCGACGGCCAGGATCGGTGTCGCCGAAGGAGAGCTGTATCCGAAGATCAGTTTGGGCGCGTCCACCGGGTCGGTTGGCCTGCTGGAGAACGCGTTGAGAGGCGACACTTACAAATTCTCGCTCGGACCGCTGATCAGCTGGCAATTTCCCAATCGTGGCCGGGTTCGCGCCCGGATTGCAAGTGCGCAGGCAGAGGCGGATGCGGACTACGCCCGCTTCGACGGGGCGGTGCTCGGCGCGTTGCGGGAAACGGAAAGCGCACTCACCGTTTACGCCCGCGACCTCGACCGGGCAGCAGCGCTACGCCAGGCCCGTGAGCAGGCGACGCGCGCCGCTCGCGATGCGGAAACGCTGTTCCGGGCGGGGCGGACCAGCTTCCTCCCCGTCCTCGACGCGCAGCGCACGCAGATCGGCACCGAGCAGAGCTTGGCCGCGGCTGAGAGCAGGATAGCGGCCGATCAGGTCCAATTATTCCTGGCGCTCGGAGGCGGTTGGGCGCGGCCGGGGAGCGAGGTCGGCTGAAGGATCGGTGCTCGCCCGCTCAAGGTGCCTGATGAGAGATCAGAAACTGGAGGCGGGCAGTAGCCTCGGCTGCGAGGGCCAGCAGCGTGACCGTGAGCGTGTTCGTAAGCTCCCGGCGCGGTTGCGGGTCGAAGACGCACAAGGTGCCAAGCGGAAGTTCCTTGTTCGTCCCAAAGATGAGGGCGCCTGCGTAGAAGCCAAGGAACCCGTCTTCTACCGACGGATTGCCAGCAAAGCGGCTATCCACCTCCGCATTCCGCACCGAGAAGACAGGCCGCGTCCCAAGGATGGCATGCCCGCAGAATGAAGTGCGTCTTGCATAAGGCCCGGTGAGAAGGCCTGCAGCCGCGATCACATATTGCCAGTCGCGATGAACAACCGTGATAGCAGCCATGCGGGTGCCGGCTGCGCGCCTCGCGTGCCAGGCGATGTTGTCCAAGACAGGATCGGCGAGGAAATCAAGAACTCCCGTTGTCTCGACGGCACGTATTCGCTCCGCCTCGTTGGACGGCAGTGGGGCGGGCTCATAGATCGATATACCCAACGTGTTCCCCATCTGCTTGTTACACTATTATTAAGCTTCAATGGGCGGGAGAGTGGTTGTGTCCGGGCGATTAGTTCCATCTTCGGAGCTAATCTCCTCCCCAACCGGCAAGTTCGGTAAAGACTCGCTTCGATGACCGTGATCGATAGATGCGGTACCTTCGTGTCCCGACGCTAATTCGAAATTGGGAAGACTACGCTCAATCTACAGGCCGGCGAACTTCAGAATAGCAGCTTGCCGCCAACAATGGCCAAGGGGCCGGCCAGGACAGGCTTTTTAGCGCTCGGTCTGACGCCCGTCTCGACGTCGAGCGGCCAACCAAGATATCCGGAACGGAGCCAAGCAGAAGCGGCGCGAGCAGACCGAGATCAACCAAGCCGACCATCCAATTGCCCGTTCCGGCAGCCCGCGTGAGAGGAACTGCCTGGACTATGTTAGACGGGCCAGCCTGTTTGTAGGCGGTGGTGGGTAAAGGATGAGCAGCGCCGTCGTGCCGAGCGCGCCCGCACCGACCAAGGACAGCGAGACCAGCACGCCCACGATCGCTCCCAGCACGATTGGGGCGGGTCTGCTCATTCCACCAAGGCGTTTGCCGCCCAGCTCCAGCTGGACCGCGCGGTTGAGCAGAGCGTGGCACAGCACCGCCCGCTGAAGCCGTGGCCCTGGGCCGACAAGTCATCGGTCGCGCGTCTGAGCGTGCCGCGGCTCGGCAACGACCGGATCGTGCTCAATACCGGCTCTGGCCAGGCCATGGCGTTCGGTCCATGCTGCGTTCTGGCGGCGCAGGATTGGTGACGAGGGCGTCGCGGTAGTCGCCGCGCATCGCGACACGCAGTTCCGCTCTCAATGACGTGCGTGCCGGCGACGAGGTGGTCGTCGACACCGTCGATGGCAGTCGCCGTCGTACCAGGCGACGGAACACGAGATCGTGGCGTGGGACCGCCCTACGGTACCGTTGCAAACGACAGGAAGCGAACTGGCCCCATCGACCTGCTACCCATTCGATGGATCTCGCCACGGACCGCTACACTATGTCGTGCGGGCGATCACGGTCGAGGACCGCAGCAGCTCGGTCCGGCGCGGCAGACGACGCACGACGGGAAGCCGTACTTGACGTCGAAGCTCAAAGAGTGGCGGCGAATTTCGCCAAGAGTCAACAGGCGATTAAACGAAATCGTAGTCGGTCGCCGCCAATCGCGCTGCCCCAACGCCTGCGAGAAGGACGTCAAAGGTCTGGTCATCGTCGGCGATACGGTAACGCGCGGTGCCGTCCTCGATGCCGACCAAGCTGATCGTTGCCGCCGACGAAAAGCCCTGCAGCAGGAGAGTGTCTCCTCCGGCGCGTCCCAGACCCTGGAAATCCAGAATCGTGTCAGCGCCGGATGCTGCGGCGGCGCGCGTCAGAACAAAGGTGTCCGCACCATTGCCGCCGCGCAACGTGTCCGCGCCATAGCCGCCGTCCAGTCGATCGGCGCCGTTTCCGCCCTCAAGGCTGTCGCTGCCGAGTCCGCCCCAGAGCTCGTCATTGCCGTTGCCACCGAGCAACCGGTCCGCTCCGGCTCCGCCGAACAGTTGATCCTGACCATTGCCGCCGTCTAGGACGTCGGCCCCGTCTCCAGCCGCGGCGGACGGGGTCAGGAGGTGGATCTCGCCGTCCAACTCGGTCGTATATAGCCTGCCTTGGACGTCGGTGGAGAAGGAGATCAGGTCGCCGCTGCCGATGTCACCGCCGGTGAACACCAACTGGTCGTAGCGGTTCGTGTATTCGGTGGCTGCTCCGTCTTCGATCTTGGCCGTGAACAGGCGGGGCGCGACGAAGTCGCCGAAGAAGTACAGGCCCTGGGCACCGCCGGGTCCGTCATAGACATAGCCGCCGATCGTCGCGCGTCCTTGCAGCGGACCGAAGCCCGCCTCGCGCTCCAGCACCGGAGGCGTCAGCGTTCCCGGGCCAAGCGGGACCGAAGAATCGAATTCCGCCGTCCCTTCATAGCGGGGCCAGCCGAAGTTGACGGGGGCGGAGGCATCCGCCGAAACCACGTTCACCTCCTCCCGCGACACGAGGCTGGGATCGCCGATGTATAGGTTGCCTGCATTGTCGAAACTGGCGCGGAAGGGATTGCGCAGACCAAGCGCCCAGACCTCGGGCGCCCCGCCTTCGCCGTCGGCAAAGGGGTTGTCCGCCGGGATCGCATAAGCCTCACCCGCATCAGGGGCGCTGGAGACATCGATCCGCAGCACTTTGCCCATCAGCGAATCAGGTGATTGCGACACGCCGCCATTGACCGGATCGGCGTCTCCGGGAGCGGCGCCATCGCCCGTCGTAATATACAAGGCTCCATCGGGACCGAACCCCAGCCAGCCGCCACGGTCGACCTCAGCTCCTGGCTGATACGGGATCGTCAGCAGGACCTGCTCGGACGATGGGTCGACCGTGTCCGCGTCCAGCATGGTGAAGCGGGAGACGACCTGTGTTCCATCGGCGGCCGAATAGTCGAGATAGATACGGTGATTGCTCTCAAACTGCGGGTCGAACGTGAAGCCGAGCAGCTGTTGCTCGGCGTCAAACGGCAGCGCGAGAGCCGGCGCAGGGCGCAACACCGGCGCTCCGCTTGACTGGTCGATGACGAAGATCAAGCCGGGCAGGGTCGCTACAAACAGCAGGTCCGGATCGGCAGGAGAGGACTGAAGGAACACCGCGGGCGGAAGACCGCTCGCCACCAGCGTCGCTGTGATCGAGCCCGACAATGGGTCCCGATCTTCCGAGCCATAGCCGTAGAGCACGTCGCTACCGTTGCCGCCATTCAGGACATTGCTGGCGTCGCCGCCGGACAGAACGTTCGATCCGCTGCGATACGGGGCCGCAACGGCGCTGGTAGAAGCCAGCGGGCCGTCCCCAACGAGCGATGGAGACGATGAAGCAGCAAGCCCAGCATGCAGGATCGGGAAAGGTCGCATCATGCCCTCCACTCACGGTGGCTGGATCCTACCAGCTTTCTGAACGGCGTTCAGGGCTGGGCTTTTCGGTACGCGTGAATCGATTTTGTGGCGCCTCGTCCAATCAATCGCGCGATCTGTGTCGAGAACGAACTGGGGGAGAGGAGCTACACCGATTATGCACAGGATGCAGATACTATCTGCCGTGATCACGCACATGATATCGACCGCCGCTGCCCATGACGAGCCGATCAAAGGAGATCGGCATGACGAGCACCCGACCACGACGCCGACATAGCTTTGCTGCCAAGGGTCTTGCGGCCGCAGCACTGATCGGCATGGCTGATCTGCTGTTCTGTGCTGGCGGTTCTGGCTTTGCCAGTGACCGGCGGCGGTATGTTCCTGGCGCTGTTCGCCAACGCCAACCCCATCATCGGCGATGCCTTTGAGGCGATCTACTTTCCCGACCTGTCGAGCGTGATTGGTCACGTGGCGTTCTGGCTAGCGGTGCTGCTGGCGATCTGGCCCAATCTTCGACCGCGTTACACCGTGCTGCCGCTCCGTACCGGAGCGGCCGAGAGCGGGTCAGTCGCACCCGACATTCCACTCGGCACGCTGACGCTGTCGCTGCTGACGTTCAATGTGATCTTCGCCGTCCAGAACGGGCTGGATCTAGCATTTCTGTGGAGCGGCGCGCCCCTTCCGGCCGGCGTGACGCTAGCCGACTATGCGCATCGCGGCGCCTACCTCCTGATCGTCAGCGCGCTGCTCGCCGGCGTCTTCGCGCTGGTGGCATCGCGGCCCGGCAGCGTTGGCGCGCAGAGCACAACGGTCCGGCGTCTTTTGGTCGCCTGGATCGAGCAGAACCTGCTGTTGGTCGCTTCAAGCGTCCTGCGCACGCTGGACTATCTCGATGCCTTTTCGCTGACGCGGCTCCGGATTGCGGCGCTTGCTTGGATGGTGCTGGTCGGTGCCGGCCTGGTTCTGATCGGCTGGCGCATGCTGAGCGGGCGGTCGACGCGCTGGCTGATCAACGCCAACGCGGTCGCGGCCGCTGTCGTGCTGACCCTTTCGAGCGTCGTTGACCTTGGTGCTGTCGCGGCTGCCTGGAACGTCCGTCGTGCTCGGACAGCAAATGACCTGGACCTGTGCTACCTGAACCGTCTTGGGTCGTCCTCGCTGCTGCCAATGATCGAGCTGGAGCGCCGCGCGCAGGGTCCGATCCCTCGTGATCAGGCCGCCTTTGTACGCTCACGGATCATGGTCGACCTGGAGCGGGATCAAGCAGATTGGCACAGCTGGACATGGCGCAACGCCCGGCGCCTCGCCGACGCTCGCGGCTTGCTCGGGCCCGCGCCAAGGCAACCGCGGGCGGTGCCGGACGGTCGCGATTGCGCGGGGAGGCCGTACACGCCGCCTTCCGCTCAAGCGCCACGTCCAGGTTCTCGATCTGGGTCTGCGGCGATCTCTCCGGTTCGCAGCGCTGGCCTGATTGGATGATGAGTTCGGCAGAGGCCGCTGATTGAAGCAGCCACTCAGCCTGATCGGCAAATCTGTCCCAAACGCGGGTTCCCGCCCCGAGCGCAGCCCTTATATACCGCACTGCAACAAAGGAGCATCCATGTCCCTCATCGGTACCGAGCTGAAGCCGTTCACGGCGCAGGCTTACAAGGAAGGCAAGTTTCTCACTGTCACCGACGCTGACGTTCGCGGCCGTTGGGCGGTGTTCTTCTTCTATCCGGCTGACTTCACCTTCGTCTGCCCGACCGAACTGGAAGACATAGCCGACAACCACGACACCTTCGCGCGCATGGGCGTGGACGTGTACTCGGTCTCGACCGACACCCACTTCAGCCACAAGGCATGGCACGACTCCTCGCCCGCGATCGGCAAGATCCGCTTTGCGATGCTGGGCGATCCGACCCACGAACTCTCGCGCAACTTCAACGTCCTGCGTGAAGGCCAGGGGCTGGCCGACCGTGGCACGTTCGTGGTCGATCCCGACGGCGTCATTCAGCTGATGGAAGTCACGTCAGAGGGCGTTGGCCGTAACGCAATGGAACTGCTGCGCAAGATCAAGGCCGCGCAGTACATCCGCGCCAATCCGGGTCAGGTTTGCCCGGCCAAGTGGGAAGAGGGCGCCGAAACGCTCGCTCCTTCACTGGACCTCGTCGGCAAGATCTAAGCCGCGAGCCGGGGCCGGTCATTGCGCCGGCCCCCATCCTTGTTTCTGAATTCCGGAGTTTCCCCGTGCTCGATGCAACGCTGAAGGCTCAGCTAAAGGCCTATCTCGCTCATGTGCGCCAGCCCGTCGAGCTGGTTGCCTCGCTCGACCAGGACGCGAAGTCGAACGACACGTGGGAGCTGCTGAACGAGATTGCGGAGCTGCACCCGGACGTCACCGCGGTGCGGGCCGACGATGATCAGCGCCGCCCGTCCTTCCTGATCCGCCGCGTCGGCACGGAAGTGGGCGTGCGCTTTGCCGGCATCCCGCTCGGCCATGAGTTCACGTCGTTGGTGCTCGCGCTGCTGCAGGTCGGCGGCCATCCGCCCAAGCTGTCCGAGGAGGTGCTGACCGCGATCCGCGAGCTTCCGGGCGATTATAACTTCGAAACCTATTTCTCGCTCACCTGCCAGAACTGCCCGGACCTGGTGCAGGCGCTTAACACGATGAGCGTGATCAATCCGCGCATCCGGCACACGTCGATCGAGGGGGGCCTGTTCCGCGACGAGATCGAGGCGCGCCAGATCATGTCGGTGCCCGCCGTCTTTCTGAACGGCGAGCCCTTTGCCCAAGGTCGCATGGACGTGGAGCAGATCCTGGCAAAGCTCGACACCGGTGCCGAAGCACGCGCCGCGGAGAAGATCGCCGCCAAGGAACCGTTCGACGTGCTGGTGGTGGGCGGTGGTCCCGCCGGCGCCGCCGCGGCAATCTATGCCGCGCGCAAGGGTATCCACACCGGCGTTGCGACCGAGCGCTTTGGGGGGCAGGTACTCGACACCATGGCGATCGAGAACTTCATCTCCGTCCAGCACACCGAAGGTCCGAAGCTGGTGGCTCAGCTGGAGGCGCATGTCGCAGAGTATGGCGTCGATGTCATGGCGCTCCAGCGTGCTCAGGCCCTTGTCCCGGCTCGCAGCCCCGGCGGGCTGCATGAGGTGCAGCTCGCGAGCGGCGCCACGCTCAAGGCGCGCACGGTGATCCTGTCGACGGGCGCTCGCTGGCGTTCGCTGGGCGTACCGGGCGAGGAAGCGTACCGTAACAAGGGCGTGACCTATTGCCCGCACTGCGACGGCCCGCTCTTCAAGGGCAAGCGCGTTGCGGTGATCGGCGGCGGCAACTCGGGCGTCGAGGCCGCGATCGATCTGGCCGGCATCGTCGCGCATGTGACATTGCTCGAATTCGGTGACCAGCTGCGCGCCGACGCCGTGCTGCAGCGCAAGCTTCGCAGCCTGCCAAACGTTACAGTGCTCCTGAACGCGCAGACCACAGAAGTGGGTGGCGATGGCGGCAAAGTGACTGGCCTGACGTACAAGGATCGCGCGACGGGTGCATCGCACTCGCTGGGTCTGGAGGGCGTGTTCGTCCAGATCGGGTTGATACCGAATACGGACTGGCTCCGCGACACGGTTGCTCTGTCCGCCTGCGGTGAGATCGAGGTCGACCAGCACGGCGGCACCTCGGTACCGGGCGTCTTCGCCGCCGGTGATGCGACCACCACGCCATTCAAGCAGATTGTGATCGCGATGGGCGAGGGGTCCAAAGCGTCGTTGGCAGCGTTCGACCACCTGATCCGCCTGCCTGCGGCAGGGGAGGCGGAGGCGGCCTGAAGTAAGCGAGTGTCCCGAGGGCACGTCTTTGGATGTGCCCTCGGGATGTTTGATGACCCACAGCTAATTGGGTCGTGCGAACGAGGGGCATAACGACCATTTGACGCCGGAACCTTCTGCGCTGCGTGTTTTCGACGCAGGGTGATTGCCCTTCGTAGAACAATCTGCGCCTGTAAGTGGGGCTTTAAGACGCGGGTCGCGTCAGTCGGTCGGGCATCGCCTCAATCACGGCGTAGCATGCGAAAACATCTCCGGTGCTAACTTGATCCAGCGCTGGCAGTGTTGCGGCCCGCTAAGGTTCACTTCGGCGAGTGCCGCACCACCAGAACTCCTGGTCAGCGGCGGTGCTGCGACAGGAACGCCCACATCACCTCGTTGTCCACGACTGACCAACTGTGCGGCCCTCCTCGTGTGACACGCGCAGCCACGGTTCTGCCGCTGCGGCACTGGCTGTAGCCTTGTTCGTACACACTCGCGCTGATGTCGCGCACGTATGGCTCGGTGTAGCTGTTCAACGCCGCCCAGCGCTGCAGGGCTATGTCCTGCGAATACTGCCAATAGGGCGCGCCGCCACCCAGGATCGGGTTGGTCGTGTCTGCCGTACCGGAAGGCCAGCACGGGCAGAGGCGCTCGGGCCCGGCAGGTCTTTGGATCTACGCGGGAAGGGTCCGAGGCTAGGGGCCGCCCAGCGCGAAGGCCTACGACCGGCGCGATCGCGGCGAAGCGACGCGAGGCGACACAACCGAGCAAGGAGGTCATCCGCCCGCCACCTGACAGTCCGGTCACGTAGACGCGCCTGCTATCGACGCAGCCGGTCGCGACCAAACGGTTCACCAAACCCAGGATGTAAGCGACATCATCGCGCGCGTCCTTTGATGGCCGGGCCCCGGTGACAGTCGGCACGCCGGGGATGTTCCAAAGATAGCCGCGCTCTGCCGCGATCCCGCCGTTGGGAGCGACAACGATGAAGCCGTGCCGGTCCGCGGTCTCGGCAAGATGGCTGTCGCGGAGCATCTATGCGCCAGTGCTCGTGCTTCCATGAAGCAGGAGGACGAGTGGCATGGAAGCAGGCGAAGCAAAAGGCGGCATGTGGATGCCCGCGCGTTCGGCAAAACCGTCGAGAGCGCCCGCGCGGCACTCGGCTTTCGCGGCACTAGACACGAAGCAGGCGAACAACACGCCGAAGAATCGGAGCAGATGCATATTGCAGGCGTACAACGCAGGTGCGGGCCCGGCTATGGCCCAGGGATCGCTGAATAGTTCTGCTTGTGACAGATCGGGTGGATTGAGCGGGTGCCGGTCACCACGAATTAGTTCGAACGCCGACGGGATGGGGGTGGGATCGGTCTTCCGCTCAGCTTGTGTAAAGATCTCATCTGGTCTGGATGACGATCTACCCGTCGCCGGCGGATCGTCTCGGCCACTCATGCGCTATGTTGCTATCGCCGATCAAAGGCCCGCAGGCGTCAGCGACTGAGAGACGGCTTATCGCGCTCCCGCCTGCTGAAAGGGAGACGGCCGTGAGCCCCTCATCCCATAGCCACATGCAACTGTTCGTCGACCGCCTGCTGGAGCGCTCGGCTCTCGATCGGGAAGAACAGGACGCGATCCTTGCCCTTCCGGGCCAATCGATCGCGTATGACAGGCGGCGCGACATCGTTGAACTGGACGATACAACTGGCTCAGCTTTCCTGGTTGCGTCGGGTATGGTGGGTCGCTTTGCGCAAACAGGAAGCGGCGCGCG
>Ga0210040_10010661_pt1 | contig 10508 bp, 8 predicted proteins | sample CryGeyCG12114_NA_FD_185462 | JGI IMG/M metagenome (GOLD analysis project Ga0210040, IMG submission 185462) | Groundwater microbial communities from aquifer - Crystal Geyser CG19_WC_8/21/14_NA (SPAdes) (version 2) | ecosystem: Environmental > Aquatic > Deep subsurface > Groundwater | place: USA...
TGGAAGCTTGGGCTTCGCCGGCGCGTTTCCAAGCTGAACCAATATTCGGGTGCCAGCGGTGACGGAGGCACGGTTTCTTCCGACGACATGCCCAGTCGATATCCTGGTTCAGGCGTCGTGGTGTCCTCAAAGACACGTCGCGAAACGGCAGGCCATTTGGTTTGGTCAGCCAGTCTGTCCGTGAGATTTGGAGTACTGGTGTCAATGGAGATGTGCTTGGCTTGCACGTTTTGCTGTGGGGAGGCCGCCATCTTGCTGACTACCTATGGTGTGTTGGAAGTGTACGGGGGTTGAGTTGTGGTATGGGATGGATGGGTTGTAGAGATCGCTTCGCAGTTTCCCCAACAATGCTTACGTGCAGGAGCAGGAGCAGGGGTTGGAAAGCGAAAATTCAACTGGGCGACCTTCGGCTCCATGCTCGCGGCTAGCAGTCCTTTAAGTATCTGTCGCTGAGTCGTCGTGGTACTTAGCGAGGTCCTCAGTCTGATTTTCGGGGCTTGGAAAACACCAACAGATGAGACACACGAGAACAGAAACCGTGTGAACCTGCGGTACACAGCATATTACCGTGGTGCTGGGTTCAAGGGCGTGGACAAAAACCAGATTTTCAAGACATGAGCACGATCTGGAAGCACCGATGACCATGTTATTGTTAGGTGCAGGGGCAAATTTTGGGAAAACACACGAAAGAAGCAATCGGCGCTGTAGGTTTCTGTATACTATGACTGGATGTATGGTGGATCGAAAAGCACGGATGCTCAAAAGCGAACGACAAAATCTGGGTCAGGAACTGTACAAGTTTTTTCTTGCTCTGCCACGAAGGGGCTAATATACAATTGTGATCATGTTTCTTGATCATGTTCCCTGCGTGGCAATCTCGCAAACGCCCTGCGATGCTACTCTTGCTATGCCGTGTGCGAGAAAGTGGTTTCGTCCAAAATGCCGAGTGTAAGGTCTGCTCGTAGTGGAAAGTGCACAGTGCCGAGTCTAGCCTGTGCCGACGTACTTGAACCAGTTTGGTCTGCAATCCTCTTTCTGCAGCCAGGGCTCACCAGCATAGAATTGTCCGGCTGTGCATCCATGGCATTTGGGTGAGTTAGGACAGTTGTAGAAAGGAACATGGTTGTAGCCAATGTCCTTGAACCTACGCGAAGCGTCAGTGAGGTGCATGGACGAACACAAGTTGGTCGGCTTACCAGTGGATTTTGCTTGCATCCTCGAACAAGCCGAGCGCGACACTGTGCACTGGTGCGTCGCCCCATCTTTCGTAGAAGAATCCGCCTGCACGGTCCAGATGAGCAAAGTAATCTTCATAGGCTTGGCTACGCCAGAAATTCATGTCTGCAATCTCGAAGTTGCTCCAGAAATGGCATGTGCTGTAGCCATGGGCTTTGAGGTTGTGCTCTGGGCGGCGCTCGCTATCGACCAGCCAGGCCATGGCGTTGTTCTTGTGAAGATGTTCGGGATGTGCGGCGAGGAATTTGATGGTTTCCGGCCAGAGCGAGGGAATCGATTCTGGACTATCGTAGAGATTGATGTTGAAGCCGTAGGTCTTATTGTGGTCTTGCATGTAACGGAACACGTCGTAATCGACGTCGCAGAAGAATTGGACTTTGGGCTCTACACGCCAGTAGTATGTGGTATCTTTTAGGCCGGGATGATGATAGAACATGCCACTATTCCAGCGGCACATTTGGTGGTAAGATATCTTGTCGGCATATTGCACGTCGTTCTCTTTCAAGATCTTGGTAGACTCCTCATACAATTCCTGAGAGATCCATTCTGGTGTCGCCCAGTGTTCTTTCGGGATGGTATGGTAGTGACATTTTGCTTTCGTTAAAGCTTGGGTCTTTTGTTTGAACTCTTCGGAGAAAGGTACATCGTTGAAGAAGGTCCAGGGGTAGTTGTATTTGTGGTTCCAAGTGCGTTCCAGGTCGCGCATGGAAGGAATTAGTTCGTGAAGTTCCTCGTTTCGCACAAGCGACAAGAGCGTAGCATTTATGCGTGGAGAGTTGGCATTCTCTGGAGAGTAGTCATGCTCGGTGTGTCGCCATAGTGGTTCGGGCGGCTCTCCGACCGCTGCGGATGTAAGCTATGGAACGTAATCAAGGAAGTGAGATAACATACGATCTAAGAGGGGATCCCTCTCCATCTTCTCAATCTTCTCTCCGTCATGGTGAATTGGGAGGTTGATCGTCTTGGTTGGCTGAGAGAGTTGGTAGACGAGGAAGATAATGAGGATGATGGAGAAGGCTCCCAAGAACCTTACCGGACGTGCGACTGCCATTGTGATGTGTATGGTAGGCAGGGTGCAGCCATGAGGCCAGCTCTAAAACACCCGTGTCAAGGTACCTAGGTATTATTGGGAAACGGTTTTGATGGGTGACGACGACGTATCGCAGTCGCAAACCAAAGATCCATTGGGCTTCCAGGGATCTGCATGTGCTTGCGCCGGCAGATCCACATGCCAAGGCTTATTGGACACCTGGTACTAGCCCAGTATGGGAGCCTTACCACCACTGGCAGTGCACCACGAACCAACACGCGACACGAGGAAGACTGTCCTCACTGTCGCGGAATTGACCACCACTGCAGTTAGGAAGGGCGCGTAGTATAGAGGATGTCAAGAATCTTCGATACATGTACCAAGCAGAAATGGCGTCTACGACCGCCTTGAATGGCACATTAGAGCAACTAGCCCTCTCCTTCATCCCTGGCAAAGCCTCTACAAGTCGTAAAGCGAAAGACTCCTTCGTCCGGCAAGTAAGACACCACACTTATGCGCGAACAAACCAGTTCGAAATTGAAGAAAAGCTCAATGGTCTCGAGGAGAAGTTCCAAATCCTCAACCATGACGATCTCTCCGACAGGCTCTATGATTTGCGCGCCGAGCTACGACAACATGATAGAAAGTCGTTACCCGACGTACTAGACCTGCTGCTTCTCCTATCAAGACATCCTTTGAACCACAACCGTCTCTTCGAGTCCCCAAAGAACAGGCAAATCAACTCGGTACCGGCCTTGAATTGGGCAGAAATTGAAGCAGATGACCCGATTGACAGGAACGACCAGATCTGGAAGATACAAAGCTACAGCGATCTTAGTTCCGAAGAGGACGATCTCATTAGTTCTAGCACGGCGACAAGTCCTTCAAGGGTCGAAAGCGACAAAATAGACACTGAGAATGAGCATGACATGAACAATTTAGCCCCACATGAGGCTGTCCCTGTTCATTTAGCAGAACGGCTCAAATGTGGGCAATTCTGGCGTCGCAGTGATGACGAGCATCGTATCACAGAGCTGCAGGCAATTCGGGAAGTCCTGTTCATGTTCCAGGGCCTTCCCACGACTTTGTTTATGATGACCACAGATTCTATCCGTCCAAAGGAGGGATACCATCTAGAACATGTTAGCCAGGAAATCTTCAAGCACTTCCTGCAATCAGCCGCCACACTCGGAGAACAAATTCACTCTGTCAGAAGATGGCTCACAAAGCCTAAGGGTAAAAAGCATGATCAAGTGCTTGAAAACAATCTAAGAGATACGTTACAAGAATTCCAGGCTGCCATCTCGAAATTTCAACGTAGCATCTTACATCCATCACACATGAGGCCGATGACCTTGACCGAAATGTTATGCGAAGTTGAGGGTAAGGCAAGGGTACTTGTGGCCATTCGAGATTGTATTCACGAAACCACCGAAATGGGCACCGCAAGGTATCTGGACAAGCTCTTCGTTCACATATGCCAAGCACAACAGACTTGCAATGATGAGGTCTACGATGCTCTTAGCCAGTTGTTCTGGGCTTCATTTGATTGCTATATTCAACCGGTTGATCAGTGGCTAATCTATGGCCGTCTCGGTGACTCGTCGCAGGGACTATTCATACACCGTACTGGAGACAACCAGGATCCTGCCCACCTATGGCAAGGTTGGTTCCACCAGGATGATTCACAAGCATCCCGGCCGCCGTGCTTTCTCCAACCACTTGTTCCGCTAATCTTGGCTTGCGGCAAAACCGTGGCGTTTCTGGAGCAGCTGCAAGGCCTTTTGGATCACACGGAACATCCGCGCCAGAACATGAGTTTTGTTTTAGAAAGAGCTGCCGTGCTTTGTAGAGTTGGGCTTGTCCCATTCGATGCTGTGCTCTCCCAGCTACTAGGCGACCATGTGAACTCCAAACTCGCAACGGCCACAGCGAGATTACGCCAAGTATTAGAAGATTCTTGTGGATTGACAAAATCGCTCGATGCATTCGATCAAGTATATCTCGCCAAGGACGGCGTGATTACGGACAACATTGAAGCCAAACTCTTCGGTCGCATCGATCGCCTTCTTGAGAGCTGGAATGACCGGTTCCTGGTAGCGGACCTGGTAAAGGACGCCTTTGCAGGAAACCAGCATCTGGATGTACAACAATTTGTAATCCACTCCGAGCACACATCTTCGCGGAGCATGAGAAGCCGACGGCAATCCGTCAAAATCCTAGGCGCAATCACATTTGAGTACAGGTTACCCTGGCCGATTGCGAATGTCATCCGGGCAGACTCACTAGTATCTTACCGGCGTGTGGCACTTTTACTCGGCCAGGTTCGAAGAGCAAGATACATGCTCGAGCGCTTTGGGTACTATCACGTCCATAATGTCACACTTGGCGAGGACTTGAGCGATCAAAAAGTGGCACAAGCCTTGCAATTTGCACTCTTGCAATTTGTCAATACTCTGTACGACCATCTGACAACCTGCGTCATCCAGCCTCTGAGTTTGCGAATGCGACAGGAGTTGCAAGTCGCCGCTTCGGTCGACGATATGATAGCAGTTCATCGTGAATACATGCATGACCTCGAGTATGCGTGCTTGACTGCCAAAAATCTCATACCAATCAGAACTGCGCTCACGACAATGCTTGACCTTTGCGTGAGATTCTCAGATCTTGTTTCCGCGAAGACTTTGCCTACTCGAAGAGATTCAGACGTTGAAGCGAGCTCCTTTATGTCCGCGAGGAGTCGTAAGCGAGGCTACAGGGCTCGAAGCGACAACAGCGACAGCAGCTCTGACGAGAATGATAGTGATGAAGACAACGAGGGATATTCGACATTCATTGTTCCAGAGGACATGTCAGTAATAACGGAGATTCGCAAGCTAAAGACGCAATTCAACAGGAACTTGGACTTTTTCGCGGCTGGCTTGCGCGGCATCGGTAGGAACAGCGGCAAACATGGAACATTATTTGACCTTCTAGCGGACAGGCTGGCCTGGAGATAAAGGCATTATTGTCCGCTCGCATCTACCTCATTTCCCACGTCCATGCTGTAAACTGGGATATGACTCAGGAAGAATTTTACTATCAAGTATGCATCCGAAACTCATTATAAAGTCTCCACCATCTGACTACGGAGTCCACAGCGCCTACCTCGCTGCAAGATTGGACTCATGGTGATTTTCAAAACCACGGCTTTTGGAAGGACCCAGAACCATGTCTCAGACGTATCTGCTCAGCTTGGCGCACACAACGTACCTACCTTAGGTAAACTTGCTCGACACTTCCTTCCTGTTCTTTGTTGCCTCTCATTCAAGAAGTCAGTGTTACACCCAGGACGATTTCCAGCACTTGCCGTCAACGCTAGGTAAACCGTCCCAGCAGCAAATCACATAACCAACGCCGGTTTTGTCCACTCGCAGCTCGGTCCATTTCCACCTCACACTCAACACCTCCGAGCTTCTTATCAGCGCCTCTACGCGGAAGACGCTTCGACAGACAGTATGGACCTGCTTCTTGAACAATCGTCTGGTCTTTTGTTTCTCCCCCTAACTCTTGGCTTCGTTTGCACCTACGTTGGCTATCCAGTCTGTATTGGACTAGCGATGGCGAACCTGCACGGAAGGCACTTGACGGAAGGTGTTCCTACAAGCCTTGCGGTCTTCTGGTCCTTGGTGCTATTCTCCACCGTTGGCATCAGAGCTGTGTTCATAGGAGCAGCAGGGGACTGTTCAGTGCTCTGGTGCGGGACTCTGGCCACATGGTGGACATTGTGGGCGGTTTTGCCCCTGGAAGTTTTGCTGCTCACGTCCGAGGCGATTTATTGGGGAGTCAGGAAATATCAAGAAAGTCTCAGAGTGAAGCAGTGCGAGTGCAAGAGAAGTGCAAGGAGTAGAGGAGTACATCACAACATGCAGTCCATGGCTTGATGTTGAGTATCTACTCTTGCTGTTGTTTCGCTTTTCCAAGTGCAAAAGCAGCGGCCACAGACTTTACACGTCCAAGCATGACACTCGAGACAAACCATCGATAACTCCTTGACGAAACTACAGTCCACGAGCTGGATAAATGCAACAGCAATATCATGTCTGCTCCATGCCAATCTGTCTTATCATCCTCGTCGAGACCGTGTTTCTAGCGTACCTTGTTAGCTTGGTATCATAATACACGTACAAATTCAATCCTTCAATCATATTCTCCAACGTCTCTATTTATTTGTCGCTAACACTCGGAGGTCGTTCGCTCGTGACAGAACAGACCCTTGCAGGTCAGGTTTGGGGCCACGCCAGCCAAGTTCATCTGGTTTGTCACGGTTTTCGAACAGAGGTGACAGGTAATCGCTGATCCAGGCCTAAAACTTGACCGGAAAAGAAAAATAAAACTTCACGAATTGCGTCTCATTCCATGTTGAGTCAATCTTGTTGAACCAAGGACTTGTATTGCACCTGCACCCTTTTCGAATCCCTTTACCTCGACAGCACACTTGCCAGCGACCGGCAGCACCACCACACGCGGTGTGACATACGCAACAAAGGAGCAATCATGGATCAACTCCTCGAACAAGCTTCTGGCTTCTCCTGCATTCCTCTGATACTCCCGGGTATCCTAGGCTTCGTGAGATACCTTGCGGTTTGCCCGTTTCTCGTCGCCCTGGCCGTCCATTGCATATGCGGAGGAGATCTGTCGAGCAATGATGTCGCAGCCATTACGTCGATGGGGGTCCTTCCCACGTTTGTGATCGTATTGATCAGACACGCCGTCTTCGGACAAGGGGCGAACTATTCCAAGGATCGGGGCGTAGCCCTAGCCATGTGGTGGACGTTTTGTGCGTACTTGGCTGTGGCACTGGTGATACTTCTTTTGGCCGTCGTCAGGTGGGTCATCGGAAAGTCGCGAATACCTCGGAACTCAAGCGGGCGCAATAAAGCAGAGTAAGACGTACTCTAGGGGGCTGGTCGCTACAACTCGGGGCAGCGGTAGTCCTGTAGCGCACTCAATGAACTACATAGACAACAATGTGCGACCTGCTCATGCCCATATCCACGCTTATTACAAGGAATTTACACCATGGAGCCGCAAGCGTAACTAATGCACAGCGATATCTTACACATTTTCTTGCTGGCTCTAATACAGAGTCTCTACCAACTTCCGTACGGCCCCTACCATTTGCTGCTCCTTCTCACTTTGCCCTTCCTTGCCGCTCAATCCACCCGTCGCCCGACTTACGATGACATCGACCTGATCCTTTCCCACTCCCTTCTCCGTCAAAGTGGTACTTAAACCCAAATCTTTCACGAGCTTCAATATCCGATCGCCCACCTGCTCACTGTCCTTCACGTCATCGCCGCTTCTTTGTCCACCCAACACCGGCAGTATCGCCGCAACACTCGTCGCATCCTCCTTGCTGCCATGCGCCTTCAACTTCACTACATGGCCCAATGACAGACAACTAGTTATGCCGTGGGGAATGCCGTACGGCGAGCCGAGCGCATAGCCCATTGTGTGACTCAATCCCAAGCCGCCCTTCAAGTTCTGGCCCAGGAATCCCAGGCTCGCGAACGCCGCCAGGTACAGCCGTGTAATCACATCTTCGTCCTTGGGGTTCTCCTTGTATTTGGGCAGATACTCGAACAGCTCGTGTATCGCCGTCAACGCCGACCACTTACACGGCATCAGTGTCGCGGTAGGGTGGTATTGCAGCTCAACCGCATGGTCCAGCGCGCGGATACCCGTCGACAGAAACAGATGCGGCGGTGTGTGAAGGCCAAAGGACGAGTCGTAGAGAATATACGAGGGGAAGACTTTGGGGTGTCCGACTCCCGTCTTGACCCCGTCTTCCTTGGTGTAGCCCGCCATGGCAGTGCACTCTGCCGCAGACAGCGTGGTCGGAATGGCGATGTGGGTCAGGAACTTGCCCGACTTCTCATTCACGCGATAGGAGATTGCTTTTGCCGAGTCGATCGGGCTCCCTCCTCCTACACTAATCACCGTGTCTATCGAATCGTCCTTCTGCACCTGCTCCGTCGCCTCGTCGAGCTGTGCGACCGGCGCATGTTGCTTGATATTGCTGAATGTGCCTGCGTGCTTGGAGCCGAGGATGTCCTGGATCTGTTTTATGAGGGGTGTTTTGTTCGCGAGCGAGGAACCCGTGATGATGAATGCCTTGGAGGAGTCGGAGGGCAGGCACGATAGCAGATGGTCTTTCACCGCCGAGGGACCGTAGAAAAGGGACTTGAGATTATGGGGCTTGTAGAGGCCGGCAAGCGGGGAGGTGCTTGCGTCCATTTTGATGCCGCGGCTGGAGATACGGGGACGGAGGGCTGTGGAAGGAAGACAGGTGAGAAGGCGACGCATCAGGTCTTTATATCGGACATGCTACATGTTTCCGATGAGCGCATAAAGATGGACTCGAACTTTAACACACTTAGGTATCCGGCGTGACTTGCAAAAGTTCATGACGTACCGAGGTCCCCGCACGAGGCTGTGGTTTTGCGATCGAAAAGAGTAAAGCTGGCGTTCGAAAGTCGACGTGAATGCTATGCAAGTGCTAGAACTCACATTCAGCTAATGAGCAGGTGCGAACTGGGCTAAAGCCCAGTAGCGTTATGGTGATACTTGATACGTCTGCCTAAAACCCACCAACACTCCCTCTTGCACGAAGCCCTATCGTAGCATAGCTGCCACTTCTCCGACGCCGCTTTCGAAGCACACGACAAGCTTTCTGGGCAAAAGGCTTGGTCGTCTTCTCGTGTTTGACCGCCACGAATGACTTTGGGGTTGAGAACTACTCTCCTACCTGCTTAGTGTTGACTTGCAAGGCTACTGACGTACTTGGTAGGTGACGGCCGAGTTGGCGTACAAGAGAACCCAGTTCCTCCCAGTGTGATAGGGACGGACAAGTGAGCTTACAGTCGAGAGCAACTTGCCGGCGGGAAGTAACTCGCGACATATGAATACGAGCCTCCCTTTCCTGTGCACACCACATCAGTGGCCGGATCGAAAGTAAGACTGAGATGGTCACGCATTTATGGCTTGATCTGAGACTCCTTGCGTTGTTGGAAGCAGAAGACTGCGATTCTATCGCCTGAACCCCTCAAAGGATAGCATTTAGCCATGAAGATAGATCGGGGATACTACATGGGCGCTCGAATGCCATAGCACATTATCATATCTCATGACATCGAGAGCTTCATACGCTCGACCCAAAGTCGAGCTTAAAATGTAGTGGGTAAATTGAGAATATCATAACACGGTTACCTATTTGAAGTAAAAATTCCAACCACCAACCTGCAATGTACAAACCCTTAGTATATTGACTCTGTACATAGGCGTATTTCCTCTCTATTGGACTCAGAGGAACAAACCAACCACAGCGACAGCGACGCATGCAGCGACGCTGAAGACTGTGCCTGGAAGTTCCTTGGTTGCTGCACCAGTGAAGACATCGGGGTTGTATGCCGATGATTTGGCACTGGTGCCGGCCGCAGCAACGGCTGTATTGGTTCCGGCCACGGCAACGGCTGTGTTGGTGGTGCCTGCGGTGACAAGAGCAATCTTGATGGTGGAGGTCGTTGCCTTGAGCGAGACTGGTGAAGATGACGCGACAGGCGCGACAGCGACAGAGGAAACCTTGGTTGTCCATGATGCTGAGGAAGCGACGGCAGATGTGCTGCTTGCGCTGCTGACAGGGTCGACAACAACAGAGGACACCCTACCATTTGTCCATGATGCTGAGGAGACAGCGGCAGATGTGCTGCCAGCGCTGCTGACAGGCGCGACCGACTTGGTGGACGCTACCGGGATGATTGTCACGGTTATGGCAGGGCCTGTTGGGAGGGGCAAGGTCAAGGTGATTGTCGACTGGCTAGCAGAGCAAGCGGTGCAAACTGTCTCTGTTGTGGTCCAGCCTGAGGGGACGCCGTTGCTGTTTGTGGGCCATGCGAACGAGGTGGTAGCTGAGACAGGAACGGTGGTTGTCAGTGTGTAGGGAACGGTTGTTAGACCCGAGGGGCACACAGAGACATAGCTGGTGACATAGATTGTCGTGTAGACGTCGGCAGCAGGTGTGCTAGAGGTGGAGAAGCCGTCCACAAGCTTGGTGGTGGTGGCCCACGAGGCAGAGGCGCTTGAAGTGCCGGCCTTGGTGGTGCTTGAGGACTGCAATTGATTCCAGACGGCCGAGGTTGAGGAGCTGACAGAAGTAGTAGCTGCCGCAGTGCTGCTGCTCGAGGTTGGGTCCTTCCAATCG
>Ga0210040_10010662_pt1 | contig 10507 bp, 11 predicted proteins | sample CryGeyCG12114_NA_FD_185462 | JGI IMG/M metagenome (GOLD analysis project Ga0210040, IMG submission 185462) | Groundwater microbial communities from aquifer - Crystal Geyser CG19_WC_8/21/14_NA (SPAdes) (version 2) | ecosystem: Environmental > Aquatic > Deep subsurface > Groundwater | place: USA...
TTGGTATGTATGTGAGCGACAGTTGTTATAAAACGTACATATACAAACACATTAAGGGTACACCCGATGCCGTGTAAACTCGTAAATTTCTACGTGCGTAAATCTCCCAGCCAATCAGAGCAGACTTCCAACTTCTCTTTCTTTACTGATCTGATTGACTGGGAGATTTACGCACGTAGAAATTTACGAGTTTACACGGCATCGGGTGTACCCCTATTGACTTATCCCCAGACTAGCTGCTGTCTCATACTATAGGTCAAAGTTGATAAGATGCAGAAGATGAAATCAGATCACTGTTGCCATAAGTCATCCGTTATTATGAACCTATATTTTTTATAAATAGTTCATGATAATATGTAATAAGTACGGAATTTTATGTTTGGTAGATTATTTAATGTACCATTGACCTTCTATTCATTCAATGTAGATATTATCCTCTTTATTCATTCGGTATGCGCTAAATATTCCTTGAATGTAGCAATGCTGCTCTTTCAAACTTTTTAAAACTAGTGTTTAAAAAAATTGCGTGCATGATAGGTTTTCTAGCTTGGTACTTAATCTATCCTTAAAAAATCTTGTCCTCCTATTTTGATACTTTCGCTTCGTTTTAGGGAAATACTAGTCACCTAATTTCCAATTTTCTAAATAAAGAACAAAGAAATGATTTCGTATAATTCATCGCTAAAAGTTGGAAAATGGATTGTTTATAGGAATTCAATGTGGACAACAACAATTTGACTAAAGCTCAAAAAAATTCACCATGGACTGGGACTTCTCGTTTCCTGCCCACAACAAGAAAGCTCCAACTTTTTGCCAATGGCAAAGAACCGTCTGTAAGTTTCTTTTCACATGTTTTGTATTCCCTTTTGTTCAAATTTCATGGTAGTGAATAAGTCCAGAGTTTTGTACAGTATAATGCAGTTTAAAAAACTCAATGAACAAGCTATGGAAAACTCACAACCAACTTGGCCCAAAAATGATGCAAGCTCCATTTCTACAGTATACTGATTTTTAGTACATTTTGCTGCTAATAAAACAGTCATTTTATTGTTAAAATTGTTAAAAAAATAGATTTTATTTGCTTGCAAAATATTGCCAGACTCGTTTGCTAAAATGGCTCAGTTAGTTGAAAGTAGGCGAAAAGTTTGTGGTCACAGGTATCACTAATCTGAATTATAAGTCCTTAAGTCCTATCAACACTCAAGTTACTTATTGAAAGCTAGAAAAGATTCTGAAACTCGGAAATCAATGTTATAATTGGAAAAGATGGGGAAGGAGAAAAATCGATTTGTTTACTCCATTTGGCAGAGCAAGGAATTTTGGTGTTTAACATGCAGACTGTGTCCATGATTGTAGATGCAAATGTGAGCGTTAAAGTATAATATATTAGATACTTGAGACCCAAATGCATCTTTGCGCCAAAGTTTAGGCAGCTCAGGGGTACAGGCATTATATTGTCACACCTTTTATACGGCTAGGTTTTTATATGATGGTAGTCTTGAAAATAATCAATTTTCTGTTTTTTATGATGATTGGATCCAGTTGGGCGCCAAGATCGTATATGTGGCGGGTGCCTTTGATGTACTTCATCCTGGACATTTAGCCTTCCTGCGAATAGCCCGGACCCTAGGTTTGTTTAGTTTACATTCATGGCTTCTTTTTAATCAAGAGGAATGCTCGTTTCGTTTATTTTTTTTTTAATTTATACCAAAGGTATAGATAGCTTGCTAGTTATGTTACAAAATAAAATTTTCATAGCAATGGATTCTGCACCCGAAACATTGTATCCAGCAAAAACTTTTTTAATCAATAGAAAACTAGCTATTCGTATTCTTTTAAAACTCTATCCTAAAACATCAAACTAACAACTTTCACTATTTTCAAAGTACAGTTATTAAGGAGCTTATTTCTTTCTTAACTGTTGACCGAACGAATAGCATAATTTCATGACTGACTCTGTGTTGCAGGTGATTTTCTCATTGTGGGCCTACACAAAGACACTGTAGTGAATACATACAAGAAGTCAAATTACCCCATCATGAACTTACACGAACGCGTCCTTTCTGTGCTCGCATGCAGATATGTAGATGAAGTTGTGATTGGAGCACCGTATGTTGTTTCACAAGATTTATTAGATCACTTGAATGTATCCGTGGTGGCACATGGCAAAACCTCTATAATGGAAGATCCTGAAACTGGAGATGTAAGTCATCATGGCCATGGCTGTCAAGCCGTACAAACTAGTTAGTTAGTTAGTTGTTTGCTACTTATTAGTTGAAAGCCTATTTAAAATTTCTGTAGGATTACACTGTTCAAAAATTGCTTTTTATTTGTAATGACCACGTGAGCATAGCACTATCTATTTCTTTCGTTACTGCTTGTCGTTAATGTGTTTGTTATAGATAGTTGATTAGCTGCTAATGTTTTTTTTATCGTTTAGCTTATTTTTAAATGTTGAAATATTAATTTCCAGTAACTTATTATCATTTAATACAGAACGTATTCTCTGTCAATAGGATCCCTACATAGTACCCAAAAGAAAAGGAATATTCAAACAAATCGAATCTGGAAATTCTCTAACAACAAGAATTGTTGTAGAAAGAGTGGTGGCCAACCGAAGAGCATATGAGGAACGAAATGTAAAAAAAGAGAAAAAAGAGTTGGACATAATTAATGCAATTCATAATGGGCAAATAGATGTTGAGCAATAGACGAGGAGCCCCCTATAAACTAATAATTGCTATCTTTTAATTTATCTGATAACTTGTAGTGAAAAAATTATAGAAAAATGAACATCTAAAACACAAATGCTACAAAAGCGAACATTAATTTGAACTTACTTTGTAATGCTGTCCAATGCCATGAGGTTTCAGTATTTTTTGTCGAATACATTTGGCATGCAACCTTGTAATCTTATGTATTACTATTAATTATTGCGTACCTGAGATCAAATGCCACTGGGTGCCAAATTGTTAATGTGAGCGGAAAAATGAGCTTAATGTTTCCCGTGGAGTAGATACAAGTTGCTTAAGGCAACAACAATATTTTTAGCTTATATGATTTTTTTTCTTCATAATATTTTATTGACAATCCCATTTTTATACACGGGCATATATTAACTCGATTGAATATCAAATGTAAGCTGGTGATACACAAAAAAATTTTTGAGATTATAATAAATGTTGGTAAAACAGGGTTTGAATAAAATATATAGATAATGAAAATCTTGCGGTGAATTTTGAAATGTGTTGATGAGCCCAACACACAGCATATGGAATCGGCATTTGTGTGTTTGCAATTGCGCTGTAACTCAACTATTTTGATTTTTGAAAGTATGAATGTACCGACACTAAACTTGTAAAAAACACAGCTAGTGGAACGGTTCCATTCGAAGACGAGGACAATTAGATATGTCGCACATAAAAAAATAGACCTCCATATTTGCCCTTATTGAGTGAATGTTTTGCTAATGTTTCTCTAAAATTTTAATGTGAGATCGCTTGAAGAAGATCAATTTGATCCATTTTAAAGTAAAAGTTGTTAAACTGCTACCTGACGAAATTCATGATCAGGGTATGCGATATTCAACCAAAGCGAACAACGGTCACGAATGTTACCTTATGATGCAAGGAGTGAAAAAACTGGAAAAGCACTCACATGGGAATCTTATTCATTTTCCAGAAAAACTTTCACCCTTCACTGCCGGGGCTATATAAATATTTCGCACAATTTGTATGCAGCAAAAGTATATTTTATACGTTTGGCAACTTGAGGCGGCACACTTTCGTGCCATATTTTTCTCTTGTCTGTGTATTAGTAATCTGGATTTCAGCAACCCATTTTTTCCTGCCTCGAATTCTACTTTGAATATTCACAGGAGTTTAAAACTTAAGAAAAAATATAAATGTATTGTGTTTTAAAAAATATTGCTTGAAGTGTTTTTCAATCCGCTGCACTGTCCTTCGTCCAGTTCTAAATTTTAACAAAGATAGAAAACCGATCGCGAGAGATATCTTCCTACAAAATATTGTAAATGTTTTATTCATTCGGAGCACAGATTCAAATCCAGCATAATGCAACTACAATTTCACAACTCTATAGCACTTAAATTCAAAATAGTTTATGAGATAACATCCAACGTCAAATGGGCTAAAGTTAATATATAATATAATATACTTAATTTAGGATGGGTACTGTCATGGAATGTACTGTCTGCCAAAGAAAAAAATTAGCAGAGGTTTACATTGATGGGTGGGCATAATATATATAAAGTTTATGTTTCTTCAGTCCTCTTACCCTAGCATGGAAACATAAAATAGATTCACAATATAAAATTTTAGGATATCTAAAAAATCCTTACAATCCTATTGATTGCTTACCTACAAACTATTATTTACAGTACCTCTTATCATAAAGGTTATGCTTATCCCATTGATTAAGTTCAACTTTCAACTAAACTCTTTGTTAACAAATAAAGACTAACAGAACCGAATGACTGCAAAACATTGAAAATTCGTTGGACAGATGTAGCATACAAAACGATTTAAAAAAACACATTCAGTTTCTAGACCACAGAAGCACGATTAGCAGTAATGCTCGTGGCAGCTGCTGTGCCACTATAATGAGTACCATTGAGCTCCGTAGTGGACAGTCTACGTTTTCTTCTGGATGCCACTGAATGGTAGCAACAGTTGGACGTACTTGAACCATTTGTCCATTGATTACGAAATGTGCCGTAGATTAAAGGGTTCACAACAGAGTTGGCGATGGCAAATATGAAGAGGGCTTCCTGTACACGCTTGTCAACCTTAGTTGCACTTTCACGGTCTAACATGTACCTATGTACGAAGCAAACAGAACGAATATGATTAGCTATAATAGCGTACTTTTAATAACAAACGTTCGAATATATACAACGGATGCACTCTGACCTTTAATGTACCTTAACCTTTCAAACTTCAAAGCCAACATTTATTTATTGAATCAAGATTATCATTCTATTGTGTTTCTAGTATTTTTCAATTCAAGGTTTTCCTTATGTTAATCCGTATTGGTAAGTATTTTTGAGCGTGTTACTTTGTCAAGCGTGTATTTACGAGTGTTTTAATTAAGATTAAGTATTAAGCGAGGATTTCAAATGAGTGAGAGCCATCTTGAAGAGCTTAAGTTACGCCGGTTACCGGTATATCACTGCACTAGCTTTGTGTCGCAGCCAAACATTATGCAAGATGCTCAAACAGCCCAAGTCACAGTTCCCGTGATCTTTATGCATTCATCATCTTTATGTCCACATATTCTACTTTAAATTTTTATTTAGAAATATGGAGCTAAATCTAACTAAATAGAAAAATATAAATTTATATGATTTTGTTTTTGTATGTGTCAGATTACGAAACCTGATTCCCCGAAATCTGGATTTTCATTCTCTAAGCAAAGCTGTTTTTTTTCGAAAACTGGAAGAGGTGATTATAGCCAAACGCAATTCTGCGTTTAAGTATAAAGTTCTTGTTTTTAGCCCAACTCAGGGCTTATGTAACCACTACATGTCCGTCGGCATTTTGTTGTCCGTGCTGTTACTTTTGAACAGATCAACATAATGACGCCAAATTTTGCACCAACATTGACCCAGCTAATGGCAAGGCTGCTTTCGAAGATAGGCATAATTTGTTGATGCTTAGGACAAGCAGAGCCAAAAAACCTCTAAATTAGGCCTATTTCAAAGAAAATTTGCCTGCTAGTGTATTATTAGTTGTTATAACAAAATTCATACGATTTAGACATCGCATGCAAAAACTTGCTTAAAATTAACGGTAGTTATGGTTACGGGACTCACCTTCGATGTACCGAAAAATTGCCCACAATGATTAAAAAAGATATTTTTAACTGCATTTGTGAGACTATATTTAGTTTTAGGTCCAATTTAGCTATACATTTTTTTGCAGTAGCATTAGAGTAGTTTTATAATGTCACACTGACATCTATTATACTACGATTATGGAACGTCTTGTGAGCAATCTCGAAAGTGTGGGGGTTAGTTGCAGCAAGTTTATGATAGCAAAGGATTCAACCTTATCCTTCTATCCAATCAAATAACCACGATTGCGGCATTGTGGCTTTATTGTTTTCGAAGAATCCCTTGAACAAGTTACCCTTGAATAAAATTTCTCCAAGAGATGCTTCCAAATATCGACTGATTTGTGCGAGATTTTACAAATTATAAACTTACTGCATTTTAAAAATACACTATCATTATTGGCCACGTTTACAAAATTTAAATCGTTATAAAAAGAGCGAACGTTAGGAATTTTATGAAATTACTTTTAATTGAATTTACTAACATATTAAAATGTTTTCAGAGAAAATCAATTTGTGATCCTAACAAATTATAAACTAACTGCATTTTAAAAATACAGCTATCATTATTGGCCACTTTTACAAATTTTAAATCGCTATAGAAATAAAACGAACGTCAGGAATTTCATGAAATTACTTTTGGTCGATTTCACTAACATATTAAAATGTTTTCAGAAAAAATCAGTTTGTGATCCTAACAAATTATAAACTTACTGCATTTAAAAAATACAACTATCATTATTGGCCACTTTTACAAATTTTAAATCGCTATAGAAATAAAACGAACATTAGGAATTTCATGAAATCACTTTTGGTCGATTTTACTAACATATTAAAATGTTTTCAGAAAAAATCAGTTTGTGATCCTAACAAATTATAAACTTACTGCATTTAAAAAATACAACTATCATTATTAACCACTTTTACAAATTTTAAATCGCTATAGAAATAAAACGAACATTAGGAATTTCATGAAATTACTTTTGGTCGAGTTTGCTAGCATATTAGAATGTTTTCAGAAAAAATCAGTTTGTGATCCTGACAAATTATGAACTTACTGCATTTTAAAAATTCAGCTGTCATTATTGGCCACTTTTACAAATTTTAAATCGCTATAGAAATAAAACGAACATTAGGAATTTCATGAAATCACTTTTAGTCGATTTCACTGACATATTAAAATGTTTTCAGAAAAAATCAATTCGTGATCCTAACAAATTATAAACTTACTGCATTTTAAAAATACAACTATTATTATTGGCCACTTTCACAAACTTTAAATCGTTATAAAAACAACCGAACATTAGGAATTTTATGAAATTACTTTTATCAGAGTTTGCTAGCATATTAGAATGTTTTCAGAAAAAATCAGTTTGTGATCCTGAAAAATTATTAACTTACTGCATTTTAAAAATACAACTATCATTATTAACCACTTTTACAAATTTCAAATCGCTATAGAAAAAAGCGAACATTAGGAATTTCATTAAATCAATTTTAGTCGATTTTACTAACATATCAGAATGTTTTCAGAATAAATCAGTTTGTGATCCTGACAAATTATAAACTTACTGCATTTTAAAAATACAACTATCATTATTGGTTACTTTTATCATGATTTTGAATCTAGTAAAAAAAGTTGCTATGGTTACCAGTTATATAAGTATTATTTTTTGATTTCTGTAATATCATTTTTCTCAAATGTCTCAACTTGACGAAATGAAGTATTTGCGCAGAAGTTCAAAAAGTCACTACCGACACTCCAAAACTATAAGAAAATTCGGAGAAATTTGTCTACAAAATAAAGGATTTTGAACATCTCCCCAAATATTGCAATCCGTCCAACTTTAATAAAGTCAAACGAATTCTCTAAATCTTTAATTTTACTTCTGGTAAGGTCTCCGCCCTATAGTAGCTGCGTGCAAGTTTTTTTTCTGAGTTGGGCTCAGCCAAGTTGTACCAATAAGTTTTTATCTTTTGTTGTTTTTTCCTTATGTAATATTTGTGATTCTTTCCTCTTCTAATTAAGTCTATCGCATAATTTCTACGACGAAATTGCCGTAAAAAATACGCTCAACGCCTAATTTTTGTATTACTGTCCATTTCAGAATTAATGGCAGTTGCCCTGTGTTATTTGGCGATCCAGGTTAAATGGCCAAATACTCAAAATCGAACCGTAAATTCCAAAAATGCTATGCCAACTAAATTCATATTTTCTACTTTTCAGTTCATTTTTTTATCATTTAAAACTTTACTTTTTGTTAGCACCAAACAAACATTGCCATCTAACCTAGCGAGCAAATTTACTGCCTTTTTTTTTGAAATGGACAGTAATACTATAATGATTCCCCAAATTCAGCTGTTAAATTAACGGTTAAATTTAGAGCGTATCAGCGTAATTGGTTAGAAATCAGAATATAAATGATATTGACTTGCATACAGTTCTCTAGGAAAATTCTTACTTTTTTGGGTTTTATGTTTTGCTTGATCATTCTTTAAAAAGTTGTGAAAAATTGAAAAAAAATTCCAGGTCAATAGTTCTCACTTTAATTTAAATTTTTTCATTTGCAGCCTATTCGCAAAAGTCAAAGATGAATGCTGATTCTTATGGTTAACATTGAGTGGGAATGGTATGGTTGGAAGGAAAATGCTTCTTCAGCTGTTTGTAACCTCAGTGTTGAGAGAAAGACAGAAATCAAAGCTTCAAAGGTAGGATGGATTGATCATAATATGATGAACAAAACATAAATATAGCCACAATTAAGATATAAACAAAACCTCTTCGAGCTCAGAACAAGAACGTTTGTATAATCTAGTGATTCAAATAAACGCACCACGTAATTAAGGAATATCATACAAGATAGTTATTGCAACATGGGACTTACCACAAAGTAATCCAAACATACGGGCTCCAGCAAGTGATAAAGCTGATGACGATGATGAGCGTAAGTTTGAAAGTTCGGGCTCTAGCACGTGCCATCATGGCGGCCGCTTGATCATTAATGCGAAGAACGAGTCGCATTTTGCTGCTACTACTAGCTGTACTAGGTTTTCGACGACTCATATTTGTCACACCTATCTCCAGACGATTATGTAAGTCTGAATGTATCTCTAGAGGGTACTCCAACTGATCTATACGGAACACTTTTTTAGCTGGCTATAGACCCATGCCTCAATCAATATGATGGACAGCGACCGCAAATAAAAAGCCCCGCGACCGGAATCGCAAGTATAGTTCTCGGCATGTAAAACTAACCGCATATAAAAATCACCAAAAATTGATATTCTCAGGAAACTTACCGAGGATTGAAACTTTTTTCCCAGCTAATAAGATCAGGTTTTAAATTGTTTAGTACTATCATAATCAAAGCTTAAACTTTGCTCGGATTTCATTGGAAGACATTTGGTATTCTCACTGACAGATAATGTTGATACATAGGCTTGCATGCTAAACATTATAACTACAATCCTATACAATAAATCTTCATTTCATCATTCTGTGTTGCTGCATAACATCTTCAACGTTTGTTAATGATTTGAATTGATTGTTGAAAACAGATTCTGCAGATAACACACTGACGAAGTCAATTCAAATATAATATGGCGTAGTATTGATGCTGGACGTCAATGAACTTAATCTTAAACTTCGGTGTCTTCTGAATGCGGAAAGTTTTACATGCAGAGATTTTCTCATTCTCATTAGACGAGTTTCAATTAGATTAGTTAAAAAGCAACGAGGTCATGTCGTAGACCGTTTCAAAGTATTCCATCTATTTATCATAGTGATATTTATGTCCGTAGATCGAGTACACTGAAATGCAACTAGGCTTTGGAATGCATCGCCCGTCGAACTTCGCGACATTAGGATATCATTCCAAAAGGTATTCGACGAATTAGGGACTCTATACACGAATTTGAATCTCATAATTTTATTTTTATTTTGGTTAAGAATTCATATCTTTTGATAATATGAAGTGATGTTGTGATTTAGAATTAATTTATATTCCTATGATACTGGAGGAAGAAAGATAAATTATATATTGCTTCAGGAAAGGAATAACACGCTGATAAATGAGAGATTCATTCATTTTCTCCTTCATATTTTTCTCCTGTGATTTGCAAGTAAAAGTATAAGAGGAGAACTTACCACTTTGAGACTGTTGTTTTGATTTCCTATGAATTTTCCATAAGATCATTGTGTACGTGTAAATAATGATGATGAGAGGGATGAAATAGATTATAGAAACATGAAATACATTGTAGAAAAGCTCCCCCTGGGGGTTTGGCTGGAGAAAACTTCTCGTCACGCATTGATGAAAAGAAGGGAATTCAGGGTGAGAAGTGAGTCTAAAGACAAAAACCTGTATCAACCCAAATCAGAGCATAGTTTAGCTAGCTCCAATCATCACATCAATCTTTAAAATCAATCTACTGTTAATCGTTCATTTATTATATTGTGAGGTATTGAGGTATATGTATACTGAGTCGTTTTGGCTACTATCATTGGATAGCAGATGTTGTTGTTTTAATAAACCTCAGCAAGAGGGTATACCGACGAAGCCTGGTTATAAGGAATTATTTATATTAATATTACAAAAAACCAGTAATAATAATTAGGGGTTTTTATCGTTTTTCGGTAGTCTCATCAGCTAGT
>Ga0210040_10010663_pt1 | contig 10506 bp, 5 predicted proteins | sample CryGeyCG12114_NA_FD_185462 | JGI IMG/M metagenome (GOLD analysis project Ga0210040, IMG submission 185462) | Groundwater microbial communities from aquifer - Crystal Geyser CG19_WC_8/21/14_NA (SPAdes) (version 2) | ecosystem: Environmental > Aquatic > Deep subsurface > Groundwater | place: USA...
CCAAAATATTAAATAAATTTGCCATTATGGCACAATACAAAAATTACACACAATACAAATACAAATAATAATTATGGCCAGACTGGCGCTTTTAATGTTAGTACAATGAATCCTCAGGAACAACTGAAGGTTGAGCGTCAGTCTGGCCATAAGGAAAAATTATAAAGTAGTGGCCAAAAGACGCTATCTTTCCCGAACTGACTGGAATTGGTCAGTTCAAGGTCCATGCAAAGCAGGGCAATTGTCTCGTTTCCCTGCTTTGCATGGATTAAAACCAAATCCAGTCAGTTCGGGAAACTGAGACTAAAATGAGTGAGAGATTTTTGACCTCATTTGCATGAGGACAAAAATCTACCCTCACAATAGCTATTGTAAGTATGTGAAAATATTTACGTTTGTTTCTTCATTTTGTTATTGAGTGGTTTCTTGGAACTGGGAGATTAGAAGGAAAAGAGGATTTGTAGGAAAGGCATTTTAGCATTGAGGGGCTTTTCTTTCTCTTATATCACTGTCACATTGTAACATGTAAATCCGGATTATTCTTTAAACTTTATACATTTGTGTCGTTCGTTTTGACGGAACAGAATTTTATAATCTCAGTTTTAAAATCTTACTTTTTTGGCAAACAACAAGTGAAAAGTTAATTTGGCCAGATTCTACTGTATTACCTTACCTTCTGGTATCATCATTGTACACATTGCTTGCTGAATTATCCTAGTCTTTAAAAGTGTGCAGCCGTCAAAGAAATTGAAAATTTTGGGTTCATCTAGCAGTCTTCTTGCAATTTATTTCGCACGCTTAGGTTTATCACACACACAGGCTGCGAACATTTAAACGTTCGAGGGACCATTTACCTTGTCCGCTCGAACATTTTAGTACTTATGTAAGTTACAAACAGAAACGATTCCAACGTAAAATCAGGAGCGTTTTAAATAGCAATGACCACAATGAAACATAAGAAAGCATAGGGCAAGTTTAGGTACATGAATCACATGTATTATTTCTAGTAAAAGTTTTATATGCTGCATTGTAATCCTTTTTTTAACTTTCCCTGTATAATAAGTAGCTTTTAAATTTAAAGAGAGTTTTCCTACACTTACACCATATTATTTTGTAGTATTTCAAGCATAGAAACATCCGAGCAGGCCAGCTAAATGTTTTTTGAGCAATTGGACCAAACGTTTTGAACGGTGTTACAAAGTTATCTACTTCTATGGCTCGAACTTACGGAATCAAAATGCACGGCATTAGAACAGAAAAGTCCAGCTCCTGCAGCCCAATCAAATGTTTTTTATGTGCTAGCGGACGACAAAAATCCTGATCAGCCTGAAGTAAATGGTATTGATTTTTTAGGAAAACATCCGGGTGAACTAAATAGACCCGGAAATCTCGCTATAGTTTGTTTATGATCATTTAAAAAGTACGGAAGTTTTAATTGAAATAGTTTCATAACGTCATTTTGAAAGACGAGCAATCCTCCCTTTTGGGTGCATGAAAATTTTGCATTCTATACTACCAACAAACTAACTGATTTGTGCAAATGAAGTTTGACCCCCGTAGTTTTGCTTAAAGTAATTGAGTAGTTGGCGAGTTTGTTAAGCTACTTGGTTTTTGCTGATGTCTTATTTATTCGGAATTACATACATATGGTACAAGGTCACTTTATTCCATGTAGTAAACTGTTGTGCTATTCGCAAAGCTATACAGAATGGTAACCAGATACGTCAGATTTATAAATGGTTATGTTACAGGCCAAGAACACGAGCTAAAAAGATCTTGTTTAACTGCAGTTGATTTTCTTCATGGGTTGTCAATTTTACGAACACGCTCCACTTACTACGGTATGACAATTTCGTACATATTTATGCTCGTCATACAGTCAGCTACCACTTATGCATATACCTTCTATATATTTGATACATATCGACGCCAGTTTGATTTAGACAATCCTAAATTCAATTTATACGTGTTCTTGTCAGTATTTAATTTTTCTCTGGAGCAAAATCTCGCCTTGTCAGTTCAAAACGATTAACATGAATTGAATTGTCAGTTCACACCAATTACCATCAAGAATTTAGCATTTTGACAAATGCTTTTTTCTATTAATGAACTGCATAGTTATGAATGGAATTTTTTATATTGTAGGATGTATCTTCTCGGTTTAGTATGCTATATCAGTGATAGTGTACGACCGAGTGAAATCTAGATTCTATCATACTAAAACCTGTGTTTAAAGAGGCAAATATTTCGGCATATTGTTATAACATGCACATCTGAGTCGAACAACATTTAAAAAAGCAAATAACATGGGAATGATTCGAAAAATAATTAAGTCCCTTGCTTCATTTTTGTACTTGAAATGAATGTAAATTAGAGATTAACGATGGCAAATCAAATCAAAGGTAAAAAATGATAAATGAAAGCTCAAAAACATGATAGTCTGAACGTATGAAATTAAATAGCTTTTCTAGATTTCAAATTGGAAAGAACTGAGAATCCTCCAAACCTAAATAAACTTCCTTGCTAATTAATTTGTAAATTTTTAAATTTCCTGTTTCACTTCCGGGTTGAAAAATCTCCAATTTCAGCTGAACAATAGTCAAAGAGAGTCGGATCACTTCAACCTGTATGAGCCCAATTTTTGAATCACGGCCAACGCCAAATCATATCATTATTGGGCTACTTTGGTGTGCACGGAATTTTATGATTAAAACAGAGCTATTTCACTCTAAAGTTATGTAGTAATAGTTAGCTTTTGCTGGTTACTGTGGTAACAAAATTTGAAAAAGTGTTCATTTTAAAATGACACATGATGAATTTGTTGATTTCTAGGAAATGTAGGGTTTTGATTGCCAGAGTTATTTTCTGAAAAATTGTCATTTTGGACTGATTTTTTAAGTTTTTACTGTAGAATTTTAATTTTTTAAGGGTTTTTAAATTTTTTATGGGCTTGAGCTGCCCTTTTTATCGATTAAATTTGTTTGAACGACACACTTGCTCGCAAATAAAATTTACACCCCTTAAAGAGACTTCTTCTTATGTTAAATTAATATTCCATTTCATTGAAAATTCATTCTCGACTTATAAAATGTAGCAGTTAACTGTAGCACCATGTGAAGGAGGAATTAATACTTTCAGGAATGTTGCAGAGGTTCTTTAAATTATTTTAAACAGAAACCACGGGTGTATAGAAAATGAGGAACTAATATTTTTATTTTCATGTATTTTTGCGGGGGCTTTTCAACCATTCGTTCTTTTTTATAATAGCATATAGCACCATTTCAGTAACCCGTTGTAATGTAATTATAGTCATTTTCAGAGGGTCAAATTATCTTGACTAGCTGGGCCCACTGGCCTTTAGCCAGACTCACTCTTACGAGCAAAATTTCAAACCTGCAAAATATTCAATGATCCACTAATTTTTTGACGCACAGAATTTTTCTAGAATGTTATAAAGCGATTCTGTTTGATTAAATTATTCTTTTTTGCTTTATCACATTCTAGAAAATTTCTGTGCGTCAAAAAATTTGTGGATCATTGAATATTTTGCAGGTTTGAAATTTTGCTCGTAAGAGTGAGTCTGGCTAAAGGCCAGTGGGCCCGGCTATAATATTAATCAGTGCTAAACAGTGTTAGATTATTGGTAAAAAATGCTAAATCAGTGATACACAATGTCAAATCAGTGCTAGACAACGTTAAGCCCCATGCATTTTGGGCTTCAATAGCTTTAGAGGCTAAATATTCCTAATTTTAAATAACATTTTGAAATAAAATTTATTTTTATTTTAAAATTAACTTGGGAAACACCTGCAAATAAAGAGGACCCACTTGGTATTTATGAAGTTTTTTTTGCAATTTGTGGCTGTTAGGGTTTACATAGAAACCTGAACTGCTAGAATAATTGACATGAAGTTCAGCACTGATTTAAAATTGTTCTGCACTAATTTACCTTGTCTAGCACTGATTCAACATTGAAAAAATCTGCAAATTACGACCTCCTTTGGATTGGAAAAATCTTCAAATTACGACCTCCTTTGGCATTTTTCGATTTCTATGGAAACATAAATTGATGTGAGAATCGATTTAATTGCAAATTATCTCGTTATTTAAGCTCTCGACGGCTTAAACCCGTAAGTATCCCATAAAGTAAGTGCACTTGATCATCTTAAAATTATTTTGAGGTAAGTCGGCTGATAAATGCGACCGCTATGCTCGCGCGACCTCGAAATCAAGACCGTCATTATGTGTAAATAGATAGTGCAATACTATCCGGTGAGACCAGTCCGGTATCCGGTAGTTTTGAAGTAGCGAATGCTTAAAATAGTTTACACTACCAGTAGTAAACATAATTCCTGCTGTGTACACAACGCGATGGTCATCTTGGAAAAAAGGATTTTCTCAAAAGAGAATACCCTTTTGATAGACATTTGAACATTTCATTCAAACATGTCAATTTGTAAAACACAAAACAGTTTTCCCTGTCTAGCATTTCCACAAGTGAAATTTACCATGCACACATAATAGTCTACCACAAACAACAAAAGTAATATGTCTAAAACAAATAGTGGTTTATTTCCCCAGAGAACCAAAATCACTAAAACTAAAAATTTTGTATTTCATAAACGAGTCTCTTTCGTCATGGAAAGGATATGAATCGTGTTTTCAATACACTGCGCTTGTAGTAGTCACAATTTGAACTACACACTCAATAAAGACATTCTGAAAGTCTACGTACTTTCCGCATCCACATTTAGAGAACTCAGTCAGCCCGAGAAAATTTAATTTTCTTACACCCAAATACAAGTAATGCGTATAGTAATCCGTACTTGTTCCGAATCTTCTATCGTTAAACTACACAAGACATCCTCTAGCTCTAGATGTGCTCTGTAAATCCAATCCATGCATAGTTTACTAGCTGCCAATATACGCATTATGTATAGCTGTCAGTTTTCCGTTCCTTATATTTATGTTCCTTAGATTGAGCTGAGCGAGCTCACAATTACTGAATGTCTGTCTTTCGCACATGACAGTGTAATGCTATGTCAGCGAACACTGTTTGAAGACACTGCTGTGTACACAACCATCCTGATATGGTTTCACATTTTTCTCACAAGCCAACTGTGTGAATTCCGACACGTTAAAATTTCTGTGAAATCCTTGACTCCTCTGTTCTCCGTTCACTTGCACTGACCACAGTGTCTACATACGTTGATAACGTAGTTTTATTTCCCACACAAGACTTTGGCTAATCTATGTTTGTCGGCTGACTAAACTGGAGTCATCAATCTTATTCCTGTTACAAGAGCTGAGTCATTAATGAAATAATTGGAAACTCCTATAGATGCTGGATAGCTTGTAACGCACTACATTGGAAAATAGCATTCCGTGCTTTGAATCTTGGCTGGTGTCTTAAAAACGTGCAAGTTTGAGATACCGTTCGGCTTGAGGCTATACTTGAATGCAAAGCCACGTTCCATATTATAAACCATTAGGAGAATTAAAAATTTTGAGCTAAGAAAGTAAGAAAAGGGACCTGTGCATTTTGAAGGATGTGGGAAATGAAAAAATAACATAATTTTGTATGGATAGTTAGTAAGATAGCGGCTGATGATGATGATCCTTACAAATAGGAAGCTCTTTTTGGCTTACGGCGTGTGTGAGCTATATAAACTTTGAAATGCAAGCAGACTTGCTTTAGCAATTAATGGCAGTGATGCAAAATCTATAGAATAGATTAGCTAGTGACAAACATACGGCTTGGGAGTGTGTTTAAGCCGAGATATAAGCTATAGCACAGCATTAATGTTATTTTACTAGCAAACTTTAACTTGACTTATGGGTGTAAAAATGATCTCGTGAAAGTTTAAACTGACTTTGGGAATGCATATCAAGATCTCATTTCGTCCTGCTCCCTTTTTCAGTTGTTTATTTGTTCAACATCTCTTACATGTCGTTCAAACGAGTTCTCATTTGGTGGTTATCTCCATTTAGGTTTTTAAAAGCTTCGCAAAAACACTCCTCTTTGTGTGCATATGGGATCCTATTAGAATAGAATGTAGAGGCTATGGGCTCATGTGCACATCCTGAAATGGCCTCTTCTCGTATATATCCCTCCATGTACAACAAACAAAAGCTCCTGACAATTAGATTCCTTAGCGAAAATTAGTATATTGGTGTGCAAGCACCAATTCAGCTGAAAAACTAATACAAGTTAATTTTTTAGCAAGTGTTTTTTTAGTTTTGCGTAAAATATTTGCATGGAAGGATATTCCGCGACGTTTGTATTTGTGCTACTTCAGAAGAGACAATTACAAAATCTTGTAATTTGAGGTTTATTCTAGTCATTATATAGAAAACTGATATTGCAAGCTGACTATAGCTTCATTTTACTATGAAATGTGATTATTTAGAAAAAATGAGTAGAATTAGTTAATTTCCAAAATTTTGACAGACTTAATTTCGGCTAAAAGAAATTTGCACAACTTTTTAAACAAAGAGAAAACTTACTTATGTTTTTAAGAGAAATACATATATAGATTCAAGCCTCTGCATAGTCAATAGTTCTGTATTGTAACCTAAATCCATTGTGGAGTGTAATTAGCAAAATAGCTGTTCCAGCTTTTAGCCCATTAATAGTAGTATACGAAGTTTGCGTAGCTAACAAGTAAGTTGACATTGCTGGTAAACAAATAGGAAAAGAAACGAGACGCCTATATGAATTCATTATTTACTAAATGCGTGCCAACATATAGAGCTGCAGAAACGGTTTCATGAAATTTTTAGTAGTTTTTCATACTGTTTTGGACCAAGGATCTGAGGTAAATTGAAAAGCAATATTTTATTGTCTGTAAGTCTACTAAGGGCATGAGAATTTTTATTAAATTTAAAATATCCGGAACAAGCTAGCATAGACGCTCATCAGCAAAGCATTGGATAGACAACTATAATGGGAACTACCATTAGCCCTTAAAACAATGCAAGGCTTGATCTTGGTTCTTATAAATTATTCATTGCTTGTGGGCAAATCTTTCTAAAAAGCTGTAGTTTAGGGCAAGCTAATGCGGAGCATAAAAATAAGTAGTACGGACTAGACAAGGAAAATTAATTATCATTATCAAGCGGAAAGTGAAAGCATCAGCCAGTATTAAAGACAAACATCAAGGAACTTACTAAGGTGAAGGTTCGATAAACAAATGCATTATGTAGGAATCTTATGAACTGAAATTTTCTTTTCGGTTTTCATACTAACAATGAAGTCAGCAGTAGCTTCAACATGAAGTAGCTTAAAACAGGCAAAATATGACCCTATGAAAAATTCTGAAAATATCGTAACAAACAGCTAGCTATTTTTTACAATCACAATCAAGAAAACGTCCAAAAACTTTAGTTCTTAATGTTGAGATTTTTTGGGTTAGTGTCCTCAAGAAAAAATCGCCAATTGTGTCTTGCATGCAATGAATTGACAATAATTCTCATTCAAAATCATCTGCGGATTACTTTTCTTCGTTCTAATAGTAATCGTTAATTATTTTCTTTACATTGCAGCGCCAGTAGCAAGATCTATGAAATTTTGGAACATTCCACTCCTAACTGCAGGAGCATTAACTTTCGACTATTCCGAGCCCAAGACTAAAAATGGAACTGAATATTTTTTGGTAACAAGAACTGGATTCGGCTTCAAAGAGATGGTTGAATTTCTCCTACACTACTTTGAAAGGTAAATCCTGCTATTACAACTTTGTGTATCACTTCACTTATTCTAAACCGTGTGTCGCTTAATTTAATCCATGGGCACTTCAAACAAGCAATTTCGATGCCACAGATAGTAATCCTAAGTAAAAACTGATTCTCAAACAAACATTTATTAAATTCTTATAACTCAAACAAGGGAAAACAAGATTCCTTCACATCCTAGTCATAGCTACACAAATTTCAATCATCCTTCTCCTCCGTCATCGCAGTGATAGATTTCATGTGCACTTCACAAAACAAGTGGTGACTTTGATATCCCGGTCGGTAGCCGTTTCTTGTACAACTTTCCATTTCCCTAAATTGGTTTAGTGGGTGTGGGTAATGGATGAGTGCGATTACGGAAACAAAAACAAACAAATAATCCCTCGTCTATCCAAAAGTCTATGTACTATAGTTTGTATGGCGTCAACACTTTCACACAAATTAAACAACGATGGTGCGGAAATTGCTGTGTACTGTAAATACTATGTTCATGCCTGTTGTCTGATACGTTGTTCAAGTAAAAGTTTTGATCACATGGTTGTCAACTTTTACCTTAGGCCGTGTTGAAACTTTGTTCTAATGTTTTTCACCAGCACCCTTCTCAATCTCTTAATCCGTTTTCCAAATGTTCATTCTTTTATTCTACATTTTGCACCTGATTCTAGCTAGTTTCTGTCAAATCCACTATTTTAAAACAAATCATAATAGTGAGTGTGCCAGAAAGAGGGAAAACGGCCTGTTGATCCAACTATGTGTATAGTATGAATGAACAAGTAAATTTTGTCACCATGTGATTTGAAGGATCCAATTTACGTTTACGTCTTCATTCCTAGTTCAATGTAGTCCAATGTTCGAGGAAGCCAATAAGTTTTAAATAATAGTTGTTTGAAAACTTCTGCAACGTATGTCTGTAATTTAGGCTGTGGTTATCCGCTACTGTGGTTTAATTGAATATCCCAAAAGTTCTATTTTCCTTTCATGTTTCTAAACATCGACTCGAGGAGTTTTGATTTGTTGGGATTTATAATGAGTGGTGAACAGGACGGGTAGATAGAACAGAATGCGGAAAGACGGACGACTTCGTCTTTGAATCTGTCTGCTCTGTACGCTTGTAATAAACGTGTTCCATATTATTTCCAATACCTGGATAATCTAAGTAATGAATAAACAGCCACGTCAATACAGTTTAATATTTCGTTGGAAAGAGCCATTGGAGTAGACCTTTTGGCTTCCGACAGTTTGATATGCTTCAATTTGAATTCTCTATAGGGAATGGGAGTATTGAAAAGTTTGTTTCAAATTGCAGGTTTAGTTGGAAAAAAGTGATGCTGATATACGAAAAAGATGGGATGGAAGATGTGTCTGGACCTCAAACATGTAAAATGTACATGTCCACGCTGGTAGAATACTTAAAAAAACGGAAATGGCCTTATGGGAATTTTGACGTCAATTCTAATAATGTGAATGCAACTATCAAAGAAAATTTAGCAAAAGAGCTGGGAATCAAATATGCAAGTAGGTTTTTACACATTTGTCTGCTTTGTTCATAACAAATTCCATCTAGTTTGTTGCTACTTTTGCAGCTTTCATTGCATTACTAAGTAAGTCATGTGAGTCCAAACAAATTGTCAAAATTAAATTGCTATTTGCTGTAAGTTTCTAAAGGACAAAGACAGAATGATTACATTTTTTAACATAATTATCATTTTAGTTAGGAGCTCTTGTTTTCATTCGGAGAAATTCAATAAGAAAACTTGCTTGCTACAAACAGTGCAAATGTTGCAAAGCATATTAATGCACATTTTTTTACGCCAATTTGCTGTGCCAGACAATGCACATGAAATCGCATTCAAACTTAGCATTTTTAATATAAATTTACCTAGCAGGTATGCTGAATGCAACAAAGAACGCACTTTCAAATTTCAGGCTTTGGTATTCCTATCATTCTATTGCTTTCTCTTATGTTCTCTCTACAGTGTAAAATTATATGCAGACAGAACTTACAAGTTCTACTGCTTTCGTTATAAATAAGAAATATATGTGCCAGCAGAGTCATGCTTTTCACTGTGGTCAAGATTCCTGCCACTTGTCCATTGATTATAGCTGTCTAACTGCAATGCCCGAATATTATACTAAATATGCAATTAAATAGGTTTCAAGTGAAGCTCATTGTTCCGCTTCAGCCAAATTTTAATTACCATTCTACTTCCCACTTAGCAAGTTCGTGGTTCTGGTTAACTGTGTGAATTAGTGTGTCGGTTAGTGAACTTGCTAGTTATAGTTGTCCAATGTAGCTTCATAAATACATGGTTCATTCATTTTTTAATATTTCCTTTGTGCATCTGTTGATGAGTTGTGACAGTTTAAATTTCATTTCGAAAGCAGCCCTTGTGCTTGTCACCCTAATTAATAGACAAGTTAAGTTTACCGTCTGGAAGTCGCTTGCATCCACTGTGCAGACTTGTGTCCCACATTTATCACGATTTCAAAATCTGTGACTTCTAAATTCTCTTCCAGTCACTCATGATTAAATACACAAATTCTCCAAGGATTTACCGTAATCCATTGCGCTTATTTTGAACATGTGAGTGAAGCGATAGGAATGGAATTGCAAATTCATGATTTTTATAAAGAGCCTACTTCTGTCAGCTTTACACGACAAACGAAACTTATTTCTGTGGTAATGCAGGTAGTCAGTCAAATTGAGTTGGTGAAAACAAAGCTCGAATTGTGTCTCGAATGTGTTTGTTGTATATCTACCCCCCCCCCCCC
>Ga0210040_10010665_pt1 | contig 10506 bp, 11 predicted proteins | sample CryGeyCG12114_NA_FD_185462 | JGI IMG/M metagenome (GOLD analysis project Ga0210040, IMG submission 185462) | Groundwater microbial communities from aquifer - Crystal Geyser CG19_WC_8/21/14_NA (SPAdes) (version 2) | ecosystem: Environmental > Aquatic > Deep subsurface > Groundwater | place: USA...
ACCTCCTCCACCGCAACCTCGGGCTTCCTAATCGGCATATCATGCCCCCACTCCCCAAAATACCTATACTCGACATCCGCACTCAATGCACACTGCGCCCTCACCATCTGCCCATGAAACAACTCAAACCTCTCAATAAACTCCCTCGCCGCCCTCCTCTCTTCCTCGCTCCCATCCCCCAATTTCACACCCGCATCATACATGATCTGGTAATCTCGCGCCGTATTCAAGCGCACCACGCTCAACGGCTTGTCGCCAAGCACCTGCTTTTCGAACTGGTGTAAACGCGCTAGTTTATGTGCTGAGCCATGCGTATCTTCTCGCTTCAACGCATCTTTACATCGCGCCAGCGCTTCCCCAGCATACGCCCACTCTTCGTCGCTCATACCGCATTCCTCGCGCATGTGCGTGATGCCTTCGAAGTCCACGTTCTTCGCCACGGCTGCGAGTTCGTACGGCGGGACGCGCGGGTGCAGAGCTAGCATGAGCTCTGTTGCTGTATCGAAGAGTAACATGCCCGCCACTGCATCGGGGTTCAGGGCCAGGAAACAGCGCGCTGGGATGCCGCCGTAGGAATGCGCTGCGATGATGTATGGGGGCTTTAAGTCCGTGATATCCAACAGTTGGGCGAGATCTGTGGCGGTGTCTTGCGCAAAGATGTCCTTTTGAGGCGCAGAGGGGTCACGGGGTGGTAGGGTGCTTCGGTCGTAGCCTGCGCGGTCGTAGAAGAGCACGCGGACGAATGTGCTCAGGCGTTTTTGCACTTGGATGAGCGAGGCGGAGGGTCCGCCGGCGCCGGTGATGAAGATTAGGAGGGGAGAGGAGGAAGTGCGGAGGGGCCCGGATATGGAGGCCCAGAGGGAGTGGGTGGGGAGGGGGACGAGGGAGGAGTAGGTGGGTTGAGTGAGCCAGGGGTTGGAGGAGGGAAGGAGCATTGTGGGTTGGGGGGATGGGTGTGTTGTGGTGGATTGGGGTGAGGATGCGGTGTGGTGGTTGTTCTTTGAGTCCTGTTAAGGTCGCTTCTGAAGGATTTCAAGACGTCAATTCGGGTCCTGGTTCATGGAATGAAAGTATACCTAGATGATCGTATGTCAAAGCAGTTGTGATGACAGAACGGGAAAAGAGAGCGAGTAGTGTATAACACAAAGAAAACAAGCTTCTCGCGAAATGCTTGGTGTTTATGGTAGTCGGGGAAGGTGAGGGCATTGAATGACTCGCACCTTCCTCAGCGAGCAACCTGCAGCTTACCGATCGCGATCAACCACAACTGTTAGCTGTTGCTTGCCTAAGTGTTGCAGCACTCACTGCAACACGTACCTTCGAACAAAAACAATTTGTCTAGGCGCAAATTGACGTTTGTTTGCATGATAGGCGCCAAGAAAGCATGTCTAAAGCAGACAACCGTATTATTGCCGGTCGTACGAGACTATGTCGCGGTATTCTGGAGGCTCTCGGGCGTCTACGCAGCTTGCGTCGTTTCTAGCACGAAAGACCGAGTATTTCCGTGGTTGATCAAGAGGGGTAGCAGGTGCTGAGCGTGAGATACTGAGAGGCGCCGCGTCCGTGCAAAGTAGTTTGCATACAATCTAGCTAATAGAGATAGCAGGTGCTCTTGGTGTAACTAAGTTGATGTCAACAAGGAGAAGACAAGGTCAATGCATGAGGAAATGAACGTATACGCGCAACGTCTTTGTTTTTTACTTTGAGCGAGTGTGGTGTTTACGCGCAGTATGAGAAATTTGAAGCCACCGTACAAACAAATCACCCCGTCCAAGAAATAACTGTGAACAGACGCGTTGCGGGCCCCGGTCCACCATTCCAGCACATATCCAGCTATTCCACAGCCTGAAATCACCCCAGATGTACCTCCGAGCTCCAGCACCTCGGACACACTATACTTTATTACATTCTCCATTAATGCACTGTAGCCCCCCACTAGGAGGTACTGCGCAGTCGTAGCAAAACCAGCGCCAAGCTACATACGGATTGCTTAGTTACCTCCAAGCCTATGCGTTCGACCAGACTTACTGCTTGGCCACCCAGGGGTGTAGGCCGGGACGTTGGTACATACACACTACGTACTGTGTCAGCAAACGGTATGATAAGTATCAATACGGCAGAGGAAAAGATACGCTTACATGTCTACCCCGGTTGCACTCGCACAGTTTTCTGCCATTGTCACTGCAGTATGACATTGATGTTGCGCACTCTGCAGCCGCGAAGGAGAAGCACAAGAATGATGTAGCGACAAGAGTGGTGAAGAGCTTCATAGTTGCGAGAAGGTAGTGAGGTAAGTGCTAATTGAGGCGAGATGAAGAAAGTTAAGACGACGGAGGTGCGGGTTTCCATGTTGAAGTATTTAAGCACCTGCGACGCACGAACAGCCCCAGAAAACGGCTCGACCTGATGTCTGCCAGTTCGTATCTAGCTTCCTACCACAGTAAAGTGTGCGAGCCGTTTCACGATCAGGCCTCCACGGGTTCACCGCGATCATCAAGTATGCCCCTGTATAGAGGATCAAGCCTACAGTTTCTAGTAGAGGTGGCGTGCATCCCTATCGCTTTTGGGCGAATTACGAAACTGAGATCAGACTGTGTAAAAGCTCTCATTCGTCAAAATGAAGCAAAGGATTGCTGGGCCCTCCCGCTGCGGAGTAGCTAATGGATTGACTTTCTAGGCCCTGTTGGTGTACATGCGGAGGACCTCAAGTTGCTTGGCTTGGCTGGCCCTGGTGACCTTCGCCCACTAGGTGGCGTCGTATTCGGCGCCGTCCAGGAGTAGAGGCGACGTCGTAGAGTTGGTGGTGAAGGCTTTCTCGTTGGATGGTTGTTTGATAGCGCCAGCGGTTAGTGGCGGAGGACACGTGGACGTTTTTCGACCGTGGCAGAGGCAAGCTCCGGGCTACTTGTGCACGGATGCGTGCCACCTCTACCAGACACTATGAGCATGCGATCTGCTTTTGTTAGCAGATAGGACAAGGTTGGAGGACGATCGAACAAGACTACGGTAGAGAGCGATGATTAGCGACCGACTATGGGAAACTCATGTTCGAACGAGGCTGAAGGCGGACACAGAAGGCAGAATCTTAAGACGTAGCTGTGACATTCTCTCGCGAGTTTTCACGGTATAGCGGAGCGGTCAAGAGGATTGGTGTGCGGCATAGATGCGGGGCTCATCAAACCTGCAGGCGGGACGGCTCGAAGGCGGGACGACAAGAGACTGTGATCGAAGATGCTCTGAGGGATCGATTTTGACTGTTTGTGAAGCTCAGTACCTTTGAGGGCCTTCATCTGAAAAGTAGAGGTCGTAGAGGCGGGTGGTGATCGAAAAGGTGAGGTGGAGCGTACAGCTGTCCGCGATATCGAAGCTCCAGAAGTTCACGATAGTGGCCCGTGCGAGGGCTGCCAAAAGGCTAAACGGCGCTAGAATTTGAGAAGCCGCGCTAGGCAGCCGTGCTGGGGACGCGGGGTGTAAAGTAGACAGGATGGACGGTGGGAACGGAGGGAACAGTCGCATTCGCATTCGCATTGTATAGTTGACGAGACTAAACCCTATTCAGGTCCCCAAGGATGCAAAGGACGCGGCAAGAAGAGGTGAAACGCTGCTTCATCGGAACATTCCGCGCACTTCGGAAACATCTGAAGCACTGACATCTGACGAAACCATCAGCACTCCAGCACGCACTATCAGCATGAAGCTCTTACATATATATCGAGCATGCTCTGGCCCCAGGCATTCGTGCTAACCTCTACATCGATGCATGACGCACACTTGGCACGGTAAACCCCGCATCTACCACCGGCAATGCCAACTATCGCCGCAAAGCCCGTCCTCGCGAGCAATTCATCCGTAGCTGCTTCCTAATCAGACAATGATGAGCTGGCTCTGCAAATATAAGAGTATGGCGTGCCTCCAGCGAGTTGCTCCTTCACGACCCCACCTCCACCCCAAATAATCGCCATATATATATCAACGACGCGACCATGGCGGACAAACTCGACGTACAGGGCCTTTTGAAGGAGTCAAAGGCCGAGTATAGGCAGCTGGGAAAGAGCGGCCTTAGGGTCTCGGTGCCTATCCTTGGTGCCATGTCTATCGGCTCTGCGAAATGGCAGCCCTGGGTCATTGAGGAGGAAGAATCATTGCCACTGCTGAAGGCTGCGTACGATCGGGGCCTAACCACCTGGGATACTGGTATGCTACAGTTATTACTCGTTCGACGTTCGTTGCTAATACGATCTCAATAGCAAACGTCTACAGTAACGGTGTCTCGGAAGAGATCATCGGCAAAGCCATCAAGAAGTACGACCTTCCGCGCCACAAGCTGGTCATTCTCACAAAGTGCTTCGGCGTTGTTGGCGAGGACCCGGGTCTTCGAGGCATCCAATACCCCAAAGAGCTGCCCCAGCTCAAGGACTACACAAACCAGGGTGGTCTGTCGCGTCAGGCCATCTTCAACGCCGTCAATGCTTCCCTTAAGCGCCTCGACCTCGACTACATCGATCTTCTACAGATCCACCGATTCGATCCTGATACACCACTTGAGGAGACAATGGAGGCGCTGCATGATCTAGTCAAGAGCGGCAAGGTGCGATACATTGGCGCAAGCTCAATGTGGGCCACTCAGTTTGCGCGGATGCAGTTTGTGGCTGAGAAGAATGGGTGGACCAAGTTCATCAGCATGCAGAACCACTACAACTTGCTATACAGGGAGGAGGAGCGCGAGATGAACAGATTCTGCAATGACACTGGCGTTGGACTTATTCCAGTAAGCTCTTCCCCTGATGCTCTGTCACGAAATCGAAGGTTGCTAACACATCACAGTGGGCACCCCTCTGCCGCGGCCACCTCGCCCGTCCTCCCTCCGCATTCGGCTCCACCACACGCTCAGAAGGCGAACAAAAAGCCGGCAACCAAACAACTGGCCACGTCAACAATGATAAGCAGATAATCGAGCGCGTGGAGGAGCTGGCAAAGAAGCACGATTGGAAGATGAGCCACGTTGCTCTTGCTTGGATCAACAAGCGCGTCTCAAGTCCCATCATTGGCTTCTCAAGCGTTGAGAGGATGGACGAGGCACTTGCTGCGAGGGGCAAGGAGTTAACGGAAGACGAGGAGAAGTATCTCGAGGAGCTGTATGTGCCTGTGAAGATTGTGGGACACTCGTAGTGGGAGTAAGTCGATGTATCATGTATCGGCGAACAACATGCTGTAGAGGTGGGCTGGTTAGCTTCAAATAGCTAAGAAGCTCAACATCTATGCCCTCCCATGCTCTGAGGACATTCCGGCGACATCAATGCGTACTGCTATTGACAAACACCATGTAGTGTCGAGCTCTAGCCTTTGCCTCCCTCAGAAAATGTGGATGCAGTCGAATGCACCAACATACACCATGTGGATACTGTACCATCCCAACGAGCTTCGGATGAAAGACCGTACCGAGCTGGCATCGAGTTCGTCTCGTTGCGCGTCCCTCACCTGATGGCGATGACGTAGCTTGGAGTCGCGTGACATCTCACACCACGCTCTGCAGAGCTTGAACACCAGGTAATTGAGGCTCAAGGTGACTCGAATAGCTACCATGCGGCTCAATTGCTCATGAGATATACTTCTGCGATATATTTGCTTGCTACTCTTACACACCCCTCATGGCAGGGCGCGTCGATAGCTCCTTCCCCGCATTTGCTACCCCAGGACGCACGGACCCTGTTCACGCGTCCGATAGGATTGGATGACCGTAGATGGTGTGCTGATCAAGTGACACGCCGTAACCCCTCATAAACCGCGCCCTCCCTTGCTTCTCTTTCTCCTCACACACTCAGCTTGTGCCTGATTCTCCTCGTCTTCCCAGATCTCATACAACAACCAAGCCTTCAGCTTCCCAAAGCTTTACCATTGTTCCAACCAACCCATAGCTCCAGCAGCGACAACCACCACAATGACAGACACAGCCCCGCTTTCCAAGGTCGACTCGGCCACCAATGACAACTTCGTCAAGGCCACGGCGGATGAGGTCAAGAAGGGCCACCGCAGAGCCAGTTCTATGGCCGCCGATGTCTACAGCATCGAGGACCTAGGTGAGTGCACTCGCTAACAGCAGTTCAAGTGAGGGGTTGAGAATGAGGGGCAGGTGGGGCTAACTGAGCAACAGAGAAGGAGAAGAAAGACATCAGCATCTCAATTGAGACACAGAAGCTCGGCTGGTGTGTGAAAGCTCCTTACCTTTACCCCCACATCGGACCTTCAATTGGCCCGCTCGCCGTCAACCTGCTCATGACGGGTTCGCGTCTGCACAACAATACTAACTTACCCACCACGTAGGAAGCTCAACCAGTCATCCACCAAGGTCGAGGACCCAGCAGTGCTTAAGCTGCCATTATGCACACCCAAGCTCAAGAAGATCACCCTACACTTCCCGCTCGGCCTTGAGGTCACCGCGCGGAATATGAAGGGCGTCACCATCAAGGACGCTCTGGACGCCATCCACAAGCAGTACAAGAAGCGCGTATGTATCTCCTTTCCATCTTTCTGTGCGGTAGCGCATCGTCGATCGTGGCAGCGTAAACGCATTGCCCATGCTTTCGACGCATGCATTCGAACCCCATGCTTACATCTTTCCAGGCAGATGACGAGTTGGACAAGCCGTACCTAGCTGGCTTCGAGTGGGACCCAGAAGAGTGCTACACTCGCTTCGTCGTCCACCAGTCCAACCAGCCAACCTCGTCCATGTCTGGCGGCTCTGGCGGCGGGAAGAAGAAGAAGAACAAGAACGCCATCCCCGAGGAGGGCTCCTAGATGAGCGACTCGCCCCCCTTCCCTGACGTCGACTTTACACTCCTCGAGCTTTGGCAGAGCTACGAGGCTTATGGATCTGCACTCGAGTGCTAGCAACTACAACTTCGATATGGGAAGAGCGAGCGCGTTCGCTGCGAAGGGCATCGTCGGCATATCGTGAGCCTTTGGGCGAGCGGTACGTAGGCATGATCGTTCGGCAGTGGGCGTCCGTCGTGGGTTCTCGCGGGTCGCCGTTCTTGGAAGCAACGGGGCCTGTCTATGTACTTTATAGGAATATCGTGTGGGTCGCTGGAATGCGCCCGACGCAATGAGAATACCGGATTATCGAGATCGTGTCCTGGAGCTTCGCTGTGATGTCGTTGAGGAATCTGGCGCTGATAGAGGCAAAGACCCACTGTGGGCGGCTGCTTCTCATCGCTGCACTAAGCGAGCCCTCAGTCACGACTCCACCATCTCATGCTTTTCCATTGAGTGACACCACATATCGCTCTCGGTCTTACACTACGCAGCTGTTTGCCTGTTGCTTTGTTGATTACGCGAATTTCGGCACAGTTGCCTGTGATGTGCATCAACGATGTTTCGCTACAGCGAGCGCCTAGTGGGGAGGGGCAGCCATGCATGAAGGCAGCCGTCCGAAGCGCGTTTCACGACTCGGAGTAAACATCGATGAGTTGTTCTTTCGCTTCCCCTTCACCAAATCACGCTGTGCACCATGAGCATATCCTTACCCTTTCCCAAGCTTGATGGAGCTCCGTGAGCTTTCAGCTGCTAGATGCCTCGTTCATACACGCCCCCGTGCACACTCAAACATTTCCCGGCATGACTTTGCAGCCACAAATATAGTCGACATACCTACCCCTGTTTCCACTACTCGGTACTGATTGTTGGCCGGACAGATTACCAAAGGGCGCCCGAAGATGTTCTCAAACCTACAGATGAGGCCTGCAAAGGCCCACCGAAGGAAACCCAGCATGGCCGCCAAAGCTGGTGTTACGAAACGTCGGGTTTCCCACATCAACACCAGTGTCAACGACGTGCCTTCAATGAGCTTCATGGAAGGTCTCTTTGGCGATGAATTCCCAGAAGCTTTCGCAGCCGCTGTCGGGAGCGCTGCGCGGGGCACAAAGAGCATTCTCGACTTGCCGGCTGAGCTGCTCGCCATCATCTCAGAAGATCTCTCGAAAATGGATCTCAGAAGGCTACGACTCACCAGCAAACACCTAGCGATGAACGTAGATCTTCGCATAAACCGCATCTTTATCTCTCCAGCACGCGCAAACTTGGAATGTCTGCGGAGAATACTGGACCATCCCAGATACAGGTTTCAGGTTCAAGAGATTGTCTGGGACGATGCGCAACTGAATGAGTATCGAGATCTCGAAAGCTTTCGCGACGCCATACTCATCGGCGAGCATAATACGAAAATGGAAATCGAACGCTTGTTGCAAGACGCCAACCAAGATTACCACAGGTACGATCCAGGGGCTCCTGATTATGAGCATGACGACTACTTCGACAGAGATGGGAGGTTGACAGAGCTTGCCAAAGGCGTCCTGTTACGACGTGATGATCAAGTCTCCAAAGACATCATTGCGAGAAATGCGACCATGATGAGCGTGGAAGAAAGCTACGGAATCTACCAGACACTGTATCAAGAAGAGCAGAGGAACATGAAGACAAATGTGGACAGCGCAGCATTCCAGCATACACTTGCAGTTTGCCCAAATCTAGAGAGAGTTACCTTGACCAGTGAAGTCTGGCGACCATGGAACTTTCAGCCCGCATACCTCACTCCATTCTATCACTCCCTACCACCAGGGTTTCGCAAACCTACGGAATGGCCATGGTTCGGTCATCCGCCGCAAATCACTCTCGCACAGGTGGCGCGCCGTGACGAAGTCATGAAGACGACGATTAGCGACGAAAGTGGGTCGCTGCCTCGAGAGTTCCGCGGATACAGTATCGTCGTCTCTGCTCTGGCGTCGATAAGTACCCCTACCAAAATCTCCGAGCTCATCATTTACACCGGCAACGAGACCACAGGCATAGGCCACCAACTCTTCGCATCCCCCAACGCCGACTTCACCAACACGCTCACCATGGCCCGTCTCATTCCCCTGAAGCGCCTGAAACTCTCCATCAATTCCTACGGCGCGGATCACAGCACAACAGCTTCCTATCTTCGCTCAGGTCAATTCCACACCTTACTCAGCTCCCTATCCCACCTCGAACATCTCGACCTGAGCCCAAACTGCTCGCCCCGCCGCGGCGATTCCCTCAGCATCGAAGCATGGGTCTTCTACTGGGCCGACATCATCCCCGCCGACCTTCTTCCCCGCCTCAAAACCTTTACGCTCCGAAACGTAAACATATTCTTCGGAGAACTGCTCGAACTCATATCCTCCATGACATGCGCGCAACACATCACGCTCGACAACATCTCCATGGACTCACACGACGGCCTCTCACCTACGTACTTTAGGCTCTTTGAGCGCTTATGGATATACTACGAGTTTGCTCAAGTCCCGTGCACGCGGCCGAAGTTCACGGTCGTCGAGCCGGTGAAGGGGGGTTATAAGTCTAGGATGGTGTTTGAGGAGTTGAATCATTATTTACATACCGAGGAGTTCCATATTAATGTGCCGTTTGAGGACCAGGTGGAGGAGCAGATTAGATGGGACTGCGGGTGGTTGGTGGATGATAGGGACCTGGACTTTTTGCAGAGGGTGGGGGTGAGTTGGCATGTTGGAGGGCCGGAGGGGTGGTGAGGATGAGGGATTGAAGTGCTCCAGGTCTACCTATCGGCTGCCCATTCGAACACAAGGAAGGGGATGTCGACGCCCAGATGCTGAGTTGGGGTTTGCGAATACACCGTGCCAGTACGTTCCAGGTCACTCCCGACACCTTTTCATCCGATCACAAACCAAACCAAAGCATACAACATTACAAACAGCAAACACTCTAAGGAGTATATCTCCCACCTTACACACGCACTTCGTCTGGGCATTACGAGCAGTTCCAGCCTAACAACAGCCGAATATCCATATCCCAGCATCAATACATCTCCGCTCTACCACAATGCAGTCCAACACCGCGCTCGGAATCGCATTCGCCTTCACCTACCCTTCGGCTGCGCTCGCGCTATGGGCTGGCTTTCGGTGTTGGGCCAAGATGAGGCGGAGATGTGGAGGGAATAATGTCCAATTGGCGCCATTGGGTGGGAATGGAAATGAGACTGGGGCTGGGACTGGTGCGCATGGGAGGAATGATTCGGGGACCGCTTCGTAGAACGCCGGGATCGACATGGAGTCAACGGTGAAGACGATTTCAGACGTGAACGCCATAGGACCATTATGGCAAAGTGGCTTCGTACGCACATTCACGCCTTGATGCCCATTCGTCTCCAGAATTTCTCATCCATTCATATACTCAAGCCCTCCTGACCCAAACGTCCTCCACCACCAATTCCCCCCCATTCTCCCTCAATCCCACCAACAATAATTAATCTAGCCAATCACATCTTTCCCCAAATACTCATCCCCCACCTCCCCCTCATCCTCACTATAATAATTGTGATCGTCTCCAGTCGGCCACCTAAACACCCTCCTCCGCCACGCCACATCTCTCCAAGCCTCATCTCCCTCCCACGTCCTCTTCTGCACTATGTCCTTCCACGCATAATGCATCCCCAAACTCGGCGTCGTCACCGTA
>Ga0210040_10010666_pt1 | contig 10505 bp, 7 predicted proteins | sample CryGeyCG12114_NA_FD_185462 | JGI IMG/M metagenome (GOLD analysis project Ga0210040, IMG submission 185462) | Groundwater microbial communities from aquifer - Crystal Geyser CG19_WC_8/21/14_NA (SPAdes) (version 2) | ecosystem: Environmental > Aquatic > Deep subsurface > Groundwater | place: USA...
CCGGCGGCGCTGTACTCGTAGCGCCAGACCGCGCCGTCCGGGTCCTGCCGCTGGGCGAGCTGCCCCGTGGCCGGGTCCCAGCCGAAGATGGTTCTGCCTCCGGACGGGGTGATCGCGGCCGTGACCCGGCCGAGGGTGTCGCGCTCGAGCCGGGCGGTGTGGCCGTCGGCGTTCGTCGTGCCGACCAGGTCGCCACGGTCGTCGTGGGAGAACCGGACGCGGACGTCCGTCGGGTCAGCGACCTCGGTCAGCAGACCGTCGGTCCACGTCAGGTGCGTCAGGCCGCCCTCGGGGTCGAGGATCGTCGACGGGTTCCGCTGCTCGCCGTCGTACGCGTACTCCGTGACCGCACCCTGCTCGGTCACCACGGCGGTCACCCGGTCGAGGTCGTCGTAGCCGTAGGTGACGTCGGCCCCGGACGGGGTGACCGTGCGAACCCGACGCCCGCGGGCGTCGTACTCGTGGACCGTGGTCGCGCCGTCGCGCTCCGTGAGGACGACCGGGTTGCCCCAGCGGTCGTACGAGGTGGACTGGCGCTGCTCGGCGGCGTCGATGACGCCGACGAGGCGACCCTTGTCGTCGGCGATCCAGGTGTTCGACCGGGTGCCGTCCTCGTCGGAGACGACCGTGACGCGTCCTGGCAGGTAGACGAACCGCGTCACCCGCCCGAACTGCGACCGCTGCGAGCTCACGCGCCGCTCGGCGTCGTAGACGTTCTCGGCCTCGACCACGCCGTCGGCGTCGGTCACCGTGGCGACCAGGCCCTCGGCCCACCCGTACGACCGGGTGCCTGCCGGACCGGCGGCCGACAGCAGCTGACCGTCCCCGTCGTAGGCGTACTCGACCGTGCGACCGTCGGCGGTGCGGGCGGCGACGACGTGTCCCGCGGCCCAGTCCAGCTCGATCCACTGGCCCCGGGCGTGCGTCAGCCGTGCCACCCGGCCCTTGTCGTCGCGGGTGACCTCGACGTGACTGCGTGCCTCGACCGGCCCGGTGCCGAACGACCGCAGCAGCCCGGCCGAGGACAGGCGCCACCACGAGCCGTCGTTGCCCGCCGCCAGGAGGTCGGTGGAGTTGGGGTCTGCGACCAGCCAGAGGCTCTCGCCCACCGCACGGTCCCAGCCCTCGCCCAGGCGCGGGAAGAGGATCTGCCGTCCGTCGGGCAGTGTCAGCCGCGCCAGGCCGTTGGCGTGCGCGCCGCTGGCGCCGTCGTCGAGGGACAGCCCCGCCTCGCAGATTGAGGCCCACCCCAGCCCGAACGCGTGCCGGGTCGGGTCGGAGGTGTCGAAGGAGTTGTAGCACCGGCCCAGCGACAGCATCGCCGCCGCACCGGGGAAGCTCAGGTCGGTCTCCACCTCGAGGAAGTTGCCCGTCGCGGTGTTCACCGGGTCGTTCGCGTAGCCCGTCGTCGGGGGGTGCCCGTACGCCTGCGGCATCTCGATCGTGAGGTCCTTGCGGCTGGTGGCCACCCCGGCCGACTTCAACGCCGCCTGCACGGCGCTGTTCGACAGCGTCGACAGCGTGCCCTCGCCACCGGCCGCCTTGAACGCGTTCGCCACCGTCGTCGCCCACGCCACGTCGCCGTCGTTCAGCACCAACCACGCGGAGTACCCGGTGAACACCCCCGCGGCGTCCAACGTCCCCCACAGGCACTTCTGCGTGAAGGCGTCGTAGTCGGTCTGCAGCCTGCCCGGCGTGGACCGCAGCGCGTCGTTCAGGTGCTTCGAGCTCGTGGCGAACGTGCGCAGGTTCGAGGGACGCGCCGACGTCGTCCCGCCACCGTCACCACTTGCTCCGCCAGGAGGCGGCGCCTGCCGGGCCCGGTTCGGGGCTGCCGGCACCGGGATCGTCGGTTCGGCGGCCGGCGGGCCCACGGGCGGGTCGTCCTCGCCGAACAGATCGTCCTTGCGCTTCTCCAACCAGCCCCGGTCGTCCTGCTCCTGCTTCCACTTCCGCGCGACCTCGCGACGCTGCTGCTCCTTCGTCGCCTCGTCCTTCAGGTTCTGCGCGCCGGTCGCCACGGCTCGCAGAGCCACGGCCAGGTCCGACGCGTCACCGGCACCGGTCGACGCGTTCTGCGCGAACACCTGGGAGAAGTGGCCCGCGAAGTCGGTCGAGCCGGTCTTGACCGCAGCCGACCGACCTCCGACCTGACCCTCGATCGCCGTCGCCGCCGCCCGGCAGTCGGCGATCAGCGCATCCGCCACCGCATCGTCGAACTTGACGTCATCCGCGATGGCACCGAGGTCGGACACAGGAACCTTCCAAGATCAATTTCAGCGGCAGCAGAAGCGCCGCCCGCCAAGGACGGCGTCGATATGGGCCAGAGGGGTCGGTCTCGGGACCCCTGAGCCGGGTCGATGCCAGCGATCGACCCGGCGTACGCCTCAGAGCGTCAGGATCCGCCGCCGGCGGACATGATGTTCTGGTGGATCTTCTGGAGCTGCTGGCGAAGGTCGTCCAGCTCGCTGATGACCTTCTTCAACGAGGAGTCCACCGCGGGCCAGGTGTCGCTCCGGAACCGGTCCGCCAGCGGCCCGGCCCAGTGGTTCTGGTCGGACAGGGTCCTGCCATGGGTGTCGAGGGTCCTGAGCGTCTCCTCGAACTTCTGCGTGATGGTGTGCTGCAGACCAGTGATGGCGGCCTTCGCCGCACCGTCCGCCTTGACCTCGTCTGACATGCCCGCTCACTTCCCGGCCGATCACGGTCGACCCGATTCGGTGACTCCGACCCAGAGCCTGGTGCCCTGGACCGCGGACGAGCCTCGCACACGAACAGGTCTCCCCCCATGCCCTCAGCAGAACCACGGCAACTCCACAGCCAGGAGCAACGGGTCCGTCAGCTGCCCCTCGTCGCGATCTCGAACGAGTTGCTCGACAGCTCGGTGAAGTTGCCCACGCGCGCGTCGACCTGGCAGTCCTGGGCGACCGACTGGGCGGTGACCACCAGGCCGTCGTCGGTGACCGACAGGGCTCCCGAGCAGCCGTCGCTGAACCGGACGCCCTGCGTGCCACCGGCCACGGCGACCAGGCTCTGGGCGGGCTTGCCCGTGGCGGGGCTGCGGAAGAGCGGGTGCAGCGGGTCCGCCCCGGCCGGCCAGACCGGCACGAGAGTGAGGCGGAGGACCTGGCCGCTGGCGGTGCGGTCGGGGGCGACGACCTGGATGTCGGTCAGCCGCTGCGCGACGTACGCGGTGCTCGTCACCTGACCGTCCGACGTCGCGGCCTCGGTGGCCCCCGAGGCCGAGTCCAACCACTCCTGCAGGGCCGACGCGGCGTCGGTGGCCGGCAGCTCGAGCGGGACCTCGGCCGTCATCGTGGCGCTGCTCCGCGCCTGGATCTGCGGCAGCTGGACGGCCCAGGCGCAGGCCGTGTCGAAGCCCGTGACCGACCCGACGTTCAGCTGCGCGGACCCGCCCTCCCACCGCACCGGCGGACAGGCCTGGCCGGCGAGCCCCGGCACGACCTCGAGGAACGGTCCGGTCAGGGGCGCGCTCTGGGTCGAGTAGGTGATGCTCATCGTCGCTGTCCGCTCGGCCGGGTCCCACGTGACCGTACGACTGATCCCCAGCCCGCTGGGAAGGTCCTGGCTCTGCTGCTGCGCCTGGACCGGGGCTGCGGACGGCGCCGAGACCGGCGTCCGGTCACCGGCCCGGACGACCCACACGACCCCCAGGGTGGCGATGACGGCGCCCGCCGCGACGAGCGCGATCGCCCGCCGCGTGCGCAGCCACGCGGGAACGCGGCTGACTGGCTCGGCGGGCTCGGACGGTCGCGCGGACGTCTCGGGCGGGAGCGTCGGCATCGCGCGGAGCACGGTCTCCTGCCCGGAGCCGAGGTCCGGCACCGGCGCCGCGGGTCCGGTCGACCCCGGGCCGGCAGCCACGCCGGTCGTCCCCGAGCCGGACGAGGCGGCCTCCGCGGAGGCGGGGTCCGCGGTGCTGGTCGGGACGGTCAGCCCTCGCACCTCGGTCGCCGGTCGGGCGGCCGAGCCGAAGTCCTCCGGCACGTCCTGGACCGGGAGCCCGGCCAGCTCGCTCACCGACGGCGCCAGCCGCCTCAGCTGGGCGGCCGCCACCCGTGCCGTCGGGCGGCGAGCCGGGTCCTTCGCGAGCATGCCGGCGATCGCGCTCCACACCCCCTCGGGCACGGGCAGCCGCGGGGGTTCGCTGGTGACGTGGCGGTGAGCGACCGCGTACCCGGTGCCCGGCCCGGCGAACGGCGTCCGCCCCCCGAGCAGCTCGTAGAGCAGGATGCCGGCCGCGTAGACGTCGCCGGGCAGGTCGACCGCGCCGGTGACCAGCTGCTCGGGCGCCATGTACTCCGGGGTGCCGACGAGTCCTGAGCTGCCGCTCGTCTGGTTCGCCAGGATCTCCGCGATCCCGAAGTCGGACAGCTTGACCGCACCGGGACCGAGGTACTGCCAGGAGGAGGCGAGGAGCACGTTGTCCGGCTTGAGGTCGCGGTGCAGGACACGTCGGTCGTGCGCCGCAGCCAGCCCGTCCAGGACGGAGGCCACGACCCGGAAGGCGACAGCCGCACGGAGCGGGCCACGTTCGGTCAGGGTGTCGCGAAGCGACCCGCCGCCAACGAACTCCATGACGATCGCGAGCCGGTCCCCCTCGACCACGAGGTCGCGGACGGCCACGACGTTCGGGTGCCGCAGGCCGACCAGGATCGAACGTTCACGGACGAACCGCTCGACGAGCGCGTCGTCCTCGAGGTGCTCGCGGTGCAGGACCTTGGCGGCGATCGTGTCGCCGCTGCGGCGGTCGGTCCCCCGCCACACCTCGCCGGTGGCCCCGCGCCCGATGCGTTCCTCGAGCACGTACGAGGCGCCGAGGGCACCGTCGAACGCCTCGGGAGGCATGGTTCACCAACCCTCTCGACGGCACCCAGCAGGACGGGCCCCACGGTAGCCGGGCGGGAGGTCCCACGAGCCCTGCTCGTGCAGGCCGCTGGTCACACGGGCCTCCACGGCTGGGCCGGCGGCCAGCTCCTCCGCACTCGCCGGGCCGCATGGCTCGTCGACTGGCCCGCACCCACCGCGTTCTCGAATGCGAAACGCCCACGCCGCGGTCTGCTCGGACGGGGTCAGTGCCGCCAGCCAGCCGCACACCCCGCGAAGCCAGTAGTCGGTGCCGATGAAGAGCGCTGCCTCGACGACTCCCCCCGGGACCAGGCGGCTCGTCGCGCTGCGGATGGCCGCCGAGCTGACACCCGTGGTGCGCGCGAGGTCGTCCGTCACGTCGCCGTACGGCCGTTCGAGCAGCGGCAGGCAGCTCATGGGGTTCGCGAGGTCGACCTGCTGTCGTCGCGCACCACCGTCGTCAGCGGTCCACAGCGTGCCTTCGTCGCCCTCGATCACACCGAGCCACGTGGTCGCCGAGACCTTGAGCAGGGGACGCCAACCACCACGCTCCTCGTCGGTCAGCGTCACGCACGGCCCTCGTCGTCGCCGAGCGCAGCGACGATCGCGGCGCGCAGGTCGTCGACCCCGGTGTAGGGCCGACCTTCCCAGGGACGGTAGAGCGACAGCACGTAGACGAGGTCCTCGAGCTCGGCGTCCTCGTCCCAGTCGCTGTGATCCAGCAAGACCGCGCTCTCGAGAGCGTTGGCTCCGGCCATCGATTCGTCGCCAGCGAGGATGCGCCGAGCCGCGGCCTGGACGGCCGGCGAACCCTTCAGCTCCCGACCTCCGCGAACCGTTCGAGCATCAGGGCCTCGGCGACGCAGGCGCGTTCGAGGTCGCCGAGGTGCAGCGACTCGTTCGCCCCGTGCGGGCGGCTGTCGGGGTCGGCGACGGCGGTGACCAGGACCGTCGACCCTGGGAACGCCTCCTGGAACGCGGCGACCATGGGGATGCTGCCGCCCTGGCCGATGAGCACGGCGTCGGTCGACCATGCCTCGCGGAACGCGGCCTGCGCGGCGTCGGCGTACGGACCCTCGAAGGGGATGGCGGACGGCTGACCGGTGTCGCCCGGTTCGACGCGGACGTGCGCACCCCAGGGCGCGCGCTCCTGCAGGTGCTGCGTGAGGTGGCCGAGCGCCGCGTCCGCGTCGTCGCCGGGAGCCACGCGCAGGCTGATCTTCGCGCTCGCGGACGGGATCAGCGTGTTCGACGCCCGGTCGACGGTCGTGGTGCTGAGCGCGATGACGGCGATCGCGGGCTTGCACCAGAGCCGTTCGACCAGGCTGCCGGTGCCGATCCAGTCGACGCCTTCCAGCAGACCGGCCTCGGCGCGGAGGCGCTCCTCCGGATAGTCCAGCGCGGGCGGCTCGGTGACGGCGAGGCCGGCCACGGCGACGTCGCCGGCCTCGTCGTGCAGCGTGGCGAGCAGGCGGCACAGCGCGGTCAGCGCGTCGGGCACCGGGCCGCCGAAGCTTCCCGAGTGGACGGCGTGGTCCAGGGTCGACACGGTCACGACGCAGTCGGCCAGGCCGCGCAGCGAGGCGGTGAACGCCGGGGTGCCGACGTCCCAGTTGCCCGAGTCGGCGATGACGAAGACGTCGGCGGCCAGCGCGTCGTGCTCGGACGCGAGCAGGCGCTCCAGGCTCGGGGACCCGATCTCCTCCTCGCCCTCGACGAACACCGTGACGCCGACCGGCGGACGCCCGTCGAAGGCGCGCAGAGCGGCAAGGTGCACGGCGAACCCGCCCTTGTCGTCGGCCGTCCCGCGGCCGTAGAGCCGCTCGCCCTGCTCGGTGGCGGCGAAGGGCGCCGTCGCCCAGGTGGCCGGGTCACCTTCGGGCTGCACGTCGTGGTGCGCGTAGAGGCAGACGGTCGGTCGACCCGCCGGTGCGGGGTAGCGACCGATCACAGCGGGCATCCCGCCCGCCGAGACGACGCGGACGTCCGGGCACCCCGTGTCCGTCAGCAGCGCGGCGACCGCCTCGGCCGAACGGTGCACCTGGTCCAGCCGGCTCGGGTCCGCGCTGACCGACTCGATCGCGACGAGGTCGGCGAGGTCGGCCCGGACGCGGGGCTGATGGTCACGGATGGTCTGCGCAAGAGTCACCGCCGCAGCGTACGAGGGCGAGCTCCGACGTCCGGGCGGCAGCGTTGCCACCTGTGCATCGACTTCGATGCACAGGTGTCAACCTCGAGCGGGAAGCGTCAGGAACCCAGCACCGCAGGGATGGTCGCGGCCCAGGCCGACCTGATGTCCTCGAGCGGGAGGACGAACTGGCCCGAGACGGCCAGCGTGGGTGCGTCCGCGCCCGTCACCGCGCCGAGCCGGACCAGCGGGACGCCGGCCTCGTCGCACAGGGCGACCAGGTCCTGCTCGGCGTCGGGCGTCAGGGAGACGAGCACCCGGCCGGCGCTCTCGGAGAACAGGGCGACGAACGGGTCGGTCCCCGCGGGCAGCGTCACCTCGACCCCCCGGTTCCGACGGAGGCACGACTCCACGAGCGTCTGGGCAAGACCGCCGTCGGAGAGGTCGTGCGCGCTGTGGAGCAGGCCGCCGCGGCTCGCCTGGACGAGCACCCCCGCCAGCCGCTGCTCGTGCGCCAGGTCGACCTGCGGCGGACGCCCACCGAGGTGGTCGTGGACGACGTCGGCCCAGGCCGACCCGTCGAGCTCGTCGCGGGTGTCGCCCAGCAGGTAGACCGCGTCGCCCTCGGCGGCGAAGCCGACCGGCGTACGGCGGGTCACGTCCTGGATGACCCCCATCACCCCGACGACCGGCGTCGGCAGGATCGGGGTCGTCCCGGTCTGGTTGTAGAAGCTGACGTTGCCGCCCGTCACCGGCGTGCCGAGGGTGCGGCAGCCGTCGACCAGGCCGTCGATCGCCTGGGTGAACTGCCACATGATCGCCGGGTCCTCGGGCGAGCCGAAGTTCAGGCAGTCGGTGATCGCGACCGGCTCCGCGCCGCTGCACGCCACGTTCCGGTAGGCCTCGGCGAGCGCGAGCTGCGCGCCGGCGTACGGGTCGAGCAGCGCGAAGCGGCCGTTGCAGTCGGTCGCCAGGGCGACGCCGAGCCCGGTCTCCTCGTCGATGCGGAGCATCCCGGCGTCCTCGGGCTGGGCGAGGACGGAGTTGCCGCGCACGTAGCGGTCGAACTGGTCGGTGATCCAGGACTTGTCGCAGAGGTTGGGGCTCGCGACGAGCTGCATCAGGGTCTCGGCGAGCTCGTCGCCGGTGACCGGACGCTCGAGAGAGCCCGAGCCGTTCGACTGGACCTCGTCCTGCCAGCGCGGGCGGGCGTACGGCCGCTCGTAGACGGGGCCTTCGTGAGCGACGGTGCGCGGGTCCACGTCGACCACGGTCTCGCCGTGCCAGTCGATGATCAGCCGGTCGTCCTCGGTGACCTCGCCGACGACCGTCGCCAGCACGTCCCACTTGCGGCAGATCGCCATGAACGCGTCGACGTCGCCAGGCTCGACGACGGCCATCATGCGTTCCTGCGACTCGCTCATGAGGATCTCCTCGGGGCTGAGCGAGGGGTCGCGGAGCGGGACGCGGTCGAGCTCGACGTGCATGCCGCCGTCCCCCGCGGCCGCGAGCTCGGAGGTCGCGCAGGAGATGCCCGCGGCGCCGAAGTCCTGGATCCCGGTGACCAGCCCGGCGGCGAAGAGCTCGAGCGTGCACTCGATCAGGAGCTTCTCCATGAACGGGTCGCCCACCTGCACGGCCGGGCGCTTCGACGGCTTGCTCGCGTCGAACGTCTCGCTCGCCAGGATCGACGCACCACCGATGCCGTCGCCACCCGTGGCCGCGCCGTACATGATCACCTGGTTGCCCGCGCCCGTCGCCTTCGCGACGTGCAGGTCCTCGTGGCGCAGCACGCCCACGCAGAGCGCGTTGACCAGCGGGTTGCCGAGGTAGGTCCGGTCGAAGACGACCTCGCCGCCGATGTTCGGCAGGCCGAGGCAGTTCCCGTAGCTGCCGACGCCCGACACGATCCCGGGCAGGACGCGTGCCGTGTCGGGCTCGTGCAGCGGGCCGAAGCGCAACGGGTCCATGACCCCGATCGGACGGGCGCCCATCGCGAGGATGTCGCGGACGATGCCGCCGACGCCGGTCGCGGCGCCCTGGTGGGGCTCGACGTAGCTCGGGTGGTTGTGCGACTCGACCTTGAACGTGACGGCGTAGCCCTGCCCAATGTCGACCACGCCCGCGTTCTCGCCGATGCCGGCCAGGAGGTGGCTGCCGTTGGGTGTGGTGTCCGGCAGCTCGCCGAAGCGGCGCAGGTGCACCTTGGAGGACTTGTACGAGCAGTGCTCCGACCACATCACCGAGTACATGGCCAGCTCGGCGCCGGTCGGCCGGCGCCCGAGGATCACCTTGATGCGGTCGTACTCGTCAGCGGTGAGCCCCAGCGCGGACCACGGCTGAGCGTGGTCGGGGGTGTGAGCAGCGTTCTGGACGGTGTCGACCACGGGCTTACCGTACCGGGCGGTTATCCACAGGTACCTGCGCCGACGGGCCGTGAAATCGGTAGTCTCCCTCCTGACCGGGGGGTTGCGGATGGTGCACAGGCTGGCGAGGCAGGGGCTCGTCGTCGGTTCCTGCCTGCTCGCGTTCCTCGCGAGCGCCTGCACGCCAGGCGACCCGCCTGCGCCCTCGCGGACCAGCAGCGCTCCGGCCGTGAGCCCGACCCCGACCGAGAACGCCCAGGAACGCGAGCAGCGCCTGGCGTACGAGGCCGCGGAGACGAGCTACCGGGAGTTCCGGGCGGAGTTCGCCCACGTACTGACTAGAGGCGGCGCACGGGACGTGACTTCGCGGATGACTCAAACAGCGGGGGGCCCTTACCTCAAGGAAAACCTTGAGGTCGTACAGGCCTACCGCGGACTCGGATACCACCAAGCGGGATCTGACCGTGTCATGTACGTCCGGAGAATGGGTTACTCACCAGCTTCGATCCTTCTGGCGACCTGTGAAGACGCAACTCGAGCCAGAACCCTCGACAAGAAGGGCAAGCTGATAGGGCGGGGCGATGTCCGGACGCTAAGTCTTGAGGTTAGGAAAAGCAAGGGCGTCTGGAAAGTATGGTCGGGAACTGGGAAGCAGGTGAAGATGTGCACCGAATGATCTACCTCAGCCTGATCACCCCCCTTCTCTGGCTTCACCCCTACCCTGCGCTTGCCGATTCGTCGGATCAAGAGGTGTCCTCAGGAGTTAACAAAGTAGTTGTCAAGGCTTGGAGAACCAAGGCCCATGCGAGTGGGGCGAGACGGACAGCTTCCCCGATCAAGTCGCAGTCGAAGCCTTTACGGAAGTCGTCTTACGAAAAGAAATTAGATGATTACGAAGCGCGGGTTACTGCATATAAGCAGTACCAGTTACTGCAGCTGGGCTGGAACCGCTGTGCCGCAGCTGGCTGCCCCAGGCCGCCTGGGTCCGTGCCGCCTCCCGGCCAACGTCCCACTGAGGCTCCTCAAAAACCTGGCACCAAGCCCGCGGCTCCTGCGCCGCAGATCACCCCGGAACAAGCTGCCTACGCTGCAGTCGCGCAACTCCGTCTGACGCCGCCCAACCCGATGATCGGCCCGTCGCC
>Ga0210040_10010667_pt1 | contig 10504 bp, 16 predicted proteins | sample CryGeyCG12114_NA_FD_185462 | JGI IMG/M metagenome (GOLD analysis project Ga0210040, IMG submission 185462) | Groundwater microbial communities from aquifer - Crystal Geyser CG19_WC_8/21/14_NA (SPAdes) (version 2) | ecosystem: Environmental > Aquatic > Deep subsurface > Groundwater | place: USA...
CGATGGGCGCGCAGCCGCAGCCTTCGCCGACCGTGTCGACGCGTTCTACTCGGACGCCCAGGTCGGCATGGCCTTCCTCACGCCGCAGCTCTTCCGCATCGAGAGCGAGGTCTACCAGCGCAAGTATCCCAATTTCGAGCTGGATGGCCTGCTCTACGTCAACGAAGACGGCGACATGTGGGACGTCGGCACGGTGTTCTACAGCCGCGACATGGCGGGCCGCGCCGAGTTCCTGTCCGGCAAGGGCTTCGACATGCCCTATGCCGGCCAGTTCAACGAGCAGAACAGTCGCGGCTACCACCTGGCCGGTATCGGCTATGAGTGGACGATCCAGGAGATGCAGCGCGCCGCCAAGCTGGGTCGCGCGCTCGGCAGCGAGAAGGCCGCCGACGCGACGATGGTGGCCAAGGTGTTCAAGCGCTCGGTTGCCATGACGGGCCGCACGCCCGGCGCGACGACGTCGGAGAAGGGCTGGACTGGCCTCATCAACGACCCGAACGTGCCCGCGACCAACGTGGCCGCGACTGGCACCGGCACCACCACGCCGTTCGCCAACAAGACGCCCGACGTCATCTCGAAGGACATCTGGGACGCCGTCAACGCGGTCGAACAGCAGACCGGCGAGACGCACACCGCGACGACGGTCGCGCTGCCGACCGCGAAGCTGCGCTACATCGAACAGACCCGCATGACGGACGGGTCGGGCCGGATCATCGACTTCATCCGGGGCGACAATGCCGCTGGTGGGCGCACGATCCAGTTCGCCAACATTCGCGAGCTGGCCGGCGCGGGCGCAGGTGGGACCGACCGCATGATGGCCTACGACAGCGACCGCCTCGTGGCGCAGTTCCACCTGCCGGGCGACCACACCTTCCTTCAGCCGCGGCAGGCGTCCGACATGACCTATTCGGTCGGCGGCATCATGAACGTCGGCGGCACCGAAATTCGACTGCCCAAGGCGGTCACCTATCGGGATGGGATCTGAGGCCATGAAGAAGCTGACGAACTATGCACCGGGCCCGCGTGGCGTGATGCTGAAGAGCGGCGAAGTCGTGTGGATCGACCCAGGCCAGTCGGCAACCGTCGATCCCGCGAAGATCGTCGAACCGCTGCCTGACCTCGGCACCAAGCCGGCGGCAGTCGATCCCGACGAAGCCGACCGCGTCGAGGCGCTCACGGCCGAGAACGCCGAGCTGAAGGCGCAGGCCGAGGCGCAGGCAGGCCAGATCACTGCCCTGAAGGCGGATCTGGAGAAGGCGACCAAGCCGGCGAAGTAAGCCGGTCGCCAAGTGTTTCTGAGGGCCGCTTCACTTCGGTGCGGCGGCCCTTTTCGTAGGAGGCCCATGTGGCGGATGATCTGATTGCCGGCGGGCGCCCGGTGTACCGCGACAGCGCGGGCGTGCTGCGCGAGGTGACGGGCTCTGCGCCCACCGCCGACACCTCCGCCGCGATGCTGCCCTCACCCGACTTCACGGACGAGCAGAAGGCGATGGCGAAGCTGCCGCTCCCGTTTCGCAACATCATCCGCGACCCGTTCATCCCTGAGATCGCGGCGACGCCCAGGACGACCGCCTATCCGCAGGTCATGATCGACGCGATCGCGGCAAAGGGCTGCTCGTCGTTCCGCATCATCAACCCGAACGGATGCGCCATCCGCTTCCGCGGCGCGACCGGGCCCGGCGATCTGATGAAGGAAGGCGAGGGCCGTTTGATCGGACCGTGGGGGGTCGAGGTGTTCTCGACACAGAACCCGACGCACCTGAGCGTCATGCCGGTTGCGTGGCCGGGGTTGCCGTTGCCTGTCGAGTTGGCACCGCCGGAACTCAACTATGGGATCGGCGGCTGATGCTGCGCTCACCAGGGCTGGGCATGCCGGGCAGGGCAGGGCCGGCGGGTGCGCAAGGGCCAGCGGGTCCGAAGGGAGACACTGGCTTTCAGGGGCCACGAGGCGAGCCGGGTGCGGTTGGGCCGCAAGGCACGACTGGCGCAAAGGGAGACACGGGAGCAGCCGGACAGGCCGGCGCGGCGGGTGCCAAAGGCGACACCGGTGCTGCAGCGTCCACCCTGCTCGGTTCCATCACGATCAGCGAGACCATCGCCGTTGCAGTCGGCGCGGGCGTGCGTCGCGTGACGATCACAACGCCTACCGCTTGGAATGTGAAGGTGGGCGACGCGCTTGTGGTGACACCAACAACGATCCCCACCGGCGCCTATGCGACGCATGACGCAGTGGCGACAGGCCCGAACACCGTCGCGGTCGGGGTGACCACACCCGCACTGGCGCTGCTCGCGTCTTATTCGATCGCTGCCCAGCTGCGCCGGCTGACGTGACGGCGGTAACGCAGCGTATGGCTCCGTTCCATGCCATCTGCGCACACTCTCAGCACGGAACCGCTACATGGCCGATGTGACCACGCCTCTTGCTGATGGGACGGTAGTCGGACTGCTGGTCGGCGATCGGCTTCTCAGCTTCAACCTGCTGAACGACACAGCGGGCGCGGATGCGATGGGGCTGGTATCCAGCACGCCCGCGGCGAACACCCTGCTTGGGCGGCTGAAGGCGGTCGCTGATGCACTTGGCGGCGAACTCACAACCGCACTGCCGAGCGATGCCGCAACCGCAACGGGCGTGGCGGCAGTCAAGGCATCGGTCGATGCTCTCGCGCCGTACCTGGACGGCCTTGAGGCGCTGCTGGGGGCGCTCGGGACCGAGGCCACACTTGCTGCCCTATCCGGCAAGCTCCCGGTCTCTACCGGCCCGAAGGCGCAGTCGGGAAGCCTCTCGGTTGTTCCCGCAACGGGCACTGACCTCGCGACCAATGCTGCCGTGACTGGCGCACTTCAAAGCGTTGCACCCGCAGACGATGTGTTCACCGTCGTGCCGAGCGATACCACCGATCTGCCGACGATCCCCAAGGGGCTGCGCGCGAAGACGGCAGGCACGTTGGCGCTGAGGGGCGCAAGCGGCAGCACGGTCGATTACGGGACCGTCACGGCCGGCGAGATGATCTACGTCCGCGCGCGCCGTGTCATGGCAACCGGCACAACCGCAACGCTGGTGGCTTTTGTATGATCGGCGCTTGCCGCCGATTGCGATAGGGGAAGGCGATGCTTTCCGTGCTTCTTGCCACCGGGCTGTTGACTGACAGATCGACGCCTCCCGTTCCGCAGCCCACGGGACTGTTGGCGGCGTTTCGTCTGCGCTATGCGGCGTTCGCTGCGGTGTCGGACACAACCGTCCAGGCATTCCTTGATGACGCGCTGCCTTACGTCACATCGTTTGGCGATGAAGCGACGCGCGGGCAGATGCTGCTTGCTGCGCACAACATGGTGCTGGCGGACGTGCCCGGTATCGCGAAAGACGCCAGCGCACAGATCCCGGCGGGCGTCACACGGTTCCGCTCGGCGTCGATGGACGTGGCGGTCAGCGATGCGGCGGCGAACCGCTCTGTCGCCGGGGGCTACAGCGCGACATGGTACGGCCAAGAGTTCGCGAAGATCCAGCGGCGGCACGTTGGCGGTCCGCGTCTGGTCGGGTTCGTCGAGCCGCTGGGCTGCTGGTGAGCATCGCAGACGCCCTCGCCGGGATCGCGATCGGCTTCTCGCGCGCGGGGCTGGGACCGTACTTCGACAGCTTCGCGGAGTGGCCTGGCATGCCTGTGCTCGACAGCGGCGGGTCGATCGTCAGCCCGGGCAATCCGATTAGCCTGCCGTGTCAGTGCCAGGTCGATCAGGTCACCGAAAGCATGCGCGCGGAGGCGGGCTATCGAGACAAGGATGTGGCGCTGCTCGTGCTGTGCGCAACGCTGGAGGGTGAGCTGGACACCGATGCGGCGCTGAACGTCACCGCAGGGCCGAACGCAGGGCTGTGGTCGGTGCAGTCGGTGTCGAAGGACAGCATGGGAACGCACTGGTTGTGCCGCGGGAGGGCGGGGTGATGCCCAAAATCACCGGCGGTAAGGCGCATGCGGCGCGATTGAAGCGATTGGGCGGCCCCGAGGCCCGTGCCGCAGTCGGCCGCGCGCTATTTGCGGCTGGCCAGCAACTCGAGGCCTATGCGGGGCGCTCGATCACCGAGGGTGCTGTGTCTGGTAAGGGCCACGTGCCCTCCGCGCCCGGTCAGCCGCCGAACAACGACACCGGCGTTCTCGCTCGCAACATCGAGACGGTTCAGGTGAGCCCCGATACGGTCCATGTGAGCAGCAATGCGCCCTATGCCGCTGCGCTGGAGTTCGGCACGAGCAAGATGGCTGAGCGCCCCTATATGCGCCCGGCGGCTGCGACTACGCGCAAGGAGGCGACAGACCTCGTGCGCCGCGCTGTTGCCTACATCGCCAACGGGGGCACGGTCCGCTGATGGATGATCTTCTCGCCGCCCGGCGCGCCATTCTGACGGTCGCGAAAGGAAATGCCGCGCTGGCCGCGCTAGTGCCTGCCGAACGCATCTACCCACAAGCATCGCCAATCCCTGCGCCGGCATGGCCCTTCATCATCTACGGCTCGCCCACCGGACTTCCGATCCGGGCCGCGTGCGTGAATGGCACCGAGGTGACGGTCGCGCTGCACAGCTTCGCCAAGGCGCGCCGGCAGATCGCGACCGAGCCGACCAGCGCGATCGTCGAGACGGCCGAAGACTATGCCGCGCGCATCGGCGCCGCGGTGGTGAAGGCGCTCGACGGCAAGCGACCCGCGCTCCCGCCCGGCGGCTATCTCTCGATCCTGTTCACCGGATCGCAGCTGCTGATCGACGGCGGGGAAGCCGATGCCTTCCACCACGTCGCGAATTTCAGGTGCCGCGCGATCACCAGTTGAGCTATGCCAGCGGCATGGACGTGCCTTATTCGTATGCTGAGGGAATGGCGCAGGCCACGCTGATCCTGTTGTTACGGGCGGGCTTGCTCGACGATGGCGACGTGCGGAAGCTGGCCGACGAGTACGATCGCCGCGCGTCTTGGGAAAGCGACCCTGAGGCCAAGGAGGCGATGGAGCAAACGGCGCACGGGCTCCGGTTGGCGTTGCTTGGCACCGATGAGGCGCCGGAGGTGGACCCGGCTTCCGAGTTCCGCGCGCAGTTCGAGCGTGACCAGATCCGCAAACGCACAGCGATGATTGAGCGGAAGGCGAAAGGGCAGAGCGTTGAACAAAGCTAGCCTCCTGGCGCTGCTGCTGCCGGCGGCCCTTGGCAGCTGCGAAAAGCAATCCGCGGCCGCCGAGCGCGAAGCCGAGATCGTCGAGCGCACCGGCGACAGGGCTGCGACGTGTGAGGCAAAGCGGAAGGTGGCGGCCGCCTACCTCAGCGAGAAGAATGAGGACGGCTATCGGCTCGCCCATGCCGCGGCTGAGAGCGCCTGCCTCAACCACGAGCTACGGCGGCGCAACGGCGTGGCCCCCTGACGGCGGTAACGAGCCCCCGCACCTGACCCTAGCCTTCGGCAAACTCCGGAGGCCTCCATGTCGTACCCCACTGAAATCGATGCAGCGATCATCTACGCGGTGCCGGCGGAAGGCGGCGAGCGCGTCATTCTGTGCGGGATCGAGAACGTCACCGTCAACGAGACGGCGAACACGTCCGACCGCTTCCGCACCGAGTGCGACAAGCCCGGCAAGATCCCCACGCGCTCGATCCGCGTCACCGGCCTACAGTGGGACATCACCGGCTCGGGCGTGTCGAACGCCGACCAGCTGACCGCGCTGAAGGGCATGCTGGGCCTGCGCCGCGACTACGAGATCGACGCGATCCAGTATGACGGCACCGACGAAGGCAAGCTGCTGGGCACATTTACGGGCACCGGCGTCATGACCGCCAAGAACCTGAACCTTCAGCGTTCGGGTGACAGCGGCTCCGAGGTGACGATCGCGGGCGAAGGCGATCTGACGTGGACGGCGGCGACGGTTACGCCGTGACACCCACCACTGCGCTCGACCTCGAATTTGCGGACGGCGAGTACCTCTTCGACCTGAAGCTGCCGCAATTGGCCGAGCTTCAGGAGAAGCGCGGCGCGGGAGTTTTCGCGATCTATGGGCGTGTCCTGCGTGGCCGTTACCTGATCGACGAGACGGTGGTCGGACTGCCCCATGAGGGCGAGTGCTACGCCGAAGACCTCATCGAAACGATCCGCCTTGGCCTGATCGGCGGCGGTCGCGGCATGGTCGAGGGCAAGGAGGTCGAGGTGACCGCCCTGACCGCAAAGCGACTCGTCGAGCGCTATTGCTACTCCGCTCCGCTGCGTGAAGTCTGGTCGACGGCCGCGGCCATCTTGACGGCGCGAATCGAGGGGTACACCCCGCCGGGAAAAGACGAGCCGGCGAAAAAGCCGGCGACCCGGAAGCGCCGCTCAACTTCGACGAAGCAATCGCGAACTGCGCCGTCTTTGGAGCCGATTGGCGACAGCTGACGTGGTGGGAATACCAGGCCCGGCTTTGGCACTGGAACAGGATCAACAGCACTGATCGCCCGCCCGCTGATGGCGAGCGTCTGGGCCGGCTGATGGAGGCTCGTGGTGGCGGTCACTGCTGAAAGCGTCGTTGTCGAGCTGATCGCCAAGACCGATGGCTACGCGGCAAACATCAACGGCGCGGCGGGCGCGACGACCACCGCCATGTCGAGGATTGAGCAGGCAGCCTCCCGCGCCGAGGTGCAGATTGTTCGGTCGTCGGGCGCGATGGCGAACGCGCAGCGCAACCTTGGGCGACAGATTGCCGACATCGGCACGCAGCTGGCGGGCGGGCAGTCGCCATTCCTCATCCTCGCCCAGCAGGCGCCGCAGGTGGCCGATGCGCTCGCTGATACTGGCGGCAAGGCGGCAACCGTTGCAGCGTTCTTCGCGGGGCCGTGGGGCGCGGCACTGCTGGCGGCGGGGTCCGCAATCGCGGTGCTAGCAGAAAAGGCGCTGAAGGGCGGCGACACGATCGAGAGCCTGACCGCCAAGCTGCAAGACAACGCGGTCAAGGCGCAGCTGACCGCGCAGGCCCAAGCTATTTTCGAGCGCAGCCTGTTCGGTTCGGCGCAAGCCAGCGCGGAATTGAATAAGCGGCTACAAGAGCAAAACCGTTCGCAAATTCAGGTCGCGCAATCGGCATTGGCTGCTGCGGTGGCACTGCGACAGCAGAACCTCCAGAATTTGCGCGCCGAGGCCAGCAAGGCGGCTATTGCTCAAGGCAATGTCGAATCGCAGCGGAATCGGGCGCTCAATCCGAGCTCGCTGCTGACGCCTGAAGAGCGCACCGCGGCGCTTGGCGCGGCAGCTGGCTATTCGCGGCAGTTGATTGATGCCCGGAAGCGAGTGACCGTCGCCAACAAGGCACTTGCCGACAGCGAAAGCGCCGTGGTCGAGGCGCGCATTCCGCTGCTAAACCTTTCAGCCGCGGCGGCGAGCGACCGCAGCGCGGCGGCTGCGTCCCGCCACACAACAGCGGTAGATGGGCTCGCCACGGCCTACCGAAAGGCGAGCGCGGAGGCTCGGCGCTTTCCTGTTGGTGATCCACGTCGCGCGCAAGCATTAGAACGTGCCAACCAAGCTTATATCCAAGGCGCCGCGGGTGCGAACCGCACGCTGGACGCAGACCAAGAAGCGATCCGTGCCAGCAACCGCAAGGGCCCCAAGGGCCCATCCGCCGAGACGCTGGCGCGCCGCGCCGAAGTGCAGCGCATCCGCGAGGTGCGGAACAACGAGGCATTCAACAACGAGCTTGAGCAGCTGAACGGCCAGATCATTGCAGCGCAACGTGAGCGCGCGATCACGGCCGAGGATATCGCGCGGTTTGATCGTGAGGCGGTCGAGCGGCAGTTTCGCGACCGGCAGGACAACATCGCCGCGGATCTATCGGCGCGCAAATATAGCGGTCCGGAGGCGGCGGCGCTCAACGAAAAGAACGAAGAGGTGCGACTGCTGCGGCTGCGCAACATCGCGATTGATGAAGACATGCGCGCCATTCAGCAGGCCGCGTCGCACGATAGCCTAATGCTCGACCTTCAGAGTGATCAACTGGAGTCGGATCGATCAATCGCGGAAAGCCGTGACGAGCAGCGTCGCATCGACTTGGACCTCGTGCGGCTCAAGTACGAGCAGCGCAGGATCGCGCTGACGGCGCTGCGTGCTGCTGCGGCGACGAAGGGCGACACGAATGCCGTTGGCGACATCACCCGACAGATTGATGCACTTCCCGGCTTGCAGCGGAACGAAGAGACCGCAATCGGACAGCGGAACCGTGGGCGATTCGAGCAGTATCGTCGCAGCCTGAGCGGCGCGGACGAGATCCAGAACAGCATCAACGGCATCAAGATCGACACGCTCGAGGCCGTGACTGACGAGCTGACGAACGCTACCACTGCCGCACTTGGGCTCAAGGGTGCGTTCGGGCAGATTGTCGGCGAACTCATCCGTATCGGTATCCAGCGCCGTTTTATCGGCCCGCTGGCGGACGGGCTGTTCGGCAAGGCAGACGGCTCCACCAGTGGGAGCGTTGGCGGCTTGCTCGCGTCGTTCGCCAGCTCGCTTGGTGGCCGTGCATCCGGCGGCTACGTCGCTCCCGGCCAACTCGTCCGTGTCAACGAGGCGGCATCTCCGGGACGCGTCGAAGGCTTCCGTCCGGTCGGCGGGGGCACGGTCATTCCGTTGGGGCAAATGAGCGCGGCGCGGCCGGCGGGCGGCACGACGATCGTGAACCAGTCCTTCAACCTCGATGCACGCTACGGGATCACCACCCCCGAGCTGCTCAGCTACGTCCAGCAGACCGCGCGCACGGAGGGCACGCGGGCAGGGGGCGCGGCTTTCGTCGCGAGCCAGCGCAGCGCGCCCGGCACGCTGGCGAAGTACAACCAGCTGGAGGGCTGACGTGATCCACTTCCATCCATGCCAGTTCGACTTTGAAGATCAGGATGTACGCCGCGAGGGGCTGACCACCTCGGGCGGCACGTCGCTGTCGGGCTTCGAGGACGTAATCCGCACTGACGGTGGCGGCTTCATCACGGCGGAGTTTTCGAACGGCGAAACGTGGGAGCGCCGGGACACGCTGGCCGCGCGCGCGATCCTCGACGCCATGGACGGCGGCGCCGTGCCGGTCGTGGTGCATTTCTGCGATCGGCTGCATCAACCCGGCGGGGAGATGGCACGTGTGCCTCATAGCGACGGGACGCCTTTCAGCGATGACACCCTGTACCGATCGTCGGGTGCGCAGGCATCCTTGGTTGCCGACGCCGCCATGCGCGCAACAGCGATCCGCCTCACCATTGTTGCGGAGCGCCCACTGATCGGCGGCGAAATGTTCACCATCGTTCACCCGAGCTGGGGCGAACGGGCATATCGGGTGATCGGCATCGACGGCGACATGGTTCAGATCAGGCCGCCCCTTCGCGAGTCGGCACAGGCCGGGACTTCGGTCGACTTCGACGATCCGCGCTGCCGGATGCGGCTGTCCGGCGTGCCATCGAATGCCATCAACATGGGGCGTTTTCAGTCCGTGGCTGTCCGGTTCGTCGAGGACATGAGGCAGCCGCAGTGAACGAGAGTTTCGGCCTGCGCATCGATACCGTGCCACCTGCGCGCCTGTGGAGCGGCGTGGGCGATCTCTCGATTCCCGCCGACATCGTGGAAGCCCAGCCTGCGACGTATATGGGGGCGGGCGCGCTGCTGAACGCGCCCGACTTTCAACAGCTCATCAACGGCAGTGCAGAGCGGCTTGAAGCGCAGATTTCCGGGGTGAGTGCGGAAGCGATCCGGCTAGCGTTGGACGAAGCGGCGAGCGTTCGTGGCGCAAAGGTGCATTTCGTCCGGTTCGATTTCGATGACGCTTGGCAGCTCATCGGCGTCGAATATGAAGCTGTGTTCCGCGCCGACAAGCTGACGGTTGAAAGCCAGGACGAAGAGGGCGGCGCTCGGTCGCGCAAGCTCACTCTGTCAATTGGCACGGAAGACACCAACCGCTCCAGATCGCCGCTCGCCTACTTCACCGATCAAGACCAGCGCCGCCGTTCGCCAACCGACCGCATCTTCGACCACGTGGCGGGCATCACGACGGGCACAAGTCGCAGGTTCGGTCCGAGGTGACGCTGGGCGAGTATCTGAAGGCACCGCGCCCCGTCTGGGACTGGCAGGCGCAGGACTGCTGCCGCTGGGTTGCTCGGTGGGTGGTGTCGCAGGGCCATCCTGACCCGATGGATCATATCGGCCACCGCTATTCGACGCAGTTGGGTGCGCTGCGCCTCATTCGCCGCGGCGGCGGGCTGGTGACGCTATGGTCCAAGGGCATGACTGGAGCGGGGCTGGCGGCGGTAACCGAGCCCGCGATGGGTGCGGTAGCTGTGCTGTCCGTGCCGACAGATGACGGAACCGATGAGGCATGCGGCATCTGGACTGGGGAGCGCTGGGGCATGTTGCATGAGCGCGGATTGGTTTTCGGCGTCGGCACCCCTCTCAAGATCTGGGACGTCTGATGGCCGGCGTTGCACGCGCGATCGTCACCCCCCTGAGCATCATCGACAAGGGGCTCGCGAAGACCGTTCTTC
>Ga0210040_10010668_pt1 | contig 10504 bp, 10 predicted proteins | sample CryGeyCG12114_NA_FD_185462 | JGI IMG/M metagenome (GOLD analysis project Ga0210040, IMG submission 185462) | Groundwater microbial communities from aquifer - Crystal Geyser CG19_WC_8/21/14_NA (SPAdes) (version 2) | ecosystem: Environmental > Aquatic > Deep subsurface > Groundwater | place: USA...
TCCGCTCCAACCTGGTCGGGCACGCCAATCTGCTGGAGCTCGCAAGGAGCCGCGGCACGAGGCACATGGTCTATGCCTCCTCCTCGTCGGTCTACGGCGGCGGCACGCTGCTGCCGATGTCGACCGACCAGCGGGCGAACCGGCCCTTGTCGCTCTACGCCGCGACCAAGCGCGCCGACGAGTTGATGAGCGAAAGCTACGCCCACCTCTTCGCCCTGCCCCAGACGGGCCTGCGCTTCTTCACCGTCTACGGGCCCTGGGGCCGGCCGGACATGGCGATGTGGCTGTTCACGCAGGCCGTGCTGCGGGGCGAGACCATCCGCTTGTTCAACGGCGGCGAGATGCGGCGCGACTTCACCTTCATCGACGATGTCGTGGCCGGCGTGCTGCTGGCGCTCGACCGGCCGCCGGCCGCGGACGGGAGCGAGAAGCCCGGCGGCAGCCTTGCCCCCCATGCCCTCTACAATGTCGGCAACAACCGTTCGGTGGAGCTCCGCCGGCTGCTTGCGCTGATCGAGCAGGCGACCGGTGTGGCGGCCCTGGTCGACCCGGCGCCGCTTCAGCCCGGCGACATGATCGACACCTATGCCGACATCAGCGACCTTGCCCGGGACACCGGCTACGCGCCCGCCACCAAGCTTGAGGATGGCGTGCCGAGGTTCGTCGAGTGGTTCCGAGGCTGGCAGGACGCTCGCGGCTAGGCAGTCGTGCGCGTAGCCACGGGCAGGCGCGCCCGGCCGAGCACCGTGCAGTCGACGCCCATCGCGCGACGCACATAGACCGCCATCAGCAGGTTCCAGACGGTGATCCCAAGCGCTGAGCCGACCGCTGCGCCGAGCGCGCCGAAGCGCGGGATCAGCATCGCTTCTGCCGCAGCGGTAAGCGCCAGGGTCAGGACCAGGATCAGCAGCGCGGTCCGCTCGTGCCCCGTGAGGATGGTCAGATAGCCAGCCGAGCCGGTCGCTGCATTGACCAGCCCGCCCAGCAGCAGGACGAGAAGCAGCGGCAGCGCGGCGCCGAACTCGGGCCCCCACAACGGCAGGATGAAGGATGCGACCAGCGCCAGCGCGGCCGACAGGGCCAGTGCGGAAGCGAAGGACAGGCGGGCACTGAGCTTCGCCACGGCAGCGACTTCGTCGAGGTCGCCGCGGTGGAAGGCCGCAGCGATCCGCGGCGCGCTCACCATGGCGATGGCGACGAGACCGAACACGGCCAGCGCGGACAGGCGCTGCGCCGCGGCGAACAAGGCTGCATCCTGATTGCTTGCAAGCAGGCCAAGGAAGATGAGATCGACCTGGTTGAGCAGCTCCTGCAGCACGGCCATGGCAGCGACCACCAGACTGACCCTGAGCCATGCGCCCCGGTCCGATCGGTCGGGCGGCGCGCTCGGCAGTGCGCCGATGAGCCGGCGCGTGCGGACCAGCATCACCAGCAGGGGCAAGCCGACGCCGACGGCGGTGAGCAGCATGGCCCGACCGGGGGTGACGGCCACCCCGGAAAGGACCAGCAGGGCCAGTCCCGCGATCAGCAGGATCGGGCGCAGCAACTGCTCGTAGAGCTGCGATTCGAACACGCGCTCGAACGTCCGCAGGATCGCCGACAGATAGCCCATGGTGGCCAGGGCAAGCGTCAGGGCGGCGGCACTCATGGCAAGGAACGGATCGACGCTTCGTGCGGCGGAAAGGCCGACGAGCCAGAACAGTGCGGCCGCTCCGCAGAAGGCGAACCAGGCCATCGCGATGGCGATCAGGCTGACGGCGAAGAAGGACCGCAACGCCCCGCTCCGCCCCTGGTCGCGGTACACCGACGCGAACCGCAGCGCCGCATGATCGAGCCCGAGCCGGACGAGGATCGACGCCACCGAAGCGTAGGCAAGCGCGATCATATATGCGCCAAATCCGCTCACCCCGAGGGTCCGCGACAAGATGACGCTCGAGGCGAAGGCGAACACAAGGCCAACGACACGGGTGCCGAATGACGTGGCACTCTGGCGTACGAGCGTCAGCTCCGTCCCCGGAAAGCGGCCCGCAAGCTTGAACCGCTCGAACATCGTTCGCCTAGGCGGCATCGGCCGGGACGCTTCGGGCATCCACCCTCAGGACTTCGGCGAAGCGGCACAGGGGTTGCTCGCCGCCCAGCAATTGCGCCCTCCGTCGGCCCGGCTCAGGGTCGTGCGGGCGCTGCAAGGCGGCCTCCATCGCCGCGGCCAGCGCCGCTTCGTCGCCGGGAGGAACCAGCGCGCCAAAGGCCCCGTCCGCCAGGATCTCGCGTGGACCGCTGCGGCAGTCGGTGCTGACCACGGGCAGGCCGGCGTGGAGCGCTTCGACCAGGACCAGCGGCAGGCCCTCGAAGCGGCTGGACAGGACGAACAGGTCGGCGCTGGCGTAATGCGGCCAGGGGTCGGCGGTGAAGCCCGGAAAGGCGACGCGATCGGCAATGCCGAGTTCTTCCGCCAGCGCCTCCAAGGAAGCGAGAAGGTCGCCGCCGCCAAGGATCATCAGCGAAGGACTGCCGGGCAGCCGCGCAAAGGCACGCAAGAGGCAGTCGTGCTGCTTCTCGGGCTTCAGGCTGCCGACGGTGAGTATGCGCCTGCCGGTGCCGCGCCAGTCCTGCTCGGCCCTGGTGGAGCGCGGCAAGGGCAGCGGCGGAAGCGCCAGCGGATTGTGCAGGACGGTAATGCTGGCGCGCGGCAGACCCGTCAGCCGGGCGAGGTCGTCGGCGGCGTCCTCCGACACGATCGCCCGCACCTCGGCCCGGGGATAGAAGGCCCGCACGGTCCAGCGGAGCAGTCGCTGCGAACGCGGCGAGCCATATTGCCGCGACAGGGTGGAATGGTCGCTCAGCACCAGCCTCGTGTCGGTGCGGGCAAGCGTCCGGGCAAGGACGGCGGCGACCGTCAGCGGCCACATGAAGACGAGCAGCGCGCGTGGGCGGGAGCGTCGCAGGTGACGGGCGAGGCGCGGCGGCACCGCCCTGATCTTGGGTGCCGCAAGGTCGACGACCTCGACCTCCGGGCGGAGCAGCGGCAGCAGCGCGCCCGACCGGCGCATCAGCAGGAGCTCGACCCGTTGACCGCGGGCGGCAAAGGCATTGGCGAGGGTCAGCGCGACCCGCTCGGCCCCGCCGCCGCCGAGGTCGGGCAACAGCAGACTGACGTCCGCGCGGGTCATGCGAGCGGGTCGAGGTCCGACAGGCGATTGAGCGAGATGCAATCCTGTTCGGTCGCGATCGGCAGCGCTTCGACCTTGAGGCCGAGGGCGGCTGCTTTGGCGACGATGTAGAGGAAGCCATGCTCACCCGTGGTGCGGCCGAGGCCCTCGGAGCGGTGATGATCGAGCAGGTCGAGGATGAGACCGGCCTGAAACAGGAACAGGCCGATGTCGCGCTCGCCGAGCTCGGGCTCGACGCCGAGCTCGCGGGTCTCCTCCAGCGCCGTGACCCGCCCCTCCCCGTCCCTGGCTACGCGGGTATAGGCGGCATCCACCGGCCGCGAAACGAAGGTGAAATCGTTGCCGGCCTCACGGTGGCGCTCGACCAGGGCGGCGATGGTCGCCTCCTCCAGCAGGGGGATGTCGCCCCAGGCGAGCAGCAGGTCGGCGCCGGGAAGGAAGCGCGGGCTTAGGCGGGCCGCGAGCACCGCGTCACCCATGCCGGTCGGACGCTCCTGCACCACCAGTGCCGCCCGTACGCCGGCCTCCTCAAGCGTGGTGCGGATCGGTGCCTCGCCCGACGGGCTGACGATGATCGTCGGCTCGGCATCATAGGGGGCCAGCGTGCCGAGCAGCGAGAGGAGGATGGGACGGCCACGCACCGGGTGCAGGGTCTTGGGATAAGGCAGGCCGGCACGGCTTCCGGTGCCCGCCGCGGCGATCAGGACGCGCAGCTCAGCCATCGATGTCGGGGCCGATCCGCCCCTTGAGGCCGCGCGAAACGGCTTTCCAAAGCAGGGGCGCGCGCCCGCCGGCGACATAGGAAAGCGCTTCGCCAGGGCCGTTGCGGGCCGCGACCCGGCCAAGCGCGGCGGCGACCGCGGCCAGCTGCCGGACCGGCCGCAGGTCGTGGTAGCGCGTGTTCAGGATCATCGTGTTCTTGACGTAGTAATAGACCTTGGTCGCGTTCAGCGGCCGCTGGCCGACGTCCGGATGATGATGGTGCGCGTCGAGGTGGGACAGGACAGGTCCGAGGCTGCGCATCCGCGCGAAGTAATCGACCTCATCGCCGAACAGGAAATATTCCTGGTTCACGTTGCCGATCCGGCGGGTCGCAGCGACGCTGACCAGCGCGCCGTTGAAGAGGTGCGCGAAGGGATAGAGCCCCGAGGGCGCGAGCCTGCGCAGGCCCGAAAGGGTCGGGACCTTGCGCGGGCTGGCGAAGATCGCCGGCCAGCCGTTGTGGTTGAGCAGCGGAAAGGGGAAGACGAAGCGGTTCGGATCGTCCTCGCGCAGGACGACGGAGGAGACACAGACGCGCTCGCCGGTCAGCTCCCGCTCCAGGATTGCAAGGGCGCCGGGCGCGGGAAAGCCGTCGTCGTCCATCAGCCAGACGGCGTCATAGTCGCCGGCCTGCGCTTCCGCGATGGACCGCGCCCAGCCGCCGGCCGAGCCGAGATTGGCCTGGGTCAGGCAATCGACGCCCTTGCGCCGGAGCATGGCGACCGTGTCGTCGGTGCTTCCGTTGTTGATCACCAGCAGGCGGTCGGGCGGCCGGGTCTGGGCAAGGATCGCATCGACGCAGCGCTCGAGCAGCGCCGCACGGTTGTAGGTGACGACACAGGCAAGGATCTTCACCGCGAGGACTCCAGGGTTGCAAGCAACTCGGGCCAGCCTGGTGTATCGGGGCCGATCGCCACGGCATCCACTCCGGCGGCACGTGCCGCCGCAAGCCCGCTTTCGCTATCCTCGAACACCAGCGCGCGTGCGGGTTCGACACCGGCCCGGGCAGCGGCAAGGAGGAAGCCTTCCGGATCGGGCTTGCCGTTCCGGACGTCGGCGGAGGTCACCACCGGCGAGAACCAGCCGTCCATCCCGACCCTTGCAAGCGCGGAGCGGGCCGAGCCGGGGGATGCGGAGGTGCAGAGCGCACAGGCGAAGTGGCGGCGCGCGGCCGCGACGAAGTCCACGGCGCCGGGCACGGGCCGAAGCTCCTCGTCCATCAGCGCCAGTGCACGCTGCTGCTTGGCGAGGCGAAGCTGTTCGCGCTCCTCGGCCGGGCGATCCTGCCCCGCCCGGGCAAGCAATTGGTCGATGGCACTAACGGTGGTCATGCCCGAGATGGTGCCATAGTCGACCGCAATGCCAAGCGGCGCGAAGGCATCGGAGAAGGCGCGGGCATGGATCGGCGAACTGTCGACCAGCGTGCCGTCGAGGTCGAAGATCAGCAGCGACTTGCCTTTGAGCCGGCGTTCGAAATCGCTCATCGTGCAAGCTCCCGCTGGCCGTAGAGGCGGAGCATGGTCGAGACCAGGCGCTCGCCATTGTGGCGGCCGGGAAGGTCTGGATGCTCGAAGTCGTCGACGATCCGCGGCACTTCGAGGACGTAATCGCTGTCGTCATATTCGACATAGGTGGTGTCGGCCTTGCGGCGACCATTGTTGACCAGCACGGCCTCGAACAACTCCTCGGGCGCATGGTGACGATCGTCGGCCAGGCACAGGTAGCGGTAGGCACCGTGGAGGTAGTCGGCGGCCGAATAGCTCGGCGTCTCATAGTCGGCACCGATGTTGGTGACGAAGACCTTGAGCGCGGTTCGGTTGCGGGCGATCGTCTCCGCCACGCCGCGCGACATGTAGGTCGGGTAGAGCGAACTATGCTGCGTTCCGGCCGAGTAGATCACGATGTCGGCCTGCGCGAGCGCCAGTCGGACACCGGCGGAGGCGACGGCCGGCGCATGGTGGCGATGAAGGTAGCGGCGCTGCTCCGCTTCCTCCAGCTCGTCGAAGCTGCCGCGATCGAGGGGTCCGTCGAGCAGGTAGATGTTGTCGATGAGCACGTTGGAGCGAAGCTCAACGATCTCGGCCTCGGAGCTCAGCACTTCGCCATTCTGGCGGACCGCCGCGAGCCACTTGTTCTCGACGCTGTTGGGTAGGACCGTGCCCTTGAGGCGAAACAGGCGATCGATGGTGCGGGTGGTCAACTCCATGTCACGGCCACTGACGAGGTAGGCGCCGGCGTAGAGGCAGTTCATCAGCGAACAGTCGGCGAAGGCGAAGCTTCCGCCGCGCACCTTCTCGATCAGCAGCAGGGTGTCGACGAACTCGGCGCAGAAGCGACGAAGGGTGCTGGCCAGCATCGGCTCCGGGATCGCGATGCCGGCAAGCTCGCCGCCGCCGCCCGCAAAACGAGTAAAGTCGGCCAGCACCTCGTCGCGGCGGGCGTCGAGTGGGTAGCGATGGTCGAACAAGCGCTCGGCCACGTCGCTCTCGGGCCCTTCCGGAAGCATCAGCGACTGGACCTTCCGGATGTCAGACGGCCCCAGCATGTTGAAGAAGCGGCGGATCTCGCCGGTCGACTTGCCGTCGTCATAGGCGTTGACGATGGAGGTGACGTTGAGACCGGGCCGCTCGAGCAGGGCGGGGATCAGCGACGCGGCACCGCGGCCGCCATTCAGGACCACGACGTTCAGCATGAGTGCGCCCGGGCTGGGGTAAAAAGGCGTGAGGTCATGCGAAGGCGACCTCCGGCATGTGATCGGCAGTTTGAGGCGGGCCGATCAGCCTGTCGTAGATCGAGGCATAACGGTCCACGCCATAGTCGAGCGTGAACTCGCCCGCGCCGGCCCGCGTTGCGGAACGCACCTCGCGAGGGACCGCGAGTACCTGTTCGATCGCCTGGCGAAGGGTGGCGGGCCTGAAGTCGTGGACGACGACGGAAGCGTTGCGGGAGGGCGACAGGATCCGTTCCAGGTCGCCGACGCCGGCATTGCTGATCATCGGCACGTTGGCCGCGAACAGCTCCGCCATCTTGGTTGGGGAACAACCGGCAAGGCTGAGATCGGGACGGAAGAACATGACCGACAGGCTCGCCAGCGCGAGATAGGCCGGGACCTCGTCGCGGGAGGCATGGACGATGGAGATGCTGTCGGCCGGCAGGCCCGCCGCTGCGGCCGCCGCTGCAATCTCCTCACGGCCATTGTTGCACACGAACAGGAAGCGCGCGTCCGGCCGCAGCTTGCGGAACTCGGTGAAGAGCCGGATCATCTCGTCCAGCAGGTACACGGCACCGATGCTGCCAAGGTAGAGCAGGACCGGCTGGTCGGGCTGGAGCCCAAGCTGGCTCCGGACAACCGCGATCCGCGACCGCTCGACGCGGTCCAGATCGAAATGGTCGAAGTCCGCGCAGCAGGGGATCACCGTGTAGCGGTCGAGCCCGGCTGTACCGGGATAGCGCTTCTCGAGCACTTCCGCCGCCTTGTGGGTCAGGGTGACGACGTGGTCGGCAGCGCGAAAATAGCCGGCCTCGCGCGTGCCCAGCAACTTGTAGACCCAGGGGAAGCGGCTGTCCTGCACCCCGCTCTCGATGAAGAAATGCCGGAAATCGAGCAGGAAGCGCGCACCGGTGGCCTGCTTGACCGCAAGCCCGATCTCCAGCGGAAGCCAGCTTCGGCTGTGCACCAGGCGGGGCTGCTCCTCGCGCGCGATGCGGAGCGCCAGTGCGCGCATCCGGGCGACGTCGAACAGCTGGGCCGCGACCTGCGGCTGGTTGTGGTAGGGCACCCACGACCAGCGTATCCCGGCCTCCGCGAACAGCTGGCGGTAATGGTCCATCAGCTCCTCGCGGCCCGGCTTCTCGGCACTGACGATGTGGATTCGGTAGCCACGCCTCGCCAGGCCAAGATTGTAAGGCGCGATCTGCGACTGACCGATGTGATCGGTAATGCCGTTATGCGTCAGATACAGGACGTCGGTCATGGCAGGGCCTTTGCCGCTCTTGGGCGGCTGGGCAACCCTTCACGCACGCAGCAAACGCTCGACCGTCGGGGTGAGGACTTCGCGCCATCCGGGCAGCTCGGCCCCGAAGCTCGCCTTCAGCAGGCTGCAGTCGAGGAGCGAGGTCAGCGGCCGGGGCGCAGGCGTGGGATAGTCGGCGGTATCGACAGAGCGGATGGATGCGGTCGGACCACCAAGGCCGGCGCTGGCCGTCATCACCGCCTCCGCCAGCTCGGCCCAGCTCGCTGGATCACGTCCGGCCGCATGGTAGGTCGCTCCCCACCCTCGCCGGTCCCCTGCCGCCCGCCGGCTGGCCAGGGTGAGGATCAGATCGGCAAGGTCGAGCGCGGAGGTCGGGCAGCCGCGCTGGTCGGCGACCACCGCGATCTCGTCGCGGCGACCTGCAAGATCCAGCATGGTCTTCACGAAATTGCGACCGAAGGGCGAATAGATCCAGGCGGTGCGCAGGATGAGGTGGTCGTGCATCGCCGCCCGCACCTGCTGCTCGCCCCCTGCCTTGCTGCTGCCGTAGACGTTGAGGGGGGCAACCGGATGCGTTTCCGCCATCGGTGCCGACGCGGAGCCGTCGAACAGGTAGTCGGTCGAGATGTGGATGAGCGGAGCGCCGAGCGCCGCCGCCACCGCGATCTCGCCCGCCGCCGCGGCATTGATCCGCCAGGCAAGGTCGGGTTCGGCTTCGGCCCGGTCCACGGCGGTATGGGCGGCGGCGTTGACGATCAGGTCGGGGCGAAACTCCATGATCAAGCTGGCCGCCGAGCCCGCGACGGCAAGGTCGAGCTCGGGCCGCGCCGAGAACCGCAATTGAAGCTGAGGATAGTCGACCGAGCGTTCCGCAAGCGATCGAGCCAGCTGCCCTTCGCGTCCGGTCACCAGGACCCGCATCAGCCGAGCCCCTGCCGCCGCGACGTGTGCTCGGTGCGGAGCGGCTCCCACCACCAGCGGTTGGCGATGAACCAGTCGACGGTCGCGGCGAGACCTTCCTCGAAGCTGCGCCGCGCAGTCCAGCCAAGCTCGCGGTGGATCTTGCCGGCGTCGACCGCATATCGGCGATCATGCCCGGGCCGGTCCGGCACGAAGCGGATCAGCTCGCGCCGGCCGGGCCCGTTCGCCAGCGGCAGGCGCGCATCGATCAAATCGCAGATCGCCTCGACCACCGCCAGGTTGGACCGCTCGGCATTGCCGCCGACCATGTAGCTGCTGCCGGGCGGCGCGCGATCAAGGATCCATTCGAGCGCTTCGGCATGATCGTCGACGAACAGCCAGTCGCGGACGTTGCGGCCTTCGCCGTAGACCGGCACCCGACGCCCCTCCAGCGCAGCGATGATGGCCAGGGGAATGAGCTTTTCCGGGAAGTGGAAGGGCCCGTAATTGTTGGAGCAATTGGACAGGAGGATCGGCAGTCCGAAGGTGCGCTGCCAGGCACGCACCAGGTGGTCGGATGCAGCCTTGCTCGCCGAATAAGGGGAACTCGGGTCGTAGGACGACTGCTCGGTGAAGCGGCCCCCGTCGAACGGCAGGTCGCCGAACACCTCGTCTGTCGAGACATGGTGGAAGCGGAAGGAGGCGCGGGCCTCGGCGTCGAGCTCGCGCCAGTAGCGCCGGACCGTCTCGAGCAGCCGGAAGGTGCCGACGACGTTGGTTTCGATGAAGGGGGAAGGATCGTCGATCGACCGGTCGACGTGGCTTTCGGCGGCGAGATGGACCACGGCGCCGACCTTCTCGTCGCGCAGGATGCCGGCGACGAGTGGCTCGTCGGCGATGTCGCCGTGGACGAAGCGGTGATTGGCGGCACCCTCGATCGGCGCAAGGCTGGTCAGCGTGCCCGAGTAGGTCAGCTTGTCGAGGGTCACGACGTGGCGCCCAGCCGCCACCAGGCGACGAACGAGCGCGGAGCCGATGAAGCCCGCACCGCCCGTGACCAGGATGGCGCTCACGCGAACAGCTCCGCGTCCTTCAGCAAGGGCGAGGCCTGGTCCTTGGCCGACCGCAGCCACTGTTCGGGCGCGAGCGGCCAGGTGATGCCGATGGCAGGGTCGTCCGGCCTGATCGTGCGCTCACGCTCCGGGTCGTAGGGTGCAGTGACCTTGTAGAAGACTTCGCTGCCCGGCTCGAGCGCAAGGTATCCGTGGGCGAAGCCGGCCGGGATGAGCAGCTGGTTCCAGCCCTCCTCGGACAGTTCCAGGCCGACCCACTTGCCAAAGCCAGGGCTGGAACGGCGGATGTCCACCGCCACGTCGAACACACGGCCGCGAACCACCCGCACCAGCTTGGCCTGGGCCGAGGGCGGGAGCTGATAGTGCAACCCGCGGAGCACCCCTTGCCCGGAGCGGCTGTGGTTGTCCTGCACGAAGGCGTAGTCGAGGCCGGCCTGCGTCCAGCTGGCGGCATTCCACACTTCCGAGAAGAAGCCGCGGTCATCGCCGAGGCGCCTTGGGACGATCTCCAGCACGCCGGGAAGCGCGGTCTTCCGGACGTCAAGCATCGCCGAACTCACGGGCGCGACGGCGGAGGTAGGCGGCATAGTCGGTGTCGCCAAGCTGGCCGGCACGCGCGGTGACG
>Ga0210040_10010669_pt1 | contig 10504 bp, 5 predicted proteins | sample CryGeyCG12114_NA_FD_185462 | JGI IMG/M metagenome (GOLD analysis project Ga0210040, IMG submission 185462) | Groundwater microbial communities from aquifer - Crystal Geyser CG19_WC_8/21/14_NA (SPAdes) (version 2) | ecosystem: Environmental > Aquatic > Deep subsurface > Groundwater | place: USA...
CCCCGCCGTTCTGGTCCGCCGGCAAGCCCACCGGGCACGACGTCGCGGGCCTGCCCCTGCTCGCCGCCGACCCGCCGCAGGCCGGCAAGGCGATGGTGGTGTCCCAGGGCTGCGACCTGGTGAAGCAGACGTTCCCGTTTGTCACCGTCGTCCCCGTCTACGACGCATCGGGCATCCTCACCCGCGACCAGCAGGCCAGCGCGAAGGCGGGCGGGACCTGGCACCTGGTGCACCTCACCAGCGACTGGGCCGCCGGCGGCTTCTGGGTCGCGGACCTGCGGCTTGAGACCGCGATCGACAAGTCCCTGCTCGTCCCGGCCACCCCAGCGGAGGCCTTCGCCGACGAGACCGGCTACGCGAAGCTCTCCGAGCGGCTCGCCGCCGGCAGGCTCCGCGCCGCCGTCCCCGACCCATGCAGGAACCACGTCGTCGCACCGCTCAAGGAGCACCTCGCGGGCCGGGTCGCCGCCGGGGCGACGCCGCTCGCGGGGGTCCGCGAGGTCCGGGTCCAGTACAACCACCCGACCGCCCCGACCGCCGTCACGCTGTTCGTCGTCTCCGAGGAGGGCGCGGCTCCCGACCAGCAGGAGTGGCAGGCCGCGTTCGACGTCGTGCACCAGGCCGCCGCCGCAGCGGGGATCGCCCTGACCGGACCCGACATCGGGTCGCTCTGGGACATGTCCGCTGCGGACTACGTCAACAGCGCGCCCGTGGACGACGCCGACTCGTCGTGACCCCACCTCGGGCGCGACCGCCCGAGGGACTAGGCGGGACCCCGGCCCCCTTCGGGTCGGGGGACGGGCCACTCCCAGTCCTCGTTCCAGGCGAGCCGGTCGATGCCTGGTCCCGGCGGAGCCCGAGGTCCCGCTCGGCGGCGACACGGACGAGCAGCCGCCTGAGCTGAGAGCACCGGCCGAGCACGAGGGGGCCTAGTAGTTCTCCTTGACGTATGCGTAGGCGCGGTCGAAGACGTCACCCTTGGTTCCGAGGCCCTGGCGGGCGAGGACGAGGCGGATCTCGCGGCGGATGTCGCGGTCGCCCTTGACGCTCTCCTGCCAGCCGAGGAACGACACGTCCCGCACGATCCTGTCGATGTCGGTGACGATCCGCTCGATGATCGCGGGGGCGGTGTCGGGGGCGAGCTCGTTGAAGAGCTGGGTGAGCGCGCCGACGTTCGGGTCGGGCAGCAGCCCGGGCGTGAGGTCGTCGAGCCGGTCCTCGTCCTCGGCCTTGACGGCGGCGGTGAGGTCTTTCGCGAGGTCGAGGAGCTTCTTGAGGAACTCGACCGACTCGGCGGCTTCGGCGAGCTTGTGGCGGCGGAGCTCGTCGAGCCGGCGGGCGAGCGACTCGTAGACGGGGTGCTGCACGGGGCCGCGCCCCCGGAGCCGCTTCTCGATGGTGTCGAGGACCTCGGCAGCGGTCGGCGGGTCGTCCTGGTCGCCGCCTTCGACGATGAGCCCGAGCTGCTTGATCGCCTTGAGGGCGCCCTCGTCGAGGACGATCTCGTCGGGCCCGGCGGCGGTGATGTCGAACTGCTCGACGTGCGCGGCGATGAGGTCGACGGTCTTCGCGCCGAGCCGACGCCAGAGCAGGGCGTTGCTGCCGCCGGACGGCTGGACCGACGTGTAGATCTTCGCGAGCCAGCGGTAGTCGGCCTCGTAGGGCCGCAGGGCGGTGTCGGGCCAGAGGAACTCGAACAGGGCCTCGGCCCGCATGAACTGGGCGGCGAACTCGTCCCGTTCCTCGGCGGTCCGGAGGCGCTCCTGGGCGGCCTGGAGCGTCTCGAAGCCGCTGCTGGCCCGGTCGATCCCGGCGAACCGCTCCAGCGCGTCGGCGATGGCCTCCGCGAGCTCGGCGTACAGCTCGCCGGCGTCGGTCGGGTTCTGCTTCTTGCCGCCCTTGTTCGTGATGTTGAGGGCCTTCGCGAGCTCGGTCCCGAGGCCGACGTAGTCGACAACGAGGCCGTACCGCTTCTCCTGTCCGGTGACCGGGTTCGTGTACCGCCGGTTGGTCCTGGTGACGGCCTGGAACAGGTTGTGGGCCTTCAGCGGCTTGACGAGGTAGAGCACGCCCTCGATCGGCGCGTCGAAGCCGGTGAGGAGCTTCGCGGTGACGATCAGGAAGCGCAGCGGGTCGTGGACGTCGCGGAACCGGTCCTTGAGGTCGTTCTCGGCGGTCCGGTCCCGGTCGAACTCCTGCCACTCGTCCGGGTCGGCGTCCTTGCCGGCGCTGACTGTCATGACGACGGTCGACTCCTCCCCGTCGGTCAGGAGCGCGTCGATGGCCGTCTTGTAGGCGACGCACAACGCGCGGTCGTACACGACGACCTGGGCCTTGAGGCCGAGCGGCGCGACCTTCTGCCGGTAGTGGTCGACGATGTCGGCGGCGACCTTCTCGACCCTGCCGGGCAGGCTGAACCAGACCCCCGCGGTCCCGGCCTTGCGGGCGACGTACTCGGCCTCGATCTCGTCGAGGCCCTCCGCCGCGATGAGCTCGGCGTACGCGGCGTCGAGCTCGTCCTGCCGGATGTGCTCGCTCTGGAGCCGGGTCTCGACGTGGACGGGCAGCGTCGCCCCATCCCCGATGGACCGTTCCGGAGAGTACCGGTTGAGGACGCCGCCGGGGTCGTCGGGGTGGCCGAACAGGTCCCAGGTATTGCGGTCCTTATCGGACACCGGCGTGCCGGTCAGCCCGATGAAGTTGGCGTTCGGCAGCGACGACCGCATGTCCTCCCCGAGCCGGCCCTCGGTCGTCCGGTGCGCCTCGTCGACCATGACGACGACGTTGCGGCGGTCCGTGAGCAGGCCGGCGTCCTTGAAGCGGAAGATCGTCGTGACGATCACCCCGCGCTGGTCGCCGCTGAGCATCGACCGGAGCTCCGCGCCGGTCTCGGCCTTCTTGAGCCCGCCGACGCCGGCGGACGCGAACTCGCCGGAGATCTGCTCGTACAGGTCGATCCTGTCGAGCACGACGACGATCGTCGGGGCGTCGAGGGCGAGGTCGCGCCGGAGCTTCGCGGACGCGAATGCCATCGCCAGGGTCTTGCCCGACCCCTGGTGGTGCCAGATCAGGCCCTTGTGCCGCTCCGGGTCCTTGACCCTGGTGACGATCGCCTGGACCGCCTCGACCTGCGGGTAGCGGGGCACGACCTTGCGGGTCTTCGTGGTGCCGGCCGACGCGACGGTCTGGAAGAACGTGAAGTCCCGCAGAATGCCGAGGACGCTCTCGGGCGAGAGCAGCAGTTCGACCGAGCGCAGGACGTTCTTGAGCCCGGGCAGCGGCTGATCGTCGGTCGTGTCGCCCCAGGCGAGCCACTCCTCCGCCGGTTGCCGGATGGCTCCGTAGCGGAGCTCTTTCCCCTCGGTCGCGTAGGACAGGACGTTCGGCACGAACCAGCCGGGGGTCTTCGTCTCGTACGCCTCGTGTATGTCCTTAGCGCCGTTCAGCCAGGACACTGACTTGCTGACCGGCGTCTTGGCCTCGCCGGTCACCAGCGGGAACCCGTTGACGAAGTGCACGACGTCGTACCGGCGGGTGTCCGCGCCGACGTAGGTCACCTCGTCGGAGACGACGAGCCGGTTCGACCGGACGTCGCCGAAGTCGATCAGCCGGACCGGCAGGAAGTGGTCGGTCCCGACGAACTTGTGCGACACGAGCCCGCGCAGCCACTCCGACATTGCCTTGTTCGACGCGACGAGGCCGTCGTCGCCGACGGCGAGAACGGCCGCTCGGAGCCGGGGCAGGACCTCGTTCACGCGATCGGGCCGTTCCGCGATCACGGGGTTTAGGCGCACCAGCGCCTCAACGACGTGGTCCTCGATCATCACCTGCTGCGGACCGCGGCCGAGGCTGCCCGGCGCCACATAGGCCCACCCAAGGTCCGGCTTGCGGAGCCTGTCGACGACGGCGTCCTGCACGGTCCGCTCGTTAGGTCCGGGCACTAGACCGCCTCCCGCTCGAAGATCTCGGCGGCCAGGGAGTGCTTGAGGCTCCTGGCGGTCGCGCTGGCGGTCGCGAGCCGGGTCCGCGTCTCCTCGATCTCCGCTGCCACCTCGATCACGGCCTTCCTGACGGGGTCCGGCGCCAAGGGCAGCTCCATCGCCCGCAGCGTCTTGAGGCCGAGGTTCTTGAGTCCTGTCGAGCCGCTGGTCGAGTCCCGCAGGCGGTGCTGCACATGGGGGGCCCTCAACCAGGTGGTGGTGTAGAGCGCTGCGTCCTCGTCGGCGCAACGGACCCCGATGAGAAACGACGCGAAGACGTGGCCCTCCTGGGCTGCGGAGGCGCGAAACGCGTTGCCGATCCGCTCGACGTTTCCGTTGCTGCCGACCATCAGGATGTGCCTGCCCGTCAGGGCCTTGCGTTCGCGGTCGCGCTCGCTCACACCGGTCAGGTAGAGCCGGTCCGTCATGTCGATGGCGTCGCGCTGCACGTTGCCGATCCGCACCACCGGTGTCCGGTCGGCAGCGGGCCGGACGCTCTCCTGCTCTTTCGCCCACGAGACCCCACGGTCGACGGCTGCCACGTCCTCCAGCTTCGCCCGAGGCCACTGCTCCGCCGCCGGTCCGAACACCTCGTCCGCGAGCCCGCGCTCCAGATCAGTGAGGGCCGCGAACCGGCTCTGCGCGCAACGCGCGGCCTCGTCGGCGGCGGTCAGCGTCGCGACGACCTCGTCCTGCCGGGCCGAGTCGTCCGGCACCAGGATCCGCAGCGCCTTGAGCGCGGTCTGCGTGATCAGGGGCTGGGTCGTGCCCGTCTTGATCGAGGAGTAGTCCACGGCCTGGAGCGCGTAGTACAGGTAGTCGAGGGTCACGCCCGGCTTGGGCTGGACGACCAGCGCGTTGTCGGACACCCAGGCCGGCCCCTGCGTCCTGTGGACCTCCCCGCATGCGCCGACGCGCCCCACGGTGATGACCGGCGCGTCCTGGGACGGCTCCAGCGTCCGGCCGATGAGGCCGTTCGCCCCGTAGACCGGGACGCTCCCGTCGGCCACGCGCTGCGCCGGCGGGAGGAACTTCCCCGAGGCGAACTGGGCGACGTCAGCGAGCGCCTTGCTCTCGCTCACGCCTCGTTCCCTCGCTCGGCGAGGAGCCGCTCGACAGCGGACCGCAGGGCGGACTCCGCGACAGAGGCCTGGGCAGACGCGTCGATGAACGCTTCCCACGCGTCGCCGACCGGCATGACGTCGCTGGCAGCCCCGGCGAGGTAGGCGGGGAAGTTGAGCGACCAGTCCTGGTCCTTGACGTCTCCCAGGCTCACGAGGCGGGACTCGATCCCGTTGTGCGCCCCGACGTCCAAGCTGCTGACCATGTCGACGACGGCGTCGACGTCCTCGGGCCGCAGGTGGTTCTGCCGCCGCCCCTTGTCGAAGCGCTTGGAGGCGTCGACGAGCAGGACGTGCCCCTTCTCGGCCTCGGTCTTGTTGGCCTTGAAGACCATGAGGCAGGCGGGGAGCTGCGTCGAGTAGAACAGGTTGGGCGGGAGCGCGATCACCGACGCCAGCAGGTCGGTGCCGAGGATGCACTCCCGCATGCCCTTCTCGACGCCTCGGAACAGGACGCCGTGCGGCATGACGACGCCCACCCGGCCCTTGTCGTGGATTGAGGCGAGCATGTGCTGGATCCAGGCGTAGTCGCCAATGGAGGCGGGCGGGAGGCCGCAGGACGCCCGTTGGAAGGGGTCGGAGGCCCAGAGCTCGGCGCCCCAGTCCTTGAGGCTGAACGGCGGGTTGGCGAGCACGATGTCGAAGCGGGTGAGCTGACCCTCCGCGTCGCGGAACTTGGGCTCCCGCAGGGTGTCCCCCCGAAGGATCTTGAAGTCCTCGATGTCGTGCATGAACAGGTTCATGCGGGCGATCGCCGCGGTGGTGAGGTTCACCTCCTGCCCGTACAGCCGGAGCGTTCGGGTGTCCCCGCCCGACTCGGCGACCTCGTTGACCGCTTCCACGAGCATGCCGGCGCTGCCGCAGGCGGGGTCGTAGATGCTCTCGCCGGGCTGGGGGTCGAGCAGGCGGGTGAGGAGACGGACCACTGCTCGGGGCGTGAAGAACTCGCCGGCCTTCTTCCCGCTGGCCTCGGCGAACTCCCTCAGCAGGTACTCGTATGCCTGACCCAGCATGTCGTGGCTGACCGCGTTCGGGTCGAGGGGGATGCCGTTGAAGATGTCGATGAGTCGCACGAGCGCGTGCTCGGGCAGGCGCTCCTTGTTCGCCCAGCCGACCTCTCCGAAGATCCCCGCGAGGCTGCTCGGGTTGGCCTCCTGAATCCGGTCGAGCATGAGTTGCAGGGCATAGCCGACGTTCTCCGCAGCCTTGCGAAGGTCCGACCAGTGGCACCCCTCGGGCATGTCGAACCGGTGGTAGTCCGCGTCCGCCTCGGGCGGCACCGGCGAGGGCGCGTAGTCGGATTGAGCCTGTACACGCTCCGCGTCCCAGTTGTCGGACAGCCGCTTCAGGAACAGCAGCGGGAACACGTACTGCTTGAAATCCGCCGGGTCCACGGGGCCGCGAAGGCTGTTCGCGGCGGCCAGCAGCTTCGCGTCGAGCTCGGTCTGGGTGAGTGCCACCGGGTGCCCCTGGTTCCTGTTCGCCATGCACGCCTGATCGGCGCCCTGTCGTGCTCGCGGGCCACCGTAGGCGGTCGTGTCCGGTTCAGCCCGTGTCCTGGGCCCGTTGCCCGCGCGGGTTCCGGGACAACGTGCTGCCACTGCCTGAGCGCCCGATCGTTGACGGCGCTCGGCGACGGGGCACAAGCCGGCCCGCCACGTTGCCCGAGCACGTCCGGAAACGATCGTTACTGGCTCGTGCTGAACCTTGTGCCAGAAGCAGCAGGGCACCAGAGCGACGATGCCCCTGAGGTGTCCGTCACGCAGTCGGGTCGGCGTCGGGTCTGGCACGCGCCTAGCGAAATGCGACCGCTCGGTGCACCGTCACCGTCATGCCGACGTACGTCACGGCTACGGCTGCGATCACGGAAGCCCAGACCTCGGGGGTGCTGTTGAAGTTCGTGCTGCCTGCTACCGCCACGCCGACGGCAGCGGCGAGAGTAGTGCCAATCGGCACCGCCACGGCCGTGCCGCGAGCGACGGCCGCGCCCTTGCCCGGCAGGGCGAGCCGCGCGGAGGCCCAGACGGCCAGGCCCCACCCCACGGACGCCCCAATCGCGTACAGAGCAACGGCCTGCAAGCGGTCGCTGGCGCTGGTGCCGTCGATGGCCTCGTACTGCGTCAAGATCATGGTGGCACCGCCAAAGGCTCCGACCAGCCCAGTCGCCACGAGCATGGCAGCGAAGGTCGCGGGCCGGACACGCAGCAGAGGCCTCACGTCGCTCATCCTGAGCCATCAGCACGCAGGTTGACCAGCATGAACATGACGCCGGGCGCTTGCCGCACCTGTCCCTGAACACGCCGCAGGCACGCATCCCGCTTGTGCGGCTGTCTGACATGGTCGCGATCGTTGGCCGCGCGAGGGAACCGGCAAAGGTCACTGTCGGTGGCGCCTAGCAGAGGGTGCCCGAAACGACCGTTAGCGGTACACCGTTCAGGCCCGGCCCCATGATCGTTCGGAATCTTAGGAGACGGCAGGAGATGATGCGGACGAGGGGCTCAACCCTCCGAGTCAGCCAGAAGCACGTCGTCGAGGCTCGCCTCGGCCAGGGACAGCGTTTCCTCGCCTGTCACGGCGTAACGACGTCGCTGGGCCTCGAGTCTGCCGCGCTCCTGAGCGAAGTCGGGATCCGGGATGTCTGACTCGGCGCCGCGCATGGCAACTATGGCCTCGTCAAGCACCCGAAGCATCGAGAAGCGTTTGGCGAAGACGACTCCGACGTCCGCAAGTGCTCGGTAGTTATAGCGGTCTGTTGGCTGGCGACTAATGCATGCCTTCGCCAAGCGTTCGGCTTCAAGCAGCATCGCCTGCCGGTCCTCGTCGAGGATGCCCGCGAGATGCTCCGCGCGCCGCATCGCGAGAATCGCTCGGTACCTGTTGATGATGTTGTCCTCGCCGATCTCCTTTCGTGAGTTCGTGATTGCGCGGTCCGCCTCTGGTAGATCGTTCTCTTTGAGGAAGAGGCGCACCAGGCGGCGTCTCGGTGTCCGTTCAGCAGGGACTACGGCGATCAGCTTGTGCAGCAGCACCTTCTGGCGCTCTACGTCGCTCAGGCGATTGATTCCCATGTCGTTGGAGGCGATAGCGCGTGCTGTCTCGAGTTCGATATGGACTGTCGGATTGAGTCCCTCGATCAGTCGCTCTAGCAGTTGGTACAGCTCGTCCTGCTCCGCGAACTTGTAAGTCGCGATCACCGCCGCGATCACGTCGTGGCGCGTGGCCCAGCCGTAGAGGCCCATGGAATGGTTCACATCGTACTCACCGACGACGTCCTCCATCTGCCCTAACAGTCCCTGCAAGCCTCCTGCGTCTACACCGGTCAGGCGAACAACGAGCTGTCGGTGCACCTTGCCGCCCATTGCTTGTACGGCGGCTACATGTCGGTACACGTCACGGGCAGGAGGCTCCAGATCTGCAAACTCCTGCAGCAGGATATTGTCAAGATTCTCGTTCCGAAAGATATTCTTGAGGCAGACGAACATGTCTGCGCTACACCGGTCGCGAAGTCGGCGCACCTTGTCGAGGCGCCCAAGCAGAAGAAAGTCATCCTCAACGAGCTTGCGGATCTCGGCCTGCTGATCAACTAGGTTGACCATCTCGCTGATGTCCAGATCCGTGAGGAGGGATAGGCGCTCGAGTGATCCACGCGTGAAGAAGTACTTTGACTTCGCGCGTGTTTTCCAGACCGTGCTGTTGGCTGTGAGAAGCACGCGGAGGTGTGGCCGCTCCAGGGTCCCCAAGCCATCTACGAGACGGTTCACGGCGCTCAGGTGGGGCGCGCAGTCGTCGATCAGCAAGATGCCCTGTCGGTTGGCGGCACGCAGGGCAGCCTCCACCTCTAGCCAGCCGTCGGCGTCAAGGGGGAAAGAGTTGGAGTGTTCCCAGCAGGCGAAGCCTTCCTGAGCACGCCGAAGCATCAAGGCTCGTGCTAAAGACGTCTTCCCAACGCCAGCAGCACCAGAAAGGACGACGAGGAATCCGCGTGCACCTGTCTGGGCAGCTTGCAGCCGATTCTCAACGGCACGTCGGATAGTGAAGCCGTGCTGAATGTCCGCATACGTCGCGGGCGAGCCATTGAATAGCCGAGTCGGGCTGGCGGTCAGCTCGGCTGCGTGAAGCACGTTTACGGTCGTCGTGACGAGTTGAGAGGGCAGGCTGTCCGGTGCTCGTGTCGACGTGGAGTGCGCGACGCGGGGCGCCCCCCTTCCGGCGCGAGTCAAGGCGAGTAGCAGGTGCTCTAAGGCGCCCTGTATTACGATGATTCCTCGCTGCGCGTATAATTGGGCTCGGTCTTCGTCGTACTCGTAAGCAAGCAGGAAGACCCGGCCTGGAACGCCCTGTTCTCGTAGAGCGCTGACCTCTTTGGCCAGGTCTTTGAGGTGGGTGTCACGTAGGGACTGGCCGACGATCAGAGTATCGGCCGTCATCATGTGCTGGGCCAAGCTATTGAATAGAGCTTGGCGATACTTCGCAACTTCGTCGTAGTCCGCCTCCGTCAGCAACATGCGCGAGTGCGAGCCGTCTGCTACGTCTTGCGTCAGGCACCCGTGGATCTTGTACAGATGGGCTGACTGTGCCTGGCTTCTGGAGAAGTCGAAATTTGATCGAATAACGGCTAGCTCGCGCTTGGCTCCTTGGTAGGCGTCTTCGACGAGGCGATCGAAATTCGTCGAGTAGATGGCTCGCCAGTCGAAGTCCGGCAACGCCAGCAGTCCGCCTGTGGGCTTCAGGTCCGCGAGTCGTGTCCGGACACTCTCAACCAGGGCGGCTCTCCCAAGCCTGTTCTCGTAGATGCCAGAAACCTCAGCTAGGTCGTCGCCCTCAGGTGGTGGGGTGAGTCGAGTCGCGAGGTAGCGAGCGAGGGCGGCCCCTGTTGGGGCACCGGACGGGATGGACGCGCCTGCGCCGAGCAGAAGCACTGCTTGGTTGGGAGTGATGGTCTGGGCAAGTGCGTCGACGTCCAAGGCGGATCCTCACGGCGAGTAGCTACTTCAGCATCCTGTCGCAAGTGGACGCTATTGACCAGAAGTGTGCGATCCGCGCGCCGAGGCAAGCGAGGACCACTCGAGTAGGGACCGAAGGGGAGGCCGCACCAAGAGCAGCTGCAGACGAAGCCCCTAACGTTCGTTTGTGGGCCGGTCCTCCGACCGTTCCGCGCCGGTCGTGCTGCGGCCGACTGCCGCGCTCGGTGGCCGGAGGTGCCGTGTAGCGCAACTGGTGTCCGGAACCTGTGTTTCGTGATCGAGCCGCTTGCAACGTTTGCAGTACGGTCCGCTTCAGTGTGAGGGTGCTGGCGCCGCAGTGGGTTGCGGTTGTTGGGATCCTGGTCTTGGTGGAGTTGGCTCCTACGGTCCGTGCCGCCTGCGCTCGTGGGTCGGCCAGCATGCGTTGTGCCGCTTCGCC
>Ga0210040_10010670_pt1 | contig 10503 bp, 9 predicted proteins | sample CryGeyCG12114_NA_FD_185462 | JGI IMG/M metagenome (GOLD analysis project Ga0210040, IMG submission 185462) | Groundwater microbial communities from aquifer - Crystal Geyser CG19_WC_8/21/14_NA (SPAdes) (version 2) | ecosystem: Environmental > Aquatic > Deep subsurface > Groundwater | place: USA...
CGGCGTAGGCGGCGGCGGGCTTGAGTTCGCCGAGCAGCGGGTGTGTGGGGTCGATCGCCTCCAGCGCCGCGCGGTAGCGGGCGAGCCGCTCGGCCTTCTCGGCAAGGCGGAAGCCGATCGAGGCGGACCAGGTGATGTCGGTCCGCCCGTCCATGTCGTAGCCGACCCAGCTGGCGAAGCGGAACGGCAGCGGGTTGAAGGCGTGCCAGTCCTCCGGCCAGCGCTGCTGCGCCTGACCGAGGAGCGTCTCGACGATCCGGTCGCGCGCATCCTGCGCATGGGCCATGGCGCGCATCGCCTGCTCATGCTCGTGCGCAAGGGTGATCGGCGGGCGACCGGCCGACGCAACGCAGGGCGCATCGTCGATCGGCTGGTCGCTGCTGGCGGCGGCGGCGACCGCTTCGGATTGCGCCGGCGTGAGCAGGAAAGTCGGGTGCGCAGTGAACACCGCATGCAGCTGCGGGCGTTCCCACCGGGCGCGGAAGGCGGCGAAATCCTCCTCCGCCAGATCCTCCTTCAGCGCCTGGATATTGGCGCGCAGGTCGACGGGCTGGACGAGGCAGCGCAGCCGCTCCGCCCGGGCGCGCAGGCCCTCGCACTGGAGTTCGGCGATCAGCGCCTCGCAATCGTCCAGCGTCAGCCGATGACTCTCGAGCAGCCGCGAGAGGTCCAGCGAGAGCTGGAACACCGGGTTGAACAGCGGCGTCTCTTCGGTGCGCTGGTGGAGGAGCTGCAGTCGATCGAGAAGATCGGCGACCGACGTCATCGCGCGAGCTGGGAGGCTTCGCGCGCCAGCGTTTCGATCCGGTCGGGCGGGGCACCCTTGGGCGCGACCCAGCTTCCGCCGACGCACAGGACCGGGTCCAGCGCCAGCCAGTCCGGCGCGTTCTCCAGCGAAATGCCGCCGGTGGGGCAGAAGCGGCACTGGCCGAAGGGGGCGGCGAGGGCCTTCAGCGCCGGGATGCCGCCGGCGGCGGTGGCGGGGAAGAACTTGAAGTGGGTGAGGCCGAGGTCGAGGCCGCGCATGATGTCACCCGCGGTGGCGATGCCGGGGAGGAACGGTACCTCTGCCCGGATGGCCGCCTTCGCCAGCTTCTTGGTGAGGCCGGGGGAGACGATGAACTCGGCGCCGGCGTCCAGCGCGGCATCGAGATCGCGCTGGTTGGTGACGGTGCCCGCGCCGACGATGGCGCCCTCCACCTGCTTCATTTCGCGGATTGCATCGAGGGCAGAAGGGGTGCGCAAGGTCACTTCCAGCACTTGCAAGCCGCCTGCAACCAGCGCCCGGGCGAGCGGAAGTGCTTCGGAAACATCCTCCACCACCAGCACGGGAATGACGGGTGCAGTGCGCATGATGCGCTCTATCGGGCTTTTGGTGATCGGGGTCACAGGACGGGCTCCATCGGGCCATGCTCCATCTGGAAAGCGGCGACGGCGCCAAACAGGCCGGGCTGCGGGTGGACGATCAGCTTGACGGGGATGCCGGACATCATCTGCTCATACCGCCCCTTGAAGCGGAAGCGCTCGGCAAAGCCGGAGGACGGCAGCAGCTCTCGCATGCGATAGCCGAGGCCGCCGGCGATCACCACCGCGCTCGCCCCGTGCGCCAGCGCGTAATCGCCGGCGACGCTGCCGAGCGAGAGGCAGAAGCGGTCGATCGCGGCGGCGGCGAGGCTGTCTTCTCGCGCGAGGCCCCGCTCCCAGATCGTGCGGTCGTCCAGCTGGGGAGCGGGGCGCTTCTCCAGCGCGGCGAGGGCGGCGTGGATCTCGACGATGCCGGGGCCGGAGACGACCCTCTCGGTCGAAACGCGCCGGTGGCGCTCGCGCAAACGGGCGAGGATCAGGTCGTCGATATGGTCGACCGGTGCGAAATCCACATGCCCGCCCTCGGTCGCCTGGGCGAGATAGGCGCGGGTGCCGCTCTTGGTGGCGAAGCGGTGGAAATGCGCGACGCCGAGCCCGGTGCCGGGGCCGATCACGCTGATCGTGCCGAGCTCCGGCAGCGGACGGTCGGGCCCGGCGAGGTGGACGAGCTGGTCATCCGGCGCCCGCGCGACGGCATGGGCGACGGCGGCGAAATCGTTGAGCACGGTGACCGCGTCCAGCCCCAGCTGGTCATCCAGGGCGCCAGTGCGCAGGACCCAGCTGTTGTTGGTCATCCGCACCGTCTCGCCGGTGACCGGTCCGGCGATGGCGATCGCGGCGGCGCGGGGGACGGGCGCGGAGCAGCGGCGCTCGAACTCCTCCCACGCGGTCTGCAGGCTCGCATAGTCCGAGGTGTGGAGCGTGACAGGCTCATCGATGGCGATCACGCCGCCCGCGCCGATCGACGCGAGGGCGAAGCGGGCGTTCGTGCCGCCGATATCGACCGCGACCAGGGAGGTCATCGGGTGCTCTCCGGCAGCGCGAGGATCTGCGCAGCGCCTCTCACAGCCCGGCCAGGGCGAGCATGGCAGAGCCGCCCTTCTCGGCCTCGTCCGCACCGATGCGGAACATGCCGAACAATTCGCGGCCGGTGCCGACTTCCGCGACCGGGGCGGGGGCAGGGGTGCGGGTGGCAAGGTCGGCGGTGGTGGAGAGCGTGCCGTCCTCGGCCGAGAGACGCACCACGTCCCCGTCGCGCAGATAGGCCAGCGGCCCCCAATTGCCGTTCACGTCCACCAGCGCCTCCGGGCTGCAATGGATCGCCGCCGGCACCTTGCCGCTGGCGCCGCTCATCCGTCCATCCGTGACAAGGGCGACGCGATAGCCTCGGTCCTGCAGCACGCCGAGCACCGGCGTCAGCTTGTGCAGCTCCGGCATGCCGTTGGCGCGCGGGCCCTGGAAGCGGACGACGACGACCACGTCCCGGTCCAGCTCCCCGGCGGCAAAGGCCTTCGCCACGTCGGGCTGGGTGTGGAACACGCGGCACGGCGCTTCCACCGTCCAGCGTTCGGCATCGACGGCGCTGGTCTTGAAGCAGGCCCGGCCGAGATTGCCCTGCACCAGCCGCATGCCCCCATCGGCCTGGAACGGCGTGGAGACGGGGCGCAGCACCTCTTCATCGCCCGAGGGGCCGGGGTCGCGCCACCCGAGCGTATCGCCATCGAGCCACGGCTCCTGCGCGAAGGCGGTGAGGTCGTCCCCGAAGATGGTCTTGATGTCGCGGTGGAGCAGGCCGGCATCGAGCAGCTCGCGCACCACGAAGCCGAGCCCGCCGGCGGCCTGGAACTGGTTCACGTCCTTGGCCCCGTTGGGATAGGCGCGCACGATCAGCGGTGTCGCGTGGCTCAGCTCTGCCATATCGTTCCAGTCGATCTGGATTCCGGCCGCACGGGCGAAGGCAGGGATGTGGAGCGCGTGGTTGGTGGAGCCGCCGGTCGCGAGCAGCCCGACCACGGCGTTGACGACGGAGCGCTCGTCCACGCACTCGGCCAGCGGGCGGTAGTCGCTCCCGTCGCGGCCGATCTGGGCGAGCTGGTGGACCGAAGCGCGCACCAGCGCCTGCCGCAGCGGCGTGCCGGGATTGATATAGGCCGCGCCTGGCAGTTGCAGGCCCATCATCTCCAGCATCATCAAATTGGAGTTGGCGGTGCCGTAGAAGGTGCAGACGCCCGGCGAATGATAGCTCTTGGCTTCGCTCTCCAGCAGCTGAGCGCGCGTCGCCTTGCCCTCCGCATAGAGCTGGCGGACGCGCTGCTTCTCCTTGTTGGCGATGCCCGTCGGCATCGCGCCCGCGGAAATGAACAACTGAGGCAGGTAGCCGAAGCGCAGGCCGCCGATCAGCAGGCCGGGCACGATCTTGTCGCACATGCCGAGCATCGCCACGCTGTCATACATCGCGTGGCTGAGGCTGACGGCGGTGGCGAGCGCGATCACGTCCCGGCTGAAGAGGGAGAGCTCCATCCCCTCCAGCCCCTGCGTCACACCGTCGCACATCGCAGGCGTGGCGCCGGCGACCTGGCAGGTGGCGCCGACCTCGCGCGCCCAGATCTTCATCTGCGGCGGATAGGCGGCGTAGGGCTGATGGGAGGAGATCGTGTCGTTGTAGGCGGTAACGACGCCGATATTCGGCCCGCGCTGGGTGGCAATGCTCTCCTTGTCGTCGCCCATCGCGGCGAAGCCGTGGGCGAGGTTGGAGCAGGGGAGGGCAGTGTTGCGGTCCGCGTGGCGCTCGCCCTCGCTGCGCATCAGCTCGAGATAGCGGCTGCGGCTGTCGCGCGAGCGCTCGATGATGCGGTCGGTGACGTGGGCGATAGCGGGGTGGAGGTTACTCATGCCAGCTCACTCCGTCGCGTTCGGCCAGCGCGATCGCCGCGCTGGGGCCCCAGCTGCCGGCGCTGTAGGTTCGGGGGGTGAGCCCCTCCTCCTGCCACAGCGTGCGGATGCCGTCGATCCAGCGCCATTGCGCCTCTACCTCGTCGCGCCGGACGAACAGCGTCTGGTCGCAGTCGATCAGGTCCAGCAGCAGCCGCTCGTAGGCGATGCGTCGCTCGCGCCCGGAAAAGGCGTCCGCCAGCGAGATGTTGAGCGGCACCTGGCGCAGGCTCATCCCGTGCCGGTCCAGCCCCGGCACCTTGGCCATCAGCGAGAGGGTGATGTTCTCCTCCGGCTGGATGCCGATGAGCAGCTGGTTGGCCCGCGTGCGCGCGCCCTTGAAGATCGAGTGCGGGATGGGGCGGAACTGCACCACGATCTCCGTCACCCGCTCCGGCAGCCGCTTGCCGGTGCGCAGGTAGAACGGCACGCCCTGCCAGCGCCAATTGTCGACATGGGCCTTCAGCGCGACGAAGGTCTCGGTCTCGCTGTCGCGCCCCAGCTCCTCGTCATAGCCGGGGACGAACTTGCCGCCGACCGCGCCGGAGCGGTACTGGCCGGTCACGCTCTCGCTGGCGGAGAGCGGGCGCAGGGCGCGCAGCACCTTCACCTTCTCGTCCCGCACCGCGCCCGCATCGAAGCTGACCGGCGGCTCCATCGCCACCAGCGCCAGGAGTTGCAGCATGTGGTTCTGCACCATGTCCCGCAGCGCGCCCGTGCCTTCGTAATAGTCCGCCCGGTCTTCCAGCCCCACCGTTTCGCCCACCGTGATCTGGACGTGAGCAATGTGCTGCGCATTCCACAGCGGCTCGAACATCAAATTGGCGAAGCGCAGGGCGATGAGGTTCTGCACCGTCTCCTTGCCGAGATAATGGTCGATGCGGAAGATCCGCTGCTCCGGGAAGGCGCCGGCGACGGCATCGTTGATCGCCTGGCTGGAGGCGAGATCGTGGCCGAGCGGCTTTTCCAGGCTGATGCGCGCGTCGCTGCCTGTCAGCCCGGCGCGGGCGAGGCCCGCGATGCTCTGCTCGAACAGGCTGGGGGCGGTGGAGAGGAAGATCGCGAGGCCGTCCGTGCGATGCTCTGCCACCTTGGCCGCGAGCTGGTCGAACCCTTCGGGCGTGGTCACGTCCAGCTGCTGGTAGCTGAGGCGGTTGAGGAAGTCCGCCATCGGAGGGCGCCGCTTGTCCGGCAGATATTTCTCCACCGCCTCGCGCGCGAAGTTGCGGAACTGCTGGTCGCTCATTTCCGAGCGCGCGGTGCCGACGATGTGCAGCCGCTCCTCCAGCAGCCCGTCCGCATCAAGCGCGCAGAGCGATGGCAGCAGCATCCTCTGGGAGAGGTCGCCGGTCGCGCCGAACAGCAACAGGGTGCCGGCTTTCGATGTCATGGCTGGTACCGCCCGGCTCGGGTCATGCGCCCCTCTCTTGTGACGGATATTCGGGCCAAGCTGCACCCCGAACAGGAAGGTCGCAAGCGAAAGGTCACCCGATCTTCTGCACGGAGACGGTCTTGCCCTCGAACATGGCCGGGCCGAACGTGGTCATGAAGCTGACATCGGCGGCATCGCGGCCGACGCCGATCTTCACCGTCTCCGCCGGGTCGGCCATGCCGGTCGCGTCGAGGATGTGCCACGCGCCGCCGCCGGGGATCGTCTCGTCCGCCAGGAACACCTCGGCAACGGCGTGGAAGTCCTGCGGCGTCACGCCCGGCGCGTAGCAGCTGACGAAGCGCGCCGGGACGGCCGAGGCGCGAGCGAGGGTGATCATCACGTGCGCGTAGTCGCGGCAGATGCCCCGCCGCTCGATGAAGCTGTCCGCCGCGGTGGTGGTCGCGTCGCTGGAGCCGGGCACGTAGGCGAAGTTCTCGGACACCCAGTCGCGCATCGCGATCATCCGCTTGCCTCCGCTAAGATGCCCGAACTCCGCCTCCACGAAGGGCTGGAAGCGGTCCGCCGGGCAATATCGGCTGTCGAACAGATACTGCACCGCCTCGCCAGGCAGGTCATGCGGCTCCAGCCGGCCGAGATTCTCGATCTCCGCCAGCAGCCGCTTGACCTCCACCTGCGCCTTGTAGTCGATCTGGTACTGCCCTTCGGAGCGCAGCCAGATGCGCTCGCCGATATTGTCCTGCGCCGGAATGCGGGCGAGGTGCGCTGCCTCGGTCATCGTGCAGTCGCAGGAGAGGACCTCCTGCTCCGGGATGGCGGCAGCCTCGAACTGCAGCAGGACGTCGCTCGGGCCGTTGAGCGAGAAGGTGAAGCTGGCGGCGATGTCGATGGGCATACAATGGCCGCAACGCGAGGGAGGCGGCGCGGTTTCGCAGGTGCGGCATAAAAACCTACTCGCCGATCAGATGCGCCGCGATCATGCGCCGGTGCGGGGCGCGGCGATGCTCGAACAGGTACACGCCCTGCCACGTGCCGAGCATCATTCGCCCGCCCGCCACGGGGATCGAGAGCGTGCTGCCGGAGAGCATGGTGCGGATGTGGGCGGGCATGTCGTCCGGCCCCTCGTCATCATGCTCGTAGCCCGAGCCTTCCGGGGCTTGCGCCTCCATCCAGCGCTGGAGATCGCGCTTCACGGCGGAGGCGGCGTTCTCGTTGATGATGAGCCCCGCGCTGGTGTGGCGGCAGAGCAGCGAGAGCAGGCCGGTGCCGATCCCGGTGCTGCCTACCCAGCGGGCGAGCTCGTCGGTGAACTCGTGGAGCCCCTTGCCGTTGGTCGGAATCGTGAAGCTGGTCTGCGCCTGTTGCATGCCTCCCTATATAGCCGCCGATGGACTTGCAGCGCGACCTTTTCGGACAGGATGCCGCCCCGACTGCGGTCAGCCCCGCTGGCTTGTCGCTGGTGGAGGAGGCCGTCTCTCCTGCCGAGGAGGATCGGCTTGCCGGTCGCATCGATGCCCTCCCGCTGGAGCCGTTCAAGTTCGGCCAGTGGCTCGGCAAGCGGCTGACCTTCAGCTACGGCTCCGCCTATGATTTCGAGCGCGGGCAGATCGCGTCCGCACCGCCACAGCCGGACTGGCTGCTGGCCCTGCGCGAGCGGCTCGCCGCCCTGATGGAGATGGAGCCCGGCGCACTCGTCCAGGCGCTGCTGATCCGCTACGATCCGGGCGCGGGGATCGGCTGGCACCGCGACCGGCCACAATATGGCGATGTGCTCGGCCTCTCCCTCTCGGCGCCCTCGATCCTGCGCCTGCGTCGGAGGACCGAGAATGGGTTTGAACGTTGCAGCATCCCTCTGCCAGCACGCTCCCTCTATCGCCTCTCCGGAGAGGTGCGATGGGAGTGGGAGCATTCGATCACACCGATGGACGTCACCCGCCGCTCGATCACCTTCCGGACGCTGCGCTAAGGCCCACCCCCAGCCCCTCCCGCAAGCGGGAGGGGAGCGAGACTTGTGTCCGCGAAGCGGGCGCTAGTCGCAGCGGGGTGGGCAAGGCAGTCGCCACTCTGGACCGGGCATCCGGATTGAGGCACACTTGCCGCAAAACAAAGACCCATGGGAGATGGTCCGATGCGAGCCCTTTGCACCCTCGTTGCAGGCCTGCTGCTCTGCGCGTCCACAGCGGTTGCGGCGCAGGTTCAACAGGCGCAGGTAACGGGCGGCACCGTTGCCGGGGAGGTCGCGAACGGCCTCTCCATGTTCAAGGGCATCCCCTTCGCCGCGCCGCCGGTGGGGGAGCTGCGCTGGAAGGCGCCGCAGCCGGTGGTCGCGTGGGACGGCGTGCGGCAGGCGACGCAGTTCGGCGCGGCCTGCATGCAGGAGGAGGGGATGGCCCGGCAGATGGGCACCACCGCGCCGCTTTCGGAAGATTGCCTGTTCGCCGATGTCTGGACCCCGGCCCGCAGCGCGACTGAGAAGCTGCCGGTGATCGTCTGGATTCATGGCGGCGGCTACACAGCCGGCGCGCCGAGCGTGGGGCTCTACGATGGCGCGAACTTCGCGCGGGAGGGGGTGGTGTTCGTCTCCCTCGCCTATCGCCTCGGCGCCTTCGGCTTCCTCGCCTCGCCTGAGCTTTCGGCGGAGAGTGGTGAGGGCTCGGGCAGTTATGGCATGCTGGACATGATCGCCGGGCTCCAGTGGGTGCGCGACAATGTCGCCCGGTTCGGCGGTGATCCCTCGCGGGTGACCGTCATGGGGCACTCGGCCGGCAGCTCCGCCGTCAGCATCCTTGCCGCCTCGCCGCTGGCGAAGGGGCTGTTCGCGGGCGTGATCGCGGAGAGCGGCGCCAACTTCGCGCCCCCGCAGGACGAGCCCTTCGCCGCCGGGGGCCTCAGCACCCTCGCGGCCGCCGAGCGGGGCGGGCAGAACTGGCTGGCGAGCCTCGGGGCTGACACGCTGGCGGAGGCGCGCGCGCTTCCGGCGACAGCGGTCGAGGCGGGGGCGCGGCAGCCGGGTGCGCCTTCGTGGCGGCCGGCGGTGGACGGCCATGTGCTCCCAGGCGATCAGGTGCGGCTGTGGCAGGCGGGCACGTTCAACGACGTGCCGCTGCTGGTCGGCACGACCTCCAACGAATGGGGCGCCTCGGCGCGCGGGCAGGCGGAGGACTTCGCCAGGCAGGTGCGCAGCTCCTATGGTGAGTTCGCCGACCGCGTGCTCGCCGCCTATCCGCACGCCACGCCGGAAGAGGCCGCGCAATCGGCGCGCTGGCTGGGAAACGAGAGCGGCATGGAGGTGGGCGCCTATAGCTGGGCGCGGCTGCAGGCGGCGCACTCGCAGCAGCCGGTCTGGTACTACTGGTTCAACAACGCGCCCGAAGGCTCGGGCCATGGCAGCGAGGTGGCGCTGGTGTTCGGCAACGAGGACACCCGCCCCGGTCGCGAGCCTTGGAGCGAGCACAACCGCGCCCTCTCGCGCCAGCTGCAAAGCTACTGGGTGAACTTCGCCAAGAGCGGTAATCCGAATGGGCCAGGCGTCCCCGAATGGCCGCGCTTCACGCCCGACCAGCCCAGCGTCCTCGCGCTCGGGCTGGAGACGAAGGTGATCGAGGTGCCCAACCGCGCACGGCTGGACGTGATCGACCAGTATCTGAACTGGCGCCGCGGCGAGTAGGCCGGGGCTCTACAGCGGCGCGCCGGTCATGCCGCTGACCATGCCCGGGCCCCAGTAGTCGGTGGTGAACACCCAGGTGGCGAGGATCACGAAGGCGCTGGCGGCCAGCATCACCGCCGCCGCGCCGATCCGCCCCGCCGAGCCCGGTCGCGTTCGGCGGGCGCGAATGAACAGCTCCGCCACGGCGAGGTTGGGAAGGTAGAAGGCGAAGGCCATCACCATGTCGAACTCGCCGGTGAAGGTGCCGGTGTGGCCGATCCGCCCGGCGGTGAGGAACCAGAACCCGTACTCCATCCGGTAGAGCCATGAGCCGACCGTCAGCGCAAACAATCGGATCGCCCAGGCGCGGTGGCGCTCCATTCGGCCGGCGCGCGCATGGGTGAAGGCCAGCGCCGCGCACAGCACCATCAGCACGCCGTAGCCGGCAAAGCCGATGTTCATCACAGTGCCGCCGATCGTCCCCTTGCCAAGGATGAAGCCGAGCCCGCCGAGGCCCGCGATCCCGGCCGAGGCGACGTAGAGCCGGCCCAGCCAGCGGTGCAGCGCGGGCGCGGCGCGGCGGATGCCTTCGATCAGCTGGACGGGGCCAAGGAGCAGCAGGATGCCGCCGGTGATGAAATGCGCGCCGATCGCCAGCGCGGCCATCGGCAGGGCGGCATCGTGCAGGCCAGGGAGCGACTCGTTCCAGCGCTCCGCCATGCCGGAGAGCGCCGTTCCGCCGAAGAACAGCAGGATGTAGAGGCCGAACAGCACGCCGCTGATCCAGCTCGCCGCGACCAGCAGGCGTGCGCTCCACGACAGCGCTTCGGCCGCAAGATCGCGGCGGGGTGCGGTTGCTGGGCTGGCAATGCTCGTCGCCATGGTGTGTTCCCCCCTTCCCACGGGCAGCGTATCACCGCGGTCGTAGGCGCGCTATCCTCCGAAAGGGCGGAGCCGAGCTACGACCCGGAGCCAGCAGCACGTTCTCCGTCATCCCGGCCCTGAGCCGGGATGACGCTTGTTCGAGGCAAAGAGAGCGGGACCCCGGCTCAAGGCCGGGGTGACGACGCTAATCCTGTTTCGCTATTCGACGATGGCGCCGAACAGGTCGTGCTCGTCCGCGTCCTCGACCAGCACCGGGACGATGTCGCCGGGCAAGAGGCTGGCGGGG
>Ga0210040_10010671_pt1 | contig 10503 bp, 7 predicted proteins | sample CryGeyCG12114_NA_FD_185462 | JGI IMG/M metagenome (GOLD analysis project Ga0210040, IMG submission 185462) | Groundwater microbial communities from aquifer - Crystal Geyser CG19_WC_8/21/14_NA (SPAdes) (version 2) | ecosystem: Environmental > Aquatic > Deep subsurface > Groundwater | place: USA...
GCTTCAATATTATTAGCTTCTCTTATTTCAAATTGTTTTGGTGACCACCTGCAGCAGGTGCAAGTGATGCTGTAGTAACTTTAGCTGCACTATCAGGTGAAGATGACGGAGCCCCACCCGGAGCCGCAGGAGCCGCTGATGGATCCTTTTCAGGAAAGGCACCATAGTAATATGGCTTTTGCTTAGCAATCCAAGCATCATATTCATCCTGTGTCACAACCTCAATGTTTCCTTTCATAGAATAGTGACCATTACCACACATTTGGTCGCAGGCAATCTCGTATACAAAATTTGAATTTCCTGTTTTTTCCTTCATTTCGGCAGTGGTAAACTTAGGTGTAAACCATAATGTCGTAGGAATACCGGGCACAGCATCCATTTTTAGACGGAAGTGAGGCAGACCAACGTCATGAATTACGTCTCTTGAACCAATTACCAATTTTACCGGCCTTCCTTTAACAATATACATTGTATTATCAGCCACTATATCATCATAAGTAGCAGGATCAGCTTTTTGGTTAAGTTCTTTATTATCTGCCCACACCAAACCCAGGTTGTTATTGGAAGGGTCAATATTTCTGAAATATCTTTTACCAAATTCATTATCCTTGCCCGGATATCTGAAAATCCAGCCAAATTGGCGACCGGTAACCTCTACGACTAAAGCATTTTTAGGAGCGTCACCTGTAAAAATAAACCAGTTACGAAGACCAATAACTACCAATATCGAAAGAACAATAGCTGGGACAACTGTCCATACAACTTCCATAGTGTTGTTATGGGGGAAGAAGAAAACTTTACGGTTTTTATTTTCCTGAAACCTGTAAGCGAACGTGAAAAGTAGTATTTGCGTAATAAAAAAGACTATACCAGTAACAGTAATAGTGATATTCATCATCGAGTCAACCTTCTCTCCTTCTAAGGAAGCACTTTCGCCTAATAACCTCCCCTTAAGAATCTGATGACAAAAATAAACGCCTATTAGCCCAAGGATAAGAAAAACAATCATCAAAAAGCCATTTATCTTATTGTTTTGTTCTCTTGCCCTATCTTCTCCTTTTAATATGGACACATATTCACTTGCTTTAGCAATCTGAAAGATGACCACAAACACTAATATAAGGACCGCGATGGTAAAATATGTCGACATGATTGCTTCTTATATTTTCTATTCTGTAATTAAGTCTTTTGCTTATTATGTATGATGAATAATACTCTCTTTTAAGAAAGGATGATTTTTAGCCACCAAAGGTACTTTAGCTAAAGCTCTTCCAACAAAGAAAATAATCATTCCTGCGTACAACGCCATTATTCCAAAATCCAACCATCCTAACGTTACATGATCTCTTGATACACTTGCCATTACCATTTGGTTAAAATCCATCCAATGCCCAAAGATGATTAGAACAGCCATAAAAGCCATAATAGTATAATTTCTTTTAGAGCCTTTCGACATCAAAATTATTAAAGGACAAATGAAATTAATCACAAGATTCATGTAAAAAATTCCTTTCCAAACACCTTCTTTTGTCCTTGCCTGAAAATACGTAGTCTCCTCAGGCTGGTTAGAATACCAAATCAACATATATTGACTAAACCACAGGTAAGTCCAGAATATAGAGAAGGCAAACAAAAACTTTCCCAGGTCGTGTAAATGCTCGTCAGTAGTATATTCAAGGTATCCCCTGTTTTTAAGGTAAATAACAAATAGTACAATCAGTGCAATACCACTTACCCATGAACTTGCAAAAGTATACCAGCTATACATAGTGCTATACCAATGTGCATCAATGCTCATTAGCCAAAGCCAGGGTGTAGTAGAACCGACAGTTAAACCAAACCAAACAGTGAAAGCCGAAGCCATGACAGTATTTCGCCAAACCCACCTGGAGCCTTGCTCTACAGTCATTGATCTTTCATCAGCTTCATGCGAAAGCTTTCTCATTCTCATACCAAGGTAACTCCATAAACCGATTGACAACAAAGTCCAGATTACAAAGAATGCAGGGTTCAAAAAGCCTTTCTTCTTTAGCAGCATTTGATCATTACCTGGATGTACCCAATGATATATGGCATTGTGCCCATCATGATTTAGAGCAAATACAATATAGAAGAGTATGAAAGTTGCTATTAATCCAAAAATTGGTACTACAGCAGAAATCGCTTCAGGAACCCTCCTGAATGCCACCTGCCAGCCACCGTGAGCAAGTGTAGTAACACATATGAAAAACATACTCGCGTTACAGACCAACAGGAAGAAAACGCTATTGTATAATAATTTGCCCCAGAAAATTCCCTGTTCATGAAAATCGTGACTAAGACCCTGGGTAATAAAACCGATAATGAAAGCCAGAATGCCTACACCAATTAAACCCATTGACCAGGTTCTCATCTTTCCTGTTACTTCAAATTGCTCTCTGATAGATGCCATCTTAATATTTTTTGATTGCAGTTTGTTTCCTGTGTTTTATCATTTCGCAGCCGTAGTTGCTACAGTTGCCGCACCGTTTGGTGAAGCAGGAGCACTGGCTGTGCTATCAGCCGGAGCAGTTGTTCCCGCTCCCCCATTCTTTTGCGCCTGTTTTGATTTAATGTACTGGGCCACCATCCAACGTTGTTTGCGATCAAGCTGAGAAGCGTAACTTCCCATTAGATTTTTACCATAAGTCATTACGTGATACAATGTTCCTTCGGGGAGAGCTTCGATTACAGGGTCCCCTACAAGGGTAGCAGGTTTGGCAGCGTATGGACCATTGCCTCCTTTATATAAAGGACCATTACCATCTAAAGCCGGACCATGGCAAATTGCACAATTTATTAGATAGATCCTTTCTGCCTCACCCATTTCTGTTGTATTCAACCTTGGTAGTGGATTTGGAACACCTGCACTTTGCGTATATCCTTCACTATTATTTAATAAGTGATATGGCATTTCTTCACCCCGGGCTACAGTACCTGCAATTGGCCTGTTGTTATAATTTATCCCTTTTTCGGTAAGATTACTATGGTCATAATAAGTTTCATAAGCCCTGCTAAACCACATGTCAGGCATATAATTTCTTCCGGGCTTAGAGTTGTCTCCACAACTAAAGAGCAAAAGGCCTGAAAGCACAAAAGCTGATATGGTTAATAATTTCTTCATCGTGTATTATTCTTAAAATTCATTATCCAATTGCAGTATTTTCTTCTGCGTACAATTTAGGTTCTTTGTCGTATCTGCCAAACCACCATCCAGACTCTGCAATCTGGTAGTTAACTTCTATAGCGCCTGCACTTTGCAAAAATCCTTTTAAATCGTCAACATTAGTTCTGTCTGTACATTCAATAGCCATTACAAACAGATCATCTGTAGCACGCGGATGAAAATGATGTTTTCTTACAAAAGGAGCTAATTGACACAGATATAAAAATGTCATTACCATACCTACAGCCGCAAACAATACAGTTAACTCAAAAGTAATAGGAATAAATGCAGGTAATGCAAAGTTAGGTTTACCACCAATGTTTAAAGGCCAATCTCTTGTAAATATCCATCCCATACAGGTTAAAGCAGTTGTTGTTCCGGTAATGCCATATATAAAACCAGCAGTATGGAGGCTGGTCTCTCTCATTCCCAAAGCATGATCAAGGCCATGTACAGGAAAAGGAGTGTAAACATCCTGAATTTTATATCCTGCATTCCTGACTTTTTTTACTGCAGGAAACAGAACTTCTTCATCATCAAAACATCCTACAACATATCTTTTTAATGCCATATCTTTTATGCTTTTACCTTTTAGTGTTAACTAAAAAGTTATTAAATCATCTTTAAAATCTATGATTGAACAGTTGAACCTAAAATTCAACTAATGGGAATAATCATGTGCAAATTCTTCAACCTTTTGACTTTCTACTTTATCCATTTCCCTTTTCTGGTTTTCACCGGATGTTTTCAAAACATACTTTATTTCTGAAACTGCAATAGTCGGAAAGTATTTAGCAAAAAGGAAAAAGCAGGTAAAAAACAGTCCAAAGGTTCCTACATAAAATCCTATCTCCCAAATGGTCGGGCTGTAGTAAGGGCTCCAGCTACTAGGAAGATAATCACGGTATAATGAAGTTACAATGATTACAAAACGCTCAAACCACATACCTATATTAACGATAACACTCATAAAGAATGTAAACCAAATATTTCTTCTTAATTTACGAAACCAGAAAACTTGTGGAGACACAACGTTACAAAACATCATTCCCCAATAGCTCCATCCGTAAGGACTGAAAAGATTGGCGCGACTATAGAAGAAAGTATATCCCTCATACTCGTTCATACTATACCAACCCATAAATAATTCGGTCAGGTAAGCACATCCAACGATAGAACCGGTTAACACGATTACCTTATTCATTGCTTCAATGTGCCCTAAAGTGATATAATCCTGAAGATTTAAGACTTTTCTTACAACTAAAAGAAGTGTTTGAACCATTGCAAATCCGGAGAATATCGCCCCTGCAACGAAGTAGGGAGGAAAGATGGTAGTATGCCAGCCGGGAATAACCGATGTAGCGAAGTCAAATGATACAATTGTATGTACTGATAGAACCAAAGGCGTAGCTAATCCGGCTAATACCAAAGATAATGCTTCATGTCTTTGCCAATGCTTCGTACTTCCTGTCCAACCAAAAGAAGCAACTCCATATAGTAGTTTACGCAATTTCGTTTTGGCTCTGTCACGTACAGTTGCAAAGTCTGGCAACAAACCTGAATACCAGAATAATAATGACACTGTGAAATAAGTAGAAATCGCAAATACGTCCCAAAGTAGGGGGGAGTCAAAGTTAACCCAAAGCGGACCACGGGTATTTGGATAAGGAAAAACGAAGAATGCCATCCAAACACGACCCATGTGAAATATTGGAAACTGACCCGCACACATTACAGCGAAGATAGTCATAGCCTCTGCTGCCCTGTTTACCCCGGTTCTCCAACCTTGCCTAAATAAAAGAAGTACAGCAGATATGAGAGTTCCCGCGTGACCAATACCAACCCACCATACGAAATTGGTAATATCCCAACCCCATCCGATGGTCTTGTTAAGGTTCCATTGTCCAATACCATAAGTTACATCCCTGTAAACACTATATACACCAAACAATAACAAAGCCACGGAAATAGAGAAACCAATATACCATAATCTTGAAGGCTTTGCCTCAATAGGACGAATGATGTCTTCCGTTACCTGGTGGTAATCTTTGTTACCATCAACCAAAGGCTCCCTGATTTGCGATTCGTACTTTAAATGCATCTGTTGTGGTTTAGAATCAGCAGTTGCCGACTTTAAATAAATTTTGTTATTGATGATTCTTAAAAGCCCCTTCTAACTAATTAAAGCAAACATCTCTGTTGCCCAAAAACATATCGGACTACTTTAATTACCGAACACCTTCCTGATGTTCCTCTCTTTTCTCTTCGTGGCCACCTATTGTCTCCTGAACTTCTTCTCCTTCCAGTCGAACTATCGCATCATTGTTTCTAACCTTAGCAAGGTAGCTAACATTAGGTAAAGTATGTATCATTTCAAGTGCATAGAATAGACGGTCGTCGTTTTCCTCACGATGTTGATATACAGCACTTTTACGATCATTTACATTACCAAAAATGATAGCGTCTGTTGGACAAGCCTGCTGACAAGCAGTTTTTACATCAAACTCACCATTTTCTCCTGATTTTAATGGCCGGCTTTCTTTTTTTGCTTTCAATTTACCGTCCTGCAAACGCTGAACACAAAAAGAACACTTTTCCATAACACCACGGCTACGAACAGTAACATCAGGGTTTAAAACCATCCTGGTAAGGTCGTCGTTCATCATCATTGACGCATCACTTATAATACCAGCCTGGTTATCAGGGAAACTATCTGCACCCATGTAATCAGCCCAGTTGAAACGACGTACTTTATAAGGACAGTTATTTGCACAATACCTGGTACCTACACAACGATTGTAAACCATCATATTAAGACCTTCACTGCTGTGAGGGGTTGCTGCAACCGGACATACGTTTTCACAAGGAGCGTTGTCGCAATGCTGGCAAAGCATGGGTTGAAAAACAACAGAAGGATTGTCAAATGGCCCACTAAAGTATCTATCTATCCTTAACCAATGCATGTCGTGGTATCTTGCTACTTCCTCTTTACCAACAACTGCCACATTGTTTTCCGCAATACAAGCTACCACACAAGCTTGACAACCTGTACAGGTATTTAAATCAACACTCATACCCCAGTGAATGCCTGGCTTATCAAACAGCGGATAAAGGGTAGCATCTCTTTCAAAATTCTGTCCTTCTTCAGGAGCAAAATCTTTATGTAATTCTTCCCTTCTCTCACTAAACATTTTAGGCTCTTTTCTCAAAGTTGCCAGGGTTGTTTCCAAAACAACTTCAGTACGACCCTCGTATGTCTGGTGGGTCTGGCTTTGTGCTACTTTATATTTGTATCCTGCATCAGCTATATCAACAGCAGGAATAAAATAATCTCTTGTCACACCATTAAAAGAAACCAAAGGAAAAGCATTTTTACCAACAGCGCCGCCAGCTTTACCAATAAATTCCCGTGCTTTTTCAATTAATTCTTTCCTGTTATCTGCATCATCATCATTAGATGCTCCATCTGTACCACGACCATAACCTAACGCTATACCAATTGTATTTGGATTGGTTCCCGGTACAATGATGATGGGAAGTTCCAGGCTTCTGCCATTAACGGTAACTTTTAAAACCTGCTTTTCGGGATGTACTTCGTAATCATCTGTTTGTCCCCTATCTTCTAAATCTATTTTAAATAAACTCTTTGCCATGGCCGGGGAAATAACCGCGTAGTTGTCCCAGGTAGCTTTAGTGATGGGGTCCGGAGCTTCGTGTAACCACGGGTTATTAGCTTGTTGTCCTGAACCCATTGTTACTTTTTGATATAAAATCAGCTCAGTAGCTCCACCTTTTTTAGCTGCGTTGACAGCACCAATTGCACCTGCCACCGGCCCACCATTAAATCCGGCAGATCCACCACGCGCAGGTCTTATAAGCTCTTCCGCAGCGGGAACACCAACACTACGTGTAGTATCCGGAGAGCTGGAAGTGCGGGTAGTAAGTACAGTATTTACGCTGGTTCCACCATTTATAACTCCATCCTGCAAAGCTTTATCCCAATTTGCTTCACTGCCAAGACGGCCAACCCAATATTGCCTGTGAAATGTAACATAATCAGTTGGAGCGCCGCTCCATTTTAACAGGTTATCCTGCCAATGGCGAGTCTTAAATAAAGGATTGATAGTTGGTTGAATCAAAGAGACAAAACCTGTCTTTACTTCAGCGTCTCCCCAACTTTCCAAAAAATGATGACCAGGAATAACATATTTACACAATTGAGAAGTTTCATCTAATTTCTGATTAAATGAAACCGACAGTTTTACTTTTTTTAATCCATCTGCAAAACGCTTGCTATCATTGTAATTGTAAGCCGGATTTGCTTCATATATTAATACCGCCCCGATTGCACCGGCATTCATATCATTTACCAATGCATTAAAATCAGTATCAACACCTTGTCTTACATTATATATAGAAGACCAGTCAATTGTTGTACCGTTAGCACCTATTAATTCATTAATACCATTTACAACTATCTGAATATTTGGATCATTGCTTCCTGCTAATACTACAGATGCTCCCCTGTTTTTTAATAAGGTTGCAGCAGTTTTTTGTACTGCCTGTTGCAATCTTGGCTCCATTGAAGGAGCAGGAGCAGCGCCACCTAAGGCAGCATATAATGCTACAGCTATTGCACCTGACTCTGATGGCCTGTGATGATATCTTTCGTCGGCATTAGCACCGGTCATACTCATCATACTTTCAAATTGAATATGACGACTCATATCAGGCTTGTTCTTATTTACCTTTCTTCCAAAACTATATTGCCTGTTAAATTCTACCGGACTTACCCATGATGAAAGAAAATCAGCATTTATACTAACAATTACTTTAGCTGCAGCTAAATTGTAGGAAGGAATAGCTCTGTTACCATAAGTAGCCTGGTTAGCAAGCAACATACCACTATAGCTTATGGCATCATAAGATACATGGCGACTACCCGGAAATTTTGCAAGAAACTGACCGATAACCAGGTTGGTGGTCGGTGAGGTTATAGAATTTGTAAGTAAGACGACGGGTTGGCCATTAATGTTAGCAAGATCTGCAGCAACCATTTTATCTAATGCATCAAAAGTACTGACTTCTTTACCATTTAGCTTTGGAAAAGCCAATCTGCTGGTATCATATAAGTCAAGAACAGAAGCCTGCAGTCTTGGTGAAGTTGCACCAAGTGTCATAGGAGAAAGGTCATTACCTTCCATTTTAATTGGCCGTCCGTCACGCACTTTTGCAAGCGCAGGAACAACTTCCCCATCCTGTACGAAGGTAGTTGCATAAAAATTCGCTACACCCGGTATAATATCTTCAGGTTTGTTGACAAAAGGAATAGCTTTTCTTACAGGCATTTCACAACTTGCTGCAACTGTAGCAGCCGCTGTGCTGAATCCCAGGTATTTTAAAAAGTCTCTTCTAGGTGTTTTTGCCTCTAAAAAGCCTTTATCATCAGCCTCAAAAGGTAATTCATCCTGGAACTCGTCTTCAGCAGTGGATTGATAAGCGTTCGATTTGTTCAGCTCCCCAAAACTTTGCCAATACTTTTTTTGCTCCATATCTGTTTGTTTAGCCTCAAACCCTTAAAGGGGTTCGAAAAACTTCTTTTAGTTATTTTAATTCTTCAAAAATTATTTGCCTTTACTGCCCTTAAGGGGCCGGAGGCTTAGTAGTGGCACTTTTGACAGTCTGTTCCACCAATTTTCTCTACTGTAATTCCCTTAGTGCTATCAATCTTACCATTTCTAAGGTCATCATGAAATTTCTGGTAAATACTGTAAAAGCCATTGTCTTTAAATTGTACCTGTGTTGTACGGTGACAATTTATACACCAGCCCATACTTAATTCTGCATACTGGTAAGCAATACCCATCTTTTGCACTTCACCATGACAAGTCTGACATTGTACTTTACCAGCTTTTACGTGCTGAGAGTGGTTGAAGTAAACGTGGTCAGGAAGAGCGTGTACCCTATTCCATTCTATTGGTTTTGCTTTATTAGGATCCCATACTTTAGATACAGCAGGGTCAAAACCGGCATATTTGTACAATTTTTTAATCTCACCCGTTCCATCCACTTCTGTACCATCTTCTTTGTATATTTTATCCTTGCCAGTATATTCGTTAATAGCCATGTGACAATTCATACAAACATTTACAGAAGGAATATTTGCATGCTTGCTTTCCTGGGCACCACCATGACAGTATAAACAACTTATCTGGTTAGTACCTGCATGCACTTTGTGTGAGTAATAAATAGGTTGCTCAGGTTGATAATCTTTTGTGCGACCTAAGTCAATAGCGCCGGAAACTGTAAGGTAACCACCAACACAAAATAATAATATTGCTAATAACGCTATATAAGCTTTGTTTTTATAAAAAGGAACAGGCTCTAAAGAAGGTCCTCCTTGCTTCTCAAAAGATAATTTTTTGAGATTACTGTTAACCTGCAAAAGTATTAAAGCAACTACAGCAAGTATCAGTGTAAGAATACCGTAGATTAAAGTATTATCCCCACCTGATGCAGCCTCAGTAGCGCCGTCTGCAGTTGCACCGGTACTAGCGCCGGGAGCCGGAACTGATTTGATATATGCAAGGATAGCATCTATTTCCGGATCTGTAAGATTTGGAAATAAGTTCATCTGCGTTTTGTTGTACTTCAGATATAACTCATTGGCATACTTATCTCCGGTCTTCAAAAAAGCTTGGTTGTTACGTATCCAGGAATGCAATTTTGTTTTATCACCCCAGCGTTCTTCTACACCGGCTAAGGCAGGACCTGTAAGTTCTTTGTGAACTGCGTGACAAGAGGCACACTGTGAAGAGAACAAGGCCTGACCATTTGCCTGGGCAAGAATTTTATTGCCAAAAAAACAAGAAACAATTAATACTAAACTGACTACCGTTTTTACTATTCGTCTATGCTGAATCATATACACAAAACGTTGTGCTTTGATGTGGAAAAATCTCCGTGAATGGCTGCAAAAATAGGTCACGATGTTGACATATTATCAACATGTTAAAAAAAAATTTTCCCTTATTCAGCAAGGGTTTCAGAGGATTTTAGAAAAAATGATTTTTTGATTGTCATTGTTTTGTAACCAAAAAACATCTGTCCAAGTCTCTTAAAAATCACTGTTTTTTCATCAGATTTTTTGATACATCTTTATATTATGTTTCTAGATTTAAGTGCACCATCCGGCTTTCAACACACTACGATTGCCATATTTGCCTCAGGGGCGGGCAGTAATGCGCAAAAGATTATAGAGCATTTACACGACAATAAAGAAATTTCGGTTGGGTTGATAGTATGTAACAAGCCCGCAG
>Ga0210040_10010672_pt1 | contig 10502 bp, 12 predicted proteins | sample CryGeyCG12114_NA_FD_185462 | JGI IMG/M metagenome (GOLD analysis project Ga0210040, IMG submission 185462) | Groundwater microbial communities from aquifer - Crystal Geyser CG19_WC_8/21/14_NA (SPAdes) (version 2) | ecosystem: Environmental > Aquatic > Deep subsurface > Groundwater | place: USA...
TGATTAAGGTAGCCCCCTACCTTAATCACGTGTCATCAGCCATGAGAGAACGACTGAGATGTCGACCGTGATTTGGACGAGGCGGAGATTTGCGTAACTTTAAGCTCTTTCCGCCCCGGAGATGAGCTTGGCAGCACTGTTGCCAAGCACTTTCGGGTGTGGCCGGGGGGGCACACCTCGAAGCCAAGCCTGAGAGAACTTGAACCTCAGGCTCACTCAGGCTGCCAGTGGCAGGCTCAGCCTGAAGCTCTCCTACAGGCTGGAATACCAGGGCAGGTAATTATTGGAGTCGCACCGTCACCGTCACGTGACTCTCATTGTCAACGTAACCGTCACCATCACCGTGATTTGGAGTACAAGTTCAAGTTGGAGTACATTACTCGACTCGGAGTAGAAGTGCCAGTCACGCTCGTGCTCGCTTCGCCGCCATAAGTGCCAGTGCCAGCGCCATGCAGATCCTATGATTCCTATCTCTTCAGAGTCCAGTCTGAGACCTCGAGCAGCCCAGGTCCAGCTTCCTCCTTGTCCCTGGATCAAGTTGTCGACTTGAAGCTGCTCACCATCCCTCACGAGTCGCTGCGACTAACTACCGCACAAGGCCACCCCTTGTTGCCTTCTTCGCACTGCGCTAAATGCAATTGCGAACTGCACGGCCGGACCAGCCGTACCGTTGGTCATGAGCGTGCCGCCGCTGTACAATGGACGGCATGGGCATGCTTGACCACATGCCCCGTCATCATCTTCCTTCAAATCCAGCTGCAACGACGGCGAGCCCGTGACTGCATCCTGCAGGATCCAAGCACTGACAATCTTCACGGCCAGGCTCATCATCCTCCTCTACATTCCAAGTTGTCAAATGACATTCGCAACTACGTAGCACTACTGTCACTCTAACCGGGCTATGCCGCGGCCTCATCCATCCGTCGCCAACTTGTCCGTTTCTGGACATATGCCGTCGTTCATTAGCTATCTACTCGTTGTTCTACACACCTCTCTATACACAGCTTGGTCTCTTCTCCGCACTGCCATTTGCTCTGCGCTCGGGACGCGCCCCTCATCAAGCAGACGCATCTGCTGTCCATGTGGCAACTCCGTAGCACACCTGCCCTATTCAATGCACAACGCTCGACTTGGATGCACAGTTACGAGTGTATATTCAAGTCTAGTTGCAATTATTCTTGCGCGCCAAAACAAGCCATTTGGTGATGTTCATTCCCGCCGCGGCTCGCTTAGATACTAGTGTATGCCGATCAACCAGAGTTGATCTCAAAGGTGCGGACCAAAGATGCGCTCGTTGTTCGAAAGTTAAGCTCCTATCAGTGCACAGCACTCTGTGTTGATGCACACACACGCTCGTTATATGTGATGCTTCTGACAACGACTTAGGGTATGTAGCGTTTCAATTATCGGTTAGGTCGAATGCTATTGCATATATGCGAAGCTGTCTTCCTAGTCAGGCGCAAGTTAGCCTGCGTAAAAGATTTCCGGATATTTAGAGGTTGTAACGTTGTAAAGGATCACAGTTCTGTCGCTTTGACTGGCGCGGATTACTTACCCACCATAAATGATTTTGAAGTTATCCTAGATTTCTGAGTAACTGTTCAGGTGATCGTACCCCTGCCGACAATAGGGACATCGACGCGCAGGCACAATTCCAAAGCATGCAACGTGCCTAGCTATAACCAAAGATGATGCATAATACCTACTGCACACAGTCGATCTATGACTGCTACACTGGCAAGTAGGAGATCCTCTGCCATACCTGGGCCGCCTACACCGAAGCTATGCAAGGTTGGAGTGGTTTCTGGCAGCTGAGAGCCGTGTCACTGACTATCTCAAGTCCCAGAATGTCATTCTCTTGCTAAGTTGCTAGAGTGTTGTGTTAGGTAGGGGGATGCCTTGTGATCGCAGTCGAGACTGAGTCGCTCCGACCCCCCACCCTGGTCTGTTCAAGGTAGCCGCCCAGCGGGCATACGTACGTGATATGGCACAAGCCGCTGTGGCATGTCCGCCGGAAGACGATCTTCAATCTTTTCTTGTACAAGCCTCGATGCGGCCTATCCGCTGTCTGCTTGTTTCGCGAAGCTTAGTGTAGTGCGCCTTGCATCTTTCGCGGCCATGTCGTCTTACCACATACAAGGTAGGTAGCTTCGCCAGCGAGTACATGCATGTGCAAGCCAGCCGCTGCACGTGCGGCGTCCCTGCATCGGAAGTGACCATCCTGCTGGTAAAAGTCTTGAGAGATTGCCATCCTTCCATCATCATCATTGCGCGCAACCAGGTACCTCAGTGCGTAGGTAGGTAGGTAGGAGGGCAGATTAGAGTGGGTCAGGCTTTCGCGAATCTTTCAGGCTTTACGGTGTATCGGTATTCCGATACCAGTACTGTGTGAATGTGATTTCTACATCCGTTCTAGAATGACTCCACCGCAGATGCCCTGGCAGCCGCGCACGCGCTAATCCGATCAAGGCAATAGCACCTTGCCATGGCCTTGAGGAGACTCCGTTGTGAGTGACTATTGGGTTAGACATGCATCCGACGCGAGAAATTAACTTTGGCAGTCTCGGGCAGTCTTTTGCCTTCCCCTTCTCTAACATACCAGCTTTCATGTACGAGTATCTCGGCTGAGCCAATGCTGCTCTGATAGCAGCTACGTAAGAATGGACCCTTTCTAGCCGGCTAGCCTACAACCTGGTGGGACCAGCTTACGCTGCACAGCTATCAGGCACTATGCCGTCTTCGAGACAGGTCGCTACGCTCGCCGCTGCCACCATACCGAAGCGCTAAAGCCCTGAATTGGAGCTTGGCCGAACGGACACATACTGATGGCAAATGCTTGTGGGAAGCTAGATCCCGGCGGAGGCTACCTGCTTCGTGGAGCAGCGGCCTCGAGGTGCCAATGTCGCAAACATCACACGAGCCAATAGTGCTATCAAGCGTTGGGTGGCAGCCTTCGGCCGTGGCTACTGGTCCCCATGCTGGAACCTGCTTTGATACTTGAAGTTCACCTCTTCTCTCCGCTCCTCTCAACAATCTTTCCTCACCGCACACGCCAACCGGGACGTTGTCGATCAGTGGTACTACAGGGAGGTGGACTTAGTAGATTTGCGCCCTGCATACAAGACAATCCTCGTGTGCGCACCTAAGGTTTACCCTTGCTATTCTTCCAAAACCTTCCACCAACCTCTCCCAGATGTACGGCCAAGGTCTTTTGCAACCGGAAGCCATTGTTCCATCTGCGAAACCCTCATTCTTTGGCTACCTGGCGACCACCTACGATGCTCTCGTGCTACTCGAAGCATGTCTCAGTGGCCTGGTCCAGCCTCTGGCAAGACGGCCACCCGAGAATGAGCGCGAATCGCTCACCCGAAGTGGCTATGTATTCATTTACGATGAAACGTCCGGCATGACGAGATGGACTGACGGACGGAAGTGGAGCCCAAGTAGGATGCAAGGCAACTTCCTCCTTTACCGAGAGACCAATCCAAAACCACCCAGCGGTCACAGCAGAACGAACAGAGCTTCTCGAGGGCAGAATGCCGTCACGAGGGACACGTACCCAGTGGCGAGGAGGATGAGTGTCTCAACTTACCCTGAATCGTACTCGCCAGCATCTAGCTTCCACAGCTCGGACGGTGAGTCAGCAATACGGACGGCAGAGATGATGGGAGAGGTTGCGCCAGAAGCTTCGCCTGCCGAGCGTCAGCTCTTCGGTTCCTTGTTGGACTCGGACACGACAGACTTTAAACGTGATGGGCTCATGAAAAAAGCTTTCAGCGTTAGAGTCGATGACAAACTCTATTCCCTGATATCGTACTATCTGCCACAAGATGTCGATAACTTGTGTAGACCCGTGTGCTACGAAGAACTGCGACGTGTGCAGCCACGGCAGGAATTACTTCAGAACCAGCGCCTTCGGAATCCGCTTGAAGCACAGGATTCATACTCGGCCCACAATGATGTCCTATTGACACAGCACTACAGAACGCGACATGGACACGTCACGTCCTATGCAAGCACGCAACCATATCCGCCTGCAGATCTCAACGTTCCTATTGGGGGACCACATCCTACGCAAATGCAACAAGGTCTATCACCTCCTCTTGGGGAAATGATGTATTCTGGCCCACAGCAAGATATGGGCTCTTCAAGCAGCCAGGAAGCAATGTTTGGTAGTGACAACTTCTCTGCATACAACAATGCAGCTGCAGCAATGGCGTTTCCTCCGGCTCACGCATTGAATACGGCGTTCCACACTTATCATCCACCCATGATACATCATGGTGCGGTGATACCATCCCAAGCTCAAACTTACCATGAGCCGGCATTATACCAAAGTCCTCGAGGCCATCCCATGTACCATCCGCAACAAGGAGTCTACATGGCAGGATATCATGGTCATGGGCCTGCTGGGGGAAGTCCCAGTATGCTAGAACCATATCCGAACACGGGAACAAGCCACAGTGGATCAGCTGCGATGCGTCAAGCTCAGGGCAGGCCTACAGTCAGCGACAGAAATGGTGGCTACGGTGCTTCTGGTGGGCGTGGGAGCTATGAATCTGGTCCAGCGCGAGGTTCCCCATCAACACGACGGCTGCACTAGTGGAGAGCCACACGCTCTGTGAGTTAATGCCACGACGGCTGGGTGGAACTGCCGCCTCGAAGCCACGAAGGCGCCGTTTTGGTATTTTATGTGCATAACGAGTTTGGCAGGTGGTCAGCCAACATGACGGCCGCATAATGAGAAGAGCTTTTGTAGAATTAGAGGTATCAGAACTAAACAAAAGCTATTGAACTTTGTTGAGCAATCGCCCCGGTGCTTTTCTGGATGTTTTCACACGCCATCCTCTTGCAAGGGCTCGTCAGGTATACTTGGACCACCCTCCTACATACTACATAGTGGCTTGGGTGCCTTGCCTAAAAGGCTCATGGAGGTAGTGCACGCTGCTTGCACCTTGTCCCATCAAGGCGACTGCGTTATCCATGTTTTCTCTGCCGCGGTTCGCAGTAGAAAGCCCCAGGCCTGCGGTGTACACAAAGCCTGACATGTTCTTGACCCCAAAACCATTGCGACCGGCCACTCCCCTGAGCCAGCAGCCATCGCTAAATTGTATGCAGCCGCACCCGGGCTTGATCGCTCGATCATATTCACTTCACCACATCCTGAAAAGGGAAACCCACTCCCATTACAAATAGCAGGAAACTGGAAAGGTCAACAGTGGGTCAGGTTACTAGGTATCGCGTACAGTACAAGCCTTACGCAAAGTTCGGCGCTTACTCGTACATGTGACTACCGGTTACGAGTGAAGCCAGCCACCACGTGGTTATGGAGACCAGATGTGGGGGTGTGGGTAGCGCTGGCACCCACTCGTGCCACCGTCCCACCACCGTCCACAAACTCGGTACACGTGGGATTTTCCCACCACCGTCATCCTGGCATTCTCATCGTCGATCATTGGCGCAACACACCGTCCAGCTTGACCGGGTCACTTACAAGCAGCCGTAGCGTCGCTTTGCATGCAAGCCGCTCGAGCAATCACACTCCCACCAATTAATGAATGCTGCTGCTACTACTAGCTGCTACCAACTGCTACTGTATGGCCGAGGCAACCTCTGCACGGAAAACGTCACGCCACGTGGCCCTACGCCAGCTGTCCGGGTTCACTTCCCCTACGGCCCGTCCTGGAACGGGTCGGACGACCAGACAAGACACACAAGGTGGTTGGAATAAAAGTGAGAATCGAGATAGATCAACCAAGATCAGCTGCTCGACCTCGACGCGGTCATTGAATACTACGGATAGATGGTCGTATTTTTTTATCGACTGCAGGGCGTGATTGTTGACCATCGCGTGCTCACCCGGCACACGGCAAACCTGAAGTCGATCTTTCGATTCCAATACCATGGCACGCTTACGAACTGCCGCCGATAACGAGACACCCGTGTGAAAGTCTGGACGACGCCACAAAGAACGGCGCGCTCCAAGCTGCTGGGTCGAACGCCCAACACCGAATCAATACGTACATAGACTGCAGCTAACAGGGGCAAGTAGGGTGCGCATATGATGCACGGAAGGAGATTGTCGACCAGACAAAATCTCGCTTCGCCCAAATCACCGTATGTTTTGATGCAAACCAACAAACCAAATTACATGCATTAATTACACAGGCCTGCAAACCATATCGGGAATCGCTGTTACACAGCGTAACCTCGCGAACCGCACGTCAATGCAGGGGTTAGGTGGGTGGTTTTGCCCTACGCAGGGATTTATTCAGTTTTACGGTAGATTACCAGACTTCCGGCCGCGCTAAGAAATTCGGAACGCACGGTCTGCAGCCTTTTGTCGCAGGCTAAATGCCACGTGGAAGGATGACATGCAGCACAAGCTCGAGAGCGAAATTGCAGGCGAGCTGCCGCATACACGGCGGATGACTGGCTAGATGAATCCGTTGCTCTCGAAGCGACGTTACAACAACTTCATCACAACAACTCTTGGGCATGTCCCTATACCACAAACGTTGTGATGTCTCGGACCGTGCCCAGGTAGGAGGTGCAACCTCAGCCTTAGCCTCAACAATAGTGTTTACCGCTTTCCGCCACGATGACGAGATGATGCTTCCTCAATATCATTTCCCTCGTCTTGCTCATCTGCACGAGCACACCACGCATGCAAGTACGGGTAAGCCAAGAAAGAAGTAACATGCTCGGGGATAGCTTGCCTCGGTCTTGCAGTTGACAGGTCACGCCATCTCAAAAAGGCAAGCGCTCCGCGGAGTTTCCCACGTGCCCTCAACTCTTCTCTCCGGTCCCTTGTCGCAGATTCCTGAATGCAGCACCCATCCATTTCCGATAGTCGACTAGCGAGCTCAAATCGAGATCACAGGTGCGGTGTCGAGAGCCTGCAAGGAAACAAGAAAAGATTGATCTCAGCCAACATCTGTCAATGACGCTGCATCAGAAGCCGTTCCAAATGCCGAGCTCCTCGAACACCACACCAAACTTCGGACGCGAATAAACGACTGTATCAGAAGCGATCAAAGCCACGGGAGAAATTGCACGCATCAACTTGATTTATACATGGTATAAGGCCGGTAAGCAGATCGAACAGGCGGAGGCGCTGGTCGAGGTGTTGTCTGGTTGGATCCGCTGCCACTTCAAAGGACATACGTACGACACCCATTGTGACGCCGTGGAAGAACTATTACCCGGATCCACTGTGTGGCGAAATCTATGTACAAGGACGTTTCCAGATGCTGAATACCGTTTGGATCAAGCGTTAACTTACGATTTCGATGAATGAGAGAATTGTTGACTGTGAGATGCCGTAGAAATACTGTGGGTATCCCTACTGATCAGTAAATGACGCAGAAAATATGGGTGAACAGCACGACCTGGTTGGCCAAAATACAGGCGTTCAATCCAATCTGGACATGTCCTCGTACATGCAGGCCTTTGCAGACAGAGTCTTTTGTCGGAAAAATGCAACCTTGCAGTACGTCTTCACTTCTGTACTTCGGCCACCCCGAGAAAGTCCTTAGCAACCATGCTTCCTCTTGATTTCACATGCATCAATCTTGTGAGTCTACAGATGTTCGCGAGTTTTGTGCGAATGCTCAAACTCGGGATCCATGATGATGTGGCACCGCGCATCAAGTTATTATTGGCACAAGCGATGACAGTGCGTTTCGTGGACTGACTTCAGTGCGACAACGGAGAGCCTGACCAGAGCCAATGCTTCAACTGCGCAGAAATTTTTCTACAGGCTCTGGGCCATACTCAGCGTGTCAAAGAAGATATTGGTTTACAGACTCTGATACAGAGAGGGTCCGAGTGATCGTATCAGAGAAGCAGGTCACAACAGAGGATCCTGGACGTGTTACTGCTTGCTCGTTCAGGGAGGCTTACACATGCCTACCGACAGCTTGTGTTGCTTCCAAGATCAGCGCAAAAGTACAGCCGGAGAAAACTACCCTTGCGGCTATCTCGCCTACCTCAACGGTACACTAACGGCATACAGCCCATGCCATCGGCTGTCGGCGCTTACTCCCTCAGCTGTGTCGATCGCACAACGACTGCTTCCAGCTGTCAGTAATCTCGTCCCAGGGCTCAGCCTTTATTTCTGAGTTACGTCAATCATCTATCAACCTTCATTTCGATGTACGATACGGCTCTCGGTCTACCCTTGAATTCCGTATGTGTCGTGTGGATCGACCGTCACTTCCATGTACTTGTATCAGCAGCCTGGCATGACCCGACATGCTCCACTGAACACTAGCGATGCTATCTTTCATCTCGCCTAATGACACAATGCCCGAAACTCTGACGACGCTAGTGAATGAGTGGGGAACAAATCCGCCAGTCGATAAGTACTGGAACTTTATTGAAGAGGCTGAGTACGAGGAATCACGTCTCACTTACACGGGTACGCGTAGACATACTCTGGGTGGGGCCAGTATTTCGGATGTGAGAAGGGGGCGTGGGCAGGGATGGTGCATAGAGTTAAAGACTCAGTCGAGGACCAAGGATCAGCGAAGACCTGCTGTTTTGGTGCAGCCACCGTTTGACTCCTGCTCCGTTTACTGTACGAGTATTTTCCTTTGCAATTGCCGGCGCCCTTGCGCCAGCGTTGCCGAGACCAATGATTACAGTCCTCAGGCACAAAAAGGGTCTGCACTACAACGTCTCGGGCGGCTCTGCCGCTGGACTATAGTTGTAAGGCCAAATCGATACAACTCTGCTGAAGGTAAAGAACATCGTAGTTTTGTCGGTGCACTTGGCGGAGTCTCCAAGTATGATATCCTGGCACAGCTTTCAGAACATGTGGTCGCCCGAAATTGAACGCAAGGAAACGACCAACTCTACCTCGACCTCGACCTCGACCGTTGCCTATGTTATTGACTTTGCTCCGATCTTACTCTCACTTTGCCGGACTTATTATCGCTGTTCGTTACTCACTCGCGCACCCTGCGCACTCGTATTATCCTCCCAACAAATACTGAACCGCTTGGCACAGTTACGACTGACCGCCACAAAGGCCAGCTCTACACTCATGTCTAAGCTAACAGCAAGGGAATCCACACAGAAACTACAACTTACCTAATGATTGGGAGAGAGACATTACTCCAATACACGCCCAATTCGAACAATTCAACAACCTTCTTGCTTTTTACATTGAAGGCACGTCGCAGACACGGCCTCCAAAAGCATACTACCAGGCGAACGAAAGTCTTACATAGTAGGCACACCAAGTCTGTCCACGATCAAGAGGCCTCACTGCTCAAGCCGAAACAGTGAAAGGCAGTGAAATAGAAAGTGATACGAAACAATCTCCCACTTGATTCGAAGTTTCTGAACAAACGCTCAGGTTCGCCACTGTACCACCTCATTGCCACCAGGTACCAAGGCTGAGAAATCCTCGTCGTCAACAAGAACAAATTGGCCGAGCAATCTGGACAGCTATGAAAGAGACACAAGAAGAAACAAAGACGAACTATCATTCCTCAGCAACCGCAACGTCATCACGCAGGTGGTGCTCGTAAGAGATGCGCACAGAGATAGGGATCTAACGAGCAGTCTCTCATGGCCATGTTGGCAAGGCAACACCAGCAAGTTAGTTACAAGGTTGAGGAAAAATGGCGGCCGCAACCTCGTCTACCATAAAGAGCACGGACTAGCACTGACGAAAGCACCTCTCAACGTACCAGGTCCACAGCAGTTGAAGAGAAACAAGTCCCTCCTGCACAGCAAACACCAAGCCCTCACGAGACGACGATTTACGTCGAAAGACGTCAATATCCTGCGAATGAGGTTAGTTCACTCTCTTTCATCCAAGCTACATCTCATCTACACAATCCCTGAAAACGGGCCGATCGAAATCGAAATCGAAATCGAAATCGAAACCAATCTTACATACAAAACCCGTACGACAGATACTAGGAGTTCTGATCTTCTGATGGTGCAGAAAGCCCTGATTTCCCCCCGGTACAGTCTTGAGTCACAGCGTCGATACTTTTCACTCCCACTCTCTCTCCCCTCTCTCCTTCTCTCTCTTTTGACCTTGACGGCGCTTGGGGGATGGCAAGGGGAAGAAGAGGGCTGGGAAGCTAGTGTAATTGTCAAGAAAGTAAGTCCAGCCGGATACAGTCCAAGTAGCAATGCATAACAATCCTCCAAAGCGTTAGTTAGCCCCACCTTTCAAGACTGGCTTCTTCCGCCCTCCCTTCATCTTCGATGCCCATGTAACCTGCCACCGACCGGGCGAAGCCGGAAAACAGAAGGGAAAGGGGGGTCCAAAGTGCAGTAGTAGGCACGAGTTGAACAGCCCATGAAAACTATAAACCACGACTAAACTTTCTTAGCGATGGAGATTGAAAAAGCGTCACGGTCACGGACTCACGGTCACAGTCACGGTCACGGTCACGGTTGAGGGGGTTTTGCGTCTTCGCAAAGATCCGTTGCTAAGGTAAGGTATGATATGACAGAGGCACGCTTCGCTACGTAAT
>Ga0210040_10010673_pt1 | contig 10501 bp, 13 predicted proteins | sample CryGeyCG12114_NA_FD_185462 | JGI IMG/M metagenome (GOLD analysis project Ga0210040, IMG submission 185462) | Groundwater microbial communities from aquifer - Crystal Geyser CG19_WC_8/21/14_NA (SPAdes) (version 2) | ecosystem: Environmental > Aquatic > Deep subsurface > Groundwater | place: USA...
GTTGGGAAGCACGAAGCGAAGTTAGGGTATGAATTTGCTTTGATGGAGGAGGTGAGTGCTGAAATGAAGATCTTTTGTAGGGCCAGGACACGCGGACCGGGTGTTGTTGCGATGGGAGCAGTGGGCGGTGGGGATGGCGAGCGCGAGGATGCCGCCATTCCGATTCGATCACTCTAGGATGTGCCTGAGTTCGTAGATGTTTGGGCTTTGATATTGTAGATTTGGACCAGGGTCTGTCGCATCACGATTTTCTCTTAAGCGCACCTCCATTCAGTCAGCCCGAGGTGCGGCCACTTGGTTCCAAGGTTTGTTTACATTGTTATGATCGACAGCTAGCGTCTGACTTTCCCCATGATGACGTGGATGCGGAGGGGACGGACCTCGGCGAGAATCATCAGGCGGAGAAGTGAGCGGTCGGGCTTCAGTCGATGCCTACAGCTCTATACTACATTCATATAACAGCAATACCACCTTCTGAACCCTTTTCCACACAACTCGCTTACCCCGTGCCGCGCAACCCAGAGCTCATCACATCCACCCACCATGTCTACAACCTCCAAACCTTCCTCCTCTCCCTCCTCCCCAATCCACCGACCCGCCCACCTGTCCCACTCGGCCGCACAACTCGCCTCGGCGGCATGCCGGTCCAAGTCGCAACAAATCAACGTGCCCATGAACATCGCCATCGTCGACGCCTCCCTGTACCTGCTGCACTTTGAGCGCATGCCCGGCGCGAAGCTGACTTCCATCGACATCGCCATGAACAAGGCCTTCACCGCCGCGGGCCACCGCGCACCCACCTCGGTCTACAAGGAGGCCGTGTGGCCCGGCGGACCGGCGTTCGGGCTGAACAGCAGTAACGGCGGCAGGTTCATGTATGTCGGTGGTGGGGTGCCGATCGTGGTGGATGGCGAGGTCGTTGGCGCAGTGGGATGCAGTACCGGCACGCCGGGCCAGGACGAGGAGGTCGCGAAGGCAGGGGTGGAGGCTGTGATGAAGGGGGTCGAGAGGGGGAGGAGGGCAAAGTTGTGAGACGCAAAGAGAGGATGTAGGGTCAACACCAGGAGGGCATTGTGTCGGAAACCGTAAGAGAGAGAAAGTCGGCATCGATTTCTCAAGAAGAGCATGCCGGGAGGCCGCCATGGTGAGGAAAGGACAATTTTGGTTTACTTTTTTGATTTTCGAACTATCTAAAAGCAAAATATGACAAATGAAATTTCCGTCGTGGTGTACTGTCGGCGACCTCCAGGGCCGCCTTTTCTAAAAAACTGACAAAATAAATGAAGACCCGTCGAGGGCGGTAGTGGTATGTGAGACCTGCTCACATACCGTAATTCGCTGGGCGCTTGCGAGCCCGGAGGCCGCTAGCCACGGAACGAATGAAATCGGCATCTGGCTGCCAGGTGCCCTCCTCCTCCTCCTCCTCCTCCTCGTCGTCGCTGTCCTCGACGACGTTCCTCCTCTTGCGCTTGCGGCCTTGCTCGGTCCCGCGCTGCGCAGCCTCGAGCTTGGCAGCCTTGGACTGCTTCGAGGTGGCCAGAGGAGCGCTCTGGTTCTTGCGCTCGTCGAACCCAGAGCGCTCCCGACCGTACCGGTTCCAGAAATTCTTGACTGCGGTCCCGGTACGGTGGATGTCGTTGGTGGCAGCCAAACGACAGGAGACCTCCTCGAAACGCCTCTCCCCAGAGATGGCACCTTCATCGCGGACGTCGAGCATGTGGCCGATTGCGATGTCCTCCTCAAACAGGCGCCACCTCACGGCGAGGGGTAGCTTCTTTGACTCGTTGATGAGGTGGGTGGGGGCTGGGTATGGGATTGACTCAGAGGTGGTGTTCCATTTGCGAGGCTTGGTTGGGGTGGAGTCGGGCGGAGTAAGCATTGGTATGGCTTGCTGAGGCTCTGGGGTTGACTGACGAGTGGCGGCGGGCTTGCGAGAGCGGGTTGTAGTTGCTTTCTTTGTAGCTTGAGCGGCAGACTTGCGGGCGGACCTCTTTGCTTCAGCAGCAGCAGCAAGTTCTTGCGCGAAGCGTGCGCCTTCAGCCACCTGCCGATTTCGCTTGATAGCAATCATTCTGAGCTCAGGATCTGTTGGCAACATCTTGGGGACATTCGTGGCAAGGAGGTGCTGCCTATTGAGGGGAACACTGATCGTAAGGCTAATAAGAGTCTGGGTTTCGTCGAGACGTTTGTCGCTTCGCATGGAATCATGACTTCTCAGGAAGTTAATCAAGTGCTCTGGGTGCTCGCGAAGGAATGCTGCGCAGTGGCCAGGTTGACTGTGAAGGAACTGTCGAACGACAAGATCAGGGTTCTGGATGATAAGCCGGTTGGCAAGGTTTGGAACGGTCTCAAGAGCTTTAATGGCGACTTCAGGTTCGTGACGGAGTGCGCGAAGTAGGAACTCAGGATCTTGGTTGATGAAATCGACGAGGATATCCTCATGGTGGCTGAACAGTGTTGTGTCGAACTCAACGTCATTCGTAAGATAGTCGTGGACAAATTCAGTATTGTTTTGAAGGTGATTCTTGAGAAATGCTTTGTTGGTGTTCAGAAATTTGGTCACAACGTCTGGATTCTGGACCAAGTGCTCGTCAATGTCGATGGTGTGCTCAGCATTGTGATCATCTTCGTCGATGTTTGAGATGATGTCGTCTGTCTTGGTTGAGTTGTCGTACTCAAACTCATAGTCATTCTCAGAATTCTCAGAAGCTGAGTCCTGCTCACAAACAAGATCTTGTGGTCTGACATACTTTTGACCAGGCAAGCTTTTGCCCGAGAGACCCAATCCATGAAGGAACTTGCCGCCAGTCTTGGGATGGACAGATGTGGAGTCATCATCGGAACCAGAGACAGACTCATGCTCAGAGGCAGACTCATGCTCAGAGACAGACTCATGCTCAGAGACAGACTCATGCTCAGAGACAGACTCAGACTCAGACTCAGAAGCGGACTCGTGTTCGGAATCTTCAAAGTCGATGTCTTCAATGGCATAAGCTTTGTTGTCGCTGTCTAGAAGGAATGTTTTGCCGCCCGTGCTTCGACGCTCAGTGAGACCGCAAGCAGCAGCAGCAGTAGAAGAATTATTGGTGTGAGCAGGGTATGTAGCATGATTTGAAATGATGGAGTTTTGCTGACCAGCAGCCTTCTCGCGCAGCGAGTTGAAGTAAGCTTCCTTGGAAACCATGATGAAATTAGATCAAGATGATGTGTAGAAGAACGAAGTAAGCTTTTGAGTATTCGACCAGCGAATGGTTGTATGTATTAAGGGCTGAAGCAGGAACAGAGAAGAGACCGACAATTACTAACGTAGTTGAATGTAGAGAGTGACAGCGAGGAAGGGGAGCGGAGAAGGAGGAATTTGTAGTCCCTTGGAATCTCCATTGGAAGCGGTCACGCAGCACCGGCAGTAACTTCATTCTCCTATTGTGCGGAGGTGGTTGGGAATGCATTGAATAGCGAGCATGAAGGACAGGATGGCAGAATTCTCTATTGAAGCTGGCCGTAGTCACTGTCAGTCGCAGTGAGGAACGGTAGAAGTGCTTGGCGAACATAGTAGAAGTGAATCCTGCGAAAGCCAGGCCGAAAGTCAAGCTGCGCTTCAGACACATCTTTCACTCCTCTTTTCCTGTGGCCTAGGAGCACATCCAAGAATATAGATCGTGTTCGCGCATGGGCGAGGAAGCGTGGAGTCAACTTTCAGAGGTAGATCGTCAGTAGAGAGCCACACCTCATGGCTGTCGTCAGCTCGTACTCTTGAAGAATGAGGAGGATATTGAAGTCTCTCATCCGCATATCTGCATAGACGTGAAGCCTAAAGTGAGATATACACTTTACCTAACGGGCAAGGCAAACCCCTTATGGCTTACCGTTGCCATACAACCTTGCTCTAAGAAACCCCCTGGGCCGCGCTATAGCTCGAACTTCATTAGTGTACACGGATCATCAAGCGCGATCTGTCTCTACATCTCGTACTTGAGTAGTAGCTCAAGCGGCTCAGCTGTCCAAGGTCGTGTTCTGTGAAGCACATCTAATTTTCCTGGTCCGCGGACACAAGTCGAATAGTGGGCATGGGGAGCTCGCCTTGGAATTTCTGGCAGCGGTGATCACGCCTCTTGCTTCGCAGCACATTCATGCTTTAATATGCTGATATGTACGCACTAGAACCTCGTGGTAAAAGGCTGCTAAATAGAGAGGCGATCAGAGAGCAAGGTGAAGGTCTTGCCGTACGTTCGCTCAAACTATCGTGAAGCTCTAGTGCTTGGCATCCCGCCGCCTCAAGCCTGAGTACGGCGGAGCGTCGGCCCGCCCCGTTTCTTTCCACGACCGCAATGTCCCATCAAGAGTCTTAATGGACGAGCTAACTGAGTATGTTTATCTGATCGAAACATTCGAATTCTTCAACCAGCGCGATAACTTTACGTCCCCTTAGCAGCAGGTCGCAAGCCTCAGCTCACGTGAAGACTCTTTCGACACATCCTTCCAGTCAAGGACTCCGGAATGCCCATGTCGGAGCCTGATATAAAGCGGTTGGCACATCCCGACTACTGGGATGAGCGTTACACAGAGGTGGGCTCGGGTGCCCAAGTTCACGAATGGTTCAGGTCTTACGGCGACCTGGAAGAATTTCTCAACCGCCACCTATTTCAAGTACGGGGACCAGAGACAGCGCCAAAGTTGCTACACTTAGGATCAGGGGACAGTGTAAATGCTTGGTTCGCGAACATGTGTTGATGTCAGAGGCTAATTCCAGCGCAGTCAATACCGCAGGACCTTTCGAGAAAAGGTTACAACAACCAACTTTGTGTTGACTTCTCTTCGGTCATTGTGGACAGTATGTCTAAACGACACGCTGATACTGAGGGCATCACCTGGAAGCAGGCCGATGTTCGCCAGATGGATGAGATCCAGTCGGAGTCGATAGATGTTGCCTTTGATAAGGGAACATTGGACGCTATGATTCACGGCAGCCCCTGGAGTCCACCTGATGAGGTTTTGGATGATACTAGTAGATATGTGCGAGAGGTATGTTCGAGAATGTCTCTCATCCAAGGTTGTACCACTTTCAGAAGGTAACTCTCTTATTGTGTAGGTTTTCCGTGTCCTCAAACCAGATGCCGTGTTCCTTTATATAACATATCGACAGCCTCACTTCATAAAGCCCCTATTGAAGTGTGAAGGCGTTGACTGGGACATGAAGGTGGATGTACTCGGTGGTTCCGACAGCTCCTTCGATTACCATGGTTTCGTTCTGAAGAAGGTGACGCTACCGCTGCCGGAGTCCACAGAAAGTAGCACAGAGGGACGAGTCACCAATCAATCATCGGGAATCCAATAACAGTCCTGTTGGCCAGAACTCACGAGTCAATATTGCGAAGGATTGTGATGGTGACGCAGCTGATGAGTCGGTCACGTGACCTGAGCCTGAAGCAGCGATAGACTTGGCAAATGCAGTGCAGTGGAGAGTGAGTACGACTTAAGGTTCTCAGTGGCCCCACCTACCTATGTTACGGCGGTGATTAGTGGCGTATCGCGCAGCATGCTCGCCGCATTGCGCAGTTTTTCGATTGTTTACCTTTAGTCATGTTGGCTTTGACAAGACGCAATGCCATGGCCCTGGTTCTGGTCCTCGGAAACGAAACAAGCGGACAGACAGACCGCGACACTGACAGAACAAGCTCGAAATGTCGTCGAACCTGTGCTGCCGGCGCGCTCTGGGAACATCAGCTCCAACGAGCAGCATGCTGCAACTAATGCTGTGACCTCTCAGCTCCGTGTCTTCTCTCAACCACAAACACTTTTTGCTACTTTGGTGCTAACCGCAGCTTGCCTGGGCTCCTTCGCATTCTATCGAAGCTATTTGAAACGCATTCCAGAAGCGGTCAATATCAAGCCATCTTTCTACAGACGCAGAAGCATACTCGGCAAGGTCACCAGTGTTGGCGATGGAGACAACTTCAGAATATACCACACACCCGGCGGATGGCTTGCAGGATGGGGCTGGCTGCCGTGGAAGCGAGTACCAACCGATAAGAAAGAACTGAGACATAAAACCGCAAGTTCACGGTCTCGACGATTATCTGCTGGCGCTAATGAACCTAGATCCATGTTCGTATAGCTGGTATCGATGCACCAGAACTTGCACACTTCGGTCGCCCTGCACAGCCACATTCTCAGGAAGCGCTCGACTGGTTAACTTCGTACGTCCAGGGTCGCAGAATCCGGGCATACGTTTACAAGGCAGACCAGTACAGTCGAGTAGTTGCGACTGCGTACGTATGGAAGGGCATACTACGAAGAGACATTGGACTACAGATGCTTCGAGCCGGTATCGCAACCGTTTATGAAGCAAAATCCGGCGCAGAATTTGGAGAAGGACGGGAGCAGATATACCGTAAGGCGGAGTGGTGGGCCAAAACTAAGAGGAAGGGGATTTGGTCTGGAAAGAAAGAAGACTTTGAGAGCCCACGAGAGTACAAAAGCCGCTATGCACCGAGATCGCCTGCCGAAGGGCAAGCAGGTGAAGAGGTAATCACGAAAGCCCGGCTGAAGAAGTAACCACGCAAGCCCGAGAGCCTGGGTGTAGCGGTAGCCACGACGGATAACACGAGGCCAAAGCAGACGATCCTATGCTGTCTCTGTCCACCTGTCTCCATATCTCCATCAACACTTGACTTTCATTGTCGAATCCATTATGTCGCGTGGGACGCGTCCGCTATATGGCAACTCGAGTGAGACACATGCAGGTGGGTGAGCAACTCGAATGTGCAGTCACCATTGATGTCATTGCCAAGTCTTGTCTGCTAGGTACCCACCGGCACCTTCGAGTCAGGCTCTATGCATCGTTACAATCATTGAACTTGCGCCATTTCCTAGCAAACATCCCAACAATCATGCCGAAGACAAATTCATCAGTCGTTATCGTCGCCCGGTTTCTGAAAGCAAACCACTATAGCCAGGTACTACCGTTGATTTGATGCGCCCCCACAAACTTACCTTTGCTTAGACGTACGACGCTTTCATTCAGGAAGCTGGTCTGTCAGAAGATGCTGGAGATACAAATCCAGGCGATTGGACAATAGAGCAGATACTTGAGGAAAAGCAGCAATACGATACTAGTCTAGCTTTTGAGAGACATAACAATGAAGGCAATCAGGGTTGGTCCAGTCCCGCACCCTCTGAAGCACACGAGCCAGCTGCAGCAGTGAGTTCGTCCACAAACATCTTGTGTGTCCATGGCCATAGCGAGGGTGTCTCAATAACTGGTGCTGATCGGAGTCTTACCACTATATCGACAACCCCACCTTTCAAAGAAGTTGCAGCACGACCAGACCTACATGGTAGTCCAGTCTTGTCAGTCATCACAATACTTGACAATTATGTTCTCTCGACATCAATGTCAGGTCAGCTCATACTGCACCATGCACCCTCCGGACAGGTCATAGCCAAGTGCCGCCACCACCTCAAGTACGCCGTCCAAGTAGCAGCAACCTCGTCGGACCAGGATTGCATCATTGCAACAGCAGGCTGGGATCAGAAGGTACACGTGTATGCTTTCAGCCACAGCAGTATTCGGCTCCCGAACCCGCAGGGCGTACTAACAAGAGATGAGCCATATGTCGAAAACCTTCTACATGAGCCACTGCATACCATTACTTTAACGAGCAACCCTGAGTCTTTGTTCTTCGTTCGTCACCCCGATAATGGAGACCTCTACCTTGTGCTATCCAGACGGGATTCTACATTCCTGTACTACTACCGATTTTCACATGTTGCCGACAGGTATATGGTGCACGAGGCCGGACGGCAGAATCTAGCGCCACATGCAAATGCATGGGTAGGGTTCACACCCTCATGCTTGGCAATTTCTCCCAAGGATCCGACATTATTGGCAGTGGCTACTTCCCATCTGCCACACTTGAAAGTTATCGTCGTCCGACTACTCTTTCCTGCGCCAACAGAACAACGTACTAGCCCACACGCACCACAGACACAGGCGGCACAAGCAAGAGCAGAGCTGGCTGTGCAGGATAAAGAAGACACAGCTATTACTTTGCACGTTACGACAATGGCTCCACAAACTCCATACTCGACACCACAAGTGGTCTGGAGACCTGATGCTTCAGGGCTATGGGTGAACGGAGATGACGGACTGGTCAGGGGATTGGAGGTCAAGACTGGCAAAGTTGTCGCCTTGCTTAAAGCCCATGAGGTTGGATCCAAAGTACGAACATTATGGGCAGGTTATGCCGCCGATCACGATCACGCGAGAGAAGGGAAGGGTCAAGAGTTGTTGGTCAGTGGAGGCTTTGATAAGAAAGTCTTCGTCTGGACGGCAGCTCCAAGCCCTTAAATCATACCTTCACCAGGGAACCCTGACTGCTTCTACCTCCAAGAGGATTCTTCGTCACTTTAGTGATTTGCCTTGTCCTCCAACACCGCGGACTCGCTGTCAACATAATGACTGCGCTTGTTAACTTCAGGTAGGCGTTCATGATCGTGATATCAAGTCTAAGGTACCCATCTCTGTCATTCACGTAACTCGTTGCAGATTGTACCAAAAGGCAGCACGTAGATATTGACTCTGAGCCGAGCCGCACATCCCTGTTGTCTATCGACATGCGCTCTTTCGCGGAATTCGCACGCATCGGCTCTGCGTATCGACGCTGCAAAGTCCTAGTTTGCATCATGCTCACCGTTTAGCTCCCCGCATAGTTATGGTCATGTCTTACATATTCCAGGTTGTCATTCTCTAGCGGACCACTCGTCCAACCTCAAATCATGCCCACCTCCGAGTTTATGGCACCACCAGATGCTCGGACGGCCGCCCGAGTATCACGTTCGTCGAGCGTCGGGAATACCAAGATTCGACCTCGTTCCAAGGTCCTCAAAAGTGGAGCGCAAAAGTGTATTCAAGGTCCTCCCCTGTTGTAGGGATTTCTACAAAATCACTCAGAGGAGAGCGCGTTCCATAGGCTTGCTTCGCATCCTTCAACACAACAGCAGTTTGGAAAGAGCGACTAAGAGTTGAAAGAGAAAGACCACCCAGTGCATCAATCAACGATGGACTCGATACGCGCTTTCTTTCCCGGCTTGGTAAATTTCGTACGATCCATGGCAAAGACAGATTGTGTTGCATGCCAGGACGCTTTCCATGCACGTCTCGTTATCAAGCTAAACTGTGGCCATGCGTACTGCAAACGCTGTCTCTGACACCTATACGACTGCATTCTTTTGGATCGCACGAAGTTTCCTGCACGATGCTGCTCTATTGCCATCCCGAACGACAAAGCTCGCTCCATGCTGGAGAGTGAAACGGCGGTGCAATATGAGAGCCTTGCACGGGAAATGGCGGATCCGAAGCCCACTTACTGCTTCGGCTGCCTCGCATACTGCCCAAGGCTGGATTCAGGGGATGACTCTTGCCATAAATGCGACGGGTGCCGCACACAAACATGCACGCGCTGCAAGGAGCAAGCCCACGCAGGACCATGCGTGTCCGAACATGATGCTGCCGATCAGATGATCATCGCTCTGGCCGTTCACGTCTCGTCGCGCCGTATAGCGGCCCTCGCTTTGATCGTCTCGGAGGACGCCAGCAGCCATTGCGTGGAGAAGGACGATCAGAGACAGGGCGTCATACCGAAGTACCTGTCTATCAAGGCCATCATGACCGATTGGCCGCGTTCAGAAGCTGGGGCCCCCGGCATGATACGCTTCAAAACGAACGCATACTACGAGGTTTAGCTGGCACGAGCAACACAGAATCTTGACTTGGTGGATAGGTACCGACATGGTTGTATAACACTTCAGACTGGATGAAAGATGTGCCTTCTGTGAACCTGCAAGAACTTGTGTGGGACAACAACAATGCAACCATAGCTGATGTGAATGCCCTTGGAGATAAACGCAGTGCCGAAGAGGCTGACCTTAAAACCGCCACTAAGCTTAACGAGATAGAGTCTCGTACCGTTAAGAGTTCCGTAAAGGTACCTCGAAAACCTATAGTGAAGCGAAACTTAGTAGGGCTATAAGGAGGCCGACTACCCGATATCGCAGGCATCCTTAACGAGAAGTTAATTACTATATCATTGATGTAGTTAGTAAGCCTCAACCACGAGGTAAAGTGATACTTGGAGAGGCGTACGGGATACACGCTACCGGCATAGGCACGTGCTAGATTGGTAGGCTTTTCCAACGTGGGGAGTGCTTCAGGCCTGCCAAGCTCCCCGCACCAATCGATTAAGTTACCACATTCGGAAAAGGCAGCTCGGGACTCTCGGTTACTACACATGTTTATTCCACCGTGACAACGTCTCTCCAGAGGAGATAGCCATGCTGAAAATCGACCAGACGACATGCAGATCTTTCGGGGATCAGCCAGGCTAGATACTGCACCATTTTTTGGCATGTTCGAAACATGGGGATCAGCATATCGGTATGCCGGCTTGACTCCTCCGGTGTACCCTCGTGGTCCCGCCCCCACCGGGAATCATAATGGCGG
>Ga0210040_10010674_pt1 | contig 10501 bp, 9 predicted proteins | sample CryGeyCG12114_NA_FD_185462 | JGI IMG/M metagenome (GOLD analysis project Ga0210040, IMG submission 185462) | Groundwater microbial communities from aquifer - Crystal Geyser CG19_WC_8/21/14_NA (SPAdes) (version 2) | ecosystem: Environmental > Aquatic > Deep subsurface > Groundwater | place: USA...
CCTGCGAAGGACCTTATCACGTGCGAACGATCATCGTAACAACGACTCGTTCTGGCGTAAGAAGTTCGTTCGCAAGCTCAGGATGACAACTGCCATTTCTTACAAATTCACCCTTCCTACTTCACCTTCACCACTCCGTAACTTCACCAGCCAACACCGTGGCTTGCACAACGAAGTTTTCATCGAACAGGCAGAGGTTGGCGCGGTAGCCGGCCTGAATGAGACCCAGCTCGTCGCCGAGGCCCAGCACCCGGGCGGGGTAGAGCGTGGCCATGCGCAGGCTTTCGGCCAGGGGTAGGCCCACTTGCTGCGTGCAGTTGCGCACGGCGTCCATCATCGTCAGGGCCGAGCCGGCCAGCGTGCCTTGCTCATTTACGAAGCAGTTTTCGGCTTCCCGGAAGCGGTAGGCGCCGGCCGTGCTGCTGGCCACGGCATCGGTAATCAGAAACAGCCGCTCGCCCAGCAGCTTTTTGCTGATGCGCACGGCCGCGAAGTCGCAGTGGATACCATCGGCAATAATGCTGGCGCTGGCCGAATCGGCGTCGTAGATGGCCCCAACCAGGCCCGGCTCCCTACTCTGCAACGCCGACATGGCATTGAACAAATGCGTGGCCGCCGTGAAGCCCCGCTGGAAGGCCGCGGCGCCCTCGGCGTACGTCGCGTTGGAGTGCCCCGCCGACAGCACCACGTTGGCGGCGCGGAGCTGCGCTACTACCTCCGGCGGGGTTACCTCGGGCGCCAGCGTCATAATGCGCAACACGCCCTGACTGATTTTCAGCAGCTCGGCTACGCGCTCGGGCGTTGGTAGTTGGATGAATTCCTCTTGGTGCGCGCCTTTTTTGACGGGGTTGATATAGGGGCCTTCCAGGTGAATGCCCAGCAGGCTCGGGTGCTCAGCCTGGTAGGCGCGGCCTACTTCCAGCGCCGCACGCATCATCTCGAAGGAGTTGGTGGGCATGGTTGCCAGGAAGCTGGTGGTGCCGTGGCGCAGCACGTGGCGCCGCAACCGGTCGAGGGTAGCGGGGGTAGGGTCCACGGAAAACAAGGCGCCGTCGCCGCCGTAAATTTGCAGGTCGATGAAGCCCGGACTCAGGCAGCAGCCTTTCCCGTCTACGCGCGGCAGGTCGGTAGGGGCCGCCACCAGGGGTAGGACGGCCTCAATAAGCTGGTCGTTGATGAGCACGGCGTGGTCGTGCAAAACCGCGGTGCCGCTGTAAATAACGCAGTGGGTGAGTAGGTAGCGCATGGAGAAGAGGGCAATTGATAACAAAGAACGTCATTTCGACCAACGGGAGAAATCTCGCGGGCTGATGTTGGGTTACTACCTTTCGTCAGCCCGCGAGATTTCTCCCGTTAGTCGAAATGACGTTCTTTACAACAGCTACCACTATCAGAATCTACAACCAACTACTACAATGGAACACCGCACGTTTCGTATTCACGGCCGGGTGCAGGGCGTGTTTTTCCGCCAATCGTGTCAACAGGAAGCCCGCAAGCTGACGCTAACGGGCTACGCGCAAAACAACGATGACCACACCGTTACCGTGGAAGCCGAAGGCCCGGCGGCGGCGCTCCAAGCCCTGGAAGACTGGTGCCGCCAGGGGCCGGAAATGGCGCGCGTCGACCGCGTCGACGTCACAACTGGCCCCGTGCAGGGCTACTCCCATTTCGAGGTTCGGCGGGGGTAGGGCAACGCTACGCCGAGCGCAGGGCGGAACCTGAAAAACGGCTTAGCATACGCACTTCAGATTCTACTCCACGCTTAGTACAATACATTGACTTACAGACCCTTCTTGGCAGGTAGGGCCTTGCGGGGTAGCTTGTCTTTGCGCATGGCGGCGTCGTAGACGAAGGAAGCCACAATCACCGAAGCCTGCTTCAAATCGTCGGGTTGCAGGCGCTCGTAGGTGTCCTGGTTCGAGTGGTGGGTGCGGCTGGAATAGTCGATGCCGTCCTGCACGAACTGGAAGCCGGGAATGCCCACCGCATCAAACGATAAGTGGTCGGTGCCGCCGGTGTTGCGGTTGGTGATGGTGGTAGCGCCCATGTCGTGGAACGGGGCCAGCCACTGCGTAAAGATGGGGTTCACGGCCTCATTGCCCTGGGTATACACGCCCCGGATTTTGCCCGTGCCATTGTCGAGGTTGAAGTAGGCCGATACCTTTTCCTGCTCCGGCTTCAGGGCCATGGTGGCGGGGTCGCCGAAGTGGTTTTTCACGTAGTTGCGCGAGCCGTACAGCCCCTGCTCCTCGCTGCTCCACAGGGCCACGCGAATGGTGCGCTTGGGCTTGGCGCCTACTGCTTTCAGAATGCGCACGGCTTCCATCATCACGGCGCAGCCGGCGGCATTGTCGGTGGCGCCGGTGCCGGCGTGCCAGGAGTCGAGGTGGCCGCCCAGCATCACCAGCTCGCTTTTTAGCTTTTTGTCGGTGCCCGGAATTTCGGCCACCACGTTGTAGCCCTTCAGGTCGCTGTTGAGGAAGCGGGTCTTGCTGTCGAACTCCAGCTTCACCGGAATACCGCCTTCTACCAGCCGTTCCAGGCGGCCGTAGTCCTCACCCGAAATTTCAAACTCCGGCAGCACGGCCGGGGCGTTGGCGGCGTACGAAGCACCGTTACTGGTGAAGTAAGTGCCGTGGGCGCCGTTGCGGTAGCTGAGCACCAGCGCGGCGCCTTCCTGCTTCAGGAAATCATTGAGGCGGTTGCGGAAGGCCGCGCGGGCGCGCAGGGCCGTCATCCGGTCGGCGTCGGGGGCGGGGCGGTTGGCCGCGGGCCGGGCTTCCGTCATGGCCGTCAGTTCTTCATCTGAGTAGCGTTTGGCGTCCGCTTCGAAGGTGGTTTTCAGCGGAGTAGTCATCGGCGTCATTACCACCATGCCTTTCAGCTTACCCGCGTATTTTTCCAAATCAGCCTCGCTCTCGGCTTTCATCAGGACCACGTCGCCGGTGCCGGTGCCGCCCGGCGTCCAGGCCTTGGGCGTGCCAATAACGGGGTGGTAGTAGGGCGCCGTCATAGCCAGGTAGGACTTCTGAATCTCCCAGCCCTGCCCAAAGTCGCCCCAGGCTTCTTCCTTGGCATTCACCAGGCCCCAGTCGGTGAACTGCTTCACGGCCCAATCCTCGGCGTTTTTCAGGCCGGTAGAGTTTGACAGGCGCGGCCCGGCCACATCGGTCAGGTAGAACGCCGTTTGCATCACCTGCGAGTGGTTCAGGCCTTCCTGCTTGATCTTGTCAATCATGGCGAGGTCGATATCCTCTTTCGCGGGTTGTTGGGCTACCCCGGCCAGGGCCGTTGTCAGGCAGAAGGAGAGCGTGAGAAATGCGTAGTTTGGTCGCATCGGCAAGATAGTTAGCGTGAAGAGAGTAGGGACAATGTGCCACTAATACTTCATAGTCACTTGGCCGGGTAAAAAGATGCGTGCACGCTAGGCTTTTCGTTAAAGGAGTAGGGTAGGCGAAAGCCCCCAAACAAAACGAGGCGCGACCGTTAAGCCACGCCTCGTTCCAATAAGTCAAAAGACTAAAACCGACTAGTCGATTTTCTTGGCCGAGCGCAGGCGCTCGTTCTCGTCCAGCAAGATCTTACGCATCCGCACCGATTTGGGAGTCACCTCCAGGTATTCGTCCTTCTGGATGTACTCCATGGCTTCCTCCAGCGAAAACTGGCGCTTGGGCACAATCTTCGCGTTGTCGTCGGTACCCGAGGCGCGCATGTTGGTCAGCTTCTTGCCTTTCTGAATGTTGATGGTCAGGTCGTTGGGGCGGGTGTGCTCACCGATAACCTGGCCAGCGTACACCTCCTCGCCGGGCTCCACGAAGAACTCGCCGCGGTCCTGCATCTTGTCGATGGTGTAGGCGGTGCCGGGGCCGGTTTCCATAGCAATCAGCGAGCCCGAGATGCGGCCCGGAATCGTGCCTTTGTAGGGCTCGTAGCTCATGAAGCGGTGGTTCATGATAGCCTCACCAGCGGTAGCGGTCAGCACGTTGTTGCGCAGGCCAATCAGGCCACGGGCCGGAATGTTGAACTCCAGGTGCTGCAGGTCGCCCTTGGGCTCCATGATGGTCAGCTCACCTTTACGCATTGTCACCAGCTCAATCACTTTGCCAGCGGTTTCTTCCGGTACGTCTACCACCAAGTGCTCAATGGGCTCCAGGCGGTGGCCGCCGTCGTCCTCTTTGAAGAGCACCTGTGGCTGGCCTACCTGCAACTCAAAGCCTTCGCGGCGCATGGTTTCAATCAGTACCGACAAGTGCAGAATACCGCGGCCATACACGAGGAACGTGTCTTCCTTGTCGGTTTCCTTCACGCGCAGGGCCAGGTTTTTCTCGGTTTCCTTGAACAGCCGGTCGCGCAGGTGGCGCGAGGTCACGAACTTACCTTCCTTGCCGAAGAACGGCGAGTTGTTGATTGTGAACAGCATGTTCATGGTCGGCTCGTCGATGCTGATGATAGCCAGGCCCTCGGGGTTGTCGGCGTCGGCGAGGGTATCGCCGATTTCGAAGCCTTCGATGCCCGTTACGGCGCAGATTTCGCCCGAGCTAACGGACTCCACCTTGGCGCGGCCCAGGCCTTCGAATACGTGCAGCTCCTTGATTTTTACTTTCTTGATGGTGCCGTCGCGCTTCACCAGGCTCATGTTGGCGCCTTCCTGCAGCGTACCGCGGTGCACGCGGCCGATGGCGATACGACCCACAAACGACGAGTAGTCGAGGGAGGTAACCTGCATCTGCGGCGTACCGTCGAGGGTAGGAGCGGGGGGAATGGAAGCTACCACCGCGTCGAGCAGCGGAATGATGTTGTCGGTCTTCTCTTTCCAGTCGGTGCTCATCCAGCCCTGCTTCGAGGAGCCGTACAGCGTCACGAAGTCCAGCTGGTCTTCCGAAGCGCCCAGGTTGAACATCAGGTCGAACACCTGCTCGTGCACCTCGTCGGGCCGGCAGTTTTCTTTATCGACTTTGTTCACCACCACAATCGGCTTCAGGCCCAGGTCAATGGCTTTGCCCAGCACGAAACGGGTCTGAGGCATGGCGCCTTCGAAGGCATCGACGAGCAGCAATACGCCGTCGGCCATCTTCAGTACGCGCTCTACCTCACCACCGAAGTCGGCGTGACCAGGCGTGTCGATAATGTTGATTTTAACGTCCTTATAGCGGACCGAAACGTTTTTGGAGACGATGGTGATTCCTCGTTCCCGCTCCAAATCGTTGTTATCCAGGATCAGATCGTCGAAGTGTTGGTGTTCGTCGAAAAGCTTCGAGGCGTGAATGATTTTGTCCACCAGCGTCGTCTTGCCGTGGTCAACGTGCGCAATGATTGCGATATTCCGAATGTTCTGCATACAAATGGTTTTGCGGGTGCAAAGGTACGCATTTTTGATGGCAAAAAGTTTCCTTTACAAAAAGATAACTGCCTGTTACTGAAACCACCGCGCGCAGCCGCGAACCGAACGCATATCCAGGCGCGTACGTTTAACCAGTAGCGGCCTACTCATGGGCCCTCTATTTTCTCAGATCTTAAACTCGTTCTCTGATGCGTACTTCTTTGCTTGCTTTGCTGTTAGCAACGGTTTCCCTGGCCTCGGCCTGTTCCCAAAACCGCTCTACCGCCGCCGTGCCCAACGGCCCCGACGTGCCCGCCCGCACCGTGGCTAAGGTAGATGCCAAATACCCCGCCCCCCAGCCCATGACGGGCAAGCCCGGCGAGTTTCCGGTGCAAAAAACCGAGGCCGAATGGAAAAAACAGCTCACGTCCGAGCAGTTCTACATTCTGCGCGAAAAAGGTACCGAGCGGGCCTTCAATAACCCCTACTGGGAAAACCACAAGAAGGGCTCCTACTACTGCGCCGCCGACCACAACCTGCTGTTCACCTCCGAGACTAAGTTTGAATCGGGCACGGGCTGGCCAAGCTTCTGGGCTCCAGCCTCCGATAAAAGCCTGAAAGTGACCACCGACGATAGCTATGGCATGAGCCGCGACGAGCTGGTGTGCGCCAAGTGCGGCGGTCACCTCGGCCACGTGTTCGACGACGGCCCCAAGCCTACCGGCATGCGCTACTGCATGGACTCCTACGGTATGACGTTTGAGGCCGCTAAGTAGGTAGTGCCTTGTTTTTGCGGTGGCCCGTTGGTTGTGTAAGCCAGCGGGCCGCTTTGTTTGTTAGTAGCGCGGCAATCCGCTCCGCGATGAGCACGGCGAGTTCCTATGCGCTGGCACCAAGTGGCGCGGTTCTGCCTACTCGCTCCGCTCGTCGCGGAATGAATTGCCGCGCTACCTCTAACTCTTTTTCTACTGTATGTCTACCTCTTCTAATTCCATCGAAGGCCTGCAAGCCCAACTGGCGCCCGTGCGCGAGCAACTGGTGGCGCACGGCGTGTACCGCAACCTGCAGTCGCTCGACGATTTGCGCGTGTTTATGTCGCACCACGTGTTTGCTGTGTGGGACTTTATGTCGCTGCTGAAAGCCTTGCAGCGGGAGCTTACCTGCGTGACCCTACCCTGGATACCCAAGGGCAACCCCAGTACGCGTCGCCTCATCAACGATATTGTGCTGGAAGAGGAAACTGACCTGGACCCCGAGGGCCGGCCTTCCAGCCACTTCGAACTGTACTTGCGCTCGATGGAGGAATGCGGCGCCGACACCCAACCGGCGCGCCGCCTGCTGGAATCGTTGGCTGCCGGCGACTCGGTAGAAACGGCGCTGGCGAAGGCCAAGGCGCCGGCTTCGGTGCAGGAATTCGTGCTGAAAACCTTTGCCATTATCAACTCGGGGCAGCCGCACGCCGTGGCTGCCGCCTTCACGTTTGGGCGCGAAGATGTGATTCCCGATATGTTCCGCCACTTGATTGAGGACCTGCGCCAGCGCTTCCCCGGTCAGCTCGACACGTTCACCTACTACCTCGACCGTCACATTCAGCTGGACGAGGAAGTGCATACCCCACTGGCCCAGCAAATGGTGCGCGAACTGTGCGGCGACGACACCCAGCGCTGGCAGGAGGCCAGCGCCGTAGCTGCCGACTGCATGCGCGCCCGTGTAGCCCTCTGGGACGGAATTCAGGCCAGCCTCGGCACGCCGGCCGCGGTATAATTTGCCGCGGGCAACTGACACGGGCACGGGCACGTTGTAGCAAGGCGGTTCCGATGCGGAGCCGCCTTTCACCTTTACTACTCTTTCCATGCTATACACGTACATGCGAACTGCCTTCGGGGTGGCGCTGGTAGCCAGCGCCGGCGTACTGGGCGCTTGCACCACCTCGCAGGAGCAAGCGGCCGAGGTAGGGCGCCCCGCCGTGCCCGCCGAAATCATTACGGACGCCGACCGGCAGGCTGCCTACAACAGCAACGCCGGCTACAGCGGCTCCGCGCCGGACGCGACGCCGGGGCGCGTGCCCTCCATCCGCAACGAGGCCAGCAGCATCAACTCCGAGAAGCGGCTCGAAACCATCAACACCAACGCCCCCAACAACACCCCCACCGAAACGCGCCTGCGCCGCCTAAACGGCGCCCCCGTGGACACGATGCGCCTACCACCAGGGTAGGGCAGGGTGTACTGAAGAAGCAAATCAGCCCATCAGGCGCCCGTCTTGGCGACCCGATGGGTTGATTGCTTTTTCGGCCTACTCTCCTTTTTAACCGTTGTCGGCCGGTGCGGTGGTGACATTGTCGGTGCTGCCGGCCGGAGCCTTGGCTTTCGGAGTAGTGGCAGTAGTAGTTGACTTGGCGCGGCTGCGTTTACGGGGGGCGGCAGGCTGCTTTGGCGCTGGGGTAGGGTCGGGGGCTGGCGCTTCGGCGGCAGGGGCCGCTAGCTCGCCCGTATCAATGCTGTCGGAGCCGGCGGGAGTAGGCATATCCTGCTGGCGCACTATCGTGTGTAGAGCCTGCTCAAACAGGCGCTCTGTATCTTCGTCGAGGCGGCGAGTGGCCTCCTTCACTACTTCCTTCAGCTTTTCTTTGGTTTCCTTGCGGATGCGCTTTACGACCTCTTTCATGCGCGCATCCAGCTCCTTCTGCAGCTGCTTAGCTGCCGCCTTCAACGACTTTTTTTGACTGCTTTTTTTCGCTTTGTGCGTTTCCGCTACCAGGCTGGTGGTCGGGCTAGCTTGCTGCTTTTCTGCCTTATGTGTCTTCTCCTTTTTCGCTTTAGGCGCCGCTTCTTTTTTCACCTTGGGCTCGGCTGCTTTTTTGGCTTTAGGAGCTTCCTTTTCTTTATCAGATTTTTTCATCGTGCGGGAATAATAAATTGGGAGAGATGAGGGAGTTCCAGCGAATGGCCTCATTTGGTTGGCAGCAGCGAAATATAGCGGAATAACATAGGTTACGAATGTTAAGATTTTTTCAGCGGCACCACTCCTGATTTTTACGTGTTCCTTTGTAGGCAAAGCAGCGCCGGTTTTGGCGCGCTTTGGTTTCCGAAAAATAGTTTTTCGACGCTTAATTTCCCATGCAAACTGATCCTCAACGCTACACCGTCACGGCGGCCCTACCCTACGCCAATGGGCCCGTGCACATTGGCCACTTGGCGGGCGTGTACCTGCCGGCCGACATCTACGTGCGCTACCTGCGCCTGATGAACCGCGACGTAAAATTTATCTGCGGCTCCGACGAGCACGGCGTGCCGATTACCATCCGGGCGCAGAAGGAAGGCGTGACGCCCCAGCAGGTAGTGGATAAATACCACACCATTATCAAGGATTCGTTCCAGGAATTCGGCGTGTCGTTCGATATCTACTCGCGCACGTCGTCGGAGACGCACCGCGAGGTAGCCAGCGACTTTTTCCTCAAGCTCTACAACGAGGGCAAGTTCATTGAGCAGACCTCGGAGCAGTATTACGACGAGCAGGCCGACCAGTTTCTGGCCGACCGCTACATTGTGGGCACCTGCCCCAACTGCGGCAACGAAAACGCCTACGGCGACCAGTGCGAGCGGTGCGGCACCTCCCTCAGCCCTACCGAGCTGATCAATCCACGCTCCATGCTATCGGGCAATAAGCCGGTGCTGCGCGAAACCAAGCACTGGTACCTGCCCCTCGACCAGTACGAGCCCTGGCTGCGCGAGTGGATTATTGAAGGCCACAAAAACGACTGGAAAACCAACGTGTACGGGCAGTGCAAATCCTGGATTGACCAGGGCCTGCACCCCCGCGCCGTAACGCGCGACCTGGACTGGGGCGTGCCCGTGCCGGTGCCCGGCGCCGAGGGCAAAGTGCTCTACGTGTGGTTTGATGCCCCTATCGGCTACATTTCGGCTACCAAAGAACTCCTGCCCGACACCTGGCAAACCTACTGGCAGGACCCCGGCACCAAGCTGGTCCATTTCATTGGCAAGGACAACATTGTATTCCACTGCATCATTTTCCCGGTGATGCTGAAGGCGCACGGCAACTACATCCTACCCGCCAACGTGCCCGCCAACGAGTTCCTGAACCTAGAAGGCGACAAAATCAGCACGAGCCGCAACTGGGCCGTGTGGCTGCACGAGTACTTGCAGGACTTCCCCGGCAAGGCCGACGTGCTGCGCTACGTGCTCTGCGCCAACGCGCCCGAAACCAAGGACAACGACTTCACCTGGAAGGACTTCCAGGCGCGCAACAACAACGAGCTGGTCGCTAACCTGGGCAACTTCGTGAACCGCGCCCTCGTGCTCACCCATAAGTTTTTTGGGGGCCAGGTGCCTGCCGCCACCGACCTCACGGCTGAAGATCAGGAGGTGCTGCATCAGCTGCACGCGTTTCCGGCCCGCATCGGGGAGCTGATCGAAAACTACCGCTTCCGCGACGCGCTGAACGAGCTGATGAACCTGACGCGTTTGGGCAACAAGTATCTGGCCGATACCGAGCCCTGGAAGCTGATCAAAACCGATGAGGTACGCACCGGCACCGTGCTGCACATAGCGCTGCAACTAGCCGCTAGCCTGGTGACGTTGCTGGAGCCTTTCCTACCTGCTTCGGCGGCTCGGCTGGCTACAATGCTGCAAATTGAAGCGGGTGCCTGGCAGCAAGCCGGCCGCCCCGACGCCCTACTCACCGGTCACCAACTGGCGCCCGCCGCCCTACTCTTCGACAAAATCGACGATGCCACGGTAGAGGCGCAGGTGCAGAAGCTGCTGGACACCAAAAAGGCCAACGAGCTGGCCGCCGCCGTGGCCGCGCCCGCCAAAGAAGACATATCGTTCGAGCAGTTCCAGACCATGGACTTGCGCATCGGCACCATCGTGGCCGCCGAGAAAGTAGCCAAAACCAAAAAGCTCCTTAAGCTGAGCGTGGATTTGGGCTTCGATGAGCCCCGCACGATTGTGTCGGGCATTGCCGAACACTTCGTGCCCGAGGCGCTAGTAGGCCAGCAGGTGCAGGTGCTCCTCAACCTTGCCCCGCGCGAAATCAAGGGCATCCAAAGCCAGGGCATGCTGCTGATGGCCGAAAACGCCGACGGCGTGTTGTCGTTGATGCAGCCCAGTAGCGCGGTGCTGCCAGGCAGTAGTGTAGCGTAGGGGCGCGTTGCACGCGCC
>Ga0210040_10010675_pt1 | contig 10501 bp, 11 predicted proteins | sample CryGeyCG12114_NA_FD_185462 | JGI IMG/M metagenome (GOLD analysis project Ga0210040, IMG submission 185462) | Groundwater microbial communities from aquifer - Crystal Geyser CG19_WC_8/21/14_NA (SPAdes) (version 2) | ecosystem: Environmental > Aquatic > Deep subsurface > Groundwater | place: USA...
CATCGTATTTATGTAATTTTTAAAGACAAAATGTTTAGTGAGACTAAACATTTACAAGGACAAAACTTAAACCTGCGTGCACCGTACCTTAGCGAATTGCCGGGCGAAGCCCGGCATATTCGCTAGTATGATTATATGAGCTTACCAAAAAATACGTTTACCTATGTGAGTGAAATTAATGGAGCTCTAAAATGGTTGGATCATTGTATTATTAGTAATGGACTGTGTGAATATGGTGTGCATTGTGCAGTTGAATATGATTGTGTAATTAGTGATCATTTACCATTGTCTATTTCTATATGCATACCATTGTCAAGAAAAAATCCGAAGGACATAGGAATCAAACATAGTTCTATAAACTGGCAAAATGGTAAACATACTGATGCATACAGAGAGGCACTAGACTGTTTTATGGTAACACATAATCCCCCGTTGTGTAATACAAATAGTTGCACAATGGACTCGCATAAACAAATGATTGGTGAATATTATGATATGCTAATTAATTATATGGATGTTACCGCTTTAAACATAGTATGTAAAAAGAAACAGAATAGGTTTAACAAACCAGGTTGGAACGATTATGTAAAGGAGCACTATGATATTTATAGACATAATTATAAGCTATGGTTAGAAAATGGTAAATGTAAGACGGGACTTTTGTATGAATGCATGCAAAATACGCGCAAAAAATTTAAATCAAAGTTACGCCAATGTAAACAAAACGAAGAAACTGTTAGTGCAAATGCAATAGTTAAGGATTTTTTATGCAATGATTTTGTATCCTTCTGGAGTAAAGTTAAGGAACGAGACAAGGTTAAAACACACTGCCCTAATGTAATTGATGGGTTTAAAGGAAACTTTGATGTTTGCAATTATTGGGCAAATATGTATGAAACGCATTTTTCATTAGGCGTAGAAAGCAAATCACACGAATCAGATGTAACTTTGCAACAAAAATTCGAAGAGGCTACTGTCACAGGGAATAACAATTTTTTTTCGGCAAGTGACATAAGAATTGCCACGAGTAAAATAGGGCTAAGAAAATCAACTGGACCAGATAACCTAAAAGCAGAGCACTTTAGATTTGCGCCCGACAGTGTTTTTATTGCACTTGCAAGCCTTTTTAATTCCTGCTTAGCGCATGGCTGGTTACCAGCAAAATTACTTGAAGTTAATATTAAACCTATTCTGAAGAAAAAAGGCTTGAATGACAAGCTAAGCAGCAACTATCGACCTATTGCACTTGCAACTGCAAGCTCAAAGATTTTGGAGCATGCGATCTTGAGAAAAATTGGCCCTCTTTTGTACACAGGCAAATGGCAATTTGGTTACAAAGAAAAACACGGGACTGAATTAGCTGTATTTGCTGTTAAAAGTATAATAAGTAAATATAGATTAAAAGGTACCTCTGTGTTAACTTGTTTTATGGATGCATCGAAAGCTTTTGACTGTGTGTTACATGCTAAGCTCTGTTTAAAATTAATCGAGCGAAATGTGCCAATTAGCATAGTTAAAACATTGTATTATTGGTACAAAATGCAGTCTTTTAGGATTATCTGGAGGGATGAAAAATCTCGTGCTTTTTGTGTACAAAAGTCAGTAAGACAAGGAGGAGTACTTAGCCCATACTTTTTCAATTTATATATGGATGGATTGGGGGAAAAATTAGATGCCAGTGGACTAGGTTGTATGATTAATGGCAGTTTTGTTAACAATATCTGGTATGCTGATGACTTAGTACTTTTAGCCCCGTCAATTTTTGCCCTTCAAAAACTGATTGACATCTGCTCTGACTATGCTTGTAAACATAATATCCTATTCAATGGAAATAAAACAGTCTGTATGCGTTTTGAGAGTCATGGAAAGAATAAGATAGTGTATAAGCCCAAGATTGAACTAAACTCCCGCTTTCTGAATTGGGTTAATAGCTATTCTTACTTAGGATATCAAATTGATAATAGTTCTAAGAAATATGATGACAATGAAATACAACGTAAATGTTATCATATAAAAGTACGTGCAAATATGTTGGCGTCTCGATTCTCTAAAACCTGCGAAACTGTTAGAAGACAGCTATTCTTGACTTACTTTAGTAGTATTTACTGCTGTAGTTTATGGGTTACAGAAACGCAAAAAGTCCACAACTTGGTAAAAGTCGCCTACAATAACTGTTTTCGTATATTATTTAAAATAAGAGGTCCACATAGTATATCTAATGAGTTTGTAAATCGTAGACTAAACACATTTGACTGTATGAGAAGACGCAATTGCTACTCTCTATGCAACCGAGTTATGCAAAGTAATAACATTGTAATTAGTAGCTTAGTTGATGATGAGGACTTTTGTAATAACCCTATGTACAAAGAATGGAAACGACTGCTGTTTTGAACATTTATGTATTTTTTTTTTTTGACTAACTAACATTAAAAATGTAAACCTATGGATTGAACGAAAAATCTGCAATAAACAATAATAATTAATAATTAATTAACATTCTGTAGGTTTCCCAGCTTTTTAGTAGGTGGATAGTGACTTAAGTTCGTTACATCTTTTTGTACCGAGATTCCTGTTTTTTAACGGATTAAAATGAGAAAATGAGAAAACTCAATTAGTTTTTAACGTGTTATCAAATTATTAATGAATATGACATGTCATCGGTTGCCTACTGGCCTCATTCCCACTCGTTTTTATCAGTCAGTCAATTGAAGTCAAGTACGGGGTATAGCAACCGTTGTGTAAATTACTGAAACTTATGGTGCGGTCATCCGTATGATTCGTCTTTGGATCATCAATGCGCTCTTACGTACACTGCAATCTGATAGGAACCATGGCATTTTTATTTCAAAGCTGGCTATAAGGGATATCCACAATTTGAACCCGTAAGGACCAAAAAAAGAATAAGTTGGATAAGTCGTCAGTCATTTTGGTTCTATTTGTGTAATTTCATTCAATAAGAATTCAAGTCAGTCAGTCAGCATAATTTGGAGCTGGGGTGTAAAAAAAGCCTAGCATAATTTAGGGCTGCTCACAAAAGCATTTATTTTGCTATATATTTAAAAATATTTGATGATGTGGTTAGTACATCCAAATTGTTTTTAGAATTGTCAAATGTGTTTTGTATTTTGTCACTATTTTATGAATGAGTAAAATGTATGAAAACAGGAATTGGTCGGACTCATGAGTGAGTTGTTTCATGTGATAAAGATATCTTTATTTTTCATATGAATGATGTCTGTGGTTAGTTATAAGTTGTGAAAGTACAAAATATGCCGGCGTTACATGCGAACCGGTGCTAAACTGGTAACTGAGTGAGTATCGCAGGTAGAAGAGAAAGTTTTTCATGTTTACATTTACTACCAATTGTGTATACCTACTTATGAATTATTTAAGTCACCTACACGATGAATTGGTGGAAGCATATATTACAGACGACTATGGATTGCATAAAGTGTATATGTATGTGTTGTTATTATATTTTTATTTTTTCAGAGAACATAGCAATGCTACTTACAAGGATGTGTACAATCGGTCGATACAAAATCCTCAAGAATTTTGGGGGGAAGCTGCTTCCGACATTGTTTGGTTCAAGAAATATGATAAAGTCATGCATTCCCCAAAGTATCCGTGGACAAAATGGTGAGTGAAAATTCTTCTACGTAATTTAACTAGCTCTAGTGAAACTAATGATATTATTGTTATAGTGGAGAGCAAGTATGAACAGACTGACTGCGACTTGTTGTAGGATGATTTTCATACACATCTGCACACTGCATGGATTTAGTGGTGTAACTTTTATTATTTAATTTGATTCAACTCAACAGGTTTCCCGGTGGAGAGCTCAACATGTGTTACAATGCAATAGATCGTCATGTATGTGATGGCAGAGGAAATGAAATTGCATTAATTTATGACAGCCCAGTGACAAAAACTGTCAAAAGCTTCTCCTACCATGAGCTCCAAAAGCAGGTGACATATGCCGTATAATATCTGTACTCATGTTTAACGAATATGTTGTAGTTGTAAGCCAAAAGCGTTTTAAAACTGAAAACGTTCATCTTGTTTATTTCCATGATGTACTGTAATGTATTGCATTCTAAAACTAACCAGCAAGTATAACTTTTAGTTAACTCTCAGTGGGTTCAAATGTCACAACTCTGTCCAAGGCTTAGTTCCTGTATCTAAAAATGAGCATGGTAAATGTAGAAAGCGTTGAGAAAAGGTTGCTAAAATCACAGGAAAAGAATGTAATGTATGATTTTTTACAAAAAAAACTAACGTTTATGCTGCACAGTTTAACAAAATGTTTTGCAATAGATGTAAAGCGCATGAGTTTCCGTTGGGAGTCATTTGTACATGCTCATATAATATGTCCCTTTGGTGTGATTTCTTTTTGAATCCCCCTTGCTAGTCAGTTTACTCTCATTTGCTGAGAACAAAGTGAAATTAAATGTAAAATCTTGTTGCACTGTTGGAATTTCTTTTCTTTTGATGTCATGTCTCTCAGTCTCTCCCTTTGCTAGCTTAGTCATTCCTCTAATCACAATGGTGTGTGAATGCTAAATGGGAATGGCTCCGACTTTTTTGCCACTCTAATGTCATATAGGGAAACAGAATGTTTCATATGAAAGTCACATTGACTATGGCTCCGTTGTCTCCCATGAACAAACAAAACAAAGCTAACTGGAGTGAGTAATGAGTTTCATGAAATCCTACAAGCAATAATACAAGTACATACAGCAGCTATATTTTGACGCATTTATAGATACGTCAAAATACAGCCTTACCCTTTGTAGAATTTTACGCAAAACCATATGCAAGGAAAATACAAACTGATTGTGGGTTCCACTGTTTTAGCATCATAAATCATATAAAAGTTTATTTTGTAACTGTCAGTCCGGTTTTAAAGATGAAAATCATATTCTTTTTTTATAGAAAAAACCGAATTTAAAACAAAAACTGGAGGCTTAACTAATTAAAAATGTCGTCAGCATAGTTAGTTAGTTAGTTAGTTATTCTCATCACGCTTATGTTGCAACTTATCCCAAACTAGATCCTGTCTCTATTAGCTGAGTAAGTGGCTACGAATATCGTCTTGCAGTTTCGACTTTCCCCAAAACTAGATGCTTAGTTGGCTGCTTCAATCAGCTTGCGCGGCTCATTCTGTCGTACAATGGAATATAGCCAGAAATTCCGATCCCCAGTTATCCATTATTACAGGTTTTTAACCGGCAGTTGCATGTGAATGATACTGTATTTGAAAGAAATCATTTGGAGTCAAAAAGAATGTCATAATGAAATTTTTTCACTCACTATGTTAGCCTCTAATACATATTTTGGTCACAATGTCCAGGTTGCCACACTAGCTCACAAATTGATTTCCATGGGAGTTAAGAAAGGAGATCGAGTTATCATTTATATGCCAATGATTCCAGAAGCTGTTATAGGAATGCTTGCATGTGCTAGAATCGGTGCTCCACATTCCGTCGTTTTTGGGGGTTTCGCTGCCCCAGAGCTGAGCAAAAGAATTCTTCATACCCAGCCTACAGCTATTCTTTCAGCTAGCTGTGGAGTTGAGCCTACTCGAACTGTATGGTCAGTTAAGTTGGGTAGCTATTTAGGATGCGAACGCTTTTTTTGTTCTTAAGTAATAATGAATTCGAATTGTAGGTACAAACCCATCCTAGATGAGGCCATTGCTCTGTCCAATGTCCCACATGACTTGAAATGTATAATCTACAATCGACCGGGCTTCAAACCTGCACCATTAAAAAGTGGTCGGGATTTTGACTGGGATGATGTGATGAGTGGTAGTCGCGGACATGATTGTATTCCAGTCCCATCGGATCACCCTTTGTACATTTTGTATACTTCAGGAACAACAGGTACTGTTTTTGTGTTCCATTTCAACCGTTTTTCTGTAATCAAACGTTAAAACATAAATAGGAAGCAGATTGTCCACTGTGCTATTGCATTGCTAGATAAAGAAAAAAATCCAATTAGATCAACCAATGAGTTCATCTATGATAGGATACTAATACATTGTTGTTAGTGAACTGTAAGTAAGGATAAACTAAAGTGAATTATTATTTTTTGTGTTTCAATCTAAAAAAATTCCAGTAACGTTGTTATAAACATAATGTAATTTAGGATGATCTCAATTCTCAATACGTGGACTGCACATTATATACTATTGTTTTCCAGTCCAGTTTTACGTCCCCACAAGGGAATTGTGAACTGAGATGATGATGGACATAATACAATGAAAAAAATACATAAGTTATAGTATATAGAGAAATCCAGAGGATCAGTTTACAAACACGATGGTTTTCATACAAGATATCATTTTATGGGTCCTTATTTCGTTTCAAATGATGTTTTCAGGAATCTATACAAGAAACCGATTAATAGTGCTCTATTTGTCAATATTTTTTAAGTTATTGTTAATAATTGTGCAGCCCAAGATGTTTTGTGTTTGGGTCAACATGGATCATGAAATTCCATTTTTTTCTAATCCCCGTGAAGAAATATTTAAAAAAAGACTGTAGCTGTAGGTAGTCTTTGCCTTAGTCAGCACTCAGCACTACTATTTGTTTATTGTAGGGATGCCCAAAGGAATAGTTCGTAGCACAGGGAGCCATGCAGTAGTTCTTCCTTGGACATTTGACAACGTGTTTGATATGAAACAAGGAGAAACTTGGTGGGCAGCTTCTGACTTAGGATGGGTGGTGGGTCACTCATACATTTGCTACGCACCGCTTCTCAAAGGTATATCCACCATTTTGTATGAAGGGAAACCCGTTGGTACACCGGATGCGGCCCAATTTTTCAGGTAGGCAGACTATCCACGTTTTTTTTCAAACAATACTTCAAGGGTCAATGTACTATGGTTATGGTTATGGTTTAATTGACATTGCACGGGGGGAGGGGGCTTCATTATCGTCTGGAAACAAAGAGTCTACCTTTTTATTTAATAATGCGGCAACCGTTTTAGGTTTAATTTCTGGCACCACAGAGATTGTTTTGCGAGTGAGTTACAAAGTTGCAAGATGTTTCCGAGTATAATATTAGATTCCGTAAGACTTTAAGACGCATGGCATGATTAATTGATCACTGGAGAGAGATTCTGCTGGATTATTGTTTCACGAGCGCTGTCTAATCCTGATTAAGTCAGTGTAATCCTTTAAACGGGCTCGTTTAACCCCAGCATAATGATTACAGATGGGATTTGTACACTTTCTCTAGGGAGTCATTAAGTATGCCACACTGTGTTTTTTAGTAAAAACTTTTGGTCCTTGGGCTATAGTGGTTAAATCATGGAATTCTTGCGCTGATGTCATATTCCCTAGTCAGCTTTATACTATAGGAGCGCAAATAAACTGAATACACTAGTTGTTCAATTGAATGCAGTTTTTTCTGTGGTTTGTAGATAATACTTGTCGGCTAAACTTAACGTGAACAATATACAGACAAACTCAATCGACACCTGACATTTTCTCCATATTTTTTTAGAGTTATAGATGAGCACAAGGTTAGTGGCATGTTTTGCGCTCCTACAGCCCTCCGAGCTATTCATAGAGAAGATGCTGAAAGAACTCAATCTCATCAGTATTCCACAAAAACGTATGTATAGAACCGAAAAAAAGAATTTCCCTCTATTTCATGCATGGTTGGAAACTCATAAAAATATGTATGTATACATTTTTAGACTACGAAATCTATTCGTTGCTGGAGAACATTGCGATAATGATACTAGACTGTGGGCTCAAAAATCATTTGGGGTAACGAACTAACTCTGTTCTATGTTCATATTAGATTTAATTGTCCCTGTATAATTTCTTGAGCAGTTTTTATTAGTGTAGGTTCCAGTACTAGATAATTGGTGGCAAACTGAGACTGGACATCCGATTGCAGCCACTTGTGTTAACCTTGGCAACAGTTTGAATCCACCGTTGCATTCCTGTGGTTTCCCTGTGCCTGGATTTCAATGTAAGATTCAGTTAAAAACTTTTCCCCTTTGCCCTCAGTCAGTAAGAAGAAATCCAAGATATTATCCTTGCGTGTTTTCAACTCCTTCAACACCACTCGGTTTTTTATGGGAGCTTGCACTTTATGTCTCAAGTATTGACTACAGTTCACAACAAGGCGTGGGCTTACTGACTCCAAGTTTATAGACGAAGGTATAGGATCTTATGCAATCACTTTTCAATCAAAGTCCCATTAAATGTGCGTGTACACTGTACACCATAAATAAATGTACTGAATGAGCCCACATGAGGACTTGATTTTGAGAGGTTAGTTATCTAAGCTCTTGTAACGTGGTGACTTGTTAATATGACTAATACGGTTATTTCCATTATTATTTTAAACTGCAAGGACTCGTTTTTGAGTTGCTTTTGAAGCACCCACCTACAAACATGTACAGATCTGGAAATGAATAGTGTAATGTTACAGCATGGTGGTAAATGGTAATACTACAGTCGCTGTTTGGTTACTCAGGAACAAAAATTGAACTTTTTTTTACCCCATGTATGTGGATACTTAAACATTTGGGTTCATTTTACCCGTGGCCCCTGACAGAGAATTTTATATCATCTCATGTGTACGTAACCTACTGATTTGGTGCATTGTATTTTATACGTAGGATTCAATAGTAATGTTTATTAACTTTTTACGTACGGATTTGACAGCAGGAGAACTCACATTTCAAAAGATATAAATTGCGTCTGATTGAAATGCAAACTACATGGGTAATATTTACTTTTGCTCATCCTGGTGACTTTGTGAATTAGAAATTGTAGAGAAACAGCATTGGCTCATATATTGTCCGTGTATATGAATTTTAGTTTCTATTACTCTATAAGGGGTAGTGAAAAATGTTCAGTTGGAGAGAAAGTTGGATCTCTATTGCGGTTTATATCCTACACTGTTTTTGTTGCTGTGCTATAAAGTAACCAAGGAGTTATTATCACTTATTACGACGACTGACTCGACGACCCATGTGCTTTTTCATGGTAGTTGCTTAGAACGTTTTCTGTTTATGAGCCCAACGGTAGTTTTTTGATGAGCCTCGCTATCGGTTCATCCGATACTGTAGCTACTCTCTGTTCCCTCTACTTTGGAATTATCTCGAGTGGTTTTATTTCATTTTTTCATTTCCTTTTAGTTTTATTGCTCTGTCCATCTGACCACGATAAATTCAAGTACATTTTATGTCAACTCTATAGATCATACAACGTTCCATTTCCATGTCAATCACAAGAGTTAGTTAGTTACGATGGTGGGTGGTAATTGAAATGTGTGACTCGTGTGACGCATATTTTTGACTTTCACGACTAACTATAAGCTATTTATTTACTTGCAAACGTTAGGTTTCAAGAGCAGATCTTGGTGTCATTTTATCCGCATTCAGTTGTATAGACGTAATTCGCTTTGGTTGGTGATAGGACAAACTTGGTTGCAAGTTATGATGGGAAACTGAACAAGTACTTGGAGAGGTGTTGTAGGAGTTGTGTTTCAATTCATTATATTGCAATTGTATGTCTTCTGTTGCTGCGCTGACAAAGATCATGCCGATTATAGTCTTGGCAGTTTTAGCTAGCATGCGATAACATGGGAGAGTCATATGCATTTGTGTGTATTTGACGTACTAGCTGAAAATGCCAAAACTATACCTAATTCATCGCTGTAGAAAATACGGTTTCTGGCCTTAATTGCTTTCTTATCTTGCAAGATCAACTTGGTGACTGATGTACACTTGTTTAACTCAGTGCAGGTATTAAAAGAATGCGGCGCTGTGGCTCAACCTGGAGAACTTGGACGTATTGTTTGCAAATGGCCTTTACCACCTGGGTTCATGGAAACTCTGTATAAATCCGATGATTTGTTCCAGTCGGCGTACTTTCAGCGTTTTTCGGTAATCTTTGCACTCTTTTTGTGTAGTTAGTTAGTTTAGTTAGTTGGTTTGCCACGAAACGGATGTAATCCGCAATAATCCTGGTCCAGCAAGATTATATGAGACGTATTATTGTTTCACCCGCATCCCGATTCACCAAAAAATTGGTAAAAAATCGCTAATGCACCATAATTTATCTTACCAAGTAATATTATGAAGCCCCTTGTTGGGTCCTGTTATCAGTATAGTTGGTTTCTCATGCAACGAAATAATAAGTGTTCTTCAGCTACATAAGATGATATTTTTTGGGGTTTTCAGCAAGCATTCGGTTTTATGCAAATTTAATGCATTAAATAGCTTATTTGCAAAAGACTTTCTACTTAACAACTAATTCTATTAGAAAAAATCTTGAAGTTGCTTCAAGCAATATTCAACAAGTGTTGTGGGGAAACTATGATGGGCCTCAATATCGAGGAGTTGTTATTACGAAGCCGAAGGCTGAGTCAGGTAATTACCAACGGGAGCGCCCTATGCTGCACATGTTAAAGCTAAAATCACCTGAAAACGCAAGATGAAATTTGTGTTAGTAAACTCTGTTTGGAACGG
>Ga0210040_10010677_pt1 | contig 10499 bp, 3 predicted proteins | sample CryGeyCG12114_NA_FD_185462 | JGI IMG/M metagenome (GOLD analysis project Ga0210040, IMG submission 185462) | Groundwater microbial communities from aquifer - Crystal Geyser CG19_WC_8/21/14_NA (SPAdes) (version 2) | ecosystem: Environmental > Aquatic > Deep subsurface > Groundwater | place: USA...
TAGCCGGCCACCTAGGCTCTCTCACACTATCGATACCGTGGTCGAATCTTCGAGGGAAGCCGCTGAAGATCAACATCGAGGATGTCTTCCTACTGGCAGCGCCGAAGGAGGATGCAGACTACGATGCGGACGAGGAAGAACGTCGAGCGCATGCGGTCAAGATGGAGAAGCTTGACAGCGCAGAACTGCTCAAGGAGCGCAACACAGAAGGCATGAGTGCCGAGGAGCAGCAGAAGAACCAGAGCTTTACCGCGAGCTTGGTCACGGCCATTGTAGACAACGTACAGGTCACAGTCAAGAACATCCACGTCCGATACGAAGACTCGATATCAGACCCCGGGCACCCCTTCGCCCTCGGTGTCACCCTCGCAGACTTCAGCGCCGTCAGCACAGACGAGAACTGGAAGCCCACCTTCATCCAGGGCAACGCCGCGTCGACACACAAGTTGGCCACTTTGGGGTCATTGGCCGTATACTGGGACACGGACTCGGAGCTCATTGGGACAGGAAAGGGCAGCGACACAAAAGATGAGCAGCACATCAATCAGGCAGACTTCATTGAGAAAGTGAAGGGCATGATTGCGAGAGGCGACAACCCTGAGCTAGGTGACCACCAGTTTATCTTGAAGCCCATCAGCGGCCGCGCTGGGCTGGAGATGGACAAGACTGGCAAGTCTGACCGGCCGAAGATGAAGGCTCGCTTGCTCTTCGACGAGCTAGGTTTCATCATTGATGAGGATCAATACCGAGACGCGCTCATGCTCGTTGATCTGTTCCACTACTTCATCCGCCACCAAGAATACAAGAAACTCCAACCCAAGTCATCACCCAAAGAGGACCCTGCCGGCTGGCTCCAGTTCGCTGGGAAGGCCGTACTCGACAAGATCCACGACAGGAACCGCAAGTGGAGTTGGGATTATTTCAAGGAGCGCCGCGACGATCGTCTGCGTTACATCCAGCTGTTCAAGAAGAAGAAGCGGGAGGAGAAGCTCACGCCTGACGAAACCAAGGACCTCGACAGGCTCGAGCGCAAGCTTACCTACGAAGATCTTCGCTTCTGGCGTTCACTTGCGCGGAACGAGCTGCGGAAAGAGAATGTTGGAGTTAAGAAGCCTCCGCCCAAGAAGACCTGGAGCGCTTGGGCATGGGGCTCGAAGAAAGAAGAGCACCACGACGATGACACACAAATGTCCGAGCAGCAACGCAAAGAGCTGTATGATGCCATTGCTTGGGATGAGAAGCAAGCTATTACAGAAGCTGTAGACATGCCGCGAGAATATGTCAAGCTGGAAGTGAATATGAGCCTACGGACGGGAAGCTTCACACTCAAGCGTGACCCACACGGCAAGTCCAACGAGATCCTGCGCCTGCTCTTTGACTCCTTCAGCACGCAGTTTCTACAGCGCACCGACTCCATGTTTGTCAAGGTTGCTCTCGAGGGTATGCGCCTGTACGATGGCACAACAGAAGGCAGTCTCTTCCCTCAAATCATCACGATCAAGGATGCACCACCTGTACCGGACGACAAACGGATTGAGGAGCTCGATGACGACGAGACTACCAAGGCCGACGAAAACGAAGACGAGGAAGAAGAAAAGGAAGATCCCTTCTTTCAGCTGTCTTTCGAGCAGAACCCACTCGATGGTAGCGCTGACACTGCTCTCATGATGAAGTTGAAAGGCATGGAGTTCGTGTACAATCCTCAGTTCGTGGTCCAAGTTGCCAAGTTCTTCAAGCCCCCAGAGCGTCACATGGAGTCCATTGGTGCACTCATGGAGACTGCAGGAGCGACCGTCGAAGGTATTCGGCAACAGACACGTGCAGGTCTGGAGTTTGCCTTGACCGAACACAAGACCATCGATGCACAGCTGGATCTTCAAGCTCCGCTCATCATCATCCCGGATTCTGTTACCAAAAAATCGAGCAACTGCCTTATCCTGGATGCGGGTCACGTGAGCGTGACCAGCGAACTAGTCGACAAGGACACATTGCGAGATATACAGGCAAAGCAGAGGCAGCAATACACAGACGAAGACTTCCGAAAACTAGAAAACCTCATGTACGACAAGTTCAATCTGAAGTTACACTCCACCCAGGTGCTTATAGGACCATCGATTGAGGAGACGCGTGCTCAGCTTGACGAAAACGCTTCATCAAGGCAATTCCATATCGTGGACCGAATCAACATGGATTTCAAGATCGAGATTTGCATTGTTCCGAAAGCATCCGATCTAACCAAGTTCCGTGTCTCTGGAAACCTACCGATCCTTCATGCGTCCATCTCTGATGCGAAGTACAAGAACCTGATGAAGCTGATAGATGTTGCGATTCCCAAGTTCGACGATGATGCTCCAAGCAAGCAGGTCACTGAAGGCGCCAAGGGTCCGTCTAACCTGAAGCCGACGAGTGAGGCGAAGGGAGACACAGATCCGCTTGGCAGGCCACGGTCAAAGTCCTTCCAATTTGCCGCCCAAGAGCACGAGCTCGTCATGGAGGAAGAGGGCGAAGGGGACGGGCACGAGAAATTCGAGGATGCTCCAAATGAGAAGGATGAGAAGAACGAGGCGCAGATCCACCAGCGGAACTTTGAGTTCAAGTTCACTGTTGACAAGCTGCAAGGCTCGTTGTACAGGACTGATCCGGAGGGCAAGAAGTCGGATCAGCTCCTAGTTGAACTCATTGCCGAACACTTCGATCTCGACTTCTATCAAGAGCCCTTCGAGATGGGTGCCGATGTTAGCCTCAGGAGTCTCGCAGTCGAGGATCATGTGGAGGAGAATCCCATTCCCGAGTTCCGGAACATCATTTCATCCGAGGATGTCTCGTCCGATGAGCAGAAAGATCTCTTCACCTTAAAATTCGTCAAGGTGAACAAAGAGTCACCCGAGTTTCAGACCAAGTATGAGGGCATCGCGACGAATCTCGATGTTGCAGTATCGACAATCAACCTGATTGTAACCCGGCGGACGCTGCTGACCTTATTGGACTTTGTGCTCATCACTTTCACAAACCCAGACCAGCCTCAGGACCAGCAGGCCCAAGTGGCAGCGAAGTCTGACGAACAACAAGTCTCCCAGCAAGCGCCAGCTGAATCGGACAAGATACGTATTCGAGCTGAACTCAAGCGTATTGCGGTGGTGCTCAATAACGATGGCATACGGCTTGCCACATTGAGTCTGAGCTCTGGAGATGTCGCCATCTTTCTCAACGCAGGTACCATGCGCATCGGCGGTCGACTTGGAAATTTGTCTCTCATCGACGACGTCAACCAAGGTGTCCCTGAAGACTCGCCACTCCGTCAATTGGTCACTATCGAGGGCAAGAGCCTGGCTGACTTTAGTTACGAGACTTTCAACCCTGAACTGGACAGCTACCCCGGCTACGACATGTCAGTTGCGCTCAAGACAGGCTCCATCAAGATCAACTTTCTTACAGAACCCTTCCGGAAGATCATGGAGTTCGCAGTCAAGTTTGGCAAGATGCAGGCAATATTCAACGCAGCTCGGCAAGCAGCGGCCAACCAAGCGACGCAGATCCAGCAGCGAGCGTCCAAGTTCCATTTTGACATTACCATCAGCACACCCATCGTGGTATTCCCGCGAATGGTCATTTCGGACAAGCCAGACAAAGACACACTGACTGCAAATCTCGGTGAAATCTATGCGAAGAACACTTTTGTTCCTCTCGACGACTCCAAGGACGCGGAGGTTGCAAACAAGCTTTCCGCTGGGATTAGGAACATCAAGCTAACATCCAAACTCCACTACGACGAAGACCGAGCGGAAGAGCTGGAGTTGATTGACAAAGTCGATCTGGACTTCAATATCACTATGGTGGATCACCAGCCCGGCCATGAGCGACCTGATCTCGAAATTGATGGATCAATGTCGAACATCAACTTGCGACTTACCCCGGAGCAGATGAAGTTCGCGCTGGAACTTTCACGGACCATACCACAAGCATTCAATACCCAGTCCGACGAGGTCATTGAGGAAGACGTACAGGCTGAGTTACCCAACTCAACAACGGAGCCTGCACGACAAGTGACCGACAAGGAGACGCCGACCGACGAACCTTCGCAAGATGTCGTCTCCTCGCAAGGACCTGAGTTGAAAGCGGACGACGATAAATGGACTAAGCTGGACTTTGTCTTCAAAGTAGGCTCTATTGCGTTGGAGCTGGTGAAGTCGAATGACGGTGAGCCTGTTGGTGACATCGAAGCAGCCAGTCTCTCCAAATTCTCACTCAACGACACCAATGTCAAGGTCCGCATGATCAGTGACGGAGCGATGGAGGCCGAACTAGTAGTGCAATCTTTCACAATCCGAGACAGCCGCACACAAGGAACGAACAAGTTCAGGAAGATCATGTCTCTGATCAACAACGATGTCAAGCAGCAATTTATGGCTAGCGTTTCTATTTCCGGAGGACAGGAAAAGAACCTGATTGCGCTCCTGACAATCGACAGTCCTAGGATTATCCTGGCTTTGGACTACCTGTTTGCTCTGCAGGCTTTTGTCAACGCAGGACTTGCTACAGACGAGCCATTGGCGATCGAGGAAGAAGCCGAGAACGAGGAGACAGACAGCGACGACGACATCATGTCACCAGATGGGTCTCGGACGCTGGAAGAACCAAAGACTGCGACAGATTCCGCTGATAGCGGAATGAACATAAACTTCCGGGTCAACCTGGTTGATGCGCAAGTTGTGCTTATCGCCAATCCTGCGATGGCGAACTCGGAAGCCATTGTTCTAGGCACTAAACAAGTCCTTGTCTCAAAGCAGCAGGCGATGACACTACAGGTCGATAAGATCGGCATGTTCCTCTGTCGCATGGATCGCTTCGAAACGAATCGTCTTCGTATCCTCGATGACTTCAGCATTCAGACGGCACTTGACATGCGCAATCAGGGTTCGAAAGCATCGCTTATTAGTATCACCGTCGACATCGAGCCTCTTGTACTCCGACTCTCGCTTCGCGATATCCTCCTCGCTATGCAGATCGTCAATCGCGCATCTGCCATGTCAGCAGGTGACGACAAGAAGTTGCCCTCTGAGGATGCAAAGAATCTCAAGCCAGAAGCACCTTCGAAGAAGCCAAAGTCGACCGTAGGCAAGGCTCCTTCGTCTAGACCTCGTGCGAAGTCAATTGCGACAACCAAGAAGTCGAGCCAGCAAGTGGCACACGCATCCGGTCCACCGTCTACATCCGCTGTGCTGAAGAGAGAAGAGATGCACGTCAAAATCGAAGGCATTCGTGTGGTCCTCATTGGAGATGTGCACGAAATGCCTATGCTTGACTGGCGTGTCAAGCAGTTTGGCGTTGATGTGCGAGATTGGTCGGGTGCTATGGTGGCCGACACATCTCTCGACACCCTCATCAACGTCTACAACTTTTCGAAATCTGCTTGGGAACCATTGATCGAACCTTGGAGCGTCGGTTTCCATATGGCCAAGGACCAGAACCCTGACAGGATCTCGGTAGATTTGTACTCTCGCAAGTCGATGGAGCTTACGGTGACTGCGGCGACAATTGCGCTGGGATCTAAATCGTTCGACTTCCTTGCCGGTGACGAGGACATCTTGTCCAAGCCTCGAAGCAGTGATGCACCATACCGCATTCGCAACCACACTGGCTTCAGTCTCGATGTCTGGGCAGAAGGCAAGGAGCAGGAAGGCTTCGCTGCAAAACTGGAAGACGGTGAAGAGCAGCCCTGGCGATTCGAAGACCCGATGTCGACACGTGAGACGTTGTCGACGGATGGCGCAAGCGGCATGGTTGGCGTGCGACTCGGTGGAAGCGGCTTCGACACTCTTTCGCGCATACCAGTACACCGTGAGGGAGAGTTCTTGTACAACCTCAAGCCGAAGCAAGATCGCATCCAACATCGCATCCTTGTGGATGTCAAGCTTGGCGCCGACAACATCAAGAGCATCACTTTCCGATCTCCCCTGCTGGTTGAGAACAACACACAGATCCCCATCGAGCTTGGCATGTTCAGTCCTGAGGACGGCCATCTTCTGAAGATCGACAAGATTGCACCAGGCGATGCTAGGCCTGCACCCATCGGCTCAGTATACATGCATTCGATTGTGGTGCGTCCAGATCAAGGCTTTGGATACAATTGGTCAAACGAGCGGCTATTCTGGAAGGACCTTCTCAAGCGTCCAACGAGGACGATCACTTGTCGAGGCGAGTCGGACGAACAAGCACCACCGTTCTACTTCCAGCTCCATGCAGCCTTCGACAAGAAGGATCCTTTGACTGGTGTCTATCCCTACATGCGCCTTCGCCTTCAAGCTCCTGTCGAGATTCACAACCTGCTACCGTACGACTTCAAGTACAGAATCTATGACAGTAACACCAAGAAGGACTGGACGAATTTCCTGAGGAAGGGCGGTATCAGCCCTGTACACGTGGTGGAGCTCTCGCATCTACTTCTCGTCAGCGTGGAGATGCAGGATGGACCCTTCAAGCCGAGTAAATTCGGTATCATCAACTCTACAGATCGTGAGAGCTTCAGGAGGGAGAAGGTACTTGAGGTCAAGGACGACAATGACCAGACTTTGCACCTCAACATGCACTTCTAGTGGGTTATCATCGCCCACCATTAATTTACATATCAGCTAACAGGCCCAGCAACTTTCCCGATGGTGGTGGCGCGTTCAAGGTCGCCATCTTCAGCCCGTACATCGTGCTTAACCGCACGGGTCTCGAGCTCGACGTTCGATCACAGCAGTTCATGGGCCAGGCCAAGTCCGCTGCCGGACAGAACATCATGTCGAATAATCCGGATGAGGCTGGCAAGGCTTTGCCGTTCATGTTCTCTTACTCTACCGATAACAAGAAGAATCGTGCTCTGATGAAGGTCGGCGAATCAAGCTGGAGTAAGCCACAGAGTTTCGATGCGATTGGAAGTACGTATACAGTCGCCCTACCATCCAGCAAATCACGTTCGGAGATGCAGCTTGGCGTCTCGGTTTCCGAGGGCGAAGGCAAATACAACTTAACCAAGGTTGTGTCGATCGCGCCACGCTTCATCGTGAAGAACAAGATCAAGGAAGAGTTGCTCATTCGCGAGCCTGGCCAGTCTGACTGGATGACACTCAAAGATGGCGAGTTGCTCCCACTGAGATGGCTACGACAAGGCGGAGCACCACAGTTATCCCTTTGCTACCCTGGCGTCAACAACCAATGGTCGTCACCCTTCCACATCTCCAACGTTGGCAATGTTCATGTCAAGCTGTCCAAGGCTGGTCAGCGCCAGAAGCTAGTACGCGTTGATATCCTGATGGAGCAAGCGACCATCTTCTGCCACATCAGCGTAGAGACGAAGCACTGGCCCTTCTCGTTTAAGAACACGAGCGACCAGGAGTTCTTGTACTGGCAACAGAATCCCAACTTGGACGAGGATGAAGACGATCGCGGTTCTGGATTCCGCCCCATCAGGTACCGGTTACCTCCACGAAGCATCATGCCATATGCTTGGGACTTCCCAGCGGCGAAGAACAAGGAGATCGTCATTAGCGCCAACGGAAGGGAGCGCCACGTCAAGCTCGCCGAGATTGGACCTCTTATTCCATTCAAGGTGCCGCCTGGCCAAGAGCGTGGTGGTATGAAGGTTATTGACCTCAACGTTGTTGCTGTTGGCCCGACACAGACTCTGGAGATTTCGAACTACAAGCCGTCGAAGAGCTTGTACAAGCAGAAGTCCGGAACATCCACAACAACCGGCTTCGAGGTGAAGGATCAGGACACTGACGTTACCTTCAAAGCACAGCTGCGATTTGCGGGAATTGGCATCTCGCTCGTCAACAGACACCTGCGTGAGCTGGTCTATGTTACGCTGCGCGACATCGAGTTGAAGTACTCCGACTCGCCTATCTACCAGATGGTCAACTTGCAGGTCAAGTGGATCCAGATCGACAATCAGCTCTACGGCGGTATCTTCCCGATCATCTTCTACCCCAGCGTGGTACCGAAGACTGGCAAGGAGATGGAGGCGCATCCTATCTTCCAGACTACCATCACCAAGGTCAAGGACGACTCGTATGGCGTGCTGTACATCAAATACCTCACCTTCCTTCTGCAACAGATGACGATCGAGATCGACGAGGACTTCATCTTTGCGATGATCGACTTTGCCAATATCCCTGGAGCTTCGTGGTCGGAAGAGAAAGAGGGCAAACTGTGGGATGAGTCGCTCGACCTACCGGAACCTAAGCAAGAGCAGTCTGGCCAAGACGTCTACTTCGAGCTGTTGCATCTCCAGCCCATGCAGATTGATCTGTCGTTCGTGCGCACCGAGCGCATCAATGCTGAGGACACTATGAGCACCTCGAACCCCTTCATGTTCGCTGTCAATGTACTCACGATGTCTATCGGCAACGTCAACGATGCACCAATCCGATACAACTCCCTCATACTGGAGAACGCGCGTATATCGACGAACGCCTTGATCAACAACATCAAGAACCACTACGTACAAGAGTCGCTCCGACAAGTGCACGTTATCATTGGATCTGCCGACTTTCTCGGCAATCCAGTCGGTCTCTTCAACAACATCAGCTCCGGTGTTGCAGACATCTTCTACGAGCCATACCAAGGTCTCGTCAAGTCCGACCGACCAGAAGAGCTCGGCATCGGCATTGCGAAGGGCGCATCTAGCTTCGTCAAGAAGTCTGTCTTTGGATTCTCCGACAGCATGGCCAAATTCACAGGCAGTATGTCCAAGGGCCTATCCGCTGCGACTCTCGACAAGGAGTTCCAGGATCAGCGCCGCAACACGCGCTCCCGCAACCGCCCCAAGCACGCGCTCTACGGCATCACAGCCGGTGGCAACGCCTTCGCCAACAGTCTTGCCAGTGGTCTCGGCGGCCTCGCTCGTCACCCTATGCAGGGTGCCGAAAAGGAAGGCGCTCTCGGCTTCGTCAAGGGTGTCGGTAAAGGTCTTCTAGGTGTACCTACCAAGGCAGCAATCGGCGCGTTCGACCTCGCATCCAACATGGCCGAAGGCGTACGCAACACCACCACCGTCTTCGACCAAGAAGGCCTGGACCGCGTCCGCCTCACCCGCTTCATCGGCACCGACGGCATCGTACGGCCCTACTCGCAGCGCGAGGCACTCGGCCAGTTCTGGCTCAAGACACTCGACAACGGAAAGTACTTCAACGAAGACTACATTGCGCATCTCGAGCTCCAGAACAAGGAAATGCTCGTCATGCTCACGTACAACGGCGTCATGATGGTGCGCACCAAGAAGCTGACGACGGAGTGGGAGGTGCTGCTCAAGGACGTGCAAACGATTAGTAAGGAGCGCACGGGATTGGGCATCTCGCTCAAGGGAGGGAACCAGGGCCCGTTTGTGCCGGTTGGGGATGAGGGAAGTCGGAATTGGTTTTATAGGCAGATTGCGGTGGCGGTTAATGCGTATAATGATAAGTGGAATGCGAAGGGTTGAGGTGTGGAGGAGCATGAGGGAGAGTGGAGTAATGAGATGTGGATATGGGACGTGGCATACAAAATAGGGCATAGGGTGGGCTTCAGAACGGTGTTTTCATACTTTCAATGTGTATCGATTGTTTCCATGTTCGAAGACGATGAGTATACATGCCTTCGGCTTTTGGCATTGCAGCAGCAACTGTACTTCAACAGATTTTTCGCAATAGAACTGTCTTTCAATCTCAAGTCTCATGTGTCTCTCGCTGCTACATTGTCTGACAAGACTGTCGTGCAATACAATTACGATTTCAATAGCGTCTTAGCAGTCCTAGACCTCGTCGTATCAAGGGCTGTGTGTAGGATGTCGCGCTGGGACTGAGATGTTGATTCACATTGTCTCAAATGGCCACACAAACAACGAGGGCCGTGGGCACAATTTCGTCTCAGCCCAGCAAGACATTCGAGAGTATTAGATACCAAGCATGCTATCCCATATTTCGACAGCAGCATCCTTTACACATCTTCCTCTAAGCTCACACTACTCAATCAAGTCCGCCATTATCACACAGCAAAGCACCTCACACCATCATCTCTTCGCGCCACCAGCATCACCACAAACCATGTCAACAACCTCCACGCACCCACTCATCGCTACACCCCACGACCCCGACGAGCAACTACAAACCTCCATCACCGTCTTCCAAGCCGAATTCGCCAGGCTTCATTACGAAATCGGGGCACGGGACGAGTGGATCAAGAGCCTCCTACTCGACCAAGAAGAATTGGTGGAAGATGTTGAGCGACTGAAGCGTGCGAACGCGGAGCTGGTGGCTGAGAAAGATGCTTTTGAGAATCAGAACGAGGAGTTGAGGGCGGAGATTGAGAGGCTAGATGAGAACGTCGAAGCACTCGAGTGGGATGGGGTGGGCTTGGTGAATTTGCTTTTCGGCGTGGTTGGTGAGTGGTTTGGAGGGGTGCAACACTAGGTGCGAGGGAGGATTTGATCCGAGGCGGGAACTAGCGGAGGACTTGGGGATGGTCCAACACATGGGCCC
>Ga0210040_10010678_pt1 | contig 10498 bp, 9 predicted proteins | sample CryGeyCG12114_NA_FD_185462 | JGI IMG/M metagenome (GOLD analysis project Ga0210040, IMG submission 185462) | Groundwater microbial communities from aquifer - Crystal Geyser CG19_WC_8/21/14_NA (SPAdes) (version 2) | ecosystem: Environmental > Aquatic > Deep subsurface > Groundwater | place: USA...
CTCCCGCCGACTGCCTCCGGTCCCGCGGCTGGAACCCCGGGCGCGGGCCGTGCGCCGCTCGCGGCTGCTGCGCCACCTGCTGCTCACCAGCCTGGCCGTCGTGCCCCTGCTCGTGCTGGCCTGGCTGCTGCTGTCGTCCCCGCTCCTGCGGCTCGACCGCGTGGAGGTCAGCGGGACCTCCCGCACCGATCGGGCCCAGGTCGTCGAGGCCGCCGCCGCCCGGATCGGGACGCCGCTGGCGCGCGTCGACACTGCGGCGGTCCGTGCCCGCGTCTCCGCGCTGGCGCCGGTGCAGGACGTCGAGGTCATACGCAGCTGGCCCAGCACGCTGCGCGTGGTCGTGCACGAGCGCCAGCCGGCCGCCGCGCTGCGCCAGGGCAGCGACAGCTGGCGGCTCGTCGACGCCACCGGGACGGCGTTCGCGACGGTCGCCGCGCTGCCGGACGGGCTGGTGCGCCTGCAGTCGGCGGACGCGACGTCGACGCCGTCCGCGCGCGCGACGGGCGCCACGGCCGGGCCCGCCACCCGCGCCGCGCTGGACGTCCTCACCGCGCTGCCCGAGGCGCTGCACGCGCGCGTCAGCAGCGTCAGCGCCGCCACACCCGCCTCGGTGACGCTGCAGCTCACCAGCGGCCGCACGGTCGTCTGGGGCACCGCGGGCCAGACCGTGCGCAAGGCCGCTGTCGTGGAGGCGCTGCTGCGTCGCCCCGGTCGGACCCTGGACGTGACCTCCCCGAACGTCGTGGTGGTGCGCTGAGCGTGGCCCGTGCCCGGGAGCCGCGGCACGTCGGCGGGTCAGACCGACGGGCGTGGGGAAGGTCCGAGTGAACGCCGTCCCGGAGGTCCTGCTGTCCACCCCGCCCAGACCGAGCCCTGCGCGGGCCTCGGCCGCCCGCCGGACCATCGACGCCCTCTCGGCAGGGGCGGACGTCTTCGAGGACTTCTTCGAGCACGTGCAGATCGGCCTGGCGCTCGCGGACCTCACCACGCGCTACATCCGCGTCAACTCCACCTACGCCGCCCTGCTGGGGCGCGCTCCCGAGGAGTTCGTCGGCGTCCCGTTCTCCGACATCGTGCACCCCGACGACGAGCTCGGCACCGAGCAGCAGGTGGCCGCGCTGCTGTCCGGCCACGAGCACACGCTGACCGCCGAGGAGCGGTACGTGACGCCGGTGGGGAACGAGCTTTGGGTGCTGCACGGCATCAACCTCGTCCGTGACGAGGACGCGCAGTCCAGCTGGTTCGCCATCAGCGCGCAGGACATCACCGAGCGGCGCCGGGCGGAGAACGACCTGCGCCAGCTGACCGCGACGTTGGCGGAGCGGGCCGTCCGCGACCCGCTGACCGGGCTCGCGAACCGGACCCTGCTGGAGGAGCGGCTGCGCGGGACGCTGTCCCGGGATGCCCGCAACGGCGGCACGACCGGCCTGCTGTTCCTGGACCTCGACGGCTTCAAGGCCGTCAACGACCGGCACGGCCACGCGGTGGGCGACGCCGTCCTGCGCACCATCTCGACGCGGCTGACCGCGGTCGTGCGGCCGTCGGACACGGTGGCCCGCCTGGGCGGCGACGAGTTCGTCGTGCTCGCGGAGGGCACGACCGAGGAGGGGCTCACGCCGCTCGTCGAGCGTCTCCGGGCGGCGGTCGCCGAGCCTGTCCGGGTAGGAGCCCTCACCCTCAAGGTGGGGGTGAGCATCGGGGTGGCGGCCAGCCGGGACGGCGCTGCCGACGCTGCCGGGCTGCTCGCTGCCTCTGACAGCGCCATGTACGCGGCCAAGCGGGCCACCCGACCACGTCTCTCACCTGCGGAGACGCTGTGACAGCGTCGGGCAGGAGCTCCACCTCGACCTGGGGTCGAGAGTTGCCGCGGCGTCCGGTGGGTGCATCACCGGGGGGGTTCCGGCGTTCACAACACGCCGGAGTCGGTTGACCACAGCGCCGCGTCGCCCGTAGCGTTCCGGCCAGTCGCAGGGTGCCTCGACGCTGAGGATGGACCTGAGATCGAGGGTTTCGCAGGAACCCTCCAGCAACCAGCCCCAGCCGGGGGCGGCCTCCGCGCCGGAGCCCAGCCCCCGTCCGTGAACCCATCGAGAGGCCTCCACCGTGGCAGCACCCCAGAACTACCTGGCCGTGATCAAGGTGGTCGGCATCGGTGGAGGCGGCGTCAACGCCATCAACCGCATGATCGAGGTGGGCCTCAAGGGCGTCGAGTTCATCGCGATCAACACCGACGCCCAGGCGCTGCTGATGAGCGACGCGGACGTCAAGCTGGACGTGGGCCGCGAGCTCACCCGCGGCCTCGGGGCGGGCGCGGCCCCGGAGGTCGGACGGCAGGCGGCCGAGGACCACCGGGACGAGATCGAGGAGGTCCTCAAGGGGGCCGACATGGTCTTCGTCACCGCGGGCGAGGGCGGCGGCACGGGGACCGGCGGCGCGCCGGTGGTGGCCAACGTCGCGCGCTCGCTCGGCGCGCTGACCATCGGCGTCGTGACGCGCCCGTTCTCCTTCGAGGGGCGGCGCCGGGCCAACCAGGCCGAGACCGGGATCGACGGCCTCCGGCAGGAGGTCGACACCCTCATCGTCATCCCCAACGACCGGCTGCTGTCCATCAGCGACAAGCAGGTCAGCGTCATGGACGCCTTCAAGAGCGCGGACCAGGTGCTGCTGTCCGGTGTCCAGGGGATCACCGATCTCATCACGACCCCCGGACTGATCAACCTGGACTTCGCCGACGTCAAGAGCGTCATGAGCAACGCCGGGAGCGCGCTCATGGGCATCGGCAGCGCCCGCGGCGACGACCGCGCGGTGCTCGCCGCCGAGATGGCCATCGCCAGCCCGCTGCTCGAGGCGAGCATGGACGGCGCCCACGGGGTGCTGCTGTCCATCTCCGGAGGCAGCGACCTGGGCCTGTTCGAGATCAACGAGGCCGCCCAGCTGGTGGCGGACGCCGCCCACCAGGACGCGAACATCATCTTCGGTGCGGTCATCGACGACGCCCTCGGCGACGAGGTCCGCGTGACGGTCATCGCCGCGGGCTTCGACGCCGGAGCGCCCTCGCCGATGCGGCGCATCGAGCCGCCCCGGCGCGCGGCCGTCGAGCCGCCCCGGCCCTCCTCCCCGCTGCAGCAGCCTCCGGCGCAGCCGCAGGCCGCACCGCAGCCGGAGTTCCGCCCCCGGCCGGCGCCGCAGCCCGTCGCCGCCCCGCAGCCGCAGCGGCCCTCCCGGGGTGCCGTGTTCGAGGACGACCTCGACGTCCCCGACTTCCTGAAGTAGCCGTGCAGGCTCAGGGACGGCCGGCCCGGCACGGAGCGCTGGAGCTCCTGCCCGCCGGCCTCCCCGGGCCCGCCGCCGGTGGCTTCACCACCCGTACCGGCGGTGTCAGCGCGGGGCCGTGGTCGACGGCCCACGTCGCGCGGCACGTGGGTGACGACCCGGAGCACGTCTCGGCCAACCGGCAGCTGCTCGCCCGCGAGGTCGGGCTCGCACCGGAGCGCCTGGTGTTCGCCGAGCAGGTGCACGGCAGGGGGGTCGCCCTCGTCGACGACGGCGCCGCGGGGCAGGCGCCCGTGGCCGCGGTGGACGCGCTGGTGACCGCCGTCCCGGACCTCGCCCTGGTGATGATGGCGGCCGACTGCCTGCCGGTCCTGCTCGCCGAGCCCGTCGCCGGCGTCGTCGCCGCGGTGCACGCCGGACGGCAGGGGCTCGCCGCGGGGGTGCTGCAGGAGGCCCTGCGCGTCATGGCGGAGCAGGGCGCGCAGCCGGGGCGCACCAGCGCGGTGCTGGGTCCCGCCGTCTGCGGCCGCTGCTACGAGCTGCCGGCCGAGGTGGCCGACGAGGTGGAGGCCGCTGTGCCCGGCAGCCGGTCCCGCACCCGGCAGGGCACCGCCGGGGTCGACCTGACGGCCGGGGCCGAGGCCGTGCTCGCGCGGGCCGGTGTCGGGCAGGTCCGCCGGGTGGGCGGCTGCACCCTCGAGCAGCCGGAGGCGTTCTACAGCTACCGGGGCAGCGGCACGACCGGCCGGCACGCCGGCCTGGTCTGGCTGCGTGCATGAGCGGGCCGGGAGAGCGTCGCGCCATGCTGGCCGCCGGCCTCGCCGAGGTCGAGGGGCGGATCGCCGCCGCCTGCGACCAGGCCGGGCGCGCGCGGGGGGAGGTCACGCTCGTGACGGTGACCAAGACCTGGCCGGCCGCCGACCTGGTGCTGCTCCGCGAGCTGGGCGTGCGGGACGTGGGGGAGAACAAGGACCAGGAGGCGTCGGCGAAGGCCGCGCAGGTGGACGGCCTGCGCTGGCACTTCGTCGGGCAGGTCCAGAGCCGCAAGGCCCGCTCGGTCGCGTCGTACGCCGACGTCGTGCACTCGCTCGACCGGACCCGGCTCGCGGACGCGCTGTCGGCGGGCGCCAGGCGCTCAGAGCGCGTGGTCGAGGTGCTGGTGCAGGTGAGCCTGGACGGCGACCCCGCCCGCGGGGGAGCGCTGCCGGCGGACGTGCCGGGGCTGGCCGACCACGTGGCGGGCCTGCCGGGCCTGCGGCTGGGCGGCGTCATGGGGGTGGCGCCGCGCGGGGAGGACCCCCGGCAGGCCTTCGACCGCCTCGCGGCGGCGTCCCGCGCGCTGCTGTCGGACCACCCGGAGGCCTCTGCCATCAGTGCCGGCATGAGCGGTGACCTCGAGGCCGCGGTCGGCGCCGGGGCCACGCACCTGCGTGTCGGGACGGCGATCCTCGGCCACCGGCCGCCCGACCTCCGCTAACCTCAGGCCGTTCGCGCGTCTGCGACGGCCCCTGCCGGACCCCAGGGTCCCCGACAGGCCGGACCCGCGAGCGCCCAGCCCCGCACCCGACCTCCGAACTGCGAAGACGCCGAACCGCCTGTGACGCACGAGCCGACGCACGACCTGTCCGCAGCGCTGCCCGCCACGGACCTGCGATGAAGGAGCCCGACATGCCCGGCGCGATGCGCAAGTTGGGCCTCTACCTCGGGCTGGTCGAGGACGACGAGGACCGGTACGACCCGCACGGGTACGCGCACGACGAGGACTACGACGACGCGGAGCCCGAGCCGCGCACCCGTGTCCGGTCCTCCGCCGACACCGGCGTGCTGCGCCGGCCCTCGGAGGACGTGCACCGCAACCGCGGGTCCGTCGCGCTCGAGCCGGCCGTACGGGCGGTGCCCGCACCGAGCACGTTCGAGGACCCGTACCGCATCACGACGCTGCACCCGCGCACCTACAACGAGGCGCGCACCATCGGCGAGCACTTCCGCGACGGGACCCCGGTCATCATGAACCTGACCGAGATGGACGACATCGACGCGAAGCGTCTGGTGGACTTCGCGGCCGGGCTGTCGTTCGGCCTGCACGGACGCATCGAGCGGGTCACCAACAAGGTCTTCCTCCTCTCCCCGGAGCACGTCGAGGTGACCGCAGCGGACAAGGCGCGGATCGCCGAGAACGGCTTCTTCAACCAGTCGTAGGCGGCAGAGCTGTGATCGTCGCCGCCGTCCTGCACACCCTGCTCACGGTCTTCCTGATCCTGCTGGTGCTGCGCCTGGTCTTCGAGTACGTCTTCCTGCTGGCGCGCAGCTTCCGGCCGACCGGTGCCGTGGCGATGCTCCTCGAGCTGATCTACACGATGACGGACCCGCCGTTGAAGCTGCTGCGGCGGGTACTGCCCCCGTTGCGGATCGGCGGGGTCGCGATCGACCTCGCCTTCCTCGTGCTCCTGCTCGTCGTGTTCATCCTGCGCAACGTCACCGCCAACGCCGCCGCCAGCTGACCTCGACCTCCCGGAAGTGACCCCGTGCCGCTGACCCCCACCGAAGTCGCCAACAAGCAGTTCAAGATCGCTTTCCGGGGTTACGCCCTGGACGAGGTCGACGGCTTCCTCGACGAGGTGGAGGCCGAGCTCGCCCGGCTGCTGCGCGACAACTCCGAGCTGCGCACCCAGGCCACCAGCGCGCCTGCCTCGCTGACGAAGGCCGCGCCGGCCGCCGCTGGGCCGGCTGCCACGTCGGCTCCCGTGGCGCCGGCTCCCGCGGTGGCTCCCGCGGCGCCTGCCGCCCCTGTGGCTGCCGCCCCTGCGCCTGCCGCCCCTGCGCCGGACGGCCAGGAGGCCGCGCTGCGCACACTGCAGATGGCGCAGCGCACCGCGGACCAGGTCATCGCCGAGGCCCGCGCCGAGGCCGCGGAGCTCGTGACGAGCGCGCGGACCGAGGCCGAGCAGACCCTGGCGTCGGCGCGCGAGGCGGCCGAGAAGCTGCGGTCGTCCTCCACCGCGGAGGCCGAGCAGCTGCTGACCTCGGCCCGCGAGCAGGCCGCGGCGCTGCGGACGTCCTCCACCGAGCAGGCCGACCGGGCGCGCACGTCGGCGCGCGAGGCAGCGGAGCAGCTCCTCGGCGGAGCCCGCGTGGAGTCCGAGCGGCTGCTGACGCAGGCCCGGACCCGCAGCGAGGCCGTCGAGGCCGACGTCGCGGCCCGCGTCCAGCAGGCGACCGGGGACCTGGAGACCAGGCGGCGCCGGCTCGAGCAGCACGTGGAGGACCTGCGCGCGTTCGAGCGCGAGTACCGGACCCGGCTCAAGGCCTACCTCGAGGCCCAGCTGCGCGACCTGGGCGGCGGCCCCGACGAGGACGCCCGGCGCGGTGCGGCCGCGGTGGCCGGTCAGCCCGCCGGCGGACCGGCCGGACGGCCCGGAGCGGCCGCGGTCGCAGGCGGTACGGCGACCGGACCGGTCGCTGCGGCGGGACCGGTCGCTCCGGCGGCGGGACCGGCCGCAGGTCCGGGCGCGGCGGCGACCCCGGTGAGCCCGGGCACCGGGACGGGTGCGGCGACGTCGGCTGGTCCGGCCGCGGGACCCGGCACGGCGGCCCGGAGCGGCGGGGCGACGGGACCGGGGGTACCGGGAGCCACGCAGGGCCCGGTGACGGGCGGCCCCGGCGGTGCAGCCGACGGACCGGGCGCTGCTCCGGCAGCAGGGCACACCGGCGTGCCGCACCCGGCACCTGCGGTCGCGGGACCCTCGACCGGCGCTCCGGTGCAGGGCTCCGGCGTCTACGGGCGCGCGGAGGGACGGCAGGGGTCGCCGGCGGGTGAGGACAGCAAGCAGGTCGGGCCGTTCCAGATCGTCCCCCCGGTCCCGCCCACCGGCACGCAGGCGCAGCCCGGGTCGGGCGCCGACGGGCAGGGCACGCCCGCCTCCTGATCCGGCGTAGGGCTGCTGTGTCGTCGCCGCTACGCTCTGTGCGCCCATCCGTACCCGATCGGAGGACGACTCTTGATCGTTCTGAGCGGCGTGCTCGTCCTGGTCGCCCTCGTGCTGCTCGTGGTCGGCTTCGTGGCCACGGGACTGGTGTTCGTCTACGCCTCGATCGGCGTCAGCGTGCTGGCCTGGCTCCTCCTGCTGCTGGGGATGCTGCAGCGGCGCCGGGCCGCGGGTCGGGTCGCGGCTGAGGCGTTGCCCGACGAGGGCGTCGACGAGCGCGAGTTCGAGGTCCGGGAGGCGTTCCTGGCCCAGCAGCCAGACGTCCGTCTGCTGGACGAGGCGCAGCTGCACGACCGGGAGCGCGACGGCCGCCAGGTCGACGACGCCGTGTTCAACGGCGCCCAGGCGGGCGGGGCCCTCCTCAGCGCCCAGGCCGCCGGGTCCCGGCTCGTCGGCGCCCAGGTCGCCGGAGCGGGCTTCCCCGACGGCACGCGCGGCGTCGTGCAGTTCGACGACGAGCCGTTCGACGACGACCAGCTCGACGACCGGCGGCCCGGCGGCGAGGGGCAGCCCTCGCCGGCAACGGTGCGCTCCGCGTCCACCCCCGCTGCGGCGCCCACCCAGCGCGCCGCCCCGCAGGTGCCGCCGCCCGTCGTCCGGCAGCCGGACGCGGCGCCGCCGCGCCGCGCCGCGGTCGTTCCCGGCGGGCAGGACCTGGACGGCCTCGTCCTCGTGGTGCCCGGGCGCCCGCGCTACCACGTCGACGGCTGCCGCTACCTCGCGGGCAAGGACGTCGAGGAGCTCGAGGTCCTGGACGCCCGGGACGAGGGCTTCACGCCGTGCGGCGTGTGCAGGCCGGACAAGGCGCTCGCCGCGCGTCCCGCACCCCAGCGGGACGAGGCGCGTCCGCAGGAGGCCGAGCGGACCCACGAGATCCGGCAGCCGGTCGAGCGGACACCGGCGCAGCGCCGGGCCGAGCTGGAGCACGCGCAGGCCGGGCTGTACGAGCAGGACGAGTTCGAGCAGGACGAGTTCGAGCAGGACGACGACGACCACGAGCGGGCCCGGCACGGCGAGGTCGGGTCGGCGCTGCTCGCCATCGCCTCGAAGGGCTCCGGATCGGGCGGCTCCGGATCGGGCGGCTCCGGATCGGGCGGCTCCGCGTCGAGCGGCTCTGCGTCGAGCGACCGCATGCAGGACGGGCAGCGCGGGCGTCCGGCCGCAGCACTGCACGAGCAGGCCGGTGCGAGTGGCGAGGCCGAGCACGCCGCGGCTGAGATGCCCCGGCCCGACGGCCAGCGGGACCTGCCCGCGCAGGCGGAGCCCCAGCAGGCCGGGCTGCCCGTACGGCTGTCGCCGGCGGCGCGGCGCGGCTCGAAGCGGGTCGGGGAGCCCGCGCGGCCGAAGCCGGCGAGCAGGAGCGCCGCCAAGACGGCCGGCGCCGTCGGTGCGGTCGCCGTCGGTGCCCTGGCCGCAGGCGCGGTGGCGGCCGCGGCCACGCCGGGGGGCAGGTCGAGCCAGCGGGGCCGCACCCGACCGACGCCGGAGGTGGCCGTCGAGGACGAGGTGCCGCAGGTCGAGCAGGCTCCCGGGCGGCGTCCTGCCGGCCGGGCCACCCGTTCGCCGCGTCCCAGCGCACGCCCGGTCGACGGCGGCGCTCCCTCGCAGAACGGCCGTACGCCCGCAGGTGCCGGGCCGCGCGAGTCGGCTGGGAGCACCACGGCCGGGAGCGGCACGGACGGGCTCCCGGCCCTGGACGGGCTCGCGGACGAGCCCCCGCTCGTCGAGCCGCCCCCGCTCGTCGAACCGGCAGCGCTGGTCGAGCCGCCGGCGCTCGTCGAGCCGCCAGCCCTTGCCGCCCCGGCCGGGCTCGCCGTGGCCGCGCTCGTCGACCCGGCCGCAGGGCCGGCGCCGCCGACGACGACGCGCGCGCGCCGCACGGCTGCCTCCCGCTCGGCAGCCCCCTCCCGGTCGGCAGCCCCCTCGCGGTCAGCAGCCCCCTCCCGGTCAGCAGCCCCCTCCCGGTCAGCAGCCCCCTCCCGGTCCGCGGCTCCCGCGCGCCCCGCCGTCGGCCGTACCTCCCGGGCGGCGGGCGGCACGGCCGCGGGCGCGGCGGTCCGCTCCGGGTCGGTCGTCGTCATCCCGGACCGGGGCAAGTACCACCGGCCGGACTGCCGCTACGTCCGGGACGTCCCGGACACCCAGGTGCTCACGAGGGCTCAGGCGTCGCGGCAGGGCTACGCCGGCTGCGGGGTCTGCAAGCCCTAGCCGAGCCGCGCCCGCCCGGGCTCAGCGGGAGCGGAACGGGTCGCGGGTCGGCGCGGCCTGCATCGGCAGGCGGCCGGCAGGCATCTGCACGTCGACCAGGCCGAGGACCCGGGCCAGGAGGCTGTCGGTGCTCTCGCCGGCGCCCGCCCCGTGGCCGGTGAGGACCACCCGGTAGATGGTGACGTAGTGCCGGACGGGGGTGTCGTAGCTCCAGTCGACCGAGCCCAGCGGCACAGCCGTGCCGTGGCTGCCGGCCGCGCCGTCCCACGACCCGCTCCACAGCTGCACGCCTGCGGTGCCCGCCGCCCAGCAGCCACCGCGCCGCACGTCGTCGCGACCGGCGGCGGCCAGCAGGGCGCGGGCCTCCCGCTCGGGCAGCACCAGGGCCGGCCGCACCTCGCTGGTCGTCCGCGGCTGGCTCCCGCGGGTCAGCCGGAACGAGCGGTGCGCGGGTGGCGTGTCGATCTCCACGGCGTGCACGGTCATGAGGGCTCCAGCCGTCGGCGGGCTGCTCCAGGAGCAGGGGACCCTCCCTATCGACGCCCGCCGTACGGCGACTTGTCCACCGACAGGGTGACGGCTACTCGTCGGCGGCCCGCAGCCAGAACACCAGCCCGAGGTCCTCGGCCCGGTGGGGCGCGAGGTCGGCGGTCGGGCTGCCTTCGACGACGCTGACCGCGAGGACCTCCTCGGCGAGCCGGGGGCTGCCGTCGCTCAGCGCCTTCGCGGCTTCGGCGTCCGCCGCCTGCCACCACAGCTCGATGCGATCGGTCACGTCCAGCCCGGCGCCCTTGCGGGCGTCCTGGACCAGGCGCACGGCGTCGCGGACCAGCCCGGCCCGGCGCAGCTCCGGCGTGAGGGTGAGGTCCAGAGCGACGGTCTCCCCGGCGGCGGTGGCGACCGCCCAGCCCTCGCGGGGGGTCTCGGTCACGAGCAGCTCGTCGTCGGCCAGCTCGATGCTCTCGCCGTCCACCTCGACCTTCCGGGTGGCGACCAGCTGCACCGGGTCGGCCGCCGCGACCGCGGCCGCG
>Ga0210040_10010679_pt1 | contig 10498 bp, 6 predicted proteins | sample CryGeyCG12114_NA_FD_185462 | JGI IMG/M metagenome (GOLD analysis project Ga0210040, IMG submission 185462) | Groundwater microbial communities from aquifer - Crystal Geyser CG19_WC_8/21/14_NA (SPAdes) (version 2) | ecosystem: Environmental > Aquatic > Deep subsurface > Groundwater | place: USA...
GAGGTGATCTATGTGGGCAAGAGCATCAACATTAAGAAACGCATCATCCAGCACTTCAACATCGACTACAAAAGCCGGAAGTCACTGGATTTTAAGAACAGCATTGCCGACATTACTTATGAGTTGATGGGCAACGAGCTGGTGGCCCTGCTGTTTGAGTCGGCGGAGATTAAGCGCATGAAGCCGCAGTACAACCGGCAGCAGCGCCGTTCCGTGTTCAATACCGGTATCTTTGTGTATGAAGACGGCAACGGCTACAAGCGCCTGTCTTACGGCAGCGTGAACAAAGCCGACAATATAAACCTGACGCCCATTATTGCGCTCTCGAATCAGTTCAAGGCGAAGGGTTTTCTGTACCACAAGGTGAGCAAGTTCAACCTCTGCCAGAAGCTCTGCGACCTATACAAGACCAACGGCGCCTGCTTCGATTACCAGGTGCACCAGTGCAACGGGGCCTGTGTGGGCCAGGAAAGCCCGGAGGAATATAATAAGCGCGTGGAAGCCGCCATCGACTCCTTTACGTTTGAGCACAACAGCTTTGTGATTGTGGGCAAAGGTCGCGAACCCGGGGAGAAATCAGTGGTGGTGATAGAGCATGGCAGTTACCTGGGCTTTGGGTTTGTGGATGAAACCTTCTCTGCACATTCTTTGGAAGACTTCAAAAGCGTCATCAAACGCTATAACGACAACAAAGACGTGCAGCAAATTATCCGCGGGCATATGCGTGGCAAGCACAAAGATAAAGTAATTGTGTTTGATTAGGCTGTCTGTTGTAGCAGCCCACATGCTATATAGGTAGCAGAAGCATTTGTCGCTTTCGCCAGCTTAAGCCCCGCTCTTCCGTAAAAGGATCAGTATATATTAATTAGCACTTAAAGCTGCGTATAATGATCCGTCTCCAAAACGTATCGAAACACTATGGTGCTCTTGCTGCGGTAAAAGACGTGACGCTGGAGGTAAAGGAGGGCGAGACTGTTGTGCTGCTTGGCACCAGCGGCTGCGGCAAAACCACAACGCTCAAGCTCATTAACCGGCTCGAAGAACTCTCGGGAGGCACCATCGCGATCGGAGGCACTGACATTCAGCGGCAGAAGCCGGAGGAACTGCGGCGGCAGATCGGTTACGTGATCCAGGGAGCGGGACTGCTTCCGCACTACACGGTTGAAGAGAACGTTGCAGTTGTGCCGCGCCTGCTCCACTGGCAGAAATCCAAAACTGTAACTCGCACACAGGAAGTCCTGACGCTGCTGGGGCTTCCGCCGGAGCAGTTTCTGACCAAATATCCGCACGAGCTGAGCGGCGGGCAGCAGCAACGGGTGGGGCTGGCCCGCGCCCTGGTTACAGACCCGCCCGTGATCCTGATGGATGAGCCTTTCGGGGCGTTGGATCCTATTACGCGCACGCATATCCGGCGGGAATTCAGAAGCCTGGAGGCGCTGCTGCAGAAAACAACCGTGTTGGTTACCCACGACGTGCAGGAAGCCTTTGCGTTAGGCGACCGCATCTGCCTGATGGACGGAGGCAAAATACAGCAGTTAGGTACGCCGCAAGAGCTGGTGTTCCGGCCAGCCAATGCCTTTGTGGCGCGTTTCCTGCAGGAGCACCTTTTCCAGTTACAGCTACAGGTGCTGCGCCTCCGCCAACTTCGCCCCTATTTACCCGAGGTTACCTCTGAAGCCGCCACTGCAGAAGTTCTTGTCTCTGAAACGACAAATGTTTTGGAGGCAGTCCAACAGTTAACGGCCGCTGGCGCTCCCCAGCAGCTTGTCATAGCACCACACGGGGGCATTCCCGCGCAGGGGGCAAGCGTGGCCGATCTGATGGCCGCTGTTGCACACCTCACTCCTACTTTAGGCGCATGAGCATGGTACAGGATTTAGGGGCGTTCCTGCAGTTGCAGGCCGGCAAATTACTGGAGCAGACGCTGGAGCACATTGGCCTCACGTTTATATCCCTTGCCTTGGCTGTCCTGATCGGCCTGCCGCTGGGCCTGCTCATTACCCGCTACCAAAAAGCCGCCGGCACCGTGCTGGGCACAGCAGGCATACTGCAGACCATTCCGAGCATTGCGTTGCTGGGTTTCCTGATTCCGGTGCTGGGCATCGGGCCAAAACCTGCTATTTTCGCGCTGTTCCTCTACTCGCTGCTGCCCATTATCCGGAATGCCTTTACCGGAGTGATGCAGGTAGACGCGACGGTGAAGGAAGCAGCGCGCGGCATGGGCATGACCGATTGGCAACTCCTGACGCGGGTAGAGCTTCCCCTGGCGCTGCCGGTTTTGTTTGCAGGCATACGGACGGCAGCGGTGCTGAACGTGGGCGTGGCGACGCTGGCAGCCTATATAGCCGCGGGCGGTTTGGGAGAGTTTATCTTTGGCGGCATTGCCCTGAACAATACCCCGATGATCCTGGCCGGCGCTATTCCGGCTGCTTTGCTGGCCGTGCTTATCGATTTTTTGCTGGCACGCCTGCAGCACATGCGCTTGCAGCTGCTGCGACCCGCTTCGCTGTTACTGGCGCTGGCTTTTCTGACTTTGTCATCGTTCTACCTTTTGCCAAACAGCAGTAAGCTTCAGGCGGGGCTGAGCCCGGAGTTTGCCGGAAGAGCCGACGGCTATCCTGGTCTTCATCAGGTATATGGGCTTGAGCTGAACACAGTTATCATGGCACCGGCACTTGTATACAAAGCGGTTTACGACAGTAATGTGGATGTGATTGACGGTTACTCTACAGACGGTAAGATACAGACCTACCACCTGCGCGTGCTGGAGGATGACCAGCATGCCTTTCCGCCGTATTATGCGGCCTTCCTGGTGCGGGAACCCGTGCTGGCAAAGCACCCGGAGCTGCAGGAAGTGCTGGAACTGCTCAGCGGCACCATCAGCGACTCAACCATGACAGCGCTGAATTACCAGGTTGATTTCGCCAAAGTGGCCCCTGCGGATGTGGCCGAAGCGTTTCTGAGGCAGCAGGGGCTTTGGCGGCCTTCCCGCAACGGAACGGGTGCGACTATTCGGCTTGGCTCTAAGATATTTACTGAGCAGTACATTCTGACGGAAATGCTCTCGCAGTTAATTCGGGGATACACTGATTTACAGGTACAGGCGCAGACAGGGTTGGGCGGCACCAAAATCTGTTTCGATGCGCTTGCAGCCGGTGAAATCGATATATACCCCGAATATACCGGCACCGGCCTGCAGGTAATCCTGGAAACGCCTCCTGCCGTGGCAGCCACCTTAACGGCAGACAGCGATCAGGTTTTCCGGTATGTGGCAGGCAGGTTCAAAAAGGAGTATGGAATAACCTGGCTGCCACCGCTGGGCTTCAACAACACCTACGCGCTGATGATGCGCGAAGAGCAGGCGGCTACGCTCCGCATCAAAACAATCTCAGACCTTAAAGCCTACCTTGCCCCCTAACATTTTCTTGGGGTCTATTGTTATATAATTAATCGACCCCTATGCAGGTGGGCAGTGCTGTTTGATGCTGATGGGCCAATTTAAAACAGCAATAGTAAGTTGGCTACGCCAGCAACCAAGTCTGCTATATCACTCCACAGCCTGCTTGTCCTGCTGAAATCAGCTGCCGACAAGATATATGACAGGCTGATTTCCTTAATTCTAAACTATATAGTAAATTTACTTGTGAATGATTTTGGCTGGACGCCGTAAAGGAACAGGCGCGTGGCCAGCTTTAAAAAAACTAAATACATATAACTGTGAACGAAACAAAAACAAGATTCAGACCTGGTGTACTGTACGGTGATGAAGTGACAGCACTGTTTAAATACGCCAACGAAAATAACTTTGCCCTGCCGGCCGTAAACGTGATCGGCACCAATTCCATTAATGCTGTGCTCGAAACGGCCAGAGAAGTGAATTCTCCCGTTATCATCCAGTTTTCCCATAGCGGCGCCCAGTTCTATGCGGGTAAAGGCCTGGCTAACGAGCTGCAGAAATCTGCGATTGCCGGTGCTATTTCTGGTGCGCATCACGTGCACATTATGGCCGAGGCCTACGGTGTGCCGGTAATCCTGCACACCGACCACGCCGCCAAGAAACTTCTTCCCTGGATTGACGGACTGCTGGATGCCGGTGAAAAACACTTTGCAGAGCATGGCAAGCCCCTGTTCAGCTCCCATATGCTGGACCTGTCTGAGGAGCATATACAGGAGAACATCGAAACGTCTGCCAGGTACCTGGAGCGCATGAACAAAATCGGTATGACGGTAGAAATTGAACTGGGTGTAACCGGCGGCGAGGAAGACGGCGTGGACAACTCCGGCGTAGACAGCTCTCGTTTATATACCCAACCGGAAGAGGTGGCGCTTGCTTATGAAGAATTGAACAAGATCAGCGACCGCTTCACCATTGCTGCAGCTTTCGGGAACGTGCACGGGGTATATAAGCCGGGTAACGTTGAGCTGCGCCCTGAAATTCTGAAGAATTCACAGGAGTTTATCTCCGAAAAATACGGCAAAGGACCAAACCCAGTGAACTTCGTGTTCCATGGCGGCTCAGGTTCTGAAAAGGCAAAGATCACTGAAGCCATTGAGTACGGTGCTGTTAAAATGAACATCGACACGGATATGCAGTGGGCGTTCCTGGAAGGCATCAGAGACTATGTTCAAAACAAAAAAGATTACCTGCAGTCTCAGATCGGCAACCCGGAAGGTGAGGATGCACCGAACAAGAAGTTCTATGATCCGCGCGTATGGCTGCGTGAAGGGGAAAAAACGTTCATCACGCGTCTGAAAGAAGCGTTTACCGACCTGAACGCCATCAACCGCAACGCGTAAGCAGCAGCATTATATAAAAAGAAAGGCTGGCACTAAATGCCAGCCTTTCTTTTTATATAGCTACAAGAAACCTCTGCTTCTCCTGCCACTATGATGGATCCTCTTTGTGGTCAACCATGTCTGGCATATATCGTCTGCTTCAAAAACGCTCTGTGCGCCCACCTCTATATATTCATTTATTGACAGCTTTTAATGCGTCACAGCGCCTAGTGTTCCAGAATCCACCGGTATATGCGGTCCGTGTCTTCTTTCTTACATAACTCTGATCCTGGTGTCATGGTGGCGGCTGTGCCTGCTGCCACACCGTAGCGTACGGCCTCATCCAGGCTCATCCCTTTCAGCAGGCTCATCACCATGGCACCTACCATGCTGTCGCCGGCTCCTACGGCGCTTTGCTGCTTTACCGCCGGTGATACTATATAACTAATCCCGCTCTCTTTCGAAGCCACCATAGCGCCACGCGGCCCCAGCGACACGACCAGCACCTCGCACTTGCCTTCACCCAGAATCTGCTGTGCGATTTGCTCTTGCTCCAATGCCGACACCTCTTCCCGGCCCACAAGGGCGGCAAATTCCAGTTGGTTGGGCTTCAGCAGGTACACGCCCTCCCCTGCGGCTTTAAGCAAAGCCTCTCCAGACGTATCCACCACTAATTTGAAGCCACGCTGATTCGCCAGTTGTGCCAGTTGCAGGTAAAAAGTGTCTGGCACGCCGGGTGGCAGGCTTCCGCTGGCTACCACATATTTCGGCAGTTCAGCATCCGGTAGCTGCGCTATCAGCTCCAGGCACTGCTTCCATTCCGCTTCAGATGTCTCAGGGCCGGGCATGCCGAACCGGAACTGGTTACCCGTGCTTTCCTCCATCACCATCAGGTTTTCACGGGTCCAGTTTTTTATTTTGATCGCTTTATAGTCAACGTCTTCCTCCTGGAGCAACTCACATATTTTCTCGCCTGGCGCGCCTCCTGCCAAAAACCAGGCGCAGGAACTGCCTTCCAGCTTTTTGATCGCCCGCGATACGTTGATGCCTCCGCCGCCTGGTTCATAAAAAGGATTTTTGCAGCGTATCTTTTTCTCAGGCAGTACCCGCTTCGCATACGTGCTTTTGTCTAAAGCAGGGTTAAGTGTTATGGTGATGATGTCGTACATAAAATCTGAAGGTATATAGGGTGGATGCGCGGCCATGACACCGAGCTGTATTCGTTGTGCGGCAGTGCTCTCTGCATCGCCGACCAGTGCCATATCAAAAGCATGACAGGCGCTTGCGGTGAGACTAAGCTAACACCCACGCGTGTACAGGTCTGCCTAAAATGGAGCCGTGCGAGGTGCTTTACTAGTATAAGGGATCTTCCAATTAAAGATGCTGCTGGCTCTTGATGGTTTGGGTAAGCGTCTCCAGAAATGCCTGCACGTCTTCCACGTCTTCCAGCCTGTACTCGGCCGCCGTCTGTTCGTCGTGCTCCCCCACCATTATCCCGATGCCCTGCCCCTGCAGCGTGGCAAACGCGTCTTCGTCTGTTATATCATCGCCTATATAAAGCGGTAAGATGCCAGGCTGGTTCAGATCGAGTTCATCCATAAGCCAGAGGACGGCTTTGCCTTTGTGCCAGTCGAGGTTCGGCTTCAGCTCCATTATTTTTTTCCCCGGTCCCTTCTTCAGCTCCGGGTGCTGGGCGATCACTTCCTCGGTTACCTGCAGCACATGGCTGACCTGGTTGTCAGGCACGTTGCGGTAATGTACTGCGATGGCATAGCGCTTCCGCTCCACCAGCACACCTTCCACGTCTTTCAGTCGCTCATCAAGCGTACTATTAGCTTCCTCCAAGGCAGGAATAGCCGCTTTGGCTCCTCCGGGCTCCGTGTGCATGTTGTTTGGGCCTGATATATCGAAACCGTGTGAGCCAGCATAATACAGGTTATCAAGTTGCACCAGTTTCTCCACGTTGGCCCTGTCGCGCCCGCTAACCACCGCCACGCGGCACACATCGGCCAGCCGACGCAGCGTGTCCCGCATCTCCTCCGTCAGCACTGCTTTGTCGGGGTCTTTCACTATCGGGCTGAGGCAGCCGTCATAATCCAGGAAAACAGCAGGCTTCTTCCCGTTTATCAGTTTTGGAATATCGGTTAATGCTGAAGGAAGACTTTTGGCATCATGTTTCTGCACATCTGGGTTCGGTTGATTTTTCATGCGTTTTTATTATGTTGGACATCTATCATGTACCTGGTCGGCAGCGTGTTGTATAATTCTATGCTTGCTCTGTTCTGTATATACCTGCCTCCACTCCTAAGCAACGGCATCTTCAAAAATCACGGTTTCCATCTATACACTGCCGGTAATTTACATTTATCCAGAAGAGATCATATACATTTACCTCCCGCTCCCCCGCGCATCGACTGGCAATCATTAAAGAAGCGTTTACATGCCAGTAAATGTATCCGTGAAGTTTGCGTGATCACCTCGTTCCTCTCGTAAACCAGCACTTCAATGTTTCTGTCTTAAGACAAATACGCAAAGAAAGGCGCTGGTAAGGCTTGCTTGGTGAAGATGGTAGCAACTTATTTTCACAGTTAAAATGTACCTTAATATACCTGCTTAAGTTGTAAAAAGGCCTGAAACTTTACCTGAGAATAATCTGTCGGTGATGGGGCAACTGTAGCTGAACCTTTACACGGCTTTAAAAAGCACAAAGCCTCTTTGTGAGAGAGGCTTTGTGCTGCAGCTATGATGGGCAGCTTATTTTTGAAAACGTTTGGTAGCAGCGTTAAGAATTATAGGCAGGCATGTTCTCAGTTTGCACGTAAGCTGAAAATCCCTGAATCACAAGGTCTGCGCCTTTTGTTTCGAGTGCTTCTTTTTTGGAGCCGTGGTCAACGCCCACAACCAGCCCGAAGCCTCCTGCTTTTGCGCCCTCAATTCCTGCCGGTGCGTCCTCAAACACTGCTGTTTCCTGTGGCTGTGCCCCTAACTGGCGCGCCGCTTCCAGGTATATATCCGGGGCAGGTTTGTGCTGCAGGTTCAGCTCGGCCGCGATTACCCGGTCAACCCGCACCTCAAAAAGCCTGTCGAGGCCTGCGCGGCGCAGAATGGTGAGGCAGTTGCGGCTGGCAGAGACAATGGCTGTTTTCATGCCCGACTGCTGCTGTTCCTTTACCCACTGTACCGTGCTTTCGAACACCACCACGCTGTTTTGCTTCAGCAATTCATGGAAGTAAAAGTCTTTCCGTTCGCCAAGCCCGACAATGGTGTTTTCATTTGCGTCATCATCCGGCTCCCCCTGGGGCAGGTCAACACCGCGGGAATCCATGAAGTTGCGCATGGCCTCAAGGCGCGGCACGCCATCCACAAAGGTGCGGTAGTCTTCAGTAAACTCGAAGGGCTTGTAAGTTTTGCCGTCCTGCTCGCCGCGCTGCTTCAGAAACGAATCACACAATTTCTTCCAAGCTTCCGCATGCAGCACGGCCGTGTTGGTGATCACACCGTCCATATCCAGGATCAGGGCTTTAATGTTTTTCTCCTTTATAAGCTTATTCAGATCACTCATTTTAGTATTTATTTTGTTTTGAGACATTGTTCCTTGTGCCCCAGGCTGTTTGCAGCAGGCTTGTGCTTGTGGCCCAATAAAGTATTGAAAAGGCAGCGCTTCTATATCTATTGCTATACCACGATTAAGCCTTCACGGTTCCGGCAACGCTTCCTGCAACTTTTTGTCAGATGAAGCTGAGGCATATGTCAGGTAGACATGCCGGCTAAAACCCTTTTCAAACGCTGCAAAAGGTAGCATGCTTTACAGCGAACCTCCAGATTAAGATCACAGCAAATGAAGCTATATACCCGGCTTACTCTAAAAGATCAGCCACACATTTTTCTACCAGATCAAATATAAAAAATGCCTGTATAAAAGCGGCATCTTCGCCCGCTTAATTTAAACCCGCTGGTGCCATGATTTCAAAATTTCGGCTTCTCTTGCTGTTCTTCTGTTTCAAACGCTGGTCAAGCCGAACCTCACTCCTGCTGCCTGACCTTGCCCAATGTTTCAGTAACCAACTTTGAAGCCACTTGATTTTCTGTAAGAAACACAAAAGCTACTATATAACCTCAATTGCTACTTGTATATCTGTAAAGTGACCACGCTTTGATCTGTGTCTCCCGAAGCAGATGTCCTTTTTTCGGAAGTTGGATGTAGTTCGTTTCAGTAGGCTGAGGGACTATAATATTTTTCCCAGTTCTGTGTTAGGTCGGGTTGCCGCCGCCACAGCTTGATCTGTGCCACGGGCCATATGGGTGCCTTTCCACAGCGTATTGATCATTATAAGAAGAACAGCACAGCATTGAACATACTAACGCTCAGAATGAGACACATCCACCAGTTGGTCACCATAGCAGGCGACACCGGCCATAATACACAAGAGCAGGATCAAGAAGTCCTTGAACTTCCTCAGATATTGCAGCAGCACGTTAATTGCCACAGTGCCTGTTAGCTTATTCGGGCAAAATCCCTGTGCCCGTTGCGCTACCGCTTCCTCTGTTAAACCACCTGTCTGTTACTGCAGCAGCGCAAGCAACTTCGGTGAGTTGCTGTGGTAGGGGAATTTCTAATCTATCGCCATGAGCTTATTCTTGTGGTTTGGTCAAGATGCCGCTATCTTGTCGTCCGGCTACTGCGTGAAGACCAGTTATATAGTGGCAACAGGTATTGCAGCACCGCGCTTACGCTGTGCCTTGTGTTAGGTATGCTGGGTACTGGCTCTGTCATATACTGAAAATTTTAACTTTAATTTACTATCAAATTATTCTTTTAGGATATTCCTTACGTTTAAATCAAACATTAATAACCTCTAATTTTGAAAGCGTATTAGTATCGCGTTACCTTACGATTTATTAATTAACCATTTCCGTTATATCCTGCTGCGTTAAGTTGGAGCCTGAGAGGCGGAATAAAAATGAGGAAGACCATATTATGCTGAAAAACAACTCCCCAATGCAAGCTAAAGCCTGGCAAAAGCTGGAAGAGCATTATAAAGAAGTAGCGCCAAAGCACCTGCGGGAGCTGTTTGCGCAGGATCCGCAGCGTTTCGGAAAATTCTCGCTGCAGTTGGAGGACATGCTGTTTGACCTTTCTAAGAACCGCGTGACAGAAGAAACCATGCAACTTCTGACGGAACTGGCGGAGGAGCAGGGCCTCGCCAGCGCTATCGAGAACATGTTCCAGGGGGAGCCCATTAATGCCACAGAAGGCCGGGCGGTACTTCACACGGCGCTCCGCAACTTCACGGATGAGCAGTTGGTAATAGACGGTGAAAACATTCTGGAGGAGGTGCGCAGCGTGCAGCGGCAAATGAAAGACTTTTGCGGAAAACTGCACAGCGGCACGTGGCTGGGCTACTCTGGCAAAGCCATCTCGCATATCGTGAACATCGGCATCGGGGGCTCTGATCTGGGTCCTCAAATGGTGTGCGAAGCCCTGAAAAGCTATCAGAAGGACAACCTGCAGATCAGCTTTATCTCGAATGTAGACGGCACAGATGCAGCCGAAACGCTGCGCCACCTCGACCCGGAAGCCACACTCTTCATTATTGCCTCCAAAACTTTCACGACAAAGGAGACGATCTCCAATGCCATCACTGCCCGCGACTGGTTCCTGAAAAAAGCGGAAGATAAGGAGCATATAAAAAAGCACTTTGTGGCGCTGTCGACGAATGTA
>Ga0210040_10010680_pt1 | contig 10497 bp, 7 predicted proteins | sample CryGeyCG12114_NA_FD_185462 | JGI IMG/M metagenome (GOLD analysis project Ga0210040, IMG submission 185462) | Groundwater microbial communities from aquifer - Crystal Geyser CG19_WC_8/21/14_NA (SPAdes) (version 2) | ecosystem: Environmental > Aquatic > Deep subsurface > Groundwater | place: USA...
CGTGCGGCATCAGGGCGTTGACGAAGCCCATGTCGCCCTCAGGACCAAGATATGCCTTGGAATCCTGACCGGCGAGCAGCCGCGCCTCCGCCTCCTTGATCGCTGCAAAGACGGGCGTGTCGCCTTCGGCCGTGCGATAGACGCCCACGCCAAGATCGATCTTGTCGGGCCGCTCGTCGGCTTCGTACAGCTTGATCAGCGCAAGCAGCGCGTCGGGCGGTTGTTGTTCGAGTCTATCCAGCATGGCGGCCGTGGCCATGCCGAGGCAATGGCCGCATCGCAAGCGGCTTTGCGGGTAATCACCCGCGCTCTGCGACTTTCAGAAGGGCAGCCAGCGCTGCTTCTTGGAAAATTTCATATAGCCCGCGTTCACGCCCAGCCGCAGACCGGCACCCACGCGGATCGGAATCAGCACCACGTTGCCCTTGCGCATGTAGCTGGCGGTGAAGCCGCCCACGAGGTAGGCCTGCCCCTCGCCCGAAGGATAGCGCTCGTACAACTCCTCGGTGTCGTAGAGATTGTACACCAGCACGAAGGTGTTGCCCGCATTCGCTCCGGCGTCCAGCCCGATCGACGGGCCCGTCCAGTAAACCGGCCGCTGCCCCTCGATCTTGTGGAACAGCGTTCCCGAACCATAGCGCACACCGACCATGAAAGCGCCACCACCCTCACGGCCCACGATATAGCCATTGGGCTCGCCCTGCTCGCGCAACAGGTCTTCGATCAGCCGCGCAAGCCCCTCGGCGCCCTTGCCGAACACGCCTTCCGCGGCACCGATCAGGTCATCCTGGGCGTACGTGGTGGAAGGTTGCGCCGCTGCCGCCTCCGCCTGGCGCGAGACTGGCGATTGAACCGGCGCCTGGGTCGGCAGCGGGGCCGGCGCGGGTGGCAGTCCGCCGTCTACCTGCGGAAGCTCGGCGGCGCCATCGTCTTCATACCGCTCGGATGCGGCCGCCTCGCCTGGATCGTTCCACCCTTGCGAAAGGTCCGCGTCGACAGCGCTGTCGGGGTCAACCGACTCGATACCCTGCGCCTGCACGCCGGCTGCCCCGAGGAAGGTGAGCCCGGCCATGAGGCCGCTCAGCCAGCGTCCGATCCCTTTGCGCGGAGGGCATTTGAGCATGATTATTGGTACTTCCAGATATCCGACGAATGTCTCAGTTTATCAGAGTCGTTCGGGCGTTAAGCGACAATGAATGCGCGGTGGAGCGAGTCTCATTTGCGGCGAGACGAAATGCATGCGTCGCCGGTAAGCCGACGTGGTGGCGCTGCCACTTGCCGCCTGCCCAGCCCGCCGTTATAGCCCGCGACCGTTCGGAGACGTGGGTGAGTGGCTGAAACCAGTCCCCTGCTAAGGGACCATACCGGCAAAACCGGTATCGAGGGTTCGAATCCCTCCGTCTCCGCCACGGGGCCTATGTGTTTGATATACAAGGAAACCCGCCGCGGAAATGGCGTGTTTCCCCGCCACTCTTCGGTGGATGGCGCTGTCGGAGAGGGCGTTTGCTGCTCGTCGCGGGCTGATTTGCTTCGCTTTCTCTGCAGTCCTTTTGGCCACACCCTACTCGGCTCCAGTCTTGCGTCGCGGGAAAGCTAATGGGCGGCGCAGCTGCGCCGCCCGGAGATCTGGTGAGATGGTCGGCTTGTCCGGCTAACGAGATCTTTGGTAGTTCCCGACGAGAGCGGTCGTTCGCGTCGCGGATTGCAATGACGGCATCGCGTCCTGCTGCCCGAGAGGGGGCGAGGCTTTCGCCCCGACCCCTCCTTCCTGGTCCGCAGGAATGCCTTGGCAGGAGTGGCCTACCAGGAGGCCTGAAAACCGGCGCGTGCACCCACTTCCCCGGAGTCGAAGCCCACGCCGACCCCGCTGGTGAGAACCGTCGAATTGCTGATGCGATAGGCAATGGAGGTCGAGCCCGCGACCCGGTCGTTGTAGTAGCCAAGACCGCCGGAGACGCCGAAGCGCTGGCCGGGCATCACGATCGGCGATTCCATGGACAAGGCAAGTGCCACGCCCTCATTCGCTCGGCGAACCTGATCGCTGTTCTCGTTTGCAAGGTCGAACAGCATGGCCTGCCGGTCCTGCAGGTCCACGATGGCCGACGAGTTCCCCGCGATCATCGCGGAATTACCCGCGATTGTGGCCGTATTGCCGGCAATCCGCGCGGAATTGTTGCCGATCGCCACACTGTTCGCCTGCACGTCGGAGAAGCTCGCCAGGTTGCTGAGCCCCGAGGACGAACTGACGCCGAGAGTGCCGTTGGCATCCGCCGTCACAACCGCAATCGGACCGGTTTGCGACCCGGTGCTTGCGTCGAGCGAGGCGACCACAACCTGACCCGCGTTGGTGGCCGTGGCCCCATTGCCGATCGCGACCGAGTTGACGCCGGAGGCGAGCGCCTGGTTGCCCATCGCAATCGCTCCATCAGCGGTGGCCGAGGCCGCCTCGCCGACTGCGACCGACCGCACGCCGGAAGCCGTGGCGAGATGGCCCAGAGCCGTTGCTCGTTCTGCGGTGGCGTTCGCTCGCCAGCCATAGGCGGTAGCACCCGCCCCTACGGCCGAGGACTGGCCGCCGACCACGGTCGTCGAAGCCCCGCTGGCGACGGTGGCAAAGCCCGTGGCGCCGTCGCGATTGCCGCCGATGGCGATCGAGTCGCCGCCGGTCGCCTGCGCCGTATTGCCGATCGCGATGGCGTTGCTGCCGGAGGCGACCGAGTCCTCACCGCCAGCGAAGCTCTGATCGCCCAAAGCGGTGGACTGGTGCCCCACGGCCGTGCCCATCGCCCCGGTGGCGCGCGCCTGCCAGCCGAGCGCTGTTGCACCAGGCGTCGTGGCCATGCTCTCGCCGCCTACCGCGACGGTCGAATTGCCGGTTGCCATCGCGTCGGCGCCTAGCGCCAGGGCGTCGACCCCGTTCGCAACCGGGCCGTCGCCATCGCCGTCCGCGTCGCTGCCGATGGCAATGGCCCCCACGCCGCGCGCCTCGGCGTCGCCGCCAAAGGCGATCCCGGCATCATCGGTGGCGAGCGCGCCGTAGGCTCCGCCATCGGTGTTGCCGCCGATCGCGATGCCGCCGCGGCCCAGTGCCGCCGCCGCTTCGCCCATCGAGGTCGAGGCGAAGCCGGTCGCCTCGGCGAGATGCCCGATCGCCGTCGAGCGCTCGCCGGTGGCGCTGGACTGCCAGCCGAAGGCGCTCGAGCCCGGGTTCATCGCCACGCTCTCGCCACCCACCGCGGCCGTGGAATTGCCCATCGCCATCGCATCGGCGCCCACAGCCAGAGCATCGATCCCATCTGCTACCGAGCCGTCGCCGTCGCCATCAGCGTCGCTGCCGATCGAGATGGCGCCGACCTGTCGCGCCTCTGCATCGCCGCCGATGGCGACACCGGCATCGTCCGTCGCCAACGCACCGTAGGCACCGCCATCGGTGTTGCCGCCGACTGCTACACCACCACGCCCCAGCGCCGCAGCCGCCTCGCCGGCCGAAGTGGAGGCAAAGCCGGCGCTCTGGGTCAGGTGACCCAAAGCGGTCGAGCGTTCGCCCGTCGCCTGCGCCTGCCAGCCAACCGCGCTGGCGCCCGCCGCCGTCGCGTCGCTCTCGCCGCCCACGGCGATTGTCGAGGGCGCGCTGGCAGTGGCGGGATCGGTCCCGGCATTGTCGCTGCCGATGGCGAGGGCGTCGGTGCCGGTTGCGGTGGCGCCTGATCCGATCGCTGTGGCGCCATCGGCGCCCGCGGTGGCGTTGCTGCCGCATTCGGTGGTGTTGGCATTCGTGCCGTCGTTGCAGGGAGCCGTCGGGTCGGCCTGCGCGGGAGCGGTCAGGGCCAGCATCGCCGTGCCGGCCAGCAGCGCTGCGGCGATCTGTTGAGCGTGGAGCTTTTTCATGGAACTTCCTCTTCCTTTGCGGACCAGAAAGCCGTGGCGCGAGCAGGGGAGGAGACCGGAAACCACGGGCAAAATCCGCCCGGGCAGCCTCTTCCCATGACCTGGATGCGTCACGGCGCGCCGCCCTGAGTGGACGACGCGAGAAGCTACGGAGGCATCTGCGCAGTGGATGCAGGACCAGCGGAGAAACATGCTGGTCAGGCGCTAAGTGTATGCAAAGCCAAGCCGTTTGTTTCCGGCTCCGGTCAGACCTCGCTCAGGGAACCAAGAACGAGGATATCGCCGGTGGGTGCAGGGTTGGGAATGGTCGCACGATCTTCATAGGTGACCGCGAGAGACGAGCCGGGAACGAGCAAGTGGCGCTCGTCATCGGTCAGATCGCGGCTGAAGCTGCCGCCTTCCGGTACTTGCCCGAGCGAGCGGGGTGCGCCGCCCGCCGGGACGATCCACAGCTCGGGCGCGCGGCCGCTGCCCGGCTCCAGCCCGGCGATGCTGAGCGAGATGCGCCGGGCCCGCTGTTCGACCAGGCTCGTCAGGCTGATCGCCCCGTCCTCGCTCTGCGCTTGAGCGACGAGACGCCGCTCGGGCGCCTCGACCGGAGCGGGGAGCGGTTGCGTGGGTCCGCCGGCCGGATTGCCGACCAGCAGCATGACGGCCGCCGCAACAGCAGCCGCGCCCGCCATCGCACCCGCAAGCGTCCAGCCGGAGAACCCTCGCGGCGCAGACAATGGGGCGGGCGCAGCGGGGGCGAACGCCTCAGAGACCTCCCCGCCTTCGGAACCATCGAGACGCCGCTCGATCGCCCGCCAGACCTGCTCGCTCGGAGCACGGGTCCCGGCCTCTTCGGCCATGCCGGCCAGCCGGTAGGACCACCAGCGAACCCGCTCCGCAAAGTCCTGGTCGGTCAGCATCAAGCGCTGCGCGACGGCGCGCTCCTCGCCTTCCAGCACCCCGAGCGCGTGCTCGGCGGCCAGCAGGTCGCGATCGCCTTCTTCCATATCGATCGGATCAGCCATCGGACAGGCAGACCTTGAGGGTGGCGAGGCCGCGGCGAACCCAGCTTTTCACGGTGCCGAGCGGGACACCGATCGCCTGGGCGAGTTCGGAATGGGTCAGCCCGTCGAAGAAAGCCAGGCGGATCGAGCGGCGATGATCGTCCTGCAGATCGTCGAGGCAGCGGCGCAAGAGATCACGCTCCTGCGCATCGCAAAGCGCCCCCTCGGCATCGGCTGTTTCGTCCGCGACCTCGGGCACAGTGTCGTCCGCCACTTCCATGTTGCGCCCGTGCTTGCGCATCCAGTCAATCGCCGCATTGCGGGCGATGGCGCACAGCCAGGTGATCGGGCTGGCCTTTGCCCGGTCGAACCGCCCTGCCCGGCGCCAAACCTTGAGATAGACGTCCTGCAGCACGTCTTCCGACTGCTCGCGATCGCGGCAGATGCGCATGATCACGCCGAGCAGCTTCGCAGCGGTGAGATCGTAGACCTGCTTGAGAGCGACGCGATTGCCATCGGCCACCCGCTCAAGGGCGGCTTCCAGCTCAAGCCGTCGCTGTTGGATCGTCACGCATCGCCCCCCGTCAGGCCACGCGTAGTGAAGCGCTGCATGATTGGAAAGCCTGCAAGTGGTACGCCTTGTCCGGCGAGTGTGTCGTGGCTTGGAGCAGCTTCGGCGCTCGCGAGCAGAGCCCCGCGCGTCTCCGATCAGAACCAGGCAGCGCGCGGCCGGTAAGGATGATCCGCTCTGGTCGCGGCTGTCTGCGATCCTGCGGAGTGGTCACGAGCATCTCGCCGCAGCGTCTGGCAGCGCCAGTAAGCGGCAGCGGCGGCGTAGCGAGAAACCTCCCGTTGGTTGTGTGGTCGATGCAGGTTTTGAACTGCTGTTTTCTGCACCCAGTTTCCGTGAAGCGCCGCGCAGCAGACGCAATCTTGGCGTCAGCCGCTTTCTCCAAAACGTCATCGTATCGCCTTCCCCTTCAACAATTCGCGCCAACGCCCCCGGCAACCAACAAGGGGGCTCACATGTGAAATATGGCTGCGAAGGTTGTTCTCACGCTTGGCGTCAGCGCTGTCGCGTTGGGCGGCGCCGGCGGCACTTCGGCGCAGGACGGTGATGCTCTCGACAACGAACTGCCACTGGACACCATCATCGTCACCGGCGTCGCCGCCACCTACAACAACAATGCCGTGACCGAGCCGATGGCGCGGCAGCAGGCGCCGATCACCAGCCCGCTGGCGCAGATCGACAATCTGCCCGGCGTCAACGTGCAGGAAGGCGACACGTTCGGCTTCGACGGTTGGTGGACCACCGTCTCCATCCGCGGCTTCCAGACCAATTTGGGCACGCAGGAGATCGGCATGACCATCGACGGCCTGCCCAATGGCGGCTCCAAATACGGCGGCGGCGCCAAGGCCAACCGCTACATCGATACGATGAATATCGGCGGGGTCGAGGTCAGCCAGGGCACCGCCGACATCGGCTCGCTGTCGAACGAGGCGCTGGGCGGCACGATCGACTTCCTCACCGACGATCCGCTGCGCGAGCGCCGCATCCGCTTCTCGGGCAGTGCGGGCGAGTTCGATTCGCGGCGCGTCTATGCCCGCTACGACACCGGTGACCTGGGCGGTGTGCGCGCCTGGGTCTCGGCCTCTCACCAGGAGGCGACCGACCACGTGACGCGGACCGCACAGAACGAGCGCGATCACTTCGCCGCCAAGTTCATCACCGACGGCGCCGTGCGGCTGACCGGCTATGCCAGCTATGACGACACGCAAGAGGACAATTACGACCAGATTTACAGCGCCGAGCAATTCGCGCAGAACCCGGACAGCGACGGCCTGACCGGCGATTGGGTCGGCATCCCCTATATCGACAGATCTATCGCCGCGCCTGGTCGACGCTGCGCGAGAACATCTTCACCTACCTGATGGCCGATGCCGATGTCGGCCCGGTGAGCCTGCACGCGGGCGGATATTACCACTACAACAAGGGGCGCGGCGACTGGGTGCCGCCCTACATCGTGAACGTCACCGCAGACGGGGCCGGCAATCCTGAAAGCGAGATCACCGGCGACGGCACGGCCAGCGGCGGCTCAGTGCTCGGCCAGACCTATTTCGTGGATGCCCAGTGCGTGGCGCTCGTCCCGTTCGCCGGATGCACGGCGACCTTCACCTTCCCCTACGGCGGCACCACCAACGGCGCCTACGATCCCAGCTGCTATCCGGCCGGCGCGGTGCCGGTGCAGTCCTATCGCCACACGCACTACGACCGCGACCGCTATGGCTTCACCGCCGACGGAGCGTGGAACGCCGATTTGGGCACCCTCGCCAACACGCTGCGTGGCGGCCTGTGGTACGAAGGGGGCGAGCGGCGGGAGTGGCGCGACTGGCACCAGCTGATCGACGCCCGCGTCGGGCCGGACTTCGAAGGCACGCCATACTGGGTGCAATACAGCCGGGAGTTCCCGCAGAGCACCTTCAAGTGGTTCGTGGAGGACCAGGTGGAGTTCGGGCCGCTGACCGTCACGGCCGGGGTCAAGCAGTTCCACAACGAGATCGAGCGCACCGACGTCTTCGGCGAGAACGCCTCGGTCGCGCTCGACACCAGCTCGGACATCCTGCTGTCGGGCGGTGTGCAGTTCGAGCCGATGCCCGACCTGCAGGTGTTCGCCGGCTACGCGGAGAATTACCGCGCGCTGACCGACGCGGTGCTGGAGAACCCGGCGGCCGACTTCTCCGGCCTCGAACCCGAGACCTCCGAGAACTGGGAAGGCGGGGTTCGGTTCAACAACGGCTGGATGCAGGCCTCCGCCACCTACTTCAACACCGTGTTCGACAACCGGGTGATCTTCATCGGCCCCGGCACGGCGGCGGGGCAGGACTATCTCGGCGGCGAGAACGGGACCTATTCCAATGTCGGCGGCATCGATTCCGAAGGCGTCGAGCTGCTGGTCGCCGCCCGGCTCCTGCCGACCGTCTCCGTCTACGGTTCCTACACCTATATCGACGCGACCTATCGCGGCAGCGGCGACGCCGCGGGAGACGAGGCGCTGGGCCTGACCCCCGGCAACAAGGTGGCGGGCATTCCGCGGGACATGTTCGTGGCCTCTGCCGATTATGATGACGAGCAGTTCCGCGCCGGCCTTTCGGCCAAGCTGACGGGCGAGCGCTGGGTCGATGTGGCCAACACCTTCCTGGCCGAGGATTACGTGTCGGTGGACGCCTATGTCGGCGTGCGTGGCGAGGCGATCAGTCCGATGCTCAAGGCAGTCGACCTCAGCCTGGTGATCAACAACCTGCTGGACGAGGACTTCATCGCAGGCATTTCGGGCAACGCCGCCTGGATCGGGGCGCCGCGCACAATGGTCGCCACCGCGACGCTGGATTTCTTATCGGAGCGAGAGAGAACAGGGCCGGTTCGCGCCGGCCCTGTCGTGCCGGGTCGATCCGGCGGAGTGTGGGCGGAGAAATACAATGCTGAAGTTTAGACCTCGCGGAATGCCCGTCAGCCGCCGCGCTGCGCTTGCCGGGCTGGCGGGCGGCGGCGCGCTGGCGACGCTCCCGGTTCGCGTGCGCGCAGCGGCCGACGCGCCCGATGCGGTCTTCCGCCACGGCGTCGCGAGCGGAGACCCCGACCCCACCAGCGTGGTGCTGTGGACCAGGGTCAGCATCGCTGATCGGGGGAACGATACAGGCGCGGTCGAGCTGGCGTGCGAAGTGGCGCATGACCCGGATTTCGCGCGCATGCTCTCCCGGACCGACCTCACCACCGGTCCGGAGCAGGACCACACCGTCAAGCTGCTGGCGGAGGGGCTGGAGCCCGGCGGCACCTACTATTACCGCTTCCGGCTGGGAGAGGCGCTCTCCCCCGTCGGGCGCGCCCGGACGCTGCCGCGAGGCACGCTCGAGAGACTGGGCATCGCGCTCGCCTCCTGCTCGAATTACCCGTTCGGCCACTTCAACGCCTATGACGCGATCGCCGGGGATGCAGCGGTCGATTTCGTGCTGCATACGGGCGACTACATCTACGAATACGGCCATGACGGATGGGGCGACGAGGTTGGGCAAGCCATCGGGCGGCGGCACGATCCGGCGCATGAGATCGTCACGCTGGACGATTACCGGCGGCGCCATGCGCAGTACAAAAGCGATCCCGGCAGCCAGGCGATGCACGCGGCGCACTCGCTGCTCGCCTGCTGGGACGATCACGAGAGCGCCAACAATCCCTGGACCGGCGGCGCGCAGAACCACCAGCCAGAGAGCGAAGGCGACTGGGCCGCGCGCCGGGCCGCCTCGATCCGCGCCTATTACGAGTGGATGCCGGTGCGCGAGCCTGTGGCCGGCCGCGAGCGGGCGCAGTTCTGGCGCAGCTACTCGTTCGGCGACCTCGCGACGCTGTTCACCCTGGAGACCCGGCACACCGCGCGCGCGGAGCAGATCGACTACGAGCAATGGGCGCCGCGCCTGACCAGCGCCGCCGAGGTGGAGCGCTTCCGTGCCGACGTGCTGGGGGCACCCGGACGCGCTATGCTCTCTCCGGAACTGGAAGGCGATCTCGCCGCCGCGCTGACCGCATCGACGCAGGCGGGCCAGCCGTGGAGGCTGATCGGCAATCCCATGCCCATCGCCGGCACGGACGTGCCCGACGTGGTGGCGCTGGGCGTGCTGCCCGACCCCTTCGCCGCCGACGCGCCGTTTGAAGGCGGATCGCTGCAAGCGGCGCAGGCGCTGGCCTGGAAGGGCCGCTGGAACCTGCCGTTCTATCCCGACACATGGGACGGCTACCCCTGGGCACGCGAGCGGCTCTACGACCTATCGCGCGAAGCCGGAGCGGGCGACCTCATCTTCCTCACCGGCGACAGCCACAGCTTCTGGGCCAACAGCCTGAGGGATGCAGGCGACCGCCCCGCAGGGCTGGAGCTGGGCACGGCAGGGATCACCTCGCCCGGCGGCTTCATGTCCAGCGGCTTCGGCCCCGACATCTCGCGCAGGCTGGACGCCGTATTCGCCGAGCAAGTGCCGGAGGTCGTGTGGACCGACAACATGCACCAGGGCTATGTCCGTCTCGACCTGACCCACGAACGCGGTCGCGCCACTTTCATCGCGGTCGATCGCTTGCTGGCCCCGGATTACGCCGCATTGATCGTCCAGCGCTTCGGGATCGAGCGGGTCGACGGCGCCCTGTCATTGTCGGCGAACTCGTGATGGTGCCAGCAGACCGGACTGCGGGTGACGATAGATAGTTGGCATTCCTCTCCGGCGCTCTGGTGTACGACCCCGCCAGCTAGTTTCCCTCACCGCAGCGGCAGCCACGTACGAACGTGGAGACCGGCGCTGGCCCCGCCTGAACGAACGTCCAGAATGGGGTAGCGGCGACGACGCTTCGAACGTCCGGGTCTGTGAAGGGTATCGGGCGCCGGCAGGCGTACGATAGCCTCCAAGGCAGGAAGCCGCGGGCCACGGGCGGTGCGCTATGGGTTTTTTGGTGCCGGGTAGCCGGGGGCGGCGATCGGCGGACGGCCCGCTGGTCCCGGCAGTGATGGTGCTCGGGCGCGGTGTCGGGGCGTGATACCGGGGAGCGCGGAGGGTCGGATGTGCTGCCGCGCTCGTG